>OIXV01000011.1_pt1 | contig 185733 bp, 155 predicted proteins | sample 1587771 | NCBI WGS metagenome assembly OIXV01 (sample SAMEA3888893, study PRJEB22519) | human gut metagenome | biome: human gut; feature: human-associated habitat; material: faeces | place: Denmark | collected 2010
CGAAGAGCGTTGCTGCCTAGGCTAGCCCCTTGTCACACAAACTACCGAAGCCTCATCTTTTTCTAGCGAAAATCCAGATTGCTAATGTTGTATGAAGTGCGCTCGGCTGGATTCTTGCTTAGATGCTTGCTTTCTATGAGATGCCGAGTTCCGCTGCAAGTGCTACAAGCTCGCTGTAGCGCTTCACACCAAACTTGCGATACATGTGTGAGAGATGTGACTTCACGGTGCTCTCGCTTATGCAGAGCTCCTGGGAGATCTCCTTGCGATCCATGCCAGAAAGCGCGAGCTTGATCACTTCGAGCTCCTTGCTTGTGAGTTTCACAGCTTGACTCAGCTGGTCTTCTTCGCCTTCTCTCAATTGCATGAAATCTTGCCTAAGCAACGACTGTGCAAAGTGACGATTCTTGTAGCTGGGTTTGGCGATGGTGAGATAGACCATCAGCAGAGAGCGCACCTGGCGGGCTTTCCAGCCAAATATAGCGACGATGTCGTTTTCCTGTGCACGGCTGACGCATAGGTCGATTTCTCGCACCGCACGTGTGCGTTGTCCGCGCTCGAAGTAGATAAGGGCGACCTCCAACATGAGAAGCTGTGCAATGAGGTTGTATCCATGGCTGTCAGCGGTTTCGAGTAGGGCGAGCAGGCGCTTCTCCCTTTCTTCCTCGTCGACGATGGAAAGCTCTACGAACTCGCGTACGAGACGGGACTGCGCTGTCATCGCAAGACCCAGCATGTCGAACTCCCTATATGAGGCGAGTGCCTCTTGCACACGCCCTTCGAGTAACATGAGCATCGCGTGGTTTTGGAAGGGCTGTACAGCAGCCATGCGGGGAATAAAGCTCAATGACATCTTGACCAAGCTCATGCTCTCTCTAAGGATGGCGTCTGCCTTGTCTATGTCTCCAGCAGAGACATAGGTCCAGGCTCGGGCAGTACACCAATCTAGGAACATATCGACGTTGCTGCGCTTGGAAATGAGCGAGGTCGCCTTTGCGAGGCGTTGCTCGCGCTCCATGTTGTTGTTGCTCAAAACATCGATCAAGACCTCGAGTGAGCATGCGGCACCGCAGGTCACGTAGTCCGGTGCATAGCTCGTTTGAATTTGACGGCACATTTGAGCGGCGTGCTTGAGGTTTCCTTGCTCGAAGTACGAGAACGCCATCGAGTAACTGTTGATTGACGAGAGGAAGGGGAAAGACCCGTCGCTTGTCAACGAGGCGAATTCCAGGTGGCGCTCGAGACCCTCCTGGATTTTGCCCTGCTGGTCGAGGGCTTCCGAACGGCAATTGGCGAGTATGACCTTGAGCGGGATGAAGTCCTTGCCTGCAAGGCGGCTCTCCATTTGGTGGGCTTTTTCGATGCCGTCGTCGAACTTGCTGGCGAGGCAGAGCTCTTTGACCTTAATGACCTCGAGCGATAAGCGCAACCTCTCGTCGACGAGCTCATCGCGAAGCTCGTGCAGGGGTTTGAGCCAGAAGTCGAGCTCGTCGAGCTGCGCGCTGTAGGCATAGGCCCATGCCGCCAGTAGGTAAAAACAAGGGCTGAGATCCTTGATATCGATATTGCGACGGAACATGGTTATACTCATGAGCTCTGCCGTTGTCATGTTTGGGTAGGCGACGCGTACGAGGTTGAAGATGTCCTCGCGCTCGCTTGCGAGAATCTTATGCTTGGCGGCAGCGGTTGCCAGTCCATTCCTGAGGCACCAGCGCGAAGCGCGGGCGTTTAGCAGGCGCTGCTCGTGCGAGGAGAGGATTTGGGCTTTCTTCATGACCCACTGCGAGAACAGGGGATGGAGCTCATATTCGCCTGAATTTGTGTCGATGGGGAAGAAGAACGCGTTGCGCCTGTGCAGGCTGCTGATCACGGTGTCGACATCGACATCCCCAAGCGTGTAGCCAGCGACCCTGGTGGAGATCATGCCAAGAGATGCCGTCTTGAGGAGGAAGTCCTTCTCTTCTTGGGACAAACCAGAGAAGACCTCGAACTCGAAGAACTCGTTGAGGCGGGGATCGGTACCCGACAAATTGGCGACAGCCTCTTTGAATGACACACCCGCATCGACGCTGTCCATGACGATAGCCGTGCCGGCTGGCCAGCCTTGCGTTTTATCATGGAGAAGATTCAAGTCCGGCTCCTCCACTTGCTCGACTCCGGCGTCAAGAAGGTATTCGAGCATCTCTTGTTTTGTAAGCGCAAGCATGCTGTAGTCGATATTGAGTGCGACGTCTGGGATGGTAAAGCCGGGGAAGCTGTGCTTGGTGAAGGCGACACGTGACGACAGGATGATATGGACGTTTCCAGAGAGCGCCAACATGAGCGTCAGGAGCTCTTCGAGCGTCTCGAAGCCGTAGATGACGTCAAGCCCTTCTATAACGATGAACAAGCCGCCGCACTTGCGTGCACTGAGACTCATCTCGTTGGCCATTGTGAGGATGGCTTCGTTTCTTGCCATGGATTGAACCGCACCGAGACTTTTCACGAAATCGATACCCAGGGCTGTGCAGATTGCATAGTGGAAGTTGAGCCAGAAGCACTTCGAGTCGCGATCGCGGCGGTCGATGGCGAACCATGCTGCTTTTTCTCCAGCATTTGTGAGGCTGTAGAACCAGTCCGCGAGAGCGGTTGTCTTGCCATAGCCTGCAGGAGCGTTGAGGAACGTGAAGCGCTGGCGTCGAGAGCGGTCGAGCAGGTGCATAATGCGCTCTCTTGGCTTGCCCCAGAGACGCTGTGCCGGTGGCATGGATTTGGCAACAATGGGGATGTTGTTTGCTGTAAGATGACCTGCAGTGCTCTCCATTGCCCCTCCTTGTGCGGAACCTTCTTTGTGCTGGCTAGACGACTTGTCGCCGGTTGCACTATGCCAATGCTCGGCAGACCAGCCTATCTGCGGCTACCAGACATGCTGTAGCTCCAGCGCGGCTTTGGCGAGAATCATATCACGAACACATGTTCCGCTAGTCTTGTTTTCAAGTTTCTTGAGAAGTTATTCTCGCAACGTCAGCTTGATTCGGACAGCATGGGTGGGGCAGTTCTGCAGGCACAGTCCGCATCCGGCGCAAAGCATGTGGTCTGTGACGTGCGAGTAAGGACCGTGCTCGTCGCGGGCGGGTTCGAGTACGTGCTTTTGCGGGCAAAGGCGCACGCACTTCATGCAGCCGGTGCAGTAGTCCCTGTCGATGTAAACAGAGGGCTTGTTTCTCACAAAGCCCGCTGGCGGACCATAGACCATGGGTGCCTCCATCTGTGCTAGTCGAGAAAAGTTTGAAACGCAAAAGAGGAGGGGCAGCTGCAACTGCCCCTCCTGCTTGTGGGATTTCTGCCGCCTTATCTAGGAAAAGAAAATCGATAAGGTTGGCAATTACAACGTTGGGATCTTACTTGCCGTTGAGCTCCCAGCAGCCGATCTCCTTGTAGGCACGGTCCCAGACGGTCTCGGCATCGGGGTTGTCGTAGTACTCGATGGGCACGTTCTCGTCAGACTGATCGGCCGGGTCGATGCAGGGGTAGACCTTGCACAGCAGGCCGCGTGCGTTCCAAGTTGCGGTCATCTTGTCGGCGAGCTCGGGGTCGTCGTCGATGAGCACATTTGCAGCGCAATCGAACACGCCTTGGCTCCACGGCTCCTCGGCGGGAAGCTCCGGGTACCACCATGAAGGCGGAACCTGAACCATGCCCTCGGGGACGTCCCAGCCCACATGAGCCTTCTGGCGGATGCGTCCCATGCGCGTCTCGATCCAGATCCAGTCCCCCTCGCGAATGTGCAGCTTACGAGCATCGTTGATGTGCATCCAAGTCATTGGCCAGGGGACGACCGAGCGAGTGCCGTGACCGGGCGTGCGCATCTCGGAGTGGTACAACGGGCTGATGCGGCCGGAGGTGGTCAGGCGCAGCGGGTACTCCTTGGCCAGCTCGGGGTTGCCCAGCGGAGTCTCGGGCTCAGTGTAGACAGGAATGGGATCATAGCCGAGCTCCTCGAGGACGGAGGAGAAAATCTCGGCCTTGCGGGAGGGAGTTGCGAAGCCGCGCAGCTGACCGTTGGCAAGGGGCTTTGCGTACTTGTAGAAGTCCGTGCCGTAGGGGAAGTAGTTGCCGAGGTTGGTCGCCTTCTCGCGATTCATGTCGGGCACGCGCTCGAGGCGGTATTCGATGAGGTCCTCGTAGGTCTCCCAGGGCCAGTACTCCTTCTGGCCGCATGCGATGCCGAGTGCCCTGAAGAAGTCGAAGTCCATGTGGCGGTCGTAGAGGGGCTCGACGCCGCGGTCTCCGGTAACGATGAAGTCGTTGGAGTCCTCAGAGGTGGTGCAGCAGGGGCGCTCCATCCAGTCGGCTGCGGGAATGATGTAGTCGGCGAGAGCTGCAGTCGGGGTCTTCCAGTAGTCGACGACGACGAGGAGCTCGAGGGCCTTGAGGGCCTTGTAGACGCGCTTGGTGTTCGGCGCCCAGGCCAGCGGGTTGGAGGACCAGCAGATGCAGGCGGTGACGGGGTAGGGGTCCTTCTCCAGAATTGCCTTCCACATCAGGGACGGGCTGCACAGCATCTGGTGCAGCATCGGGCGGTTCAGGCCGAACATCTTGCGGTAGCACTTGTCGATCGCCTTGAAGCCATGCCAGGACATGACGCGGAACCGCTCGTTGCCGATGTAGTCCTTCTGAATCTCGGGGGTGAGAAGATCTGAAAGCTCGAGCTCAGAGTCGCGGACGGGGAACAGCTTCTCCTTGTCGTCCGGGTCAGCCGGCTGACCGACGTACTCGCCGCCGGGGTTGTCGATGTTGCCGGTGAGGATGCGTGCCATGGTCTTGGCAATGCCAAACTGGGATGCGTTGATGCCGTGCTGGTCGCCGCCGCCCAGGCCCCAGCCGATGAATGCAGGACCGTTGGTTGCGTACAGGCGTGCTGCCTCGCGGATCTTGCGAGCGGGGACATTGGAGATCTTGGAGGCGCGCTCGGGCGTCCAGTCCTTGAAACGGTCCTCGATGGCGTCGAAGGCAGTCCAGCACTCGACCTCGGAGCCGTCGGCCATCTTGATCTTGAAGGTGCCCTGCAGGGCCGGGGTGACCTCGCAATCCTCGTAGTAGCGGTTCTCGTCGGAGCACCAGGTCACAGGCTGGCCGCTAGTCTCGTTGATTGCAAGGAAATCCTCGTGCTTGCCGCCGTTGAACTCGTCGAGGCGCACAAGCTTGCCAGTGTCCTTGCGGACCAGGAAGGGGGCGTTGGACCAGTAGCGAACGAACTTGTCATCCCACAGCTTCTCCTCGAAGATGACGTTGAGCCATGCGAAGGAGATTGCGCAGTCAGTGCCGGGATAGGGCTGCAGCCAGATGTCTGCAGTTGCGGAGCCGTCGATGCAGGTGGTGTCGATGTTGATGTATTGGGCGGGGTTGTCCTGGTTGACTTCGATGCGGCCGCGCATGGTGCGCCACAGCGGACCCTCGGGAGCGTAGGCTTCAGACCAGCGCTTGCCCCAGTTGACGATTGTGCCGGTATAAGAGGGGGAGACGGGCATGATTGCCTCGACGGGCCAACCAACCATAGCCATGTTCAAGGAGTAGTTCCAGCACCAGCAGATAGTGCCAGGGTCAACAACGTTGCCGGGGTTGCCAAAGAGATTGAAGAAGCGCGTGCGTGCCCACAGGTGATCGGAGCGGTACGTGCCCTCGGAGGAGAACAGAGTCTTGGCGCCGTACTTCTCCTTAAGTGCCATGAGCTTGGTGGAAATCTCGTCGATCGCCTGTTCCCAGGAGATCTCTTCCCACTTGTCCTCGCCCTTCTCGCCAACGCGCTTCATGCAGTGGTTGATGCGCTTGGGATGGTAGTGGAACTTGATTGCTTTTTCGCCCTTGTTACCGAGGCGGTTGCAGAGAACGGTGCCCTCCTCTTCGTTAGGGCGCATCTCTACCAGGCGGCCGGTCTTGGTGTCGACACCGCACCAGACACCGCAGTTCATGTGGCACATGAAGCAACGGGTCCTGCGCCAGCGGATGCCGTTCTCATCGACCGTGTTGTTGGGGACGCCCAACATGGAAACCTTCTCGCTCATTGTGAGTTCCTCTCTCCTAGGCTTCTCTTCACAATGTCGGGGCCCTCACCCCGACTCAGCGATGCTCCACATATTAAGGTCATTGACAGTCTATGGAATCCGCCTAAGAGTTGAAATCCAGGTTGTCATTAGTTGAGAGATGGTTGAAGAATAGATGCGAAGATGAAAAAGGACGATGAGCAGATGCCTGTTCGAGAATCCTATTGGTCTCTCTAAACGCATACAGTAAAGGCGGAGGAAGGCAATGCCTGATTGGGGGTTTGCCCCGTCAGAGAGAGGAATCGATGATGGAAACAAAGAACAGCGCTCAGGTTCAAGCCAACATTCCCAATGCATCCCTTAGTTCTTACGAGCCTGTCAAGATAAGCTTGGCTGATGCGCCGAGCGCAGAGGCGGAGCAGCTCGAGGGCTACAAGCGCGCGATGGCGGCGATGGAGCTTGCAATGCGCGTTTGCGGTGATATCGACCCCGCGATCTACGAGCAAGCCGCACTGAGTATCCGCACCCAGGCTCAAGCGCAGGCCGAGGCGCAGGGGACGACTCTTTCTGCAATGCTCGTCGATCAGAAGATCTCTCTCGAACAGTACGAGCGCATGACGGCCCTGCAGGCAAGCGACATGGTCAACCAGGGTCTTGCCCTCGATGCGTGGGCTCGCCATTACGGCATCGAGCCGAGCGAGGAAGACGTCATGGAGATGATCGAAAGTATGGCACCCGGTCATGAGAAGGAGCTGCTTGAGGAGCTTAGCCAGGATCCGGCGCAGCTCGAGGCATTGAGCATCGCCGTGATGCGCTTTGCAGCTAACAAGCACCTTGCCGCTACGGCGATCGTCGAGTAGCGACGGCTTTTCTGTTTTAGAGAGGCGGGTCTGGAGTTGATCGCATGAAAAGGAACTCCACGTCCGCATGTATATTGAGGAGGAGAAATGGAACTGTTCGATACGCGCTTCTTCGAGATGCTCTTCTTGATCTGCTTTGGCATCTCGTGGCCTATGAACATCGTCAAAGCGGTCCGTGGCAAGACCTCGAAGGGCGTCAGCCTCTGGTTCTTGCTGGTTTGCTTCATCGGCTATATCTTTGGCATTATCGCGAAGCTTGTGGACGACACGCTGTCGTACACCTTGATTTTCTACTGTCTGAACATCTGCATGGTGGGAACCTGCGTCGTGTTCTACTTCATCAACGCGCATCGTGACAAATTGGCCGATGAGGCTGCACAGGCCGCCGCGGGTTCGCAGCCCACTTCTGACGGCGGAGATGGCCGCTGATTGCGATTTTGAGTTACGAGGGGCTGGAGGGAGAGAGTCCGTGCTGTGGCTGCAAGGTGCGGTCCGCAGCATCTCATAGGTGTTCGTCGCCTCGATAGAACTATGGCGCCGACTACGTCTGGCGCTTACGAGGGCCTTGCGGCTCGAGGACGCTGACGCGAATCCATGAGCGAGTTGCAAGGATGGAGCCGACGTCAACCTGCGGCGGCATCCAATGTGTACCAGTGACAAGTAACACGCGGATGAACTCGGCGTCGATGATCTTGCGCTTTGCCTCGGGCTCGGCGATGTCAACCAGCTTGCCGAGGAAGCGATCGGTCACGTCCACATAGACAAGGTTCGCGTCCATCTGATTCTCGAACACGTCGATGACCTGCTCGCTTTCACACTTGCGCATGAGGTCATGGTTCACGTGCACGCGTTGAGCGCCTCGTAGTACGCCGCCGCATGGCGCTCGCACAGCCTATCGACGCTCACGTAGCGGCCCACGTCGAAGCCCGCTTTCTCCATGAGCAGCAGCGAGAAAAGCCGCGCGAGGCGACCCGTCCCCTCGTCGAAGGGCTTGATGCACATCACGTCCACCGCGAAGGTGGGGATCATCATGAGCTTGCGGCTGGACGGCGGAAGGCGACCCCACTAACGCCATATTCCAGGAGCTTCGCCTGTAAGGGGTTGTATGAACGTCAAGTTTTTCGCTACGTATCGTATGATTGTGGGGCAGGGGTGCATTAACCTCCCCGCCCCTCGCGACGTTTTGGAGCTGCTGGAAATATTGGCACAACGCTACCCTGATTTCCAGGGGCTGCTGCTCAACGACGATCATACCGATAAGGGACGCGATGCCATCGTGCTGGTGTGCGGCCGCCATATCGAGCATTTGAATGGCGTGCGCACCCCGCTTTCCGAGCAGGATTACGTAGCCGTGACGCCGCTAGTTGCGGGAGGTTGATACCGCAATGTGCGACGGACACCGAGCACGCGTCCTTCGAAAACGCGAAGGAGACTCCTATGGTTTCTGACGAAGAAGTCATCCAAATCGTGCAGTCTTATCCTGCCGAGCGCCGCTATGCGCTGGCCGCTATGCAGGATATGCAGCATGCCTTCAACTATATCCCCGAGAAGGGGCTTCATTGCCTGGCTAAGCACCTGAACTGCGGTGTTGCCCAGCTGTATTCCATGGCAACCTTCTACAAAGCGCTGTCTTTGAAGCCGAAGGGCAAACACATCATCAAGATCTGCAACGGCACCGCGTGCCACATCCGCGGTTCGGTGAACCTCGCGACCGGCCTCAAGCGCGAGTTGGGAATCGATCCCGGCGAGACGACCGAGGACGGCATGTTCTCCGTGGAGATGGTGAACTGCCTGGGATCATGCGCCTTAGCTCCGGTCATGCTGGTCGATGGCACCTACCACAACAAGCTGAAGCTCGAAGACGTCCCCGGCATCGTGGAGCGCTACCGCCTCGCGGATGCTGAAGAAGGGGAGGCCGGCAATGACTAAGACCGAGAGAATACTGGTATGCTGCGGCACCGGGTGCATTGCCAACGGTGCCTACGAGGTGGCGAGAGCCCTGGAGGAGCAGATTGCGGCATAGGGAGCGAATGCCCAGGTAGAGCTCAAGGTATGTCGCACGGGCTGCTCGGGCGAATGCGAGCAGGGGCCGCTTGTGCGCCTCATGCCCCGCGACACCATGTACTACAAGGTAAAGCCCGCCGATGCGCCTGCCATCATCGCCTCACTCGAGGGCGACCCGGTGACGAAGCTCTTATATCGCGACGAGCAGGGCGTTCGCCACGAGCATCAGGCGGACAACCCCTTCTACGGCCTTCAGCACAAGGTGGTGCTGAAGGATGTGGGCATCATCGACCCCTTGAGCCTGGAGGAATACAAGGCGGCCGGCGGATACGAGGGACTCGCGCGGGCCCTCACCATGACCCCCGACGAGATCATCGACGAGGTGGAGAGAAGCGGCCTGCGCGGCAAAGGCGGCGCTGGCTTCCCCGCGGGGCGCAAGTGGCGTAGCGCAGCGAGTTACGACGTGTGGCCGAAGTACATCGTGTGCAACGGCGACGAGGGCGACCCGGGCGCGTTCATGGACGGCTCCACGATGGAGGGCAGCCCCCATGCCGTTATCGAGGGCATGATCATCGGCGCGCTGGCCATCGGCGCCGAGACAGGTGTGCTCTATATCCGCGACGAGTACGCTTTGGCGCGCGAGCATATCCAGCACGCCATCGACGACGCCTACGCAGCCGGCATCCTAGGCGAGCACATCATGGGCAGCGACCATAAGCTGGACTTGAGCATCGTGCGCGGCGGCGGCGCCTTCGTGTGCGGCGAGTCCACGGCGCTTATGAACTCGATCGAGGGCAAGGTCGGCGAGCCGCGCCCGAAGTACATCCGCAGCGTCCAAAGCGGCCTGTTCGAGAAGCCCACGGTGCTGAACAACGTCGAGACCTTGGCATCTGTTCCCACCATCTTGGCGCACGGCGGAGAGGAATACGCCAAGCTGGGAACGGAGAAATCTAAGGGTACGAAGGTTTTCGCGATGGTGGGCAAGGTCAAGCACACGGGCCTTGTGGAAGTACCGATGGGCACCACGCTCCGCACGCTCATCTACGACATCGGCGGCGGCATCATCAAGGACCGACCCTTCAAGGCAATCCAGACGGGCGGCCCGTCGGGCGGCTGCATTCCCGAGAGCCTGCTTGATCTGCCGGTCGACTTCGACACGCTCGTCGAATACGGCGCCATGATGGGCTCGGGCGGCATGATCGTCATGGACGACTGCAGCTGCATGGTGGAGGTCGCCCGCTACTACATCGACTTTTTGTGCGAGGAAAGCTGCGGTAAGTGCACGCCCTGCCGCGAGGGCCTGCGCCAGATGCGTTATATCCTCAACGAGATCTGCGAGGGTCGCGGTAAAGAGGGCGACGTCGAGCTGCTCGAGGAGATCGGGCACATGATGCAGGACGCTTCCCTGTGCGCTTTGGGTCGCACGGCACCGAACCCCGTGCTGACCACCATCAAGTTCTTCCGCGAGGAATACGAGGCGCACATCGGCGAGCACCGCTGCCCCGCGGGCGTTTGCGCCGCGCTGACCAGGTTCGCCATCGACCCGCAAGCATGCAAGGGCTGCGGCATGTGCGCGAAGGCATGCCCCACTGAAGCTATCTCCGGCGAGCGCAAGCAGCCGTATTCCATCGAGCCCGCCGCGTGCATCGCCTGCGGCAGCTGCCGTGAGGTTTGCAACTTCAACGCGGTGCTGACGGAGGGGAGGTAGCTATGGCTAAGACCTACGATATCGTGATTGACGGCAAGACCTGCGCGGCCGAGCACGGCGAATACTTGTGGGACGTGGCGAAGCGCAACGGCATCGAGATTCCCGCGCTGTGCCGCAGCGAGGCGTTCCCCGAGCACCGCGCAAGCTGCCGCGTGTGTATTGTGGAAGTGATTTCGCGCGGCCGCTCCAGGGTGGTTACTTCCTGTGTGTACCCCATAGAAGGGGAATGCGAGGTGCACACTAACTCGCCTAAGATCGTCCAGGATCGCAAGGTTCTCATGGCGCTGCTCGCTGCTCGCGCGCCGGAGTCCGACCTCATGGCTGCGATGGCGTCTCACATGGGGGCGGGTGAGGGCTATGAGCGCCTCGAGCCTTTGGATGCGGGCAAGTGCATCCTGTGCGGATTGTGCGTGCAGGCGTGCGAAAGCATGGGAACAGGTGCCATCTCGACGGTCAACCGCGGCATCGACAAGGAGATAAACACCCCCTATGGTGCGGCAAGCGACGATTGCATTGGGTGTTTGAGCTGCGCAAACGTTTGTCCTACGGGTAGCATCGCGTTCACAGAGGACTCCAAGACTCGTACCATATGGAACCGCACGTTCGAACTTTCTCGCTGCAAGGAATGCGGGCGAGTGCTGGGTACGCAGCAGATGTCGGACGTGGAGCTGTGCGATGCGTGCCGCCGAAAAGCGATTGCGAACGAGCTGGCGAAGACGTATCGTTTCGTGTAGGATCGCGGCCGCAAAGCAAGACGGCTGCATAGCCAGATAGCCGAAAAGCCAGGCGGCCGCGCCTTCGCGCGAATATGCGAAAGGCGCGGCCGCGCTGATGATGAGCCAGATAGACGGAAGGGGGCGCCATGGCATTCGAACACCGCTATGATCGCAACAAGCGGGCGTTGTCGGATTGGGAATGCCGGGCGCTCTCAGAGTGCAAGGTGGCAGTGATCGGGTGCGGCGGACTGGGCGGCTCCGTGGAAGAGATGACTCTGCGATGAGACGCGCGGGCACCCCCGCGGAAAAGCTGCGCCTGCTCAATGCACTTGTCGCCTCGGCGATCGCCGTCTTCTTCTTGGCTCATTCTGCGCTTGGAACGGCATCGCTTTTTATTGAAGGCCTGGTCAACAGTGTGCCTTGGCTTGTATGGGCCATGTTCGGCGCGGCGGGAGCGCACGTGCTCGCAAGCGTCGGCGCTACTGCTTTGATGCTGACCGACACCGAGCGCCCACCGAGTTCCCGCAAGAAGCGCCACTTCGTGCTGAAGTGGGCGACAGGGGCTGTTTTGGCGGCAGCGATCGCCGTACATCTCTTCTGCATCCTTTGCCCTGGTAGCCTTCCCGTCTTTCCCTGTCAGACGAGGGTGTCTTTCCTGCTCCTCCTTACCGCGCTCGCCTGGCATGTCGGCATCGCGACGAAATCCCTTGCCCGTGACCTGGGAATCGGGAAGAGAACGCGCGATGTCATGCGGGCTGCCTACGTGCTGACTGTTTTCGCCCTGATAGCCCTTGTGGTGCTGGCTTTCTAAACTTGACAGCCATGTGCTGGGCGCATCGAATGAGGAGGAGCTCAGCCTGTCAGGAGGTCTTCCCGCTTTCCGGAAAAGCGCGCCCGGCGTGCTCGAATCTCTCAAGCAAATACGCAGCTCACACGTTTCTCACTAGTATTTTGCGATGCGCTTTCCCCTGTATTTAGCGATGCGCCCCTCTCGGTATGTAGGGGATAATTCGCGCCAATGCTGCTGCGGCCGATGCTGCCGCAAGGGCGGCAAAGGACCTGAAAGGAGAGAGCTATGGCTATTTCGACCGAGATCGTGGGCAAGACCTTCGGACCGTTCGTGCGCGACTACACCTTCAAGGATTTGGAGATCTGTGCGCTTGGATGCGGTGCGGGCTGGGATGGCAAGGTCGACTTGGACTATGTCAACGAGGGGGACGCGAAAAATCCCGAGCTTAAGGTGCTGCCGATCTTCGCCGTGCCGCTTACGGTCAACGAGGAGATGACCACCACGCTCGATTACGGCTTCGACTATTCCGGATCGTTGCATTACGGCATCGACGTCCATTTCCACACGCCGTTCAAGATGAGCGACCATATCGAGACCTACGTGACGCAGGAGGCCATCTGGGATCGCGGCGAGGGGCGCGGCTCTCTTTCCAAGCAGGTGGGCAAGTCCTACTCTTCCGACGGCACCCATCTGTGCACGGTCGACACGTACGACTGCTGCATCTACGACGGCGGCTGGGGAGGCGAGCGTCCGCCGAAGGACGCAGTCGAATACCCCGACCGCGAGCCCGACTTCGTCTACGAGGAAACCTATGGCCTGAACTGGCCGCTCGTGTACCGCCTGATGGGCGACTGGCATCAACAGCACATCGACTGGTCCTATACCGAGCAGACCGGCCTTGAGCGCCCGATCGCGCACGGCGTCAGCAGCGCCGGCGTGGCGATGCGCCACGCGATTTCGCTTTTGTTCCCAGGTCATCCCGAGGCGATGACCCGCTTCAAGTGCCGCTTCACTTCCCCGGTCCTCCCGGGCGTTCGCCTGCGCACCATCGTGTGGAAGACGGGCGAGAGCGAGGCACGGTTCCGTATGGTCAATGCCGATGCCCCCGAGTCCAAGCCGTTCTTGAACCACGGCATCGTGGAATGGGACGCCTCGATCGCGTAATTCGCGCTCGATTGGCTTGCCGCTCTTTCGGCATTTGCGCCAAGCGGGAAACCCACCCCCTGTTTCCGGGAGAATTACCTCTGGAACAGGGGGTTTCTTCTGCGCCTACCTCTAATCGAGGGCGCACAGGCTCAGGCTCGTTTACCCTCGGGGGCGCGGCGCGCCCAGATGGCGAGCAGTCGAGGGTAAGCTCTGTACGCCATCTAGGCTGCTAGTTGTCCTGCGTCATGCGGCGATAGCGGTCGAAGCGACGCAGCGCATCCTCTTTGCCCCGCTCGAAGAGTCGCTCTGCCTCCTCGGGAAAGGTCTTGGTGAGCGAGGCGTAGCGGTTCTCGCCCGCAACGAACTCTAAGTAGTCCATGGTGGGCGCTTTGGAGTCCAGAGTCATCGGACGTTCCTTGCGCGGGTCGTAGCGGTACAGCGCCCAGTAGCCGCTTTCCACCGCGCGCTTCATCTCGCCCTGGACGTCGTGCATCCCGCACTTCAGACCGTGCGAGGTGCAGGGCGCGTAAGCGATGATAACGGAAGGGCCATCATATTCCTCGGCCTCCTTGAGCGCCTTGACCAGTTGGTTGTAGTTGGCTCCCATGGCCACCTGGGCGACGTAAACATTGCCGTAGCTCATAAGGATTGCGCCCAAATCCTTCTTGCCCGTCTTCTTGCCGCTCGCCGCGAACTGCGCGACAGCGCCCGCGGGCGTGGCCTTCGAGCTCTGGCCGCCGGTGTTGGAGTAGACCTCGGTGTCGACCACCAGGACATTCACGTTAGCGCCGCTCGCAACCACGTGGTCGAGACCGCCGAAGCCGATATCGTAGGCCCAACCGTCGCCGCCGAACATCCAAAACGTCTTCTTAGCAAGCTGATCTTTGAACTTGAGGACCCCCTCGCACACCTTCTTGGCGCTGTTGGTGAGCGAGTCCATCGAAGCTTCGATTGCCGCCACGAGCGTATCGGAGGCCGCACGCGAGGCGTCGAAATCGTCAAAAGCGGCAAGATAGCACTCGCACGAATCCTTGACCTGCCCCATGACGGCGGGGTCGGGCGAGTCGCCTTTGCCTTCCTTCGGGTTCTCCAGGCCGCATGCGAGCACCTGCACGAGCTTCTCGACGCGCGACTTCTCGGCCGCGCGCTGCTGAGTCGAACCCAAGTAGAGACCTAACGAAAGTTCGGCGTTGTTCTCGAAAAGGCTGTTGGTCCATGCCGGACCGAAGCCGCGCTTGTTTGTGGTATAGGGGATGCCGGGGAAGGGTGCGCCCCACGCCTGCGAGCAACCCGTGGCGTTTGCCCAGTACACGCGGTCGCCGAACAGCTGGGTGAGCAGCTTTGCGTAGGGCGTCTCGCCGCATCCTGCACATGCTGCCGAGAACTCGAGGAGGGGCTGTTTGAACTGCGAGCCCTTGACCGAGTAGGGGTCGAACACGCTGCCTTTGTCGGCAAGCTCAAGGCCGTATTCCCACAGCGTGCGGCTCTCGTCGGTGAACTTGGCAGGTTCCATGGAAAGCGCGTCTGACGGGCACACGTCGGCGCAACTGCCGCAACTCGTGCAGTCGAGGTTGCTCACCTGGAGGGTGAAGCGCATGCCATCGGGCAGGTTCTTGCCGCCCTTGAGTGCGACGGTCTCGAACCCGGCGGGGGCAGCTGCGGCTTCCTCCTCGCTCACCAGGTAGGGGCGGATCGCAGCATGGGGGCACACGAAGGCGCAGCGGTTGCATTGGATGCAGGCATCGGCCTTCCACGCAGGCGTCTTCACGGCGATGCCGCGCTTCTCGAAAGCCGTGAGACCCATGTCGATGACGCCGTCCTCGTAGCCCGCAAACGCGCTCACGGGAAGCTCGTCGCCTTTCTGGGCGTTCACGGGACGCAGGATGTTTGCGACCACAGCTGGCAGCTCCTCGACGCCATCAAGCTCGTCGAGCTCGGCGTTTGCCCAGCTCGCAGGGACCGCGACCTCCACACACCTCTGGGCGCCCTCCTCGATGGCGGCCACGTTGCTCGCCACCACGGCGTCGCCCTTGCGCGCGTAGGACTTCCGTGCCGCGTCCTTCATGTAGTCGAGGGCTTGCTCGACCGGCATGAGCCCTGAAATCTTGAAGAACGCCGCCTGCAGCACCGTGTTGATATGGCTTCCCAGGCCCACGCGGTGCGCGATCTCGACCGCGTCGACGGTGAACAGACGGATGCCGTTGCTCGCGATGTAGCGTTTCATCGCTCCGGGCAGGTTGGTATCGAGCTCCTCGGCCGTCCAGCCCGTGTTCAAAAGGAACGTGCCGCCCGGCTTCACCTCCTGCACCATGTCGTACTGGCGCACATAGCTCTGATTGTGGCAAGCGACGAAGTCGGCGCGCTTCACATAATACGTGCTGCGGATGGGTTTTTTCGACAGGCGCAGGTGCGACTTGGTCACGCCGAAGGACTTCTTGGAGTCGTACTCGAAATACGCCTGCGCGAACAGGTCGGCGCAGTCGCCCAAGATGCGGATAGTGTTGTGGTTGGCGCCCACCGTGCCGTCGCCGCCTAAGCCCCAGAACTTGCAGCTGTAGGTGTCGGCGTCCTTGAAGTCGTCGAGTGGACGGACGGGGAGCGACAGGTTGGTCACATCATCGTTGATGCCGATGGTGAAGCCGCGCTTCGGCTCGGATGATGCAAGGTTCCTAAATACCGCGACGATTTGGGCAGTGTCGGTGTCCTTGGAGGAAAGCCCGTAGCGCCCGCCAATGACCGTCACCTTGCCCGCGCGCTCGCTGTTCGCGATAACGCTCGAGACGTCCAGGTAGAGCGGCTCGCCGGCCGAGCCCATGCACTTGCAGCGGTCGAGCACTGCGATGCGCTCCACGCTTTCGGGCAGAGCACCTAGGAAGTGCTTCGCCGAGAAGGGACGGTAGAGGTGCACCTGCAAGAAACCGTAGCGCGTGTTTTCGCCCGCAGCCTGGGCCTTCGCGTTCAAATAGTCGCATGCCTCCTGCGCGGTGCCCGAGACGCTGCCCATCGCGACCACGACGTCGGTCGCATCGGGCGCGCCGTAGTAGTCGAACACGTGGTGCTCGCGGCCTGTCACGCCGGCAACCTGCGCCATGACGCCCTCGACCACGTCGGCCAGCTCGTCGTAGGCGGTGTTGTTCGCCTCGCGCACCTGGAAGTACACGTCGCCGTTCTGCACGGTGGCGCGCAGCATAGGGTGCTCGGGGTTCAAGGCGCGCGCCCTGAAGCGCTCGAGCGCTTCGGTGTCCATGAGCGCGGTGAGCTCCTTGGTGTCGGGCATGTCGATGCGCGAGAGCTCATGCGAGGTACGGAAACCGTCGAAGAAGTGCATGAACGGGACGCTGCCCTTCACGGCGGCGAGGTGCGCAACGGCCGCCATGTCGGCCGCTTCCTGAACGCTTCCCGAGCTGAGCTGCGCAAAGCCGGTGTCGCGGCATGCCATGACATCGGAGTGGTCACCGAAGATGCTCATGGCGTGCGTGCCCACCGTGCGGCTCGCCACGTGCAAGACGCCCGGCAGGCGCTCGCCAGCGATGCGGTAGAGCACGGGAACCATGAGCATGAGGCCCTGGCTCGAAGTGAAGCTCGTGCCCAGGCCTCCTGCCTGCAGCACGCCGTGGATGGCCCCGATGGCGCCCGCCTCGGACTGCATCTCGGTCAGCTGCACGCGCTGGCCGAACATGTTCAGGCGGCCCTGGGCGCTCCAGCGGTCGGTATGCTCGGCCATGGGCGAGGACGGCGTGATGGGGTAGATCGCCGCCACCTCGGTGAAGTCGTAGGCGACATGGGCCGCAGCCTCGTTGCCGTCAACGGTTACGTAGTTGCTCATCTTAAAGTCCCTCTCCCCGGCAATGGTGCCAAACGCAAGCGGGGGCGCGCATAACGGCCCCCGCAAAACGGTCGTTCTCGATACAGGTTACTTCTTCGCGAGATCCTGAAGCCCCAGTTCCTGAACGGCGGCTTCCCTCATCTTGTACTTGAGGATCTTGCCTGCCGCGTTCATGGGGAAGGAGTCCACGAACCTGATGTAGCGAGGCACCTTATGGCGCGCGATGTTGCTCATCATGAACTCGCGGATCTCGTCCTCGGTCATGGACTCGCCCTCCATGAGGATGATGCAGGCCATGGCCTCCTCGCCGTACTTCTTGTCGGGCACGCCCACGACCTGGCAGTCGCTCACCTTGGGGTGAGTGATGACGAAGTCCTCGATTTCCTTGGGGTAGATGTTCTCGCCGCCGCGGATGATCATGTCCTTCAGGCGGCCAGTGGCCACGAAGCAACCGCGATCGTCGCGCATGAGCAGGTCGCCGGAATGCAGCCAGCCGTCCTCGTCCACCGTCTTGAAGGTGGCGTCGGGCATCTTGTAGTAGCCCTTCATGATGTTGTAGCCGCGCGAGCAGAATTCCCCAACCTCGCCGTTGGGCAGCTCTTCGCCGGTCTCAGGATCGATAATCTTGCACTGGACGTGCGGAAACGCGTAACCGACGGTCTCCGTGCGCAGGTCGAGCGGGTCGGTCCAGGCGCTCATCGTGGAACCCGGGGCCGATTCGGTCTGGCCGTAGACCGACACGATGCCGGTCATGTTCATCTCGTCGGGCTGGGCGGCGCGCTTCATGAGCTCGGGCGGGCAGCCGGCTCCGGCCATGATGCCCGTGCGCATGTGGCTGAAGTCGGTCTTCTTGTAGTCCTCGTGGTTGAACATCGCGATGAACATCGTGGGAACGCCGTTGAAGGCGGTGATCTTCTCCTGCGTGATGCAGTGCAGCGACGCCTTGGCGCTGAAGTAGGGCATCGGGCACAAGGTCGCACCGTGCGTCATGGACGAGGTCATCGACAGGGTCATGCCGAAGCAGTGGAACATGGGCACATGGATCATGAAGCGGTCTGCGGTGGACAGGCCCATGCGGTCGCCGATGCACTTGCCGTCGTTCACGACGTTGCGGTGCGTGAGCATGACGCCCTTGGGGAATCCTGTAGTGCCGGAGGTGTACTGCATGTTGCAGACGTCGTCGGGGCGAACATCGGCGGCCATGCGCTGGATCTTCTCCAACGGCACGAGCTCGGAGCGCTCCATGGCCTCATCGAAGGTGAGGCAGCCGGGCATCTCGAAGCCGACGGTCACGACGTTGCGCAGGAAGGGAAGCTTCTTGCAGTGCAGCTGCTCGCCGGGTTTGGCCTCGGCGATCTCGGGGCACAGTTCATTGATGATCTGGCGGTAGTTGGAATCCAGGGCGCTCTCGACCATGACGAGCGTGTGCGTGTCGGACTGACGCAGCAGGTACTCGGCCTCGTGGATCTTGTAGGCGGTGTTCACCGTGACGAGCACGGCGCCGATCTTGGTGGCCGCCCAGAAGGTGATGTACCAAGCAGGCACGTTGGTGGCCCAGATGGCGACCTTGCTGCCAGCCTTCACGCCCATGGAGACAAGCGAGCGGGCGAACGTGTCGACGTCGTCTCGGAACTCCTCGTAGGTGCGCGTGTAGTCGAGCGTCGTGTACTTAAAACAGTACTGATCGGGGAAGCATTCGACCATCTTGTCGAGCACTTGCGGGAAGGTCAAGTCGATGAGCTCGTCTTTCTTCCACACGTACTCGCCTGTGCCGTCGTGGTTGAGGTAGAGCGTGCGGCGCTTGCCGCGGGTGTCCTCGAAGCGCTCCATGTAGTTCACGAAGTGCGGGAAGATGACCTCCATGTCGGTGAGGTCGGGCATCCACGCGGGATCCCACTCCAGCGACACGTAGCCGTCGTAGTCGATGGAAGACAACGCGCGCACTACCTCGTCGATGGGCAGCGTTCCCTCGCCGACCAGGTTGAAGCTGCCGTCGTCGTCGGAATCGCGCATGTGCACGTGCTTGATGTAGGCACCTAAGTTCTTGACCGTCTGTGCGGGGGTCTCGCCGCCTGTGCGGTAGACGTTGTGGACATCCCATAAGGTGCCCAAATAGTCGCTGGCGTAGCGATCCATGATGCCCGCCATGCGCGTGGTGCTGGAGAAGATGCCGCTCGACTCGATCAGCAAGACGACGTCGCTGGCTTCCGCATAGGGCACAAGCACCGCCAGTGCGGCATGGATAGCGCCCTCATCATCGTTTTGCGCCACGACGACGACCCGCTCGACACCGGCGGCGGCAGCGAGGTCGATAAGGTCTTTGGCGGCCTGGACCTGCTCCTTGCCCGCCGAGATGTCGACGGAGGAATCGAGCGCGGGGATGCACAGCCCCTTGTCGCGCAGCGCGCGAGCGGTTGCCTGGGTATTGTAGCGCTCAAGCGGGCCGCCCTTGCCGGTGAAAACGGTGTTGATGATGGGGTTGTGAATCTCGATGCCGGAAAAATCCATCTCGAGCGCGGTGCTCACGAGCTCGTCCCAAGAGTGGTCGGCCCAACCGCGGGTGGAAAAGGAAAGCTTCATTAGTTCTGCTCCTCGTAAGCGATCTTGTTGAGCGCGTTGATGTAGGCGCGGATGCTGGACTCCACGATGTCGGTGGAGATACCGCGACCGGAATAGACCTTGCCGTCGGCGATGAGCTTCACGATGGACTCGCCCATGGCCTCTCGTCCCTCGGTGACCGCCTGAATGCGGAAGTCATCGAGCTCGTAATGCTTGCCCACGACCGACTCGATGGACTTAAAGGAGGAGTCGATAGGGCCATCGCCGAGGGAAACCGCCTCGATGACCTCGCCGTCCTTGCGCAGGGAGATGTGGGAGGTCGCCTTGAAGCTGAAACCGGCGTTGATGACATAGCCCTCGAGGATATAGGTGGGAGGTACCTGCAGGGCAGCGGATGCCACGATGGCGTCGAGCTCTGTCGCGCCCACGCGCTCCTTATTGGCAGCGATCTTCTTGAAAGCCTCGAACACCGCAGCGGCGTCCTCGTCGGAGAGGCTGTAGCCCAGACGCTCGACATACTGCATGACGGTGTCCTGGTCGTCGCCGGCGGTGAGCACGACCCCCTCGACCGCTTCGGAAACCGAGCCGGTGAACTGGGCCGCCTTGGAGCGATCCTCGCAGCACAGGCGCGCGACCTGGTTCATGGCGCGCTTGAGCTCGGTCACGCGGACGTGGCACTGGGCGTCCAGTGTGTCGGACTTCGCGGCGAGGATCCTTGCCACGTTGTCGAGCGCGACAACGCCCATGGGGTAGGACGTCGCCTTGACCAGGGAAGCGCCTGCCATGACACCGGCAACGGCGCAGGCGTCCGCCATATTGAGATTATTGCAGCACGAAATGCCCAGCTCGATTTCGGCAAGTTGGGGAGCAGCCTTGAAAAGGTCGCCAATGAACTGGGCGAACTCCTCGGGCAGCATGGAGCCCGCGGCGTCGCACACGGTCACCGTCTTGGCGCCGGCGCGGGTGACGGCCTCGATGACCTTCGCCAGATAGGCAACGTCAGTGCGGGTGGCGTCGATGGCGACGAACTCGACGTCGTCGGTGAGCTCGGCGCACTTGGCAACGGCACGGGCGGCGTCGTCGATGAGCGCGTCTGCCTTCTTGCACTGAATGTATTCCATGGTGGAAGGGCTCACCGCAGCCTCGACCTGCAGACGGACGCGCTGCGCGCCCTTCGCGGCGCTCCAAACCGCCTCGATGCTCTCATCGTCCATCTTCACCGGAACGGCGAGCGTGCTGTTCTTCACCAGGGAGGCGATCGACTTGATTCGCAGGCTGTCCACCTTTGAGGACTCGATACCCTCGACCTCGATGGCGGCGACGCCGATACGGTCGAGTATCTTCACGATTTCAAGCTTTTCCTTGAAGGATAGGGAAAGCGCCTTCGAGGCAGCTGCTTCCCTCATCGTGATGTCACTGACGCGTATGTCTCTCATGTACGACTCCTGACTTACACCAATCGTTCCCTAGGTAGTGTCTGCGGCAATCCCAACCGAAGCAATCGCGGGCACTCAAACACCTACCTTAGCGCTAAAGTTTGCATTATCGCACCTCATGCGCAAGCAAGCGATAAAAACTGCCAATTTTAGCGGTAAACGCCGATTCGCTTCTGCGTTTCTGCGGAACTCGACCTCGACCTCATCCTGCTCGAAAAGGACGCGCTCGCGGTTTGCGCCGTCAGCTCTTCGCCGATGACGTGAACCTGTTCGAATGACATGGATTGCGTTCTGGTTTGCAGAGCGCAACGCACCGCCACTTCGTTGGCGTCGCTAGTCCTTCGGCACCGACGAGGAGGGCTTTTCTCGCATACCTCGCAGGATCTGCACTTTTTTCTCCAGCTGCATGCCCTCCAAACAACCAAAGAAAAGCGAAGAAGTGCCCAACCTGGTCATCTCGGGCCCCGAAGACGTCTCGCATATGCCCTTTCAACGCTCGAGAAACGTTATGGCGAGAAATTCAGCCAAGCAGAAGGCACGGAGGTGTCGGCGTTATACGACCGGATTATTCAAAACCATCACCTACGAATTACGCGCGCGGCCCGACGCTGACCCGTCGAAAATCTTCGACTGCGTTATTAAAGCCGACCACGACACCGATAAGTTGGCATTCCTTATGGACGACTACGCCCAATATCGCTTCAAGAATCAGATAGAAGAGCCGTTCTTGGAGATTCTCCAAAAATCGACGGACTTGCGGGGCGCAGCGCGCAGTTCAAGAATCCCCCCATGTCCTATCGCGATTGGTGTTTCGACGACATCGACGACTACATAAACAACGGCTTCGCCAACCGGCTTTCCAGGATAATCGCTCGCCCCCGAAGTGCTACCATGCCCATTATGCGAAGTCGTGAACCTGGGGAGGATCCAACATGGGAATTTTCTCGAAGACCGTCCGAGCGACGCTGAACGGCGGTGCTGCCCCGCAATCCGATGGGCCGGGCGACCCCATAGTCGACTGGACGACGAGCGGCACCGCCCGCTGGATGATCGGAGCGAGCGGCTGCCTGACGATCGCCCCGCTCGAAGGCGAGGAGAGCGGCGAGCTGGAGGACTGGCGCGAGCTCGACAAGGCGCCTTGGCACGGCAAGAGCAGCTCGATAATCTCCGCGAAGATCGAAGGCGCGATTGCCATCTCGACGGCGACGGGCATGTTCTTCGGCTGCTCGTCGCTCAAGTCCCTCGACCTGTCCGGCCTCGACGCCTCGAAGGCGACGGACATGTCCGGCATGTTCTGCAATTGCTCGTCGCTCTCCTTCCTCGATCTGTCCGGCCTCGACACATCGAACATGGAGGGCATGTCCTCCATGTTCGTCGGCTGCAAGTCGCTCAAGTCCCTCGACCTATCCGGCCTCGACGCCTCGAACGCGACGGACATGTCCGGCATGTTCTTCGGCTGCTCGTCGCTCGAGTCCCTCGACCTGTCCGGACTCGACGCCTCGAGCGTGGAGGACATGTTCTGCATGTTCCACGGTTGCAAGTCGCTCACCTCCCTCGACCTGTCTGGCCTCGGCGCCTCGAGCGCGTCGAACATGCCCTACATGTTCGACGGCTGCTCGTCGCTCGAGTCCCTCGACCTGTCCGGACTCGACACGTCGAAGGCGACGGACATGTCCGGCATGTTCCGCGGCTGCTCGAGGCTCACCTCCCTCGACCTGTCCGGACTCGACACGTCGAGCGTGGAGGGCATGTCCCGCATGTTCGAAGGCTGCTCGTCACTCGAGTCCCTCGACCTGTCCGGCCTCGACACGTCGAACGTGGAGGACATGTCCCGCATGTTCGAAGACTGCTCGTCGCTCGAGTCCCTGGACCTGTCCGGCCTCGACGCCTCGAGCGCGAAGGGGATGTCCCGCATGTTCTGTAATTGCTCGTCGCTCTCCTTCCTCGACCTGTCCGGCCTCGATACGTCGAGCGCGGAGGACATGTCCTGCATGTTTGAAAACTGCTCGTCGCTCTCCTTCCTCGACCTGTCCGGCCTCGGCGCCCCGAAGGCGACGGACATGAACCATATGTTCAGCAATTGCTCGTCGCTCTCCTTCCTCGACCTGTCCGGCCTCGGCGCCTCGAGCGTTACGGACATGTCCTCCATGTTCTTCGGCTGCTCGTCGCTCAAGTCCCTCGACCTGTCCTCCTTCGACGCCTCGAGCGCGAAGGGCATGTCAGAAATGTTCAAGGGCTGTTCAAGGCTCACCTACCTCGACCTGTCCGGCCTCGGCGCCTCGAGCGTGGAGGACATGTCCTACATGTTCCGCGGCTGCTCGTCGCTCAAGTCCCTCGACCTGTCCGGCCTCGACGCCTCGAGCATGGAGGACATGTTCGGCATGTTCGATGACTGCTCAGGGCTGCGAACGGTGACGTTCGGCGAGAAGTTTTCGTTTGTAAATCCTCCCTATCCCTATCCCTATTCCTATGATCGCTGCTATCTCCCGACGCCCCAGGGCGAGAAACTGACCGGGAAATGGCTGAGCTCGGCGGACGGCAAGGCCTACGAGCCCGAAGCCATTCCTGATAACGTGGCCGCCACTTACACCGCACAAGTCAAAGTCGACATCTCCGGCGCGGCCATCTCGGACATCCCCGACTAGACGTACACGGGCGAGGCCCTCGAGCCCGCTGCCGAGGTTGCGTGCAACGGCGAGCGCCTCTCGGATGGCACCGACTACGAAGTGTCCTACAGCGGCCTCATCTACACCGGCGAGCCCCAGACGGGCGTCGCCGCGGCCTCGGACCTCTTCGAGGTCGCGGGAGGCAAGGCGACGGGGGCTGGCGACTATGTCGCCACGGCCTCGCCCAAGGACAAGGGGGACTACGCGTGGGTCGGCGCGGGAAGCTCCGATGACGTCCAGGTCCCGTGGTCGATCGCGAGGGCGGACATGGGCGAGACGTCCATCTCGAGGATAGCGGCCCAAGCGTGGACGGGCTCGCGGCTTGCGCCGAAGCCCGTTGTCACCTTCAACGAAGATCGACTCGCCGAAGGCGAGGACTATGCCGTGTCCTATGGCGCCAACGTCGAGCCCGGGGTCGGTCACGGTGAGCGCCGCCAAGCGCGGAAACTTTACCGGATCCGTCACCGTTTACTTCGACATCGAGACGAAGAGTGTGTTCCCCGACGTGGATTACGGCAACGATTGGTTCGCGCCCGCCGTCACGTTCGTGTCGAGCCGCGGGCTCATCACGGGATACGCCGACTCGGGCGAATTCGGCCCGCTCGACACGCTGACTCGCGGGCAGCTCGCGACCATCCTGTGGCGCAACGCCTGCCCCGACGAGGCGGCCTCCTACGACGCGAGCGAGGCCGTGAACGAGACCGGGCTTTCCGGCGTCGACGACCACGAGTATTACACGGCCGCCGCCAACTGGGCGGTGCGCGAGGGCATCATCACAGGATTCAAACGCGAGGACGGCACCTATGACTTCGCGGCGTCGAGCCCCGTTTCCTTCGAGCAGCTGATAACCATCCTCTCGCGCCTCGGGGCCACATCCGACGAGGTTGCGGCGGCTGGCGACGACCTGTCCGAGTTCCTCGACGGAGATAATGCGAGCCCCTGGTCGCGCTCGCCCATCGCCTGGGCGGCCGAGAAGGGTCTGGTAGGCGGCTACGAGAACGAAGACGGCACGCGCACGCTCGCGCCGGGCGAGGACGTCTCCCGCGGCCGCGCCGCCACGGTCCTCATGCGCGCCTTCGACCTGGGTATCATGGGATAGATCCTACGCGGCCGTTCAACGTGCAACGCGCCCCTTCCCCTTCCTCAACCGAGCGAAGGGGAAGGGGCTTCGTCGTTTTGAGCTTCGAAGAGCGCACTTGGGAAACGCTCTTGGCGCCGCGCTCTGAATGGCCAGCAAACGCGTCCGTCGCGTGCATCTTGCGTGCAACGAGCTTTCGCCAGCATCTTCAGCCCGTCCCCTTTATAATCGGAAGTGGCGCCGTAATCCCTGTTCACGTCCTTGCGTGCATGATGTGGTCCCTGCACACATGGAGCTCCATTGCTTCCGCTCAAGAGGGAAAGTGTGTCCTGCACGAAGGAGCACCGAACGGAAAGGGGAGCGCGCATGGACATAAGAGAACAGCGATTCGGCATCGAGATCGAGCTCACGGGAATCACCCGATCGAGCGCGGCGAGGGCCGTCGCGGGCTATTTCGGCACGCGGAGTGACCATGTCGGAGGAGGCTACGACGCCTACCATGTCGTCGACGGCGAGGGACGCACCTGGAAGGTGATGAGCGATTCCAGCCTTCGGGCGGAGAAGAGGGAGGACGGGCACAAGAGGGCGGCATCGATCACTGCAAGGTCGAGGTGGTTAGCCCCATCCTGCGCTACGGCGACATCGAGACGCTGCAGGAAATCGTCCGCGCCCTTCGCCGCGAGGGAGCTTTCGCCAACGACAGCCGCGGCATCCACGTCCACGTCGACGCCGCGGCACACACGCCCAAGACGCTGCGCACGCTCTCCAACATCGTGGCCAGCAAGGAGGACCTTCTCTACCGCGCCCTCGGGGTTGGGCGGAGCCGCGTCGAGCCACAGGTACGCGAACCGCACGCCGTCGAAGCGCTGCCGGCGGAACGCGGCGACCTCGGAGTCCAGGCTCTCGCACAGGCGCGAGACCTGGGACTTCGACATGGATGACACGCCGAGGGCCCCCGCCACCTCCTCGACCTTGCACGTGGAGATGCCGAGCACGTACATCTCGGCCACCGCGGCGACGAGCGCGCGGTCCGCCCGGCAGTAGCGCTCTAAAAACCGAGGTATCCCTCTAAAGAGCCGTCAACCGAGGGGGCCTCCCAAAGCGAGCAACCATTTGACCTGGGGTTTCTTCCTGAAGAGTCATTTCGGCCCGACTTATTCCCCTCGATTGAGGGCCTTCTTTGTGGGGTACCTCGGTTTTTGTGCCCAATCTGCTCTATCCTGTTCAGTGTCGGAAATATGCGTCGGGCTGCTGCGCTCATCGACGAGAGCGGTAGCTGGGATATTGCCTTTCGGGCTTTGACGCGCCCTCGGGATTGCGCTTCGATCCGCGGTATGGGAGATAGCTGAAGAAAGCGAGGGATAACCGATGATGCTTGAAACAGAGAGATTGCTCTTGCGCCCTTGGAGGGAATCCGATGCCGAAGATCTCTACCGCTATGCCAGCGACCCAAATGTCGGTCCTATCGCGGGGTGGCCTGTTCATACGAGCATCGAGAACAGCCGGGAGATCATCCGCGACGTCTTTTCCGCCGAGGAGACGTACGCGGTGTGTCTAAAAGAGGACAGGCGGGCCATCGGAAGCATCGGTCTCATTCCGCCTGAGCAGACCCAGGTCACCGCGCCGCCTACGGAGATGGAGATAGGTTTTTGGATCGGCGTCCCGTTCTGGGGCCGCGGCTACATCCCGGAGGCGGTTCGCGAAATTCAACGGCATGCTTTCGAGGACCTCGGCTGCACGGCACTTTGGTGCGGCTACTACGACGGCAACGAGAAGTCGAAGCGCGTCCAGGAGAAGTGCGGGTTCACCTTCCATCATACCGAGGAAGGCGTCGATTGCCCTTTAATCGGCGATGTGCGCACCGAACACTTCACGTATCTGAGTCGGGAGAAATGGAGTCTCATATAGGTTCCTAACGTTCTTCGGGAGCATCGGGGTGCTCGCGCCGCGGCTTGGCCAGTAGGTCTTCTAATGTCCCTCTTTTGAGACATGGGGTTACCGAGCTCGTTGGTATTATTTTGCATGTAAAGACCAGCCTAGCTGGGGTCGACCATCGAAAGGAACCGACATGGGATTCATGGACAACGTCATGGGCAGCTTTAACGACGAGGCTGGGAAAATCAATACCGGAACAGGCCAATATCGCGTTATGCAGGTCGTCCTGAGGGAGAAGTTCGTCGGTAAGGGATCGAAGAACTTCGCCGAAATCGAGGAGCTTTGCAACCAGCAGTACGCCGAAGGCTACCGCCTTCACACGTTCGCGCAGTCGACGGCAGGATCCACCGGCATCGGCGGCGGCGATCGAACCGTGTGCAACCTCGTGTTCGAGCGCATGAACTAGCACAGGCGCGCCGGGAAGCTTCGCGTCCCCGCACGCACAACAGCTTGCGCCCCCGAGCGTTCTCGCGCGCTCGGGGGCGCATCTTGTTTGCAGCCTGAACCGCCGCGACGCGTGGACTTGCAAGCGCAGGCATGATATAGTTCGCCCATGTCGTTAGGCGAAAAGGAGCGTCGAGGCAGTGCATTTCCCCTGCATAGCAACAGGAAAGGCCCAAACACCTGCCTCCGTGACCCTCTATTCCCATGGAAAAAAGGGGAAATCGCGCCATCTTCGCGCGGGCCTTCGAGCGACACGACATATTTCACTTGGCGATAAGCGCGCAGGGCGAAAAGCTCTGTGCGCTTTTGCGTTCTAGAAGACGAGAGCGGTTACGCGAAAGGAAAGCGCATGGACAGGGAACTTCTGAGCGTTGCAGGTGGAACCAAGCCGGCCGACGTGGTCATCACGGGTGGTCGCATCGTCAACGTCTACACGGGAGAGATCTACGACGGCGGCGTGGCGATTAGCAACCAAACCATCGCGGCGGTCGGCGACGTCGACTACTGTATCGGCGAAGGAACGCGCACAATCGACGCTGAGGGGGCCTTCATCACCCCGGGCTTCATCGACGGGCATATCCATCCGGAAAGCTCCGACCTGGCCATTCGCCCCTTCGCGGAAGCTGTGCTCAAGCATGGAACCACCTCCATCATGACCGACCTTCACGAAGTCGGCGTGGTGTCTGGTCTTCCCGGCATTGAGGCCGTGCTTGAGGAAAATGAGATCACCGACCTCAATCTGTACTTCGTCGTGCCGTCGCACGTGCCCTTCTCACCTGCGCTCGAGACGAGCGGCGGTAAGTTCAACCCCGAAATCATCCGCGAAGCGCTGAAGCGACCCGACGCTGTGGGAATCTCCGAATGTGTCGGTCCCTACGTTCTCGCCGAGCTGCCCGAGTTGCTCGAATCGCTCGACGACGTCGCCTCGATGAAGGGCATGACCGCGCAAGGGCATCTCGTCGAGATGAAAGGCAAGGACCTCAACAAATGCGTCGCCGCCGGCATCTCCACCTGCCACGAGGGGCTTTCCGCCGACGACATCATGGACCGCGCACGCGCGGGCGTCCACGCGATGCTGCGTGAGTCCTCTGCCGCTCGCACCCTCTCCGACCAGCTGAAATGTATCGTCGGCAAGGACATTGACACCTCCATGATGAGCATCGTCACCGATGACTTGCATTGCTGCGACTTGGCCTCGACGGGGCATCTCGACCATCACCTGAAGCTCGCCCTCGAAGCCGGCGTGCCGTTCGCGAAGGCCATCCAGATGGTCACCATCAACGCCGCACGCGCCTTCGAGCTCACCGATATCGGGGCGCTCGCACCCGGAAAGCGCGCAGACGTGAACATCGTCTCGGGCGACACCGCCGAGGACTTCCAGGTCGTAAGCGTCTTCTCGCGCGGCAAGCAAGTCGTCGACCACGGCGAGCTGCTCGTCCACTACGAGCCCGCCACCCACGACCCCTGCCTGCTCAACACCACGAAACTCCTGAACCCCATCACGCCCGACAGCTTCAAGATCGCCGCCCCCGAAGGCGCCAAGCGCGTGAAGGTGACCTGCATGGACACGCTCCCGTGGATTCCCGTCACGCAGCCGCGCGAGGTTGAGCTTGAGTGCAAGGACGGCTACGTGGCCTGCGACGTTTCCCAAGACGTCCTCTACATCGCGCAGGTCGAGCGCTATGGCATAAACGGCAACGTCGGCCGCGCGTTCATGGGCGGATTCCACATGACGAGCGGCGCCATCGCCTCCTCGGTCGGGCACGACAACCACAACGTGATCGTCATGGGCACGAACTTCGAGGACATGGCGACCGCCGTGAACCACATAATCGAGATCGGCGGCGGGCAGTGCCTGGTTGACGGCGGGGAAGTCATCGAGTGCGTGGAATACCCCATCTGCGGCTTGCTCACCGACCTCTCCTGCGAGGAGCTCACCGCGCGGAAGAGCGCCCTCAACGCCGCCTGCGCCGAGCGCGGCTGCATCATCTCCATCCCGTTCATGTTCCTCTCCTTCATCTGCCTCGCGGCGCTGCCCGCGTACGCCATCACCGACCACGGCTTCATCAACGTGATGACGCTGCAGATCGAAGACCCCATCAAGGGTGTCGTGGAATAGGGCGTGCGATGGAAAAAGCTACGCAACCGAGGGCGTTTTACGGGTCGTTTTTCCACACGCCCGAATACGGCAGCTTCGAGTACCTGGAGCGCGCCCTCATAGAAGTAGGGGAAGACGGCGCGATCGAACGCGTCATCGCACATGACGACCCCGACCAAGCCGCAGCGCTTGCGAAGGCCCGCGAGGCTGGCACGCTCTACGAGCTGGGGGAGGGTAGATTCGGGCTGCCGGGCTTCGTGGACATCCATATCCACTCGCCCCAGTGGCCGCAGGCGGCGCTTGCGCTCGACGAGCCGCTCTACCGGTGGCTCGATGAGCGCACCTTCCCTCTGGAATCGAAGTTCGCGGACGTTGATTTTGCGAAGAAAGTGTACTCCGACCTGGTCGATCAACTTCTTGCGCGAGGTTCGACCACAGCGGTGTACCTCGGCAGCGCCCACCTGGAGGCAACGGTGGCGCTTGCCGAAATCTGCGCCGAGCGCGGCCAGCGCGCGCTCGTGGGCAAGACGGTGATGGACGACCCTAAAGCGAACCCGGATTACTATCGCGATGCCTCGCCCGAGCAGGCGGTGCGCGACACCGAAACCCTCATCCGCGAGGTGGAGGCCATCGGGCGGAAAAGCCGCGCGGGCGCCTGGCCCGTCATCACACCGCGCTTCATCCCCAGCTGCACCGACGAAGTGCTTCGTGGCCTGGGCAATCTGGCCGAAAGCACAGGTGCCTACGTGCAGACGCACTGCAACGAAGGCCAGTGGGAACACGACGTCGTGCTCGAGCGTTTCGGCAAGACAGATCCTTATGCCCTGCGCGATTTCGGCCTGCTACGCGAGCACTCCATCATGGCGCACTGCCCCTACCTCACCGAGGAGGAGGGCGAGATGTTCGCCGAGCTGGGCGTCGCCGTCGCCCATTGTCCGATGGCGAACTCGTACTTCTCGAGCGCCGTGGCCCCCGTCCAGCGCTTCCGCTCGCAGGGGATCCACGTGGGGCTCGGCACCGACATCTCGGGCGGCTACAGCCCGAGCATGTACGAGAACATCCGCCAGGCGGTGCTCGTGTCGCGCCTGCTCGAGACAGGCGTGAACGCGCAGCTCCCGCCCGAGGAGCGCGGCGGGCTCGGCGAGGGCACGCGGCTGTCCCTCGTGGAGTCGTTCTGGCTCGCCACCACAGGCGGCGCCGAGGCGCTCGGCTTGCCGCTTGCGACCTTCGAGCCGGGGCGCGCCTTTGATCTGCAGGTCATCGACGTGAAGCGGCCCGATAGCGACCTTACGGGCTTCGGTGTGTTCGACGAGCCAATCGATCGGCTTGCCCGCATCCTTTACCTGTCCACACCCGACAATGTGCGCCAAGTGTTCTCGCAGGGCGTCCTCGTGTACGACAAGGATGCGAGGTAGGGCGCACGTCTCGGCCGTTTGCGCACGGCCTGTGGTATTATGAACCGAACTGACTGCACACACGCCGCCGCGAGTTTCGCGGCGGCGCTTTTGAGTGAGAAAGAAGCTTCCATGTCGCTTTCCATCGGAATCGTCGGCCTGCCGAACGTCGGCAAGTCCACGCTGTTCACCGCGCTCACGAACAAGGGCGGGCTGGCCGCGAACTATCCCTTCGCCACCATCGAGCCCAACGTGGGCATCGTCCCCGTGCCCGACGCGCGCCTCGACGCGCTTGCGGCGATCGACCATCCGGCCAAGATTGTTCCCGCGACGGTGGAGTTCGTCGACATCGCAGGCCTGGTGGAGGGCGCGAGCAAGGGCGAGGGCCTGGGCAACCAGTTCCTCGCGAACATCCGCGAGACCGACGCGATCTGCGAGGTTGTGCGTTTCTTCAGCGACCCAGACGTCGTGCACGTAAACGGCAAAGTCAACCCGACGTCTGACGTGGAGACAATCAAGACCGAGCTCATCCTTGCCGACATCGGCACGCTCGACAAGGCCATCCCGCGCCTGGAGAAAGAGGCCAAGCGCGACAAAGGAGGCGCGAAGAAGCTCGAGGTCGCCAAGAAGGTGCTCGAGGGCTTGAACGAAGGCCATCGCGCCCGCACGCTCGATTTGGACGAAGACGAGCAGGCGGCGATCTACGACCTGCATCTGCTCACCATGAAACCGATTCTCTACATCGCGAACGTCGACGAGGACGCGCTCGACGCCGATTTGGCCGAAATCGATGGGTGCGCGCCGGTGCCCATCTCGGCGAAGGTGGAAGCCGACTTGGCCGAGCTCGATCCCGAGGAGGCGAAGGAATACCTCGAGGCCATGGGGCTTTCCGAGTCGGGCTTGGCACGCCTGGTCCGCGAGGCGTACAAGCTGCTCGGACTGCAGAGCTATTTCACGAGCGGCGAGACCGAGACGCGCGCATGGACCATCCCCATCGGGGCTAAGGCCCCGCAGGCGGCGGGCGTCATCCACTCGGATTTCGAGCGCGGCTTCATCAAGGCGGAGACCGCTAGCTTTACCGACTACGTGGACCTCGGCGGAGAGGTGGGCTGCCGCAACGCTGGCAAGCTTCGCCAGGAAGGCAAGGAATACGTGGTGCAAGACGGCGACGTCATGCACTTCAAGTTCAACGTGTAACGAGAAAGGGGCGCGAGAGCGCCCCTTTTTGATAGTGGGCTCCCGAGCTTGCGTTTAGCCTTTAGGCGAGGGGCTTTTCCCTTCTACGATGAGGCACCATAAGCCCCACATGCCACATGCAAAAGAGGCAATGATAAGCAGAATCAGCGCTTGATAAGGGACTTGGAAGCATTCATCGATCAATTTCGATGAAGCAAATAAACCCAGGGATAAAGCGATGAGGACCAGCCCTCTTTTTCGGGCTCTATTGAGCTTTAGATTGCTAACCTTCTTTGCCATGAGCCTTCTTATTGAAAATCGGGGTGGCGTGGACAAAATCAGTCGATATGTGAGCTGTTCTGATGTGGAAGAAGCCATCGGCGGACTCGCCGTCGATATTTCCCCAGGTCAAATTTATCGAAAGAAAGTTAGTCAGTCGATACTCCTCACATAGCGACTGATTTTGTCCACGGAGAGCCACAGTCGTGAAAGAACAAACAAGGTTCGTAGCGGGCAATCTCGTCAGCTATGCTATCTGACTGGTCGTGGATCACAAGTGCCGGCGGCACAGCGGATTTCGACTGCTATGCAACCTACCCGCAAGCAAGGTTTCCGGTGCGGGGGGGGAGCGGGCAACGCAAGTCGCCTGCACCCCCTCGTGCATCCCTGCGTTACACGCTCACCCCCGCGCATCCCGAAGCTACACGCGCGGAATCTCGAGCATCTTCTGCTTGAGCTCGGCTTCCATCTCGCGCATCGCCGCCTCGGCCTCTGCGCGCTTCTGGCGGCCTTCCGCCTGAATCTGCATGACCTCGTCGAAGGTCTTGATGAGCGTCTCGTTGGTGTTCTTGAGCGTTTCGATGTCGACGATGCCGCGCTCGGACTCGCGGGCAATCTCGACAGTCGAGGTATGCAGCATCTCCGCGTTCTTCTTGAGCAGGTCGTTCGTCATGTTCGTGACAGCGCTCTGCGCACGGGCGGCCTCAGCCTCGTTCGCAATGCCGAGCGCGAGCACCATCTGGCTTTTCCACAAGGGGATAGTGTTCACGATGGTGGTCTGGATTTTCTCGACGAGCGTGATCTCGTTGTTCTGCACGAGACGGATCTGCGGCGCCGTCTGCATGGCGATCGTGCGGGTGAGGTCCAGATCACCAAGCTTCTTCTCGAAGCGTGTGCACATGGCCTCGAGGTCCTGCGCAGCCTGGGCGTCCTCGGCGCGACCGGTGGCGCGGGCATGCTCGACAAGCTCAACGAGCTCGCCCTCGCGAACCTGCGCGAGCTTCTTCTTGCCCGCGAGCAAATACATCGTGAGCTCTTTGAAGTACGTGAGGTTCAGCTCGTACATCTTGTCGAGCGTCGCCGCATCCTTTACGAGCGTCATCTGGTGGTCTTTCAGCTGGTCGACGATCTTGTTCACGTTCGCCTCGGCCTTGTCGTAGCGCGTGCGAAGCGACTGCACCTTGTCGACGCCGCGTTTGAAGAAGCCGAACAGCCCCTTCTCCTCGGTGGCGTTGAACCCGCGCAGCTCGTCGACGACGCCGGTGATGAGGTCGCCCACCTCGCCCAAATCGTTCGTGCGCACCCGTTCGAGCGCCGACTCGGAGAAATCGGCCATCTTCTTCTGCGCGCCGGCGCCGTACTGCATGATGGCGGCCGAGTCGCGCACATTGATTTGCTCGGAGAACTCCTCGACCATCTTCTTCTCGTCATCGGAGAGCATGGAGTCGTCGAGGGCGAGGTCGCCTTCGCTTTTCGCCAGCTCCTCCACCGGCTTGGCGGAAAGAACAGGAGCGGGCGCATCGTCGAGCTCGGGAGTAAGCGTAAGCGTGAGCTCGGGCGTTGCCTTCGATTCGGTGCTGTTTTCCATGACGATACCTTTCTTTAGTTCCTTACGGGCGCATGCTCGCCCGTTTTCGGTAGAGGTTTGGCTATCGGGCCTTGTCAAACGGGCTTTCAGTGAGGCCCTCCTGCGCGAGCACGGTGCGGAGCACCGTGATGTCGGACGACACATCGGTCGCCACGTCGCGGAAAAGCGAGTCGAGCAGCTTCTCAAACGCGACGCTCAAGCTATCGAGCGCTTTCTCTATCTCGCGCTTCGAGTCGACGATGTTGTCGCTTTGGATCGGCTGGGAATCAAGCTCGCGGTAGGTCTCGAGCAGCTTCACCGTGGTGGGCAGGTAGTAGTCGAGGAGCCTGTCCAGATCGTCGATGAGCTCGGGGTTCTCGGCAGCGGCGTCAAGGATGGCCGAGACCACGTGCTCGATCCGGTCAAGCGTGCGCGAAATCTCTTCATCGGGAATAGCGTCGTTGCCTTCGCGGATAAGCGCGATAAACGCCTTTCCGCGGTCTAAGAGCTGCTGCTGCTCAGCGGTGAGCGGGGCGCTTTCCTTTGAGCTGGCGGATTGCACGAGCGCCTGCTGGCGCTCAGCACGGCGCGCCTCGGCAAGCTCGCGCTCGTGGCTCTCACTGGCTTCGGAGGTCATAAGGAGCAGGCCCGAGGCTTCGTCGAGCGTCGCCTGCTTGAACATGCCCTTCGCAAGCATCTTCCTCACGTTCTTCTGCACGTCCGCGACGCTCTCGGAGCCCCTTTGTGCAAGCTCTTTCACGCTGCACGATTCGCGCAGGCCGATAGCGTTGCGATAGCGCTCGAAGACACCTGCGAGACGGATCTTTCGAGTGCCCGCGAACACGAGCACGCCGCCGATCACGGCGCCTGCGGCGATGAACGGCACGGCAGCCGCGAGCTTGATGAGAAGCATGATAAGCCCTATGGCGACAAGCGGGATTCCCACGGCGACGCCTGCGACCACAAGCGCTATGCCGCCGCCGCGCTGGGTCGTGGCGCTCGCATAGCGCAGGTTCATGAGCTCCTCTTTGCGCTTGCGCTCCTGAATGAGCGCGTATTGCTCCTGACCTCGGCGGATGCCGTCAGAGGCCTGCGCAATCCCGCGGCCGATGCTCTCAGCGGCGGCGCCGGCAACGCGCTCGATGGTCGACTGGAGGTCGCTGAAATCACTCGACTTCACGGCGTTTTGCGCAGCGTTTGCAACTTGATCGGCCATGTTATCTGAAGAAGCCATCGGGCTGCCTTTCCGTGAATCAATCTATAGCCTCGATTGTAACCGAACGCACGTGCTGAAAGCAGCCAGAGGCCGCGCCGTAAACCCTTTTTTACCAAGTCGTAGGAAACGAAACGACGGGCACGAGCAAGCGTGAGCGCGATATTCAACAAATGGGGTGCAATTCACCCAAAGCGCACGATACAATAGGTGAAACCTCAAGCAGCCGCTCTCTTAAGGAGAATCCCATGGCCTACGTTCTCACCCACGCAACCGTCCTCGACGGCACCGCCGACATGGAGCCGCGCCCTAACACCACCGTTGTCGTGAACGACGAGGGCCGCATTGTGGCGGTCGGTGCGGCGGAAGAAATCGTTCCGCCTGCGAACGCCCAGGAGATAGACCTTAAGGGAGCCTACCTTGCGCCCGGCCTTGTGAACCTGCACGTGCACCTTTGCGGCTCGGGCAAGCCGACGAGCGCAGGCGCGGCGGGCGACCTCATCGACAAGGTGGTGGGAAATCCGCTCGGCATGTGGTACCTGCGGCGCATCATCAAAAAGCATGCGCAGCAGCAGCTCGCGAGTGGCGTGACCACCGTGCGCTCGGTGGGCGACCCGGGCTTTGCCGACGCAGACGTGCGCGACGCGATCAACGCCGGAAAGTACCAGGGGCCGCGCCTGCTCACCTCAGGCGTCGGCGTCACGGTACCGAACGGCCACGGCGCGGGGCTGTTTGCCCACATCGCTAAGACCCCCGAGCAGGCGCGCGAGATCGTCCGTGACTGCTTCGCGCGCAAATGCGACCTCGTGAAGCTGTTCATCACCGGAGGCGTCTTCGATGCGGAGAAGGAAGGCGAGCCGGGAGTTTTGCGCATGTCGCCCGAAATCGCCGCAGCGGCGGTCGACGAGGCGCACAAGCTCGGCATGGCGACCGCAGCCCACATCGAGAGCGCAGAAGGCGTGCGCGTGGGGCTTGAAGCGGGCGTCGACACCATCGAGCACGGCGCGGACCTCACGCCCGAGCTCATCGCGCTGTTCAAGGAAAACGGCGTCGGTAGGAAGTCCTCGCTCACCTGCACGGTCTCGCCCGCGCTTCCCTTCGTCGAGCTCGACCCCGAAAAGACCCACTCGACCGAGATCCAGAAGGTCAACGGCAACATCGTCTACAAGGGCATCGTCCACGCAGCGCAGGCGGCACTCGAAGCGGGCATTCCCGTGGGCCTCGGCACGGATTCCGCATGTCCCTATGTCACGCACTATGACATGTGGCGCGAGGTCGTGTACTTCGAGCGCATCGTCGGGGCTCCGCGCAAACTCGCGCTCCACACCGCCACGCTCGGCAATGCGCGCATCTTAGGGCTTGGCGACGAGACGGGATCGATCGAGGTGGGGAAAGCGGCCGACCTCATTGTGCTCGACGAGAACCCGCTCGAGAACTTGGAGGCGTTGCGCCGGGTTAAGATGGTCATGGCGCGCGGCAAGCTTGTCTCGGGGCTTTCCGTGAAACATCTGCCCGAGCTCGACCGCGAGCTCGATGCGTTCCTGCCGCGCTAAGGCGCAACGGCCAAGACAAACCAGGCGGCAAGGAGAGACGCGCCTTGCTGCTGAGCTTAAACCAAACGCCCGCCCCATCTTCGACCCGGCGAGTTTACCGAGCACCCGCTACACCCCGTAAACAAAACACACGCGGGCGGCGAGATACCTGCTATCATGCCCAAAGGCTCCCTTCGTGGGGCTTTTCTTGATGGACTTCGTTTACGGGAAGGTGGGTTCATGAGACGGCTCGTTAACTTTGCGATCGCGGTGTGCCTTGCGTGCTGCGCGTTGCCCCTCGTCTCATGTAAAGCCCCCGCCCTTTCCGATTGCGACCTGCAGCTCTTCCAAAACGCCTCGGGCGCAGGCGATACACGCGATATCGTCTCGAGCGTGGTGAGCCTTGGCGGCGTGTACCGTCAAGGGGACACTGCAGGGCGCGTGGTCTGCCTCAACATCGGCATGAGCGAGACGAGTCCCTGCGATTCGATCTCGGTCGAATCGCTCACCGACGGCGTCCGCGTGGGGAAATCGAGCGGCGTCTGGGAAGAAGTCGTCCCCTATCAGCTGAGCGAGGTGGCGAGCGGAGGATACGTGTATTTCGCCGTGCCCGTGGAACAGGGCGCCGATGAGACGGCCGACGTGGCGGCGTATCGCGCGTTTGGCGACGTCGAGTTCCGCGTCACGTTCCACAACGGAGAAGACCAGATGAGCTACACGTACCGCATCGTGCCGACCGATAGCTACCTCACATGGGTGGAAGACCCGAAGGGCAACAACTTCGACGGCGCACGCTTCGAAGTGACGCGGACGGGGGAGTAGGCCGTGGACGAGGATACCGGCCACACCTCACCGAGCGTCCCCGACGCCTCATCGGCGCCGACGCTCGATGACGCCCGCCGCGCGCTGAGGGACTGCTTCGGCTACGAGGACTTCAGGCTGGGACAGAAAAGCGTGATCGAGGCGATTCTCGCCGGGCGCGATGCGCTCGCCGTCATGCCGACAGGCGCAGGAAAGTCGCTGTGCTACCAAATCCCCAGCATCGTCTTGCCCGGGGTTGCGATCGTCGTCTCGCCGCTCGTATCGCTTATGGGCGACCAGGTCCGCGCGCTCGTGCAGGCAGGAGTGCATGCGGCCTACCTCAACTCGACGCTATCGCCTGCGGCCCAGGGCCGCGTGATCGAGCGCGCGCGAGCAGGCGAGTTCGACATCGTATATGTAGCACCCGAACGGCTCGAAGATGCGCGCTTCGTCGATTTTGCGAGCCGCGCGCGCATAGCGCTCATCGCCGTCGACGAGGCCCATTGCGTGTCGCAGTGGGGCCAAGACTTCCGCCCTTCGTATCTGCAAATCGGCGCCTTCATCGCGAAGCTGTCGGCGCGCCCCGCCGTCTGCGCGCTCACAGCGACGGCGACCGAGCGCGTTCGCGATGACATCGTGCGCCTGCTCGGGCTGTCCGACCCCTACCGTATCGTCACCGGGTTCGACCGTCCGAACCTGCATTTCGCCGTCGAGCGCGCGGAGCCCAAGCGCAAAATCGCCCGGATCGCGGCATACGCCTTGGAGCACACAGAGGATTCGGGCATCGTGTACTGCTCGACCCGGAAGGACACCGAGGCCGTGTGCGATGCACTCGTGTCGGCAGGCGTGCGCGCAACGCGCTACCATGCCGGGCTCCCCGCTGCCGAGCGCGCGGCAAACCAGCAGGCGTTCATCTGCGACGATGCGCCTGTCATGGTCGCAACGAACGCGTTTGGCATGGGCATCGACAAGTCGAACGTGCGCTACGTGCTCCATCACAACATGCCCGCCTCGATCGAAGCATATTACCAGGAAGCCGGCCGCGCGGGACGCGACGGCCTGCCTTCGGAGTGCCTGCTCTTCTGGAGCGAGAAGGACCTTTCCACCTGCCGCTTCTTCATCGAGCAGGAATCGGCCAACGAGGAGCTTTCGCCAGAAGAGGCCGAGGCCGTGCGCCAGACGCGCCGGCGCATGCTCGCGGCGATGGAGGGCTACTGCGTGACCTGCGGCTGCCTGCGCGAGTACCTGCTTCGCTACTTCGGGGAAGAAAGCGAGGCGGGCGGCCCTGCGAAGTGCGGGAACTGCAGCAACTGCGAAGGCGGCTTCGAGCGCATCGACGTGACGGATGAGGCGCGCGCGGTCATGCGCTGCGTGCAGGAGCTTCGCGGCGAATGGGGCAAGGGGATGGTAGCCGACGTGCTGCGCGGCTCGAAAAGCGAGAAGGTATCCTCGTTCGGATTCGACCGCGCGAACGCCTACGGCACGCTTTCCCACGCGTCTGCGGCGCATCTGAAAGACGTGATAGAGCTCCTGGTCGCAGGCAGGTACCTCGACATCTCGGAGGGGAAGTTCCCCAAGGTGGGGTTCGGCCCGAACTTTCGCGCGGCGGCGGCTCCCGGGTTCTCCCTCTTTATGAAGCGCATCGCGCGAAAAAGCGGGCGGGCTGGCGCAGGCGGCGGGCATGCGTTCGGCTCGAGCGGCACGAGGGGCACAGGCGCTACGGTGGACGGCGGGTCCAGCGAGCTTTTTGAACACCTGCGCGCGCTGCGCAAGCAGCTTGCAAGCGAGCAGGGAATCGCTCCCTACATGGTGTTCTCCGACGCGACGCTTCGCGACATGTGCGCCCGCCTTCCACAGACCGAGGATGAGTTCCTCGAGGTGAACGGGGTGGGGCAGACGAAGCTTCTGCGCTACGGGGAGGCGTTCCTCGCCGAGATCGCCGCCTTCGAGAACCGCTAGGCCGCAAGCCCTCTCGGCATTCACCGCACTCGAAAAGTGAAGGGTCTGTGACGAAAAGGGTCCATACATTGACTCTTGGGCGAGTTGGACGATGATAGGTGCCGCTGGCGAGCCAAAGGGGCGCGCAGCAAGGGGGCATCAAGGGATGTCCCAACAAAGGAGATACGTTGACCAGCACGAACATGCATACCATTCGAATTATGAGCCTGATTATCTAGGGCTCGGGTTGCTTGTTTCTCAGCTGCCCGAACCCAAATCGGGCAGCTGATGGTGCATTGAAGCCGGAGGCTGTTTGAGAAAACGCCTCCGGTTTTTTATTTACTCCGCAGATGCTTATCATTCGCACCCTTGCGATTTTCCACCGCCGCTTTCCCAAACAGCCGCCTGCTTTCAAGCAGAAAGCGTATCAAGGACATGCGAGAGAAAACGAGCGAGCAGATCATGTCAAGCACGGCAACGGCGAGCGCTCTGCCCTTCGGGGCAAAGCCTCAGGAGAAAAAGAAGAACTCGACGGCGGAGGTCGTCGCGGCGTCGATGGTCGGCACCGCGATCGAGTTCTACGACAACTACTGCTATTCCATTGCGGCGGCGAGCTATTTCGGCCTCATCTTCTTCACCGACGTCGCGAAATCGAACCCCGTCTTGGCGACGCTGCTCGCCTTCGTCACCTTCGCTGTGTCGTTTCTGGCGCGTCCGTTCGGCTCGCTTTTGTTCGGACACTTCGGCGACAAGCTCGGACGCAAGAAAACCCTGGTCGCAGCACTTATGATGATGGGCATCGCAACATTTGTCGTGGGCCTTTTGCCGGGCTACGACGTCCTCGGCCCCGCATCGGTCGTCCTTCTGTGCGCATGCCGCGCGTTCCAAGGCGTTGGGCTTGCCGGCGAGTGGTCGGGCGCGGCGCTCGTGGCGACGGAGAACGCGCCGAAGAGCAAGCGCGCGCTCTACGGCAGCTTCCCGAACCTCGGCGCTCCGATCGGATTCTTCTGCGCTTACGGCGTGAACCTCGTGCTCGACACCGTGCTCACGACCGACCAGATGGTCGCGTTCGGCTGGCGCATCCCGTTTTTGCTTTCCATCTTCCTCGTCGTCGTCGGCCTCGTCGTGCGCCTGCGCATGGCCGAGACGCCCGTCTTCCAGAAGGCGGCCGCCGAGGATCGCGTCTCGAAGACCCCGCTGCTCGACCTTCGCCACCATTGGAAGCGCGTCGTTTTGGGCACCTGCGCGGTGAGCATCACCTACACGCTGTTCTACCTGCTCGGCACCTGGTCGCTTTCTTACGGCGTCTCCACGCTCGGCTTCTCTCAGCCGCAGTACCTCGGCTTCGAGCTTGTCGCCGTGTTCTTCTTCGCCGCGTTCATCGTGGTGGGATGCCTGTGCGCCGACCGCCGCGGCCGCAAGCCGGTGCTCGTGGTCGCGACCGCAGCAACGCTTGTGTTCGGCCTGGTGAGCCCGCTGCTTCTCGGAAGCGGCACCGTTGCGGGCGTCATGGCGTTTCTCTGCGTCGGCTTCGTGTGCATGGGCGCGGTGTTCGGCCCGTGCGGGTCGTATCTGCCCGAGCTGTTCCCCGCGAACGTGCGCTACTCGGGCGCCGGCCTTTCCTACAACCTCGCCGCGATCGTGGGCGGCGCGTTCGCCCCGACCATCGCAAGCGCGCTCGTCATGAACTTCGGCCTGGGCGCCGTAGGCCTCTACCTCGCCAGTATGGCAGTGGTCTCGCTCGTCGCGCTCGCATTCTTCAAGGAAAGCCGCGACATGGATTACGAACGCTAGGGAACTTTTCGGAAGGCACCGCCCGTCGCTTTCCCGCAAGTCGACGCGCTCACTGGAAAGCGACGAGCGCGTTGGCGCTCGGAGGGCGGCCCTCAAGTCAGCAGACCGACCTCCGAGCGCCGCGGCTGTTAAGAACGGGTGACTTCGCGTTCTTGCCAGCCGCAACGGGCCCGTCCTTTGCTATCATTTCGGAGATATGCACGAAAGGACGCTTTCATGACCCAACATCTTACCGAACGCGACGTGCGCGATATCGCCACTTACGCGCGCATCGGGCTCACCGACGATGAGCTTGTCCAGATGACAACCGACCTGAACAGCATCATCGACACCTTGAAGCCCATCACCGAATTCGACCTCGATGGCGTTACGCCCACCTTCCACCCAATCGGAAGCCTCTCGAACGTCATGCGCGAAGACACCGAGCGCGAAAGCTTCACGCAGGAAGTTGCACTTGAGAACGCACCCAAGCAGCAAGACGGCAGCTTCCTCATCCCGTCCATCTTAGGCGAAGGAGGCGATCGCTAATGGCATTCTCCACCGACATGGGCATCGCCCAAATCCAGACAGGCCTGCGCGCAGGCGACTTCACGGCTCGCGAGGTTGCGCAGGAGTCGCTTGCGCACGTGAAGGCCGCTGACGAGAAGGTCCACGCGTTCCTCGAGCTCACCGAGGAGGCCGCATTCGCCGCAGCCGAGCGCATCGACGCCGCAATCGCCGCGGGCTCCTTCGACGAGCTTGGGCCCCTCGCCGGCATCCCGTGCGCCTTCAAGGACAACATGAACCAGGAAGGCACGCACACCACCTGCGCCTCCCACATGCTGGAAAACTACGTGTCCCCCTACACGGCCACGTGCGTGCAGCGCGCGATCGACGCGGGCTGCATCCCCTTAGGCAAGCTCAACATGGACGAGTTCGCCTTCGGCAGCTCCACCGAGTCCTCGGCGTTCGGCCCCACGCACAACCCCTGGGACCTCGACCGCGTGCCGGGCGGCTCCTCAGGCGGCTCTGCCGCAGCAGTCGCCTCGGGCATGACCTGCGTCGCACTCGGCTCCGACACGGGCGGGTCGATCCGCCAGCCCGCGAGCTTCTGCGGCATCGTCGGCGTGAAGCCCACCTACGGCATGGTCTCGCGCTACGGCGTGGTGGCCTTCGGCAGCTCGCTCGACCAGGTGGGGCCCTTCGCGCGCAGCGTGGAGGACGCGGCGGCGGTCATGGACGCCATCTGCGGCCACGACGAGCTTGACTGCACATCGCAGCAGGTGAAAGCCGATTTCCGCGCCGCCTGCAAGCAAGATGTCGCTGGCATGCGCATAGGTATCGTGAAGGAGTTCATGGAAGCGGACGGCCTCACAGAGGAAGTCCGCGAGCGCACCCTAGAAGCGGCTGCCAAGCTTAAAGCTGCCGGCGCCGAGCTCGTCGAGGTCGAGCTTCCGCACGTCGACGCAGCCATCAGCGCATATTACGTGCTCGGCCCCTGCGAGGCGTTCTCCAACCTGGCGCGCTTCGACTCGGTTCGCTACGGCCTGTGCGATGAGGGCCACAAGGATTTGGGCGGCCAATACGAATCGAGCCGCGCGAAGGGCTTCGGCCCCGAGGCCAAGCGCCGCATCATGCTGGGTAGCTACCTGCTCTCCGCAGGCGTGTACGAGAAGTACTACTATCCCGCGCAGCAGGTCCGCACGCTAATCACGCAGGACTACACGAGCGCCTACGAGAAATGCGACGTCATCCTGGCACCCGCAAGCCCGCGCACGGCGTTCAAGTTCGGCGAGATCTCCGATCCCGCGACGATGTACCTCTCCGACGTGTTCACCATCTCGCTCAACATCGCCGGCAACGGCGGCATGAGCATGCCCTGCGGCCTGGGGCGCGAAACCGGCCTGCCTATCGGCGTTCAGCTAATGTCGCCCCAGTTCAAGGACGAGAACATGTTCCGCGTCGCGATGGCGCTCGAGAAGGAATACGGCACCGCACCCGTGGCGCCCGAATTCTCGGACGGAAAGGCAGGCGAGTAGCGTGAAGAAGCTCGAGCAAGTATTGCAAGATTGGGAAGCAGTCATCGGCCTGGAAATCCACACCGAGCTCACCACCCTCACCACGAAGATGTTCTGCGGCTGCAAGCTGGAGTTCGGCGCCGCGCCCAACACGCACACCTGCCCCGTGTGCCTAGGTCTGCCCGGCGCCCTTCCCGTGCCGAACAAGGCCGCCATCGAGTCGATTGTGCTCGCGGGCCTCGCCACGAACTGCGACATCGAGAAGCACTCCATGTTCTACCGCAAGAACTACATGTACCCCGACATGGCGAAGAACTTCCAAACCACGCAGGGGCCCGTGGCGTTTTGCATGCGCGGCCATCTCGACCTCGACGTCGACGGCCCGGCGGCGAAGGAGCGCACCGACATCGCGGGCCTTGGCGCAGGCGACACCTACGAGAACGTCACCGTGACCGACACCGGCTACACGGCGCACGTGGGCATCACGCGCATCCATATGGAGGAAGACGCGGGCAAGATGATCCACATCGGAGGCGACGAGGGCCGTATCGCGGGCGCCACGCATTCCCTTGTCGACTACAACCGCGCGGGCACGCCGCTCATCGAGCTCGTCACCGAACCCGACCTGCGCACGCCCGAGGAAGCGCGCCTGTTCATGCAGAAGCTGCGCCAGATCTTCCTCGCCATCGGCATCTCCGACTGCTCGATGGAGGAAGGCTCCATGCGCTGCGACGGCAACGTCAGCCTACGCCGGCGCGGGTCGACCAAGCTCGGCGTGAAGACCGAGCTCAAGAACATGAACTCCTTCAAAAACCTCCACGACGGCTTGGCCTACGAAATCTGCCGTCAGGCGGAGGTGCTCGAAGAGGGCGGACAGATTTACCAGGAAACGCGCCACTGGGACCCCACGATGAAGCACACCATCGTCATGCGCGTGAAGGAAACCGCCGACGACTACCGCCTGTTCCCCGAGCCCGACTTGGCGCCTTACGACCTCACCGACGAGTTCATCGAGGGCGTCCGCGCCAAGCTGCCCGAGCTTCCCGACCAGAAGGCTGAGCGCTTCGCCGAGCAGTTCGGCCTGTCGGCATACGATGCTCGCCAGCTGGTAGAAGGCGAGCAAACCGCCAGCTTCTTCGAGAAGTGCATGGAAGCCGCGGGCGCAGACGCGAGAAAGCTCGCCAAGCCTGTCGCCAACCTGGTCATCAACGACATTGCTGGTTGGCAGAACGCAAACGAGGACGCCAACCTCGCCGACAGCCCGCTTTCCCCCGCGCGCGCTGTCGAGCTCGTCGGATTGCTCGCCGAGGACGCCATCTCCTCCAAGCAGGCCAAGGAGGTCTTCGCCGCCGTCATGGACGAGGACAAAGACCCTGCCGCCATCGTGGAGGAGCGCGGCATGAAGCAGGTGTCGGACACCGGCGCGATCGAGGCCGTCGTCGACGCGGTCATCGCCGCGAACCCCGACGAGGTGGCGCGCTACAAGGACGGGAACACCAAGGTCATCGGGTTCTTCGTCGGCCAGTGCATGAAGCAGATGCGCGGCCAAGGCAACCCCAAGGTCATCAACCAGCTTCTCGCGAAGAAGCTCGCCGAGTAGGGCCCGACGCACAGGGCCTCCCAACGTAACACACCGAACGCCGCGCCCGGGGGCTTTCCTCGGGCGCGGCGCGTACAAGAAGGAGCAGAAGTGAACGCGCGCGATATGCATGCCGAAATGGCGCGATGGATCGAAAACGTGACGGAGCCCGACCTTGCCGCCGAGCTTTCCCGCATGAAGGAAGCAGTCGAAACAGGGGACGAGTCCGCGTTTACCGACGCTTTCTTCCAGGACCTCTCCTTCGGTACGGCGGGCCTTCGCGGCACGCTCGGCGCGGGCACGAACCGCATGAACGTCTACACCGTGGGACGCGCCACGCAGGGGTTCGCCGACTACCTGAACGCACATTTCAAGAACCCGAGCGTCGCCATCGCGCGCGACAGCCGCAACAACGGCGAGCTCTTCGTGCGCACGGCGGCGGCGATCTTCGCGGCAAATGGCGTGCACGCATACGTGTACCCGCGCATTTCCCCTGTTCCCACGCTTTCGTGGGCGGTGCGCGATTTGGGCTGCTCGGGCGGCGTATGCGTGACGGCGAGTCACAACCCCGCCGCCTACAACGGCTACAAGGCCTATGGACCCGACGGCTGCCAGATAACGAGCGAGGCCGCGGCCGCCATCTCGGCTGCAATCGAGAGCACTGACATCTTCTCCGGGGTGAAGTCCGTCGACTTCGACGCTGCGCTTGCAAAAGGCGACGTCACCTGGATCGACGACGCGGTGCTCGAGCGCTACTATGACGCGGTCCTGTCGAAATCGGTAAGCAACCTAAGCGCTGACGAGGTCGCGAAGGCACCCTTGAAGCTCGTGTATTCCCCGCTCAATGGTACAGGACTCGTCCCCGTGACAACCGTGCTCGAGCGCGCAGGCGTCACCGACATTACTGTCGTCCCCGAACAGCGCGACCCAAACGGCGATTTCCCCACCTGCCCGTATCCCAACCCTGAGATTCGCGAGGCGATGCAAAAGGGCATCGAGCTTTGCGAGCACGTGCACCCCGATTTGCTGCTCGCGACCGACCCCGACGCCGACCGCGTGGGCGTTGCCGTGAAAGATGGTGAGGACTACCTTCTGCTCACGGGCAACGAGATGGGCGTGCTGCTGCTCGATTACATCTGCCGCATGAGAGCCGAACGCGACGAGAACCTTGCCGAGAAAGTGGCCGTCACCACGATCGTGTCGAGCGCGATGGTCGATGCGCTCGCTGTTAAATACGGCTTTGAGCTGCGCCGTTGCCTGACCGGCTTCAAGTACATCGGCGACATCATCACCGAACTCGCGGACGCGGGGCAGGCCGACCGCTTCATCTTCGGCTTCGAGGAGAGCTACGGATACCTCTCGGGTGATCATGTGCGCGACAAGGACGCCGTAAACGCAAGCCTGCTCATCTGCCAGATGGCGCAGAGTTACAAGCTGCAGGGGAAAAACCTCGCGGACGCGATGCGCGACCTGTACGCCGAGCACGGGTACTGGCTCAACCGCACCGTGTCAGTATCGTATCCCGGCGCCGAGGGGGCTGCCGCGATGGCGGCGATCATGGAGCGCTTGCGCGCGGAGGCGCCAAACGAGGTTGCCGGCCTCGCCGTCGAGAGCGTCGTCGACTACGAAGACGCGGGAACAGGGCTTCCACTCGCGAACGTCGTCGAGTTCCGCCTGGCGGGCGGCAACAAGGCCATCGTGCGCCCGAGCGGCACCGAGCCAAAGATCAAGCTCTACGTGTTCGCGAAAGACGACACGCGAGAAGGCGCCGAAGCACTGCTCGATAGCATCGAGACAGCGGGCAGAAAACTGCTTGCGTAAGGCCGCAGCGGGGGAAGGCGCGGAGCCGCAAATTGCTTCGCCGCGGCCCTATGCAGCGACAGGGAACAAGCTGCTCGCACGGGGCCGAAGCGAAGAAGAGACGCGGGGCTTCCCAGTCCGGAGCACGATTGCCGCAAGGGCTGCTGCCCCTGCGATCGCTTCGCTTCGGGGGCGCCATCGGGCTCTCCCCCCTCAGCCCATCTCGCCGAAAACGAGGCCGCGGGGGACAAAAATCATCGATATGTGAGGAGTTTCCTTCTACTAACTTTTCTCCATCAATTCCGACCTGGGCAAACGTAGAGCGAAGAGAGAAGAGTCCTCCCCGCCGTCAGATTTCGACTCACATATCGGCGATTTTTGTCCCCCGACAAGACGTTTTCAGCGAGGCATGCATGGAGAATCGCTCCTCGGCACCGCGTCTCAAAAACTTTTAAACCGGCGTGCGATCGCTCACCTTCGGAGGCCCACGCCGTGCTGCGAGGAGAATAATACCGATTGCGCTGCACCTCCGCACGCTCGGCTTTTGCTATATTTCACAATAAGCTAAGTTGAATCTCCTCTTTTCATTATTGCTAGATAAAGCTATCATTTTTGATAGCTTTATCTAGCAATAATGATAGATGGGATGAATATGTTTAGAAGAGAGCTGTCGCGAACACTCGAAGAACGACTCCGCGAGCCTCGCTTGTTCATCCAGGTCGTTATGGGGCCTCGGCAAACTGGCAAAACCACAGCAATCAAGCAGGCTGTCAAAGCGGCGGGATTGCCTGTTCGAGTTGCGAGCGCGGACAGCGCAATCGAGCTAGGAGCCGATTGGATCGAGCTGGAATGGCGCCAAGCAAGAAACATGACAGAGCCAGGCGCAAAAGCGGTACTCGTCCTTGATGAAATACAGAAAGTTGCCCAGTGGTCGCAAACCGTTAAGCGGCTGTGGGATGAGGATAGCTGGAACGATACTCCGCTTTTGGTAATTCTATCAGGCTCATCAAGCTTGCTTATCGGCAGTGGTCTTTCCGAATCGCTTGCAGGAAGATATGAGCTTATGCGTTCAACGCATTGGAGTCTGTCCGAAATGTCCGAAGCGTTCGGCTACAACCTTTCCGACTATCTCGAATTCGGTGGATACCCTGGTGCCGCGATCCTTAAGAGCGACGAAGACCGCTGGCGCGAATACATGCGAGACTCCATCGTCGAGTCGACGATCTCGCGAGACGTTTTACAGATGGAAAACGTAAGAAAGCCTGCGTTGATGCGCGCACTTTTCGAGCTCGGTGCGCAATACTCTGCGCAAGAGCTGTCGTATCGAAAGATACTCGGCCAGCTCGACGACAAGGGCAACACCGACACCATCAAGCACTACCTCGACCTCCTGTCAGGAGCAGGGATGATAAGTGGCCTACAGAAATTTGACGACAAGCCTATAAGGGCAAAAGCCTCTTCACCACGGTTGATGGTTCACGACCCCGCACTCATGACCTCGATGTGGCACGGAAAGGGAAGCCTCCTCGAAGACCCAGACCTCTACGGACATCTCGTTGAGACGGCGGTCGGCGCATACCTTATCGCACGCTCGTCGTTAGACGGCTTCGACCTTTACTGGTGGCGCGAAGGCGACTTGGAGGTTGACTTTGTCCTAAGGCGGGCGCGCAATATCACCGCAATCGAGGTGAAAAGCGGGCGCGTAAGCAAAAGCGGCATGGGGGCATTCTGCAAAGCCTATCCGAAGGCACGCCCGATACTTGTTGGCGATTGGAATACTCCCCTCGAAGACTTTCTACGAGGGAAAGTGCCTCTCTTTTAGGTTGAATCTCTGGAGCAAAGCCCGCAGGCAACCGCACGCATCTCGCACACGGTTTACGCAGGGTGCCTATTCACTACCGCAAAACACCTGACGTCGTCGCATACTTTCTCGCGAAATTACAGTATTATGTAAATTCTTATCGCGCAACGGCGACACTGCCCGCGCGATAACTTGGTTGGGATTATCAGGGGAAAGGCACATATGGACTTCAACGCGTGGCTCGTCGACGTCAGCGGGCAGATCGACGGCTTTCTGTACACCTACATCTTGCTCGCCCTGCTCGTCATCGTGGGCATCTACTACACCATCCGCACCAAGGCGGTGCAAATTCGCTACATCAAAGACATGTTCTCCCAGATCACCGAAAAGAAACATGTCGAAGGAAAACGCTCCATCTCGTCGTTCCAGGCGCTCATGGTATCGACCGCGAGCCGCGTGGGCACGGGTAACATCGCAGGTGTCGCCACTGCTCTTGCCACCGGCGGCCCGGGCGCTGTGTTCTGGATGGGGCTTATGGCCATCGTGGGTGCAGCCTCCGCGTTCATCGAGTCCACGCTCGCGCAAATCTGGAAGGTTCGCGGCAAGGACGGCGAGTTCCGCGGCGGCCCCGCATACTACATCCACCAGGCACTTGGCAGCCGCGGGCTCGGCGTGCTGTTCTCCGTGCTGCTGATCTTGTGCTTCGCTTTCGGCTTCAACGGCCTGCAGGCGTTCAACGCCACGAGCGCGCTCGAGTACTACCTGCCCGGCGAGGCCATGCCGAAGGCCGCCATCGCGTCGGGCATCGTGCTCGCCGTGATGACCGCCGCCGTCATCTTCGGCGGAACGAAGCGCATCAGCGTCATCACGTCGATCGTGGTTCCCATCATGGCCATCGCCTACATCGCGATCGCGCTCTGGACGACCATCACAAACATCACCTGGCTGCCCCAGGTCTTCTCGCTCGTCTTCTCCTCAGCGTTCGACTTCCAGTCGATCTTCGGCGGCTTCGCGGGATCGGTCGTCATGCTCGGCATCAAGCGCGGCCTGTACTCCAACGAGGCCGGCATGGGCTCCGCACCGAACGCCGCCGCCACCGCAAGCGTGTCCCATCCGGTGAAGCAGGGCCTCGTGCAGAGCCTGTCGGTCTACATCGATACGCTGCTCATCTGCACCTGCTCGGCGATGATGGTGCTCGTGTTCTACGTGCAAGACCCCGCAGCCGCCGCAAACCTCAACGGCATGCCGCTCGTGCAGATGGCCGTAAACAACTCCGTCGGCGAGGCGGGCATCCACTTCATCACGTTCGCAATCTTCGCGTTCGCGTACTCGAGCCTTATCGGCAACTACTTCTACGCCGAGAGCAACCTGCGCTTCATCAAGGGCGATAGCAAGGCGCTGCTCACGGTCTTCCGCATCGTGTGCCTGCTCGTCATCTTCTACGGCGCCACGAACAGCTTCGATCTGGCATGGAACTTAGCCGACATCTTCATGGGCCTCATGGCGATCATGAACCTCATCGCGATCCTGCTGCTCGGCAAATGGGCGCTCGCCGCGCTCGACGATTACTCGGCGCAGCGCAAGGCAGGCAAGGACCCCGTCTTCGTCGCCGACAGCATTCCCGGCATGCCGAAAACCGACTGCTGGCATCTTGAGGAGGTGCGCGACTTCGGCGAGCCGCCCATGAAGGAATACCTCGACGAGGCAATCGAGACCGATTACGTCGGCCTGAAATAGGTTATTCCCGAACTATCGGGAAACGGAAACATCCTTAAACGAAAGGGCTCCAATTCTTATAATTTAAAAGCGCATATTGCTCGCGCCGTATCAAGGGAGGCTGACAATGGATCGTGCAGAATTCATGGCTCTGGAGTCCTCGAAAAAGGCCGAAGTGCTCAACGCGCTCCTCGACGAGGGGAAAAACCAGAAAGAGGCCATGGGCGCCGTCGGCGTCACCATTAAAGACCTCATGGTAACGCAGGTGTTCTTCTCGAAGACCGAGGGTCGCTTCAACGCGAACGCCGTGGGCGGTTACTCGAATTTCCACAGCGACTCGACGGGCGAGGCCGCAAAGTAGCCCATCACGCGCTACAATCACCAGCAGACCGAAAGCAGGGGCTGCCGCAATCACGCGGCGGCCCCTGCTTTGCGTGACGGCATCGACGGTAAGTCTTTCCAGAATGCGAAGGGGAAAGACATGCTCGGCATAGGCATCGGCATAGGCTCCACGGCAACGAAGATTGCCGTGCTCGACGAGAGCGGCGCAGTCGTCGACGTGGACGTGCGCCCCAGGCACTATTCGTCTGGCTCTGAGGCGACTTCGCCCATCTTCTCCAGGTTATCCACGAAGTCCGCAATCAACGCGGCGGACTGGTCGCACACGAAAACGCGCTCCCGGTTGTCGATGGCGACTTCCTTCACGATGCCCGCCTTGACCAGCTGGCGCATCGCCTCGTTCGTGGCGCCGTAGCTCTTCCCGATACAGTTGGCGGCATGCCGCGTGGCAAGCTGGGGGACGGCTAAAAACAGATCGAGCAGCCTGTCAGTCGCCGAGTTCGCGGGGATCTTCAGCCCGCGAGACCTCCAACTATCGCGAAGCTTGCTCACCTTCGAGATGAACATGTTGGCGATGACGACGCCCATCGAGGTGTTGCGCGCGTTGTAGGAAGCCCACTGCTCCTTGTAGACTTTGTGGCTCTCGCTTGTGAGCTCCTTGCGGCTCGCATCCTTTAGGGTCCTTCGGTATTCCCGCTCCAAAGACGCGCCCCAGCAGATAGGAACCATGAGCTCGTTCGCGAAGAGGCCGCGCCTGAACATGGGCATGAACGCGAACAGCAGGCCGGTCCGGTCGATCATGGAGTCGAACGGCACGATGCGCTCGAAGGCATGGTGGATCACCGACGCCTGGCCCAAGGGGGAGAAGTACTCGCCGTTGCAAAACTCGCACAGCTTCCTCATCTCGCGAGGGATCTCAAGCGGCACCGAGCCTTTCTTGTACGGCAGGTAGGTCTTCCTGAAGCCGTGGGCGCGCTCGTCGGAGCTGATGCCGTAAAGCAGGATTTCGTTGAGCCGCACGACCGTTTCCAGCGTCGCCTCGAAGCCGGGCTTCGCGATGCTCGAGACCCACTCGAGCGCCTGCATGTAGTGCAGGGCCTCGATGACAGAGCCGCTCGTCTCCTCAGGCAACCGCAGCATCGACCGCATCGATGCGAGGCATCGCTCGACGTCGTTGTCGAACTTCCAACCCGCGACGTCAAAAAGAACGATCAGCGGCACGGGCGGAAGCGCGATGTCGTGGACCATGCGGATGGCGAACACGGCGTCGATCGCGAGCAGCGTGTTCTTCAGATATTCGGCATGCGGAAGCTGCGCCGCCCGCTCTCCGAAGCGGATCATCTCCGCCTCGGCGCTGAAAAACGCCGCTTGCGTGTCAGCCGAGAATGGCTTGAAGTAGTCCATGATTTCCCCCCTCGAAATCATGTATGTCCCCTGCAAGGATAATATAGCAGCCAGCGAGCGCGAGGTGGGGAAATTAGTTCTTGCTGTCTCAAATTGGGGACACGATTGTCCTGAATTCCCGCTATTCAGAAATATTCCACGACTGAAACGTGCCCGCTTTCACGGGAAACGGAAACGCCCTATGCAGGCGCCCGCCGTGCCCTGCAGAATCGATGTGGGAGCCGCGCATTGAGGACGCGGCAGCTCCAAGCGAGCTCGTTCCCTATGGAGAAGGAGGGGCCATGTCAAGAGATTCGTTAGTCGAGAAGTACAACGAGCGTCACGAGGGTGTCGACTACTTCTACACCACGTGCCACAACAACGGCTGCTGGGATGCCACGTGTTTGATCAAGTGCGGCATCAAAGACGGCAAAGTTGTCTCGATCGAGCCCGATGATTCCGTGAACGCGGGCATCGCGCGCGAAGACGACGACGAGAACGCCGTCCAGACCGGCATGCTGCAGGCCCGCGCGTGCCCGATGGGTCATGCGTGGCGCCAAGAGCTCTACTCCGAGAACCGCCTGCTCTACCCGATGAAGCGCGTGGGGGAGAAGGGCAGCGGGCGCGGCCACTTCGAGCGCATTTCCTGGGACGAGGCGCTCGACACCATCGCCGAGAAGATGCGTGTCATGGCGAAGGAGAACCCCGACCATCCCTGGCTGTACTACTGCTACTACGTTGCGTTCGAGAGCTCCGACTTCCCGTTCGCGTCGTACATGCCGGGCACCATCACCGGCTGGGGCGACCACTCCACTTCCGGCAGTGCCGCCGCAGAAGACTTCCATCTGGGCGTTCGCCTGACAGACTGCCTGATCAAGGGCACCTCCGATGCCTATCCAGGATTCGAGGCACCTGACCTTTTGAACTCCAAGCTCGTGGTCCTGTGGGGCTTCGATCCGATGGTCTCCTGGTTCGGCATGGTGCCGTACTACATGAAGTTGGCACAGGAACGCGGTTGCAAATTCATCCTCATCGACCCCGTATACAACGTGAGCGCCGAGGTCCTAGGCGCTCAGTGGATTCCCATCCGCCCGGGCACCGATACCGCGTTCGGCCTGGCCGTGGCCCATGTCCTCTACACCGAGGACCTCTACGACCACGACTACGTCGCCAAGTGGGTCGAACATGACGGCTTCGAGGAGTGGCGCAAGTACATCGTTGGCGACGTCGACGGCGTCGTGCACGATCCCGAGTGGGCCGAGCCCATCACCGGCATCCCCGCCGAGACCATCCGCGAGTTCGCGCGCTACTACGCGAAGATGAAGCCCGTCCATCTCCACCAGATGTACGGCGTTTCCAAGCGCAACCTGGGCGACTACGCTGCAGCAGTCGCAATGCTGCTCCAGGCGATGACCGGCAACCTCTCCATCCCCGGCGGCTGCGAGGGCGGCGGCGCCAACCTGGTTACCCAGCCTCGCATTTTCGCGCCTGTCCCCAATACGGGCCAGATTCCGGGCGATGTCGTCAACCCGATTACGAACAACAACAACAAGGTGACCGAGCTCATGCACTGCCAGAGGCTCTATGCCGCCGGCGAGATCACCGAAGACGAGTTCCGCCGCCGCATTGGTTGCCCGCCCGACAGCCCGCTGCCGTGCCTGAAGATGGCCATCATCCCCAACAACTACATCAACAACCAGCACAATGTCGCCAAGCGCATGAAGGGCTTCGCCAACATGGAATTCTCCTGGGGTTGGCAGTACTTCAACGACCAGCCTTCCATGGAGTTCCTCGACATCGTGCTGCCATCTCCGATTATCCAGTTCGAGTCGACCGACATGCACTTCTTCGGCATCAACCGCTTCTGGGGCTCGCCGTCGGGTATGATGAACTACTTCCTGTTCGCCGGCAAGGGCGTGAACCCTCCGGGAGAGATCCGCTCGAAGGACTGGGTCTGGATGGAGCTGGCGCGCCGCCTCGGCTTCGCGGACAAGTACAACCCCAAGATGCTCGACGTCACGGATTGGCGCGAGTGGGACGAGCAGGTCATCGAGCGCATCTACAAACCCGCCTACGAGGAGTGGGCGAAAGACGAGACGGGCATCTTGGCCTACAACGGCATCGAGCCGCGCCCGTGGGAGGAGTTCGTGAAGCTGCCGATCGTGCGCGTTCCCGGCGAGCCAGGCGAATGGTTCTATCCCTTCAAGAACACCGTTGAGTGGGATCGCTCGCCGTTCAAGACCCCGTCCGGCAAGATTGAGTTCGAGAGCTCGTATGTCAAGAACAACGACCTCACCAAAACGCGCTACGGCGGACTCTACGATGCCTACCCGCGTTGGCAGCCGACCTATCAGGACCTTCCCGCCAACGACAGCTACTACCACCCCTGGACGCAGAACTACCCGCTGTCCATGGTCACGCCGGTTTCCACGTATCGCCAGCACTCCGCCAACGACCAGAACCCCTGGCTCAAGGGCGACTGCTACGAGCACATGGTTCGCATGTCCCCGGCAGACGCCGCCGACCGCGGCATCAAGACGGGCGACCGCGTGCTGGTCTACAACCAGTTCGGCGAGGTCGAGATCACGGCATACGTTTCCTCCAAGCTGCTCCCCGGCACGGTTTCCATCGCCCATGGCGAGTGGTCCAAGTTCGACCACGTCCGCAAGACGAAGCTCATGCCCTACGGCATCGACACCGCAGGCAACTGCAACTTGCTCATCGGCGACACCCATCTGCCGCACATCGTCGGCGCGCTGCTGACGGCAGGCTTGGTTGAGATCAGAAAGGTAGGGGAATAACCATGACCCAGTACGGATTCTTCTTTGACCAGAGCCGCTGCTATGGCTGCAAGGCATGCTCCGTCGCATGCAAGGACTGGTACGACATCGCGCCCGGCCCTGAGAAGTGGATGAGCGTGTACATGTGGGAAAAGGGCCGCTTCCCCAACCCCTCGATCGGCATCCTCGCCTTCAACTGCGGCCACTGCGACAACCCCGTCTGCGCTGCGGCCTGCGAAAACGGCGCAATATTTAAGGAAGACAAGTACGGCGCCGTCCTGATCGACCAGGACAAGTGCAAGGGCGACCGCCACTGTTTCGAGGCCTGCCCCTACGGCGCGCCCAAGTTCGCCAGCGACGAGCCGGGTACGAAGATGAGCAAGTGCACCATGTGCATCGACCGCTTGGAAAACGACCAGCTGCCGCTCTGCGTGGCATCGTGCCCCATGCGCGCCCTCGACTTCGGCCCGATCGACGAGCTGCGCGAGAAGTACGGCAATGTGAGCCAGATCGAGACCATGCCGAGCCCGACTTTGACCAACCCGAACTGGGTCGCGAAGGCTAATCCACCCAAGGAGCAGCTCATTCCTTACGATGCCGTGAAGGCCATCGAGTTGACGAAGCCGCGCACCGGCACCGACGACGTGTTCGAGGGCGACCTCGCGAGCGTCACCGAGTTCGATGCCGACGTCGCGTGCATCTCCGAGCTTCGCATGAAGAACGCCACGGTTGCCGAGGTCATGGCAGCCACCTCGAGCGACCAGGGTTAATCCCCCTTTAAGCAGCGGTGAGGGAGTGCGGAATCGCACGTGCGCGGCCCGCACTCCCCAAGCCGCCGAACGATTGCCGCCCGCCTCGACTTCGGGCGGCGGAATGGAGTTAAAGATGGAACTGACACTCCAACACGCCGGCATCTACTGTCGCGATATCGACGAGTCGATCGCCTTTTACGAGGATGTCCTCGGCTGCAGGCTCCTTTTCAAATCCGACGCCATGGAGGGCGACAAGCCGCTCAAGATGGCGTGGATGAAGGGGATGGGCACCGCGTTCGAGCTGCTCGAGTGCGAGGACAAAACGACGTGCAATAAGGCTTGCGAATGCTTGAACCACCTGGCGCTTCGCGTCGCGAATATGGACGAGTTCGTCGCTTTCCTGGGCGAGAAGGGCATAGCCATCGAGGCCGGCCCCTTCGACCCGCCGCTCGAGTTCGACCGTCCGCTCGGCGCCGATGACGACCTGTTCACCGTGTTCGGCGATGCCGGCACGCAGCTGCGCATCATGTTCTTCCGCGGCCCTGGCGGCGAGCGCTTCGAGGTCCTCCAGGACAACATCAAGCCACTCTAACCTTAGGCGGAGGGCGAGCGTCGAATGCGGCCTCGTCCTCTTCCCCGATTCCCTCCTAATTAGAACCCTATTAGACGTTGGGCCAGGATACCTGCAACCGCAAAGGGCAAGGGATGGAGCTATCTTGACCCAGCACTTCTCGAAGAGAAGGGAATTCCTATGGACACTAACAAGAAATACGCGAATTGGGCACTCATAGCCATCGCCATGCTGCTGTTCGGCACGGCCATCGCAACGGTTCAGTACAAGGTCCCCGTCGTCATGGGCGATATCATGATGAAGATGGACATGGACGCAGGGTCCGCCTCGTGGCTCATGTCGATTTTCACCTTCGTGGGCATCATCTTGGCCCTGCCCACGGGCGCGCTCGCCAAGAAGTTCGGGCCGAAGACGATGCTGCTCGCAGCGGCGGTCGTCGTGGCGATCGGCTCGCTTATCGGCGCCTTCGCGGGCAACGGCACCATCCTCGTCGTGTCCCGCGCGATCGAGGGCGTGGCGTTCATCTTCGTCACCATCTGCGGTCCTCTGGCCGTGCAGAAGTACGTCGCTCCCGACAAGATCGGTTCCGCGACGGGCATCTGGGCCCTGTGGGTCTGCCTTGGTTCTGTGCTGGGCGGAGTTCTGACCCCGACGCTCTACGCCGCCACCGGGTTTGTGGGCGTGTGGATTATCTACGCAGCCGCTGCCGTCGTTTTCGCGATCATCGTTGCCGTCATCGTCAAGTTCCCCGGCGGCGAGGCGCTTGATGCGCCCAAGACCGAAGCCTCCGAGGAGAAGGTGAGCTACTCCGAGCTCGTCAAGCCGAACATCCTTCTGTTCTTCTTCGCGTTCCTCGTGTTCAACCTGACGCTGCTCGCCGTTTTGGGCTTCGCGCCGACGTTCATGCAGCAGCAAGGCGTCGACCCCACGCTCTCCGGCTTCGTAAGCACCCTACCGATGCTGCTCGCGGTTATCTCCTCGCCGCTGTTCGGCTCGCTTTCCGACAAGATGGGCCGCTGCAAGCCGCTCTACCTGCTCGCCATGGTCGTCATGGGGCCGTGCACGCTGATTCTTCTCACTCAGACCGGTCCTTTGATGTGGGCCGGCGCCATCGTCATGGGTCTTGTCGGCCTCGGCGGACCCGTTATGTGCCTGACCTCCTACATCAACGTCCTCGGTCGCCCCGAGCTGATGTCGATCGGCATGGGCGTGCTCATGCTCGTCCAGAGCTTGGGCCAGTTTTTGGGCACGTGGCTTGTCCCCATGCTCCTCGGTCCCGAGATGTCCTCGTGGATGTTCGCCGGCATCGTGATGTGCATCATCGGCCTCATCGGCACGGGTGCCCTCGCCCTGTGCAAGTTCAAGTAAGGTTTGGGAGGTGCCTCGGGGCACCCAGCCTTCTGGTTGAGCGCGCCGCGCCGGGCATGACGATCCCGTTCGACCTGCGAGTATCCCCGCTCGCAGGTCGACCGTCATGCGAGCTGGTCGGGAGCACGGCACCTCGGTTTCCCCCACATGGAGGTTGAGCCCGCCATCAGCGTAACCAAACAACAAGCAAGCAAGATTCCCCTGAAAGCTTGCGTCCGAAGCGCCCGCCGCATTCCACGGCGGGCGCTTCAGCGTTTTGGGTTGAGGCGACAAGCTGGATGGGTAAAGTAGATTGAGCGTTGTGCGCCATGGAGATTGCAGACGCGAGGCGAGAGAGCGGCACGGCGGCGAGCGGAAAAATAATCCGGCGAAGTAGGGGAGAAGGCTCCCGCAATGGCGCTCGATGCATCGCAAACCGTGACGCGATTGAAGAGCCACTCGTAAAAAATCTGCTTGCTTTATCACTCTACTGTGATAAAGTGTGAGCCGTTCGAAAGAGGCGCAAGGAGAAACCGCAAGGCCTCGAAACGATGCAAGTAACGTGAACGCAACATCCGAGAGGCTGCAAGCGTTTACAATGAGTTGCCGCAGCACACGGGCGGAAGATACCACGTCGCCGGTCCTCACCGGAGAAAAGGCGTCGCCAAGCTTGCCGCACGATGACGAAGGAGAAGGTACGACCGTGAATTTCACAACGCCCTCGGGGTTTCGCGACATCTTAGCAGATGAGGCCGCGCGCCGCGAGGCAGCCGCGTTCGACGTGCAGCAATTGCTCTCGAAAAATGGCTACGTTCCCGTGGAGACGCCCACGCTCGAGATCATGGACGTCATGAACGCCGGCGGGCGCGTGCCGGGGACCCCGTTCAAGCTTTTCGACTCGCGCGGCGACCTGCTCGCGCTGCGCCCCGACGTGACGCTGCAGATCGCGCGCATGTGCGCAACGCGCCTTGCAGGGCAGCCGGGGCCTTTCCGCTTCCGCTATCAAGAACGAGTCTTCCGCGAGGCAGAAGGCCGCCCGCAAGCAGAGGCGCGGGAGATGACGCAGGTTGGCGTCGAGCTCATCGGCGAGGCTGGCCCTGCCGCAGACGCCGAAGTAATCGCCTTGCTCGCCGAGTCGCTCGAGCAGATCGGGGTGGGGGACTTCCGCATCTCGGTCGCCACAGTGGGCGTGCTGCGGGCCTTGCTCGCGGGATGCGGCGCCGACGAGGCGTGGAAGTCGGGCGTGCTTTCCGCCTATCACGCCAGCAACTTCGTCAAGCTTGACGAGCTCACGGGACCGGGCGCGCAAAAGGCAGGGGTCGCACCCGTCTTCGCGCAGGCCATCCGCGCGCTCGCGAACGTCCGCGGCGGACGCGAGGCGGTCGCGCGCGTGCGCGATCTGGTTGCGCCGCTCGGCTGCCAGGACGGCCTGGCTGACCTCGAGCAGACCCTCGAGCAACTCGACGAGAAGGGTCTGGCCGATCGCATCTTCGTCGACTTCTCGGTCATGAGCTCGTTCGACTACTACACAGGCATCGTGTTCGTCGCCTTCGCCCCCGCGCTCGGCGCGCCGCTCGGTTCGGGCGGGCGCTACGACAACACGATCGGGGCCTACGGCGAGAGCCGTCCCGCCGCCGGTTTCGCGTTCTACCTTGATCAGGCGCTTGCCGCCGCCGCGACCGAACAGCAGGCGGGTGCGCGTCCGCTGCGCATCGCCGTACCCAAAGGCTCGCTCAATCCCGACTCCATCGCATGCCTTGCGGCGTGTGGTCTCGACACAACGGGCCTCGCCGACCCAGGACGCCAGCTCATCATCCGCAACCCCGGCGTCGAGTACATCATCGTGCGCCCCTCCGATGCCCCAGTGTTCGTGGAACTCGGAGCTGCCGATTGCGGCATCTGCGGGGAAGATTCCCTGCTCGAAGCCGCAACGGGCACCGTCGAGCTCGTGGACCTCAAATTCGGCGCATGCCGCTTCATCGTGGCCGAGCCCGAGGGGGCGAACGAGCGCGTTGCCGAGCATTATCGGACCTGCGGCTCCATCCGCGTAGCCACGAAGTACCCGCGCATCACCGAGTCCTACTACGCGAGGAAAGGAGAACAGGTCGAGGTCGTGAAGCTTCACGGCAACATCGAGCTCGGGCCGCTTACGGGTCTTTCCGAACGGATCGTCGACATCACGGCGACGGGCCGCACGCTTCGCGAGAACAACCTGGTCATCGTCGACGAGGTGCTCTCGTCGACGGCGCGCTTCTTCGCGAACCCGTGCGCTTTTCGCACCGACCCGCGTGTGGTCGAACTCGCGGATAAGCTGCGAGCGGGCGCCGAAGCGGGCCTGTGGGACGCGACGGTCATAGCCGGAAGCGATCAGCCGCACGCGGACGCGGGCGCAAGCGCGTAAATTACTACTCAGTTATCAAGACATTTCAATATAAGAAGGGAACACATCATGCGTCGAGTCATTCTGAAGGAAGGCGAGCAGTTCAAAAGCTCGCAGATCAACCGCACGGGAGCGTTCAACGCGGGCGCCATCGCCGCGGCGACCTCGATCATCGAGGAGGTGCGCGAGCGCGGCGATGCGGCGCTGCGCGATTTCACCGCCAAGTTCGACGGCGTCGAGGTAGAAGACTTCCGCGTACCGCAGGAGACGATCGATGCCGCCGCAGCCCAATGCGACGCAAAGACGGTCGCCGCACTCGAGCATGCGGCCAAGCAAATTCGCGAGTTCCACGAGCGTCAGAAGCAGCAGAGCTGGATCGCCACGCGCGAGAACGGGGCGATCGTCGGCGCGAAGGTGACGCCGCTCGAATCCGTAGGCATCTATGTTCCCGGCGGACGCGCGCTTTATCCTTCCACCGTGCTCATGAACGCCATCCCCGCATCAGTCGCGGGCGTCGAGCGCATCGCCTGCGTGACGCCCCCGTCCAAGGACGGCTCGCTCGATTCCGCCATCCTCGCCGCCTGCAAGATCGCCGGCGTGACCGAGATCTACTCGGTCGGCGGCGCCCAGGCTGTCGGCGCTCTTGCCTACGGCACCGAGACCATCGAGCCGGTTGCCAAGATCACCGGCCCCGGCAACGCCTACGTCGCTGCCGCGAAGAAGATCGTGTCGGGCGATGTGGGAATCGACATGATCGCAGGCCCCTCCGAGGTGTGCGTCGTCGCTGATGAAACGGCAGATCCCGCGCTCGTCGCCATCGACCTCATGGCCCAGGCCGAGCACGACCCCCTGGCCGCCTGCTACCTCGTCACCTTCTCCGAGGAATACGCCGACCAGATCGAGGCTGCCATCGAGCGCCACGTGAAGCACTCCACGCGCGCGGAGATCACCATGGCGTCGCTCAACGACCACGGCCTGATCACCGTCTGCCCTGACCGCAAGGCCGCGATCCAGGCGGTGAACGTGATCGCCCCCGAGCACCTCGAGCTGCATGTGGAAAACGCCATGGACCTGCTCGGATCGATCAAGAACGCGGGCGCAATCTTTTTGGGGGAGTGGACCCCGGAGGCGGTCGGCGACTATGTGGCCGGCCCCAACCACACGCTTCCCACCGGCGGCACCGCGCGCTACGCAAGCCCGCTTTCAGTCGAGGAGTTCGTGAAGAAGTCGTCCATCATCCAGTACACCCCCGAAGCGCTCGCGACCGACGCCGACTCCGTCATGACGATCGCTCGCCACGAGGGCCTGTGGGCGCACGCGATGTCCGTCGAGCTGCGCTGCAACGAGCTTGCTGGCAAACCGACCGAAGTCGATGCAGGTGAGAGCGTTGAATAGCGTGAGACAATCCGCCCCGCAGCTCCAAGGGCTTGTGCCCTACGACCCGAAGTACCTTCCCGCGAGGGCATATCTTTCCGCAAACGAGAACCCGCGCGACGTGGAGACCGAGATTCGCCAGAAGATTATCAGCGCCATTCGCAAGGTTCCTTTGAACCGTTACCCCGATCCATTGGCCAACGATCTGCGCGACATGATCGCCGAGGCGAACGGGCTTGACCGCGACCAGGTGCTTCTGGGCAACGGCGGCGACGAGCTTTTGTTCAACATCGCGCTCGCCTGGGGCGGGCCGGGACGCAAGTTCCTAAACCTGCCGCCGACGTTCTCGGTGTACGCGGCCAACGCGCGCCTCACGGGCACCGAGGTCATCGACGTTCCGCGCCTCGCCGATTACTCGATCGACGAGGAGACGGTGCTTGAGCGCGTCGGGCAAGGCGACATCGACTACGTCATCGTGGCCAGCCCGAACAACCCCACCGGCAAGCTCGCGAACGAGGAGTTCCTCGCAAAGCTCCTCGACGCCACCGACGCACTCGTCCTGGTCGACGAGGCGTACTTCGAGTTCTCCCGCACGACGATGCGCCCTTACCTCGCGATGCACAAGAACCTGCTCATCCTGCGCACGTTCTCGAAGGCGTTTTCGCTCGCGGGAGTCCGCATGGGCTACATTTTGGGAAACGCCGAGGTCATCCGCGAATTTTTGAAGGTGCGCCAACCGTATTCGGTTGATGCTGTCTCGCAGGCGATTGCGCGCGAGGTGTTCTCCGAGCGACAGAAGTTCGAGCACGGCATCATGGCGATCATCTCCGAGCGCGACCGTCTGCTCGAAGAGCTGGGGAAGGTGCCCGGGATAACCGTGTATCCTTCGGACTCGAACTACATCCTGTTCAAGCTCGAAGGCGCCGACAAGGTGTGGGAGGCCCTCTATGAGCGCGGCATCCTCGTGCGCGACTTCTCCCATGCGCCGATGCTCGAGAACTGCCTGCGCGTATCGGTAGGGACCGAAGAGGAAAACGACGAGTTCCTCGCCGCATTGCGCGAAATCGTGGCGAGCAAGTAGGAAGGGATGCACATGAGCGAGCGGACCGCACGGATTGCACGCACGACGAAGGAAACCGACATCGAGCTGTCGATCGACCTCGACGGCACCGGCACGACCGACATCGAGACCGGCATCGGCTTTTTCGACCACATGCTCACTGCCTTCGGGCGCCATGGGCTATTCGACCTGTCGGTGCGCGCCAAAGGCGACCTGGAAGTTGACGGCCATCACACGGTGGAAGACATCGGCATCGTCGCAGGCCAGGCCTTCGCACGCGCACTTGGTGACAAGCGCGGCATCAGGCGCTTCGGTTCGATCGCCCTGCCCATGGACGAGGCCCTCATCCTGGCGGCCGTCGACATCTCGGGCCGCGGCCAGCTCTTCTGGGAAGCCGACGTCCCGGCAGTCATGGTGGGCTCCTTCGACGCGACGCTCGCCAAGGAATTCTTCATCGCCTTCGCCGCAAACGCGGGCGTGACGCTACATATCCGCGAGCTTGCCGGGGAGAACACCCATCACGTGATCGAGGGCATGTTCAAGGCGGTGGCGCGCGCGATGCGCCAGGCGGTCGAGGCCGACCCGCGCATGGGCGATGCGCTGCCGACGACCAAAGGCGCCCTGTAGGAGATGCGAATGATAGCGGTAGTCGATTACCAGAAGGGCAACCTGAAATCCGTCGAGCGCGGCCTCATCGCTGCGGGCGGCGAGGCTCTCATCACGGCGGACGCGTCCGAGATAGCCAAAGCGGACGCCATCGTCTTGCCAGGTGTCGGGGCCTTCGCGGATGCGGCGGCGACGATGTGCGAGCTCGGGCAGATGGACGTTATCCGCGAGCGCGTGCGCGCAGGCGTCCCCTTTTTGGGAATCTGCCTCGGCGAACACCTGATGTTCGAGCACGGCGTGGAAGGCGCGCCTGAAGGCAACCCCGCGTGCGGACTGGGGCTTTTGCCGGGCACCGTCGTCGCAATGCCGCGCTGCGATGCGCAAGGAAAAACGTTCAAAGTGCCCCATGTTGGGTGGAACACGATCGAGATGCCTTCGTGTAACGGGGGCGCTGCAGTCCCTCCGTGCGGCGGAGTCGGGGGAAATGCCGTGCTCAAACAGTCCTCGCTTCGCTGCGGAACTGCGCGCGGCACCTCCCCCGACTCCGCCGCACTGCTCGATGGGGGACAGGCTGAACCCGAACTTTCCTCGCTTCGCTCGGAAAATGCGGGCGGCGCCTTCCCTGACTCCACCCCACAGCCAGGAAGCGACCTCGCCTTCGCCTGCCCGCTCTTCAACGGCATCGCGCCTGGCGAGTACTTCTACTTCACGCATTCCTTCATTGCGCCGACAGGTTCTCACACCATCGCCGAGACCACCCACAGCACGCGGTTCACGAGCGCGGTCCAGTATGGCGATCGCGCCTTCGGCGTGCAGTTCCACCCCGAGAAAAGCTCCGACGCCGGCGCACGCGTACTCGCGAACTTCGTGGCAATAGTCGCCCGCGGCTAAGCGCACTCCATATTGAGAAAGGAACGCAGAGACATGTATCTTCTCCCTGCAATCGATATCCTGGATGGCTGCGCCGTGCGCCTCGCCAAAGGGGACTATGCCCAGGTGACGGTCTATAACGACGACCCCGTCGATCAAGCACGGAAGTTCGAGTCCCAAGGCGCCACCTGGATTCACGTTGTCGACCTCGACGGCGCACGCACAGGCGTGCCCGAAAACATCGCCATCGTCGAGCGCATCGTGCGGGAGACTTCGCTTTCCGTGGAAATCGGCGGTGGCATCCGCACGCTCGAGACCCTCGAGCGCCTCGCGAACATCGGTGCCGCGCGCATGGTGCTCGGCACCGCGCTCGTGAACGACCCCGATCTCGCGCGCGTCGCCGTGGAGCGCGTAGGGGGAGACAGGCTCACCGCCGGCATCGACGCGAAGGGCGGGGAAGTCGCCGTCTCAGGTTGGATCGAGGGCTCGGGCGTTGCGGCATGCGATCTGGCCCGCGAGATGGGCAAGGCGGGCTTTAAGCACATCGTCTACACCGACATCGCGCGCGACGGCATGCAGACCGGGCTCGACGTGCAAGCATATGTCCAGATGGCGGAGGCGTTCGGGCATCCTGTCATCGCGAGCGGGGGTGTGGCGAGCGTATCCGATATCGAGCGGCTCGCACCGGTTGCCTCCTCTATCGAGGGTGTCATCACCGGGCGCGCCGTATATGAAGGAACTTTAACGGTTGAGGAAGGCGTCGCGGCCTGCGCTGCGGCCACAAAGGAGTAGGCCATGCTTGCCAAGCGAGTGATTCCCTGCATGGACGTAAAGGACGGACGCGTCGTCAAGGGCGTGAACTTCGTGAATCTGCGCGACGCGGGCGACCCAATCGAGCTCGCACAGCGCTATGACGAGCAGCGCGCAGACGAGGTCATATTCCTCGACATCACAGCGACGAGCGACGACCGCGCCACCACCGTCGAGCTTGCCAGCCGCGCATCCGAGCAGCTGCACTTGCCCTATTGCGTCGGCGGCGGGTTTCGAAGCGTCGCCGATATCCGCAAGATGATCGCGGCGGGCGCCGACAAGGTGTCGGTGAACTCTGCCGCTGTTGCGAACCCCGAGCTCATCACGCAGGCAGCGACTGCGTTCGGCACGCAGGCGATCCTCTGTGCGATCGACGCGAAGCAGCGGGCAGACAACCCCAACAAGTGGGAGGTCTATGTCCACGGCGGCCGCAAGGCAACGGGAATCGACGCCGTCGAGTGGGCGCAAGAGGCGGCGCGGCGCGGCGCGGGCGAGATTCTGCTCACGAGCATGGACCGCGACGGCAGCCGCGACGGGTTCGACTGCGCCCTTACGCGGGCCGTGGCGCGCGCAGTGAACATTCCCGTTATCGCGAGCGGCGGCGTCGGCAAGATCGAGCACTTCGCCGAGGGTATTTTGGAGGGCGAAGCCGACGCTGTACTTGCCGCAAGCGTATTCCATTTCGGCGAGATGACCGTACGCCAGGTGAAGGAATACATGCGCTCGCAGGGCATTCCCGTGCGTCTGTAACGTGTTTGTCGCAAGCGTGTCGCACGAACCGAAAGGACACTAACATACATGGCAGTGATTGACAGCATTCCCGAGCTCGCCTACAACGAAGCCGGCCTCATTCCCTGCATCGTGCAGGACGCGAAGACCCGCGAGGTCCTCATGATGGCGTGGATGAACGAAGAGTCCGTGCGCCTCACGCTGGAGGAGCGCACGACTTGGTTCTTCTCGCGCAGCCGCCAGGAGCTTTGGCACAAGGGCGGCACGTCCGGAAACACGCAAGAGCTCATCGAGCTGCGCTACGACTGCGACGCCGACTGCCTGCTCGCACTGGTGGAGCCCGCAGGCCCCGCCTGCCACACGGGCAACACCACCTGCTTCTACCGCGTGATGGGGTAGGACCCGGGGCTCGCCAGTGTGTGCGCTTCTTGCTGTTTCGCCGCACGCAGGGCAACCTTCGGTAGAATCGATAAGTCCTATCCGAGCGCGACAAATAGCGCATCGCGCACGCACGAAAGCTCATACATGATTATCGAAATCCTGAAAGCCCTGCTCGAGGGTATTGTCGAGGGCATCACTGAATGGCTGCCCATCTCGTCAACCGGCCACATGATCTTGATTGACGAGTTCGTGAAACTGCAGGTGTCCGACCAATTCCTCGCCCTGTTCCTCGTAGTCATCCAGATCGGTGCAATCCTCGCCGTCATCATCATGTACTTCCACAAGCTCAACCCCTTCAGCTTCAAGAAGACGCCGGCGCAGCGCAAAAGCACCTGGCGGCTGTGGGGCATGGTCGTCATCGGGTGCATTCCAGCGGCGGTGTTCGGATTCGCGCTTGACGATTGGGTAAATGAGCATTTTTACAACAAGGTCTGCGTTGCCGCGATGCTCATTTTGTACGGCATCATCTTCATCGTGCTCGAACGCCGCAACCATCGTCGCTTTCAGGAGGCCCGCGCAGGACTCGCGCTTTCCGGGCCGCGCCCGCGCGGCAAACATGCCCGCGTCGACGCTCAGGCGCACGCAACAAGCGAGCAGCTCGATGCCCGCGCAGAAGAGCAGCTGTTCAAGATCACCGACGTCGACGACATCGACTGGAAGACCGCGCTCAAGATCGGCCTCTTCCAGGTGCTCGCGATCATTCCGGGAACAAGCCGCTCGGGGGCCACAATCATCGGCGGCATGCTCACCGGCTGCTCGCGCACCGCGGCGGCGGAGTTCACGTTCTTCCTGGCCATCCCCGTAATGCTTGGCTGGGGCGCAGTGAAGGCCGCGAAGTTCGTGCTCGCAGGCGTCGCCATGACCACGACCGAAGTCGCCGTGCTCGTCGTAGGCGTCGTGTCCGCGTTTATCATGTCGATCATCTCGATCAAGTTCCTCATGGGCTACATCAAGAAGAACGACTTCACCGCCTTCGGCATCTACCGCATTATCGTGGGCGTGCTCGTCCTTGCCTACTTCGCGTTCGAGACCATGGGCATGCTTCCGTAGAGTCGCAATGCAATCCCAGCTGAACATCCCTCGCGTCACCTACACGCCCAAACTCGCGACGTACATGCGCAAAAAGGGCTGGCGGCATATAGCCATCGAACAAGCGAGCGCATGCGGCTGCTGCGTCGACCTGTCGGAGGTGGCCACGCGGTTCGTCGATGACGCGACGGCGGACAAGCTGCGCGCGAAGGGCTGCGTCGAGCTGCACGGTGAGCTGGGAAGCGTGCTCGTAGCTCGCGGGATGGAATATGATAATTCGGTTGAACTGGGGCTTCGCAGCTTTTTCGGTGCGAAAGACATCACGGTGCGCGGCATCAGGTCGTGGAGTTTGTAGCACACCCTTAGTTGGCTGCGGGATGGAGCGAAACCGCGAGTTGGGGCTGCGAGACGAAGCCAAACTCATACTTGGTGGTCAAGTGAGCGAGTGCGTGTCGGGCTCAGGGCACAGAATTATTCCTCCTTGCACGCAACCGCGAACATGGAGCACAATGAAGCGGGACGGCCATAGGGGACCGAATGGCCGGAAAGCCGAAAAGGCCATGAGTCGACTGCGAGAAAGTCGCAGGACAACCTCAAGAGCAGGGAGGACCTTATGCATTACGTCGAATCGCCGCATCGTTTGCCCTACGAGATGGCATCGGGAATCCTTCAGGCGGAAATCGGCTGCTCGTACAACCGCTGCCGCTTCTGCTCGCTGTGCCGCAAGCCGGGGAAGGACTATCGACCCGCGCCGCGCGAAGAAGTGGAAGCCGACCTCGACGAGCTCGCTTCCTACGTGCGCAGACCCTCGCGCATCTACCTCTACGGCGGCAACCCCTTCGGCATGCCGCGCGACATCCTTATACCGCTGCTCGAGCACATTCACGAGAAGCTGCCCGAAGTGAAGACAATCGGCGGCTTTTGCCGCGTGGCTGACGTGAAAGCTACGACTGACGAGGACCTCGCAACCTGGGCGCGGCTCGGGGTGCAGGGGCTCTCCATCGGCGCCGAGAGCGCCTACGATCCCGCGCTCAAGTTCATGCGCAAGCCACATACCGCGGCTGACCTGGAGCAGCAATGCGCGCGGCTCGACAAGGTCGGCATCGACTACACGCTGTTCTACCTGGCGGGCATGGCAGGCGCTGAGAAGTGCTCCGAGGCGGCACGCGCGTCGGCCGAGGTCTTCTCGCGCATCAACCCGCTGCGCATCAACATCATGACGCTCACCGTATTCGACAATGCTGACCTCGCACAGGATGTGGCGTCGGGCGCCTTCATCCCGGCGGCAGAACGTGAAATCGTCCTGGAAATCCGCGACTTCATCGCAGGCCTTTCGGGATGCACGTCCTTCATCGAGGCCGGGCACGATACCAACATGGTGCATTTCGACGGCGTGCTGCCGCGCGACCAGGAAAAGATGGTCCTCTACCTGGAGCAACGCGCCGAGATCATGAGCGAAGAGCACATGAGGCTCCTTCGAAGCCGCTTCCGTACACTGTAGCAGAAGTGCATGATAAGACGGAGAGCCTGCGTGCGGCCGAGGGCGTCGGGCTGCCGAGGCCTATCAAAATGCTAGGATTTTCTGCTCGCCACCCCATTTCACCCGCTTTCGGGTTAGCCGCGGCTTCTCTTTTGCTATCATGTCAAGCACACGAGTGGCCCTATCAGGGCAGCTTCTCGTTAAAGCATTGAGGCATGAGAGGAACTATCGATGCCAGAAGAAAGCAAGTCGCTTGCCGAAATCGAAGCGCACCGCGCCAAAATCGACGAAATCGACCAGCAAATCGTTGCGCTTCTGAACAAGCGCGCAGGTCATTCGCTCGTAATCCGCGGACTCAAACCAGGAGCCCGCATGGGGCTTTACGACCCCAAGCGCGAGGAGGAAATCTTCGCACGCGTCAACTCTTATAACGAGGGACCTTTGTATAACGAGAACCTCCGAGAAATCTACGAGGCAATTCTCAAGGTTATGAAGGAGACCCCGTCCGTATGAGCGAAGTGAAACCCGTGTCCCAAAAACTACCCGATTACGGAACGTTGACCGACGAGATCACCATTTTCGCCGGCCCATGCTCGGTCGAGAGCGAAGCGCAGTTCAACGAAGTCGCCGAATGTATCGCAAGCCTCGGTCTGCATTGGATCCGCGGCGGCGCGTTCAAGCCCCGCACCAACCCCCACAGCTTCCAGGGCCTCGGCGAGGAAGCGCTGCAGATCATGAAGGCTGGGGGAGACAAGTATGGCCTGAAGACCCTGACGGAGGTCATGGACTCCGAGCACTGCGAGATGGTCCACTCCTACGTCGACGGCCTGCAGGTGGGAGCGCGCAACTTCCAGAATTTCAGCCTACTGAAGAACATCGGTAAGGTGACGAAAGACTCGCACAAGATGGTGCTGTTCAAGCGCGGTTTCGCCGGGACGATTGCCGAATGGCTCGCCGCGACCGACTACATCACCATGGCGGGTAACGACAATGTCGTGCTCTGCGAGCGAGGTCTGCGCACCTTTGAGACCGCGACGCGCTTCACGCTCGACATCTCGGCTGTGCCCGTCATCCACAAGCAGAGCCTCTATCCCATCTGCGTGGACGTGTCTCATCCGGCTGGCGTACGCGACCTCGTGCCCGCGCTTGCAAGGGCAGCAGTGGCGGTCGGCGCCGACTCGATCATGATCGAGGTGCACCCGAACCCACCCGCGGCCCTCTCCGACGGTCCGCAGCAGCTGACGCCCGCCCAGTTCACCGACCTTATTACCGAGCTGCGCGAACTCGCTGCCGTCTTCGGGAAGAAGATCGTCTAGCGCACTGCGTGCAGCAAAATGACACCAACCAGGAAGACCGCCTCAAGCGGTCTTCCCGTTCTATAGGGGCAAGTCGGGTCGCAGAGGGTCTCTTCAACACGAGCGAGCTGCCCGAGCCTCGCCCCGAAATCGGGCGCCTGGGAGCAATCCCTAGGCAGGTATGCTCTTCCCAGGCGGTTCCCCTCTCCTTAATACCACGAGGATGCTACAATGGCACGCGTTCGCCCTTGATGCCCTCGACAAATCGGAGCCGCATGACCAACTTTTCCAAACCCATCAACCGCGCGCTCTTCGTGCTCTGCGTCATCGCGACCGGGTCGATCGCCGGCGCGTTTGTGTGGGCGTTCTTCTTCTTGATGGACAAGGGAATCGAGTTCTTCTGGTCCACGCTGCCCGCGCTCATCGGCCAGGCGGCGGATGCGTATCGGCCGGGGCTTGCGGAGGGGCCATTCGGCTTTCTACCGTATCCGCTCATCGTCTGCATCGTCGGCGGGCTACTCATCGGGTACTTCGACAAGAAAACGGGCGCGCGCCCCGAGGAGCTCACCGCCGTCATGGGCAAGGTGAAGAAAGACGGCCGCTATAGCTACGAGGGCATCGGCAAGCTTTCGCTTGCGGCGCTTCTGCCGCTGCTGTTCGGCGGGTCGATCGGCCCCGAGGCCGGGCTCACCGGCGTGATCGCGGGGCTCTGCACCTGGGTCGGCGATCGGATGCGGCGTTTCGGAGCCGACTTCCGCGCACTCACCACCATTGGCACGCAAGCCGCCCTGACCGCCCTGTTCACCGCCCCCTTGTACGGCTTCGTGGCCCCGCTTGCAGGGACGGCGGACGCACCGAAAGACGGCGAAAGCGACGTCGACATCAAGCTGCCGCGCGCGCAGAAAACCTTTGTTTACCTGTGCGCCGTTGCGGGTGCGCTCGCGGCGTTTCTACTGCTCGGAGACGTGTTCGGAGGAGGGATGGGCCTTCCGCGCTTTGCAGGGATGGAAGTGGGCGCCCTTGAAGTCGCGCTCGTCATACCCGCCGCCCTTCTCGGATGCGCCGCGGGATGGGCCTTCCACGCATCAACCTGGGCGTCAGGGAAACTTGCAAGCCGCATGGGGGAGCGGCCCGTCGCGAAGGCCGTGCTCGGCGGGATCGTCCTCGCGGTATGCGGCATGACGCTGCCCTACACCATGTTCGCGGGCGAGGCGCAGACGCACCTACTGATGGATAGCTACCTTGCAATCGGCGCGGGCGCGCTCATCGCGACCGGGCTCATAAAGGCCGCGCTTACCCCGTTTTGCATCCAAATGGGCTGGCGCGGAGGCCATTTCTTCCCGCTCATTTTCTCAGGCGTGAGCATTGGCTACGGCTTTTCCGTGCTCACCGGCGCAGACCCTGTCTCGTGCGTGGCCGCGTGCACCGCGGGATGCATGGGAGCTGTCATGCGCCAGCCCGTGATGACGGCGTTGCTGCTGATCATGTGCTTCCCCGCGAAGGGCGTCGTCGTCACGATTGCGGCGGCGGCCATCGGGGCTGCGATTCCCCTTCCGAAGGCGATTGCGCCTTCCAAGCCGCAGGGGAGCGCCCAGGAGAATGGGGACACCCCACGAGAAACCAAGGAGACCGGCGCATGATCAACTTCCGCATGCTCGTAGACGTGCTGAGACACTCGGGGTTCGGGCCGATTACCTGCGTGTTCGCAGCTGCTTTTCTCATCTGCTCGACAGCCGTATGGCTCGCCGACCCCCAAACCTTGACCTTCGGCGATGGTGCATGGTTCTCCTTCGAAGTAGTGTCGACCATCGGATTCGGCGACGTGAACGCGACGGGGCCGGTGGCGCGCGTGGCAGCCGTAGTGCTCAGTGTCCTCAGCATTTTCTACATCGCGCTCTTAACCGGCGTTGTCGTGAGCTACTGCACGACCGCGATCAAGGCGCGCCAAGAGGGCACGCTCGCCAACTTCGCTGCCAACCTTGAGCGACTCGACGAGATGACCCCCGAGGAGCTCGCCGCATTCTCCAAGCGAGTGAGGGAATACCGCCGCACGCGATAGCAAGCAGAACGCAAAGCCCCGAATACAGCCCTTTCAGCATGCGTAACTGTATTGGCGCGTGTTCTGGTGACTTTTTACTGCCACGAGGGCACGATGGAGCGCCGCCTCCACGCCTTTCTGATGTTAAATCACTGGCGTTAACGTTAAATTGCGCGCGCGGTCGGTCAATCTGCGGCACAATGGGGGGCGACACAGAAGCGTGGGCACGAAGTTGGGCCCGCGCGGTGCGGCATCCGCCGCATGCAGGAAACGAAACGACAAGGAGCACTTTCGTGGCTAAGGTCAATCCGAACTATCAGAAACTCCCGGGCAGCTATCTCTTCTCCGAGATCGCCCGTCGCACGACCGCATATTCCGAGGCGCACCCCGAGGCGAAGCTCATCAAGATGGGCATCGGCGACGTGACGCGCCCGCTCGCACCTGCCGTCATCGAGGCGATGCACGCCGCCGTCGACGACATGGCTCGCTCCGAGACCTTCCATGGCTACGGCCCTGAGCAGGGCTACGATTTCCTGCGATCGGTCATCGCGGAGAAGGACTTCCACGCACGCGGGGTCGACATCGCCGACGACGAGATCTTCATCTCCGATGGCGCCAAGTCGGACTGCGGCAACATCGGCGACATCCTTGATGTCGACAACGTCATCGCCGTTTGCGACCCGGTATACCCCGTCTACGTCGACTCCAACGCGATGGCGGGCCGCGCGGGCGACTACGATGCCGAAGCCGAGCGCTGGACGAACATCACCTACATGCCCACCACCGCTGAAAACGGCTTCTGCCCTGCGCTTCCCGAGGGCCGTGCGGACGTCATCTACCTGTGCAGCCCGAACAACCCCACGGGCACGGTGCTCACCGCCGAGCAGCTGAAGGTGTGGGTCGACTACGCGAACGCCAACGGCTCGATCATTATGTTCGACGCGGCTTACGAGCGCTTCATCACCGAAGAGGGCGTGCCTCACTCCATTTACGAGGTGGAAGGCGCCAAGACCTGCGCCATCGAGTTCCGCTCGTTCTCGAAGACGGCAGGGTTTACCGGTGCGCGCTGCGGATATACCGTGGTGCCTAAGGAACTCGAGCGCGACGGCCAGAGCCTGAACGCCATGTGGAACCGCCGCCAGTGCACGAAGTTCAACGGCGCGAGCTACATCATCCAGCGCGGCGCCGCGGCCATCTACACCGAGGAAGGCGAGCGCCAGATCGAGGAGACGCTTGCGTACTACCGCAACAACGCGCGCATGATCAAAGAGGGCCTCGAAGCCGCCGGGTTCACCGTGTACGGCGCCGTGAACAGCCCTTACATCTGGTGCAAGACGCCTGAAGGGATAGGGAGCTGGGAGTTTTTCGACAAGCTGCTCACCGAGGCGAACATCATCACCACACCGGGCGCGGGCTTCGGCCCCTCGGGCGAGGGCTACGTGCGCCTGACCGCCTTTGGCGACGCCGACGCCACCGTCGAGGCCATGGAGCGCATCAAGAAGCTCATGGCATAGCGAACGTCGAGCGGCGTAGCGAGCCTCCTGCGGCGGAAAGAACACTACCCGCCGCAGGAGACGCTTTTCCCGCGAAAGCTTAGGGGTAAAAACAAAAGGAGCCTCGAGCATTGTGCCCGAGGCTCCTTCCATCTTATGCGGCAGATCGCGCAGGCTGCAGCGCTTACCCTAGAACCCGCCTTGGCTTGCGCGTTCGGGGACAAGCGTGCGACGCTTTCCCTTTGCCCAGTTCATGCAGCGGAATTCTTTCACCTCGTGGAAGTTGTAGTTCTCAGCCCACATGAAGCAGAAGCCGCGCAGCTCGTCGAGCAGCTCCTCGGGCGTGCCCGCGTGCTCGTCCTCGATGTAGGTCTTGAACACGGAATACGTCTCGCTCTTATCGTGGATGCGCACCTTGGGGAAGCGGATGGAAAGCCACGTGCGGATTGCAGCGTTGAGCTTCTCGGCACCGGGGTCGTCGCCGAACATGACCTCGATCGGCTCCCAGTATTCCCTGTACAGGCGCGTCTGCTCATCGTGGTCCATCGCAATGAGCAGGTAGTTGCGCACCAGGTCGGCCGTCGTCAGCGGCACACCGCGCGCGTTCAGGCTCTCGAAGATGAGCTGCGGGTTGTCGCCGCGGTCGAGCTCCGCGTCGATCACCGTGAGCACCTTCATGCCCGCCCACAGCACGTCGGCGTCGAAATCGCTCTTCTCCATCTCGCCGTAGAAGTAGTCGAGGTTCTCAGTGATGCGCCCGGAGGGACGCTCGGGCATCGGCGTAGCGTTCACCACCGCCTCAAGTGTCGGGCAATCGTTTAGCGACAGGATGAGCTTCGCCGCCGCACCGTCGCCCGTCTTCACGTGGAGGAACGTGCCGGAGATATCGTCGGCAGTAAGGCCATCGGCGGTCGCGCCGTGCGTGCGCAGGTACTTCACGAGCGCGGAGATCACGATGGTGAGCGTGGTCATGCGCTGCTGGCCGTCGATCACATCGAGTTGATGCTGCGCCGTCTTCGCGAAACGGTCGGGCGCATAGAGCACCGTGCCGATGAAGTGCGCGTTGCCCGTACGGCCCGAGCGATTGATGTCCTGCCACAGCCCCTTGCACTGCTGCAAGCCCCAGGAGTACACGCGCTGGTACACCGGGATGACGAACTGGGTGTCTTCCGTTCCCAAAAGATCGAGGAACAGTTCTTGTTTGGTTTGCATGCGTAAAACTCTTTCTCCACTTCGCGCCCAAGGTGCCGACCTCGGCGCGGCCTCCATCTTGCACCCGAAGCGTCGCCGCGGGTGCGGCCCCAAAAAACCGTGAAGGATTATAGGACAGGCACCTATGGATGAGTAGATGCTCGAATCCGATTGAGTAGGAGAATCCGCATTTCGTGCACAGCGAGTGGCATTGATGGGGGAGCAACAGGCATGCGAGGAAGCCATAAGGTACAATCCTAGAAAACCATGTTCGAAAGCGGCGGGGCGGCAAGCCCTCCGAGCGGCTTGGCAACCGGCGTATCGTGAAGGAACCTATTGTTCGCGGCAGACGCATAGTGAAAGCCTGGCAGGCACTCGATACGCGAAAGATTGGGGAGCAACCATGACGAAGAAACGCATCTTGCTTGTCGCCACAGGCGGCACTATCGCATCGAAAGAAGAGGGGAATGGCTTGTCGCCTGCGCTTTCAGGCGAGGAACTGACGAGGTACGTTCCCGAGATGGTAGACCTCGCCACGCTCGACGTGAAACAGGCCATGAACATCGACTCGACCAACATGCGCCCGAGCGACTGGCTGCGCGTCGCCCGCACCATTATGGAAAGCTATAACGACTACGACGGGTTCGTGGTGCTGCACGGCACCGACACCATGGCATACACCGCGGCAGCCCTGTCGTATCTCATCCAGCACAGCCCCAAGCCCATCGTGCTCACCGGGTCGCAGCGCCCCATGGCGAGCACCTTCACCGACGCGAAGCTCAACCTGTACCAAAGCGTGTTGTACGCAACCGACGACGACGCGAGCGACGTGTCGATCGCGTTCGGTGGCATCGTCATCGCGGGAACCCGCGCACGCAAGCAGCGCACCATGAGCTTCAACGCCTTCACCAGCGTGAACTTCCCGCCGCTCGCCTATATCCGCACCGACCGTATCGTGCGCTCCGCCCCCTTCGCCCATGCAAGGAAGGCGGAAGGGTCACGCGGACATGCAGCAGCAAATCGCCCCATCGTGTACGACAAGCTCGACCCTCGCGTGTTCGCGCTGAAACTCACGCCAGGACTCGATTCGCGGATCTTCTCGGCTTTGGCGCCGTCTTATGACGCGGTCATCTTAGAAACGTTCGGCATCGGGGGCATTCCCGAACAAGGCGAGACCGGCCCGTGCTTCCAGGACGCTATCTATTCATGGGTCGATTCGGGGCGCATCGCCGTCATGACGACGCAGGTTCCCGAAGAGGGGCTTGACCTGGGAGTTTACGAGGTTGGCCGCGCGTATGCGAACCATCCGGGCATCTTGCGCGGCGCCGACATGACCCCCGAGGCGATCGTCGCGAAGACCATGTGGGCGCTCGGGCAGACCCGCGACGTGGCAGAGGTGGAGCACCTGTTCAACTGCGAGATCAACCACGACCGCTCGCCGTTCGAATAGGGAGAAAGCGCGAGGCGGCGCACCGCCTCGCGCACTATTTAGGCAACGAAGAGTTTGCTCACGTCGCCCGCATTGCAGTCGGCAAGCGCAACGCTTTTGATGGAGGGGTCGTCGTCGGTCGAGTAGTAGTACGTCTTCGTACGCGCCGAGTAGCACCCCGTGTAGAGCGTGCGCTCGAAGGCGCCGTCGGCCATCGCCGCCGAGCCTTCCACCATCGCCACGCTCCCAAGCGTATGGAACGCACGCAGCACGTTTTCCCATTCGCTGGCCTTTTGCGGGTAGTTCGCGTTCAAGAACGCCGCCTTCACGAAGCGCGAAGGGGAGTAGGAATCGCCCGGGATGCCGCGCGCACCGGCGCCTGCGCCGAAGGGGGTAAGCTTGGCGCGACCCCAGGTCGCAGCAGCGGGGAAGTCGCCCGTTGCCGTGATATACGTGCGCAGGTTCGTCATATGCCAGGTGAACTCGGGCTGGTTCGCCAGCGTATCGACCGGGTTGTCCATCACATGCAGGCCGTCGGCCATCTGCTCGATCACGATCGAGCGCGTGCCATCACCGACAATCCAGTGCAGCATCGACACGCCGAGCTGGTCGCTCACCGGCTTCGCAACGATGTTCGCGTTCGCGAGGGCCGCCTCCACTTCATCGACCGACGCGAAGTTCGCGGCCACCCAAACGGGGAACTCGTAGGCCGCGATGTTCGTCTTCCCATCGATAGGTCCCTTGGAATATTCGGCGAACCCGGGGAAGTTCAAGCCGGCAACGCCCAGGCCCGCGTCGTTTCCGCAATCGAAATAGAGCGGGTAGTTGTCGAGCACCACCGCCATGCCGATCACGGCGTGCGCCGCCGGCGCATCATCGAGGAAGGAGTAGGGGAGCGGAAAGCCTGCGGGCGTCACCACCACACGCTCACCGTAGCGCGTGCTCCAATCGAGGTTGCGTGCCAGATACATGTTGCCATCGCCGTCGCTGAATCTGATTCCCGTGCACATATCGCATCCTTCCGTGAAGCTTGTCCGTTCGCGCCCGCCCGCGTTGGGTGGACATTTCTTCTATGTCATTGTGCGACCGCATCATTCGAAGGGCAACCGGGAGCTTCCCATCGTTGCCATTTGGTCACCAAAACGCCGCGCAGTCAACAAATTGCGGGGGAAACGCGGCAGACGGCAGACAGCAGCCCGCAGAACTCGTGGACATGACATGGCGAGGAAGGGGGACAGGTGGCGCCCCGAAGAACGAGCGCATAGGGAGAAAACGCATGGGAAAGCTCGTCTCGGGAAGGCAGACGCTCGTGGTGGGCGCGGTGTGCCTGGCGGTGCTGTTTTTGTGGCCGCGACTGGGCGCGATGGGAGCAAAGGTGCCCAGCTCGCTTGTCGCCGTCATCGTGGGCATGACCATGGTGCCCCTGTTCGGCATGAACGTGAGCACCATCGGCGATTTGTACACCATCAACGCCGGCTTGCCCGAGTTGCACGTACCGCAGCTCTCAATCGATTTGCTGCGCGAGCAGCTTCCCAACGGCGAAGGCGGCATAAGAAGGGAAGGTGGCTTGGAGCGACCCGAATGCAAAAGGCGGTCGAGCGCAGAAATGCCCGACCGCCAAAGAAGGGAGTTTTTCTAGGGCGCCCAACATTCGCCCTCTACAATTAGCCCCCTCATAAGTCGAAACCAAGAGGAATGCACCTCGGCGAGGTCAACACCTGCCAGCCGGAACCGACACGCTACGCGCGGGCGCCTGATTTCGCTGCGTCGCGCGGCGAGGATCCATCGCCCGTCGCGACGTTTGCAGCCGAAGCCTTCGCAGCCGCACGAGCGGCAGCATCGGCGGCAGCAACCTCGCCCGTTCCCACGTTCGCGCGTTTCTTCACCTTGATGCGCAGCGCACACGCGAAACCGATCACCGCAAGTGCGAGCGCGAACGCGAATCCCCAGTGAGACCCCTGCGTGAAGGCGAGCGTCGCATCAGCACCGCCCGCAGCAACATAACTCGCCTGACCTGCGGTGAGAAGGCTCGTCGCCACCGCGGTGCACACGGCGCCGAGCACCTGCTGCATCGTGTTGAGCGCCGTGGAGCCGTCGGTCGACAGCTCGCGGGGCAGCGAGGAGAGCGCGTGCGTCTGGCAGGGCGACATCGCGAGCGGCACGCCAACCATCATGACCACATGGCAGGCAATGACATAGGCAAGCGGAGACTCAGGCGTCGCGAAAAGCAGCGCCGCCGCACCGACGACGGACAGCCCGAAGCCGCATACCGCCGGCCCGCGCGCGCCGATTCGGTCGTAGATGCGACCGGAGATCATGCTCATGAGCGCGTTCACGATGCCGCCGGGCAGCATGACCACGCCGGTCACGGCCACTGCCAAAAGCATGCCGTTCTGGTAGAACTGCGGCAGGATGTACATGGCGGAAAGGGTGATGCCGAAGTTGACCATCATGCACACGGCACCCACGCGGAATCCCTGGTGGGAGAAGATGCGCATATCGATGACGGGCACCTCCATGGAAAGCTGGCGGCGAACATAGAGCGCAAGGCACACGAGGCCTGCGACAAGCCCGCCCAAAACGATGGGGGATGCCCATCCGCAAGAGCTCGCCATTCCCGCACCGAGCACAATGCCGCCGAAGCCCACGACCGAAAGCGCGACGGAAGGCGCATCGATTGCAGGCCTGGTCAGCTTATAGGGATTTACCTCGAACTTCCATGCGAAGATGATTCCCACCAGGGCGATAACCGCAAAGTTCGCGAAGACGAGGCGCCACGAGCCGGCGCCGATGAGAGCGCCTGCAAGCGTCGGGCCGATAGCCGGCGCGAACATGATGACAAGCGCGTTCGTCCCCATGGCGGCGCCGATCTTGTGCGGAGGAATCACCTCGAGCACCATGGCGAACATGATGGGCAGGACAAGCCCCGTGCCGATGCCCTGCACCGCACGGCCGGCGAGCGCTACAGGAAACGAGGGGGCAACCGCACTCGCAACCGCGCCGACGAAGAAGGCGCCGAGCGCGAACAAGGTGAGCTTGCGGGCGGAGAACCATTTCATGAGCAGGCTCGCGAACGGCAGAACCACGCCGATTACGAGCATATAGCCCACCACGAGCCATTGCGTGACGGACACGTCGACGCCGAAAGCGAGGGAAAGCTGGGGCAGGGCGATATTGAGCGCGGTCTCGCTGTACATGCCTGCGAAGCCACCGCAGTAGAGTCCCATGAGGGCAAGATAAGGATGCGCCACCTCGACGCGGGCGCGGGGAAGTTTGGCATTGCTCGAAGTCACTGTTTCAATTGTTCCTTTCTTTCGGGAATACTCGTCAAAAGACAACGTCGACATAAAAAAATGGCCGCAACATGCTCGTTGCGGCCACCTCTGCACATCGTATGCAGCGTCTCACTGCGCCTTTTGACTCCCTCAAGTTAAGCACAAATCGAAAGCGCTTCGTAAGCGAAGACTTTGTGGATTTCCGCGAATTACAGGCGCTGCAGAGCAATCCGCGTGCGCACGCACCACCCGCCGCCCTTAAAAGCCAGATGCAGACGAACGCTATCTTCGAACGCCTGAAAACGCATAGAAGCCCGGCGTGTCCACCAGCGCCTCGATCTTGAACTTGTCTGCCCAAAGAACGCTCTCCTCGCTCGCTGCGCGCAGACCGCAGCTCACCCCCGAGGCGACCGCCTCATGGTGGCGGTTGATAACGTCCTTGCCTGATCCATGGGCGACGACGAAACGCCCTTCTGTCTTGACCAGGCGATACACTTTCTCAACCAATGCGGCCTTCTCGAAGAAGTGGGGATAGGCGTTATAGATGACCACGGCATCGAAGCGCTCGCTTTCATCGAGCGAGAGCGCGTCAGAGGCACGAAGCTCCACAGAAGGTTCGTGGCCGAACTTTTCCCTCGCACACTCGACCATCTTATCCGACACGTCGACCGCCACGATCTTTCCCGCTTGTGCGGAAAGGTAGAAGGGGATCATCACACCCGTGCCGCACCCCAAATCGAGCACCGAGTCGCCCGGCTTCAGATCGACGAGCGAGAGCACCGCCCCCTGCACGCGACTTTCCCCTGAACAGCCGCTTTCGTCCCACTTGCCCGCACGTTCGTTGAAGTACGCTGCTACCTCGTCCATGACAATCCCTTCATCGCGGAATGACCACCGGTCTCCCGCCGTGTTCGATAATATCTGCGTCCATGCCGTAAATCCGCTTGATGCGCTCAGGCGTGACGCATTCCCGCCCGCCTACGGCATCGACCTTGCCGTCTTTCAGGAAGAGGAAGCGGTCGCAATAGCGAATCGCCAGGTTGATGTCGTGCATGACCGCGCAGGCGGCAATACCGCGCTCGTCGACCTCGCGGCGGACCTCCCGCATGACCTCCTGCTGGTTGGCAGGGTCGAGGTTGTTGGTCGGCTCATCGAGCAGAAGCGTCTCGGCATGCTGCACGAACGCGCGGGCGAGAACCATCTTCTGGTACTCCCCGCCGGAAAGCTCGTCGGCATAGCGCAACGAGTAAGCGGAAAGCCCCAGCCGCTCGAGCGTCTCGCGGACAACAACATGGTCGGCCTCCGTCGGCGCGCCCTGCATGAGAGGATGGCGCCCAACGAGTACCGAATCGTAGACCGTCAGGCGGTTCGCATGGCTGTGCTGGGCGACGAGCGCGACCTTTTGCGCTCGCGCACGCCGCTTGACCTCGCCCATGGGCACGCCGTCGAGGAGCACCTGCCCCGCATCGGGCTTTCGGAGCCCCATCAGGCATGACAGAAGCGTCGACTTGCCGCACCCGTTCACCCCGAGAATCGCCGTGAACGATCCCGGAGCAAGCTCGATCGACACGTCCCGCAATACGGGAGTTCCTGCTCGGTAGGAAAAGCCGAGCCCACAGGCTGCAAGCATCAGCGGCTCACCCCCCGAAACAGCAGGTAGATGAAAATAGGCGCGCCGACGAACGACGTGATCGCCGAAATCGGCAAGATCAGCGGCGCCACGACAACATGGCAGAGGATGTCGGACACCAGCAGCATTCCCGCGCCCGCAAGGGCAGAGGCGGGAAGGAGGAAGCGGTAATCGGCGCCAAGCAGGCGGCGCATCACGTGCGGCGCGACCAGCCCGACGAAGTTGACGATTCCGCAAAAGGCGATCACCGTCGACGCCGCCGCACTCGCGACCAGCATGTTTGCGAGACGCACGCCGTTCACAGAGATTCCCAAGCTATGAGCAAGGCCCTCTCCGGACTCGATTGCGTTCATGGCCCAGCGGTTCGCAAAGAAGAACACCGCGCTTACCACCGTAACGAGCGCCATCACGGCGAGCTGGCTTCTGCTCACGCGGCCCAGATCACCGAATGTCCAAAAGACCACGGCAGCGACCTGGGAGTCTTCTGCAAAGTATTGCACGATCGTGGTACCTGCGGTGAACAGCGCCGACAAGGCAACGCCGAGCAGCACGATGCTCTCGGGGGTCATCTCGCGCACGCGCGACAAAAGCAAAATCACCACCGTCGAGAGCATCGCGCCCGCAAACGCGAAGAGCGCCGTCGTTACGGGGTCGGCGGTCGAGATGCCCTCGTAGGCGGCGGACGCGCCCGCACCACCTGCGAAGACGATGATGGCAAGCGAGGCACCGAACGCAGCGCCCTGCGAGATACCGAGCGTGCTCGCCGAGGCAAGCGGGTTGCGCAGGACGCTTTGGTAGGCGCACCCCGCAAGCGCGAGCGCCACCCCGGCGACGATAGCCGTCAAAACGCGGGGGAGACGAATGTTTTGAACTGCGGCGACGGTACGCACATCGCCCTGCCCGAAGACCGCGCGCACCACATCGGCAGGAGCGATCTGAAGCGAGCCCATCGTCATCGAGAACACGGCTATGCCGACAACCGCGACGAAGAGAACGACGAGCACGAGGCGCTTGCGCCTGATATAGCCCGAATACGCGTCATGGGGCGCTTTCCCCTCGCCGGGCAAGCTCGCGGTTGTAATTTTGTCCTCTTCCATAAGCGGCTATTCTAGCTGAAAGAAAGCGTCGTGAAGCCCATGCCCGCATTCTTCATGGTTTGGTAGAAGTCGACGCCGAGAAGCGTGGTGTAAATCTCGGAATACTTCGCGTCAAGATCAACGTCGGCAAACTTGTCGGGGTAGATGGTCGCGCCGATGAAGTACGTGTCGCAGATGCCCGTGTCGATGTTGGTGCCGTTGAAGTTGAAGAACGGCTGCGTGTAGAGGTGGCCCTCCTTGAACGCCTTCAGGTCATCGAAGAAGGCCTTGTTGTTGGCGTAGTCGGTCTTCATGAGGTCCATGTTGCCCGCGTTCAAGAACATGAAGTCGGGGTCCCAGTTGCCGATCTGCTCGAGGTCGACGTCTATTGCGGCTTTCTGGCCCGTCTCGTCGGCAACGTTTTTCGCGCCGAGCTCGGTAAGCGGGGCATAGTTCGCGTACGTACCGGTGAAGCTCTTAGCGCCCTTATAATTGACTGCGCCCACGTAGACGCTCGGCTTGTCGGCATCGGGGATGTCGGCAGTGCGCGCCTTCAAGTCGGCATCCCATTCCTTGAGCTTCGAGACGACTTCCTGCGCATGGTCCTGCGTGCCCAAGGCCTCACCGACGCAGGTGATCGAGGTGTATACGTTGTCGGTGAACAGCTGGTTTTGGTAGGTGATGCCGATGACGGGGATGCCCGTGTCCGCCTGGAGCGAGTCGCACTCTTCAGCGCTGCGGCTCGAGATGATCACGTCAGGCGCGAGCTCCATGAGCTGCTCCTCGTTGACGTTCGTCTCGAGCAGATGGTTTCCGTTGCTCGTCGCTGGCAGGTTGGCGAAAAGATCCTTGTACGCAACCGCATACGGACGATTTAAGGCCGGCTCGGTTTCCATCTCGGTCACAGCGATGAGCTTGTCCTGCCCGCCCGCGTACACGACGAAGCGCGCGCCGCTGCCGACGGTCGCCGCGGTTTGGACATCAGCGGGAACCTCAACACTTCGACCATAGGCGTCGACCACCGTCTTCGTCGCCGCGGCGTCTTGCGCCCCCTCCGACGAGCCCGTACCCGCAGGTGCGGAGCAGCCCGCAAACGCGAGCAGACATGCGCACAGACAAGCCGCTATGGCAACCACGCCGCATGCTCTCATTCTCTTCAACATGAGCTTCTTCCCTTCGCTTTGAATCGTATCAAATCGCTGCGACTGATAGTAACACGATTTCTTAGTTCGTAACATCCCTATTCCGAGAGCGGCACCGACGGACACAGCAAGGCGCCGCGCCCCTTACCGGGACGCGGCGCCTTTTTCGTCAGCCCATCTGCACCAGGTGCAGGCGAGCCGAAGCTCGAACTATTCCGCTACGGCATCGTAACCTGGAACGTCACGATCTCGTCGTAGGTCTTGGAGTTCGTGACCTCGAAAGAGCCCTGCACGTTCACGAGATCGTCGATGCTCTTGATGCTGTCGTCCATGAAGGTCATGAACGTCTCGGCGTAAGCGTTCGGCTGAATCGTCTCGTAGATGTAGGGGCTGATCATCTTGCCGTTCACCGTCCAGGTGCCGTAAGAGCCGCTGAAGTCGATCGCCGTGTCGGCGCTCTTGTTCGTGATGACCAGGGTGTAGCCGCAGGAGTCGAGCCAATCCTGCTTCTTGTCGACAACCATCACGGAGATGTTGTCGTCGCTGTAGATCTCCTTGTCGATGGCCTGAATCGCCTGGTCGTCCGTCGCGCTCGAGCCGGAAGTCGCGCCATCAGAGGAAACCGAGCTCGAGCCTAGGTCCTTGACCTCGTCGCTCGTCTTCTTGAACTTCATGCCCTCGCCGTCAACCTCGATGGAGAGCACACCGTCCTTAATCGTCGCGTCGACGCTGTCGCCCTCGATCGTCAGGGACACCTTATCAGCCGACTTGGCGTCCCAGGTGCCGTCCATCGTCTCGCCGAACATACCGAGCTTGAACGTGCCGTCCTCGGCGAAGGTCGCCTCGATGGTGAGGCCGAACGCCTTCATCATGGCCATATCGTCTTCGGAAGCACCCGTGAGCTCGGAGAGCTCCCACGTTCCGATGACCGCCTTCTTGGGGTCGGCCTTGTCACCCCCACCGCAGCCGACGAGCGCGAAGCATAGCGCGATAGCGAATGCGACAACTCCGAATACCTTCAACTTCGATTTCATGGTAGCACTTCCTTCCCGAATAGCTTTCCCATTCCAACCACTCTATCGTGCACACCGGAGCTAACCGCCCCGACGATAGCGCCCGCAGTGTTAAAGCCCGATCGCACCGCCGCAGAACTCGCAGCGCCCGTTCGCATCCGGCATTGTGGTTGCCCCGCAGAACGGGCAGGTCACCGCTACCTTCGGAGCCTTTGCCGCCGCAACGTTCTCGCGCACCGTCTCGCGCAGGCTCGTGAGCGCCTCGCGTATCTCGTTGGCCTGGCGCTCCGCCTCGCGGAATTCCACCGAATAACGTTCCTCGATGCGGCTATCGTTGACCTTGAACGTGATCTCGTCGAAGTAAGGCGAGTTCACGTGGATGGTGAGGTACACGTCGTAGTCTATGTCGTAGCGCGGCGGGTCGTAGCTTTCCCGGTGGCCTTCGGAGTTCTCGCGATAGATTTCGGTGCGGGTCTCGCGAACCTCCGAATCGCACCCTGTGACTTGGGAGAAGTCCATCACGTCCGGGTTCGCATCGCGCCACCGCGACGAGGAGGTGACGATGAAGCACTGCGCGTCCTCGTCGAGGAGCACCTTGGTGTCGCCACCGAGCGTGCGCGTCGTGTTGAACCCCGCGACGCGGTCCTTGTTCGCCTCGCGGTAATCGAGCTGCTCGCGGATCTGTTCGACCGTCGAGCGCCTGCGCTCGCTGAAGAAGGGGGAGAGCTTCTTGGCGCACTCTTTGCACAGGTTGCCGTCTTCAAGCTTCCTGTTGCCGAGCAAGCCGATCTCCCCTCCGCAGATATCGCAGCTCTTCTTCTCGAAGATCTTTCCAAACAATCCCATACCCGCACTCCTTCCCGCGCATCCAACGAAGTTTTCGTTGATTTCATGGTGAGGGAAAGAGGCCGCCGCGGCAACGACCCTATGGCCCGCAGCGCGGCGCAAAGTGCGACCGCATGGCCATTTCATGCGGAAAGGGAAGGGTACGATTTAGCGCGTCTCCTGCTCATCGCGCATTTTCGGGACGATAAGCCCGCTTGAGACCGCATGGACCGCAAGGCGCAGGATGTTGTCGTAGCCGGTCTTCGCGAGAATCTCGGAGATGTGGCGCTTGACCGTACCCTCGGACAGGAAGAGCTCTTGCGCAATTTCCTTGCGCGTCTTGGTCTCGCACACGAGGCGCAGGATATCGACCTCCACGTCGGTCAGCGCCGCCGCGTCCGAGAAGATGCTCTGCTGGGCGCGCGGGAAGGTGGAGTAGCCCTCCATCGTGGAGCGAATGATACCCAGAAGGTCGTTCGTGCCGACGTTTTTGTACACGAAGCTGTCGACGTGCGCGGCACGGGCTTGCTCGATGAAGGTAATCTCGGGCATGCCCGTCATAATGACGACGCGCACCTCGGGGTGGGATTCCTTTATGCGGCGCGCGGCGACGATTCCGCTTGAGTCGTTTTCGGTACACACATCCAGAAGCGCGCAGGTGGCGCCCGTCTTCTCCACTTCATCAAGCGCGAAGGCGGCATCGGCGAGGGAAGCCACGACCTCCATGTCGGGCTGTGCGTCGATGGTCTGGGCGAGCGAATCGCGCAGCATGGTCTGGTCTTCTACGATGACGATCTTGATCATTGGTCCTCTCCTTCATGCGGCGGCGCGCACGGCGCCTGGGCCTCGATGGTGAACGGGGAAGTCGATACGATGGAAAGCGTGCCGCCCACGCGCGCGAGCGCACGGCGCATCGAGGGGAAACCCGTGCCCTCGTGCACCTCTCCGCGCGCGGCGGCCCCGTCGTTTTGAATGGAAAGCGTGTAGCAACCTGATGATTCGCCCAGGCTCACATCGACCCGATGCGCCTGCCCGTGCTTGGCGGCGTTGGTCGCGGCCTCGCGGACGACGTCGACGAAGGCGATGGCGACCTCAGAGCGGCAGGGAAGCGGGCCTTCCACTGAAATGACAATTCCCACCAGGGAAAACGAGCTCTCAATTGCGCGAAGGGCGCCCTCGGCGTCGATGTCGTCGGGCTCGGCGAGATCTTCCACGACCGTGCGAGCGAGGTCTACCACGCATGCAAGCTTCTCGGGGTCGGGGTCATCGTCTTCCAGATAGCGGTGGAGGATGGACAGGCGCTGACCGACGGTGTCGTGCACGCGCGAGCGCATGCGCAAGATCGCCTCGTTGCGCGAGACTTCGCGCGCGTTCTCGACGGCCGCGACAAGCTCGGTGTTCGCCACGTCGAGAAAATGGTTCATGCGCTCGATATCGGAGTTGATGGACTCCTCCTCGGTCACGTCGAAGGCCACCATCCGGCGGTACTCCTTATGGCCGAGCCTCACCCGGTCGCGCATGAAAAGCCACGTTTCATCGGGGGATATCTCAAGACGAATGCCTTCCGGCAAAACCGCGTCCGCCCCCCCTTCCGCCTTGTTCGCCATCTCTTCGAGGTCATCCCACACCCCGCGCGTCTCGGCAAGGTCGCCCGCAAAACCGAGCGCGGTCAGACACGAGCGCATCGACTCGTTCATGAAGAGGATGCGCCCCTCGTCATCGGCGCAGATGACGCCCTCGGGCAGTGCCCGAATAGAATCGATGATCGACAGCCGCGAAACGGAGCGCCGCCCGGCACGCACATCGAGGGTAAGCGCAGCCCCTACGCGGAAGATGAAGAACGCCGCATCGCCGATGAGGAGATACGGCACCAAATGACCCAGCATATCGATGGACGGCGGGGTGATGAGCGCCATGAGGGCGATCTCGCTCGTCATGATGGGGCGTCGGTAGGCAATCGCCAGCGCAAGCCCCAAAAGCGCCGCCACGGCGTCTATCCACAGAAGCGACTCAATGGGGAACGAGAACGCCTTCAGACGAAAAAGCGCCACGCCGTAGCCGCTGTGGACGCTGTTCGCCGTAGCCGCCGCAAGCAGCAGATGCACGAAGAGCAGCACCTCGTAGAGCTTGACGAGAGAGAAGGGACGCGCGCCGCGGCGCGTCGAGAGGAAGAGCACATGGAGCAGCTGCCCTCCCGCGGCGACGTAGAACGACACCACGAGCACAACGATCACGGGGGTATCCAGCTCGAAGAGAAAACCCATGCGATCACCTTCCCTCGAGTGAAACCGAGAGGCTCGCGCTGTCCCTCGACGTTTCCAACGTGAAGGCCGCATGTTGCGAAATCAACGATTTTCGCAGCTCATCGAGCGATTCCTGGAATCTCGACCCCACGGCGCCGTCCGATTCGAGAGCGGCACGCATCTCCACCTCGCCCGACTGCCCATCGCGCACGAACAGCATGAGAACCGGGTTTCTCGCCGAGAACGCCGCCGCCGCGAAGTCGTAGAGGCAGTCGTAGAGCACGCTCACCGTAGCCGCAGGGAGCACCCCCGATGTCTCCACGAGGGCCGCGCACTCGATGTCGAGCGAGCGCAAATCGGCAGCTGTCTCGTTGAAGACGAGCTCGAGCCGCTCGCGATTGAAGTCGGGGTCGCTTTTCTCCGCCAAGATAAGCCCGCCCTTGCGCTTGCAGTACGCAACGAGCAGCTTCACTTCCATGAGCCGCTCGCGACGGGCGGCTGCAGAGACGGGGTCGCTTCCCTGCGGCAGGTCGTCGAGCAGCTCGCTTATACGCTGCGTCTTGCTTTCGAGCGCGCGCTCGATCTCGGCAAACAGCGCGCGGGCGTCCTCTTGGCGATGGAGGGTCATCGCGAGCTCCCGATCGCGCTTGAGCATGGCGTTCGCGCGCCGCAGCTTCGCCTGGCGCTCGGAAAGCAGGCGCCTGCGCTCATCGAGCGCCGTCATGTCCTCGGACAAAAGCGCGTCGCCGCCCACCACCGAATACACCTTGAACAGCGTCGAGGGAACGGCTGACGTGCGAAACGACACGATGCCGTAGCGCGGGGTCTCAATTTCCCCGAGCGTCGTTCGCACGGCATCGGGAATCTCAGTCGCAGCGGTGGTTTGGTACACAACGTCTCGCTCGCGCGAGAGGATTTTCAAATCGAAGGGGAGTTTTGAGAAGAATTGGTCATATCGGGCATATGAGGGAAGGATTCCCAGATCAAGCGATAGTTCGAGCGCAACAATAACCAAGATGCTATAGACGAGGGCAATGTTCGTCGAGAATAGCCCCGCCTTGCGAGCGATGAACAACGCAAAGTACGCCGCACCAACGCCAAGGATGATGGCCATCGGCAGAAAGGCGCTTTTCAGCTGGGTCCGAGCAGCGGGAAATGCCGCCGCGAAAAAGCCCACATACTGCACAAGCGCCCACGCGGTCACGCACCAGTAACCCGCCTGATAGGTATAATCCCTGCTCCAATGCGGATCGGATAAGTCAAACGCGAACACGAGGTGGTGGTAGTTGTTCGTCAGCACGAGCACGCAGAACACCGCGTCGATAACCCAAGCAATGCTGACAACCCTTTGCCATGCAACATGCCGATCAAGGGCGGCTGCGTGAAGGGCACTTGCCAGGAAGAACGTGGGGATGAACATCATCGGCACGTAGTAGAGGTACCACATAACCGAGGCGGCAAGATCGCTTTTCACGGGGTATTTCAGCAACACGTCTAAAAGCCAGGCGGCGAGAAGCGCGGCGATGATCTTCAAATTGCCTCGAATTTTTATGTCCGAGCAGCGCAAATGCACGGAGAACCCCCAGGCGACACAGCCCGAGCCCGCCAAGATCATGAGCCCCGCCGTGCTCGACGGCCCGCTTCCCGGGAGACCGAAGAAGCGGATTTCCGCCTCCGAAACCAGCTGCACGGCGGCGAGCACGGCCCCAAGGATGAGGGCGAAGACGGCCCAAGCCGCCACTATCCGCCCCTTGAGCGGGTCTGTTCCGCTTGCACGGCCCATCCGAGCTCCCTTTCCGCCTCGCACGATCCCCTTTTATCCAGTATACCTTGAGCGCCCTATCAAACGATGGCCTCACGGCCAACCGAGCCGCGTTTTTTTGGCCGCATGGCACAGTGGAATCGGCGATAAAACCGCGCGGGATGGCGCGCATAAAGTATCATGGGGGCGAACGATGAAACTGCAGCCGCCTACGTCGGAGGTCAGCCAATGGCAACTGAATCGGTAAACTACCAGTGCCCTTCATGCATGGGCCCTTTGCACTTCAAAGGAGCCGACGGAAAGCTGCACTGCGACTACTGCGGCGGAGCCTTCACGCCCGCCAAGGTCGAGGCCGCCTATGCCGCCAAGCAGCAGAAAGCCGATGCACAGGCGGAGAGCGACACCGAGCGGGCAGAGGCAGGGGAGCGAAGCGACTTCGAGCGAATGGGCGACGAAGCGGCAGGCGCGGCATCGGTGCTGACCAACGAGACGATTTCCGCCGCGAAAGAAGTCTCCGCAAGCGCGAGCGACCCCATCCAGGCGTACCTTTCGCGCGCCTCCTGGAACGAGGACGAGCGTGAGGGAATGCGTTCCTTCACGTGCTCCTCCTGCGGCGCCGCGGTCACGGTCGATGCGACCACGGCGGTCTCGGAGTGCCCGTACTGCGGGAACCCCGCCGTCGTGCCCGGCACCTTCTCAAACGAGGCAAAGCCCGATTTCATCATTCCCTTCAAGGTGAGCAAAGAAGAAGCGACTTCCGCACTCACCTCGTACTACAAGGGAAAGAAATTCCTTCCCAAAGAATTCGTGCAAAGCAACCGCATCGCGCACATGCAGGGCGTCTACGTGCCGTTTTGGCTTTACGACGGGAACGCCGAGGGAAGCGCAACCTACGAATGCAAGAACATCCGCGTCTACACCTCGGGCGACGAGGAAGTCACCGAGACCGACGTCTACGAGGCGTACCGCGAGGGGTCGCTCGACTTCGAGCGCATTCCCGCCGACAGCTCGGCGAAGATGCCCGATGCGCACATGGACGCAATCGAGCCGTTCAACTTCGATGAGCTCGTGCCGTTCTCCGTGGCGTACCTGCCAGGATATCTGGCCGAGCGCTACGACCAGGAGGCCGACACCTGCCAGCCGCGCGCCATGCGGCGCATGAAGGGCAGCTTGGAAGACGAGCTGCAGGCCACCGTGACCGGGTATGACGATGTCACGCAGGAGTCGATCAACGCGAACAGCGAGATCACGGGTCTTTCGCAAGCACTTTTCCCCGTATGGCTTTTGCACACGCTCTACAAGGACGAGGACTACCTGTTCGCCATGAACGGCCAGACGGGGCGCTTCATCGGCGACTTGCCGGTGTCGCCTTTGAAGGTGGTGCTGTGGTTTTTGGGAATCTTCCTCGTGTGCATGGCGATCTTGATCGGACTCGACGTGTCGGTGTTCCAGTTCGACGACGAGCTCACGAGCGTGCTTGTCGATTTTGGAATCCCGCTCGCCATCGCGACCTTCGTGTGCATCGCCTTCTACAATCAGATGAAGACGGCCCGCGAGCAGACCGACGCGCGGGGCTACATCACGATGGAAGGGCTCACGCTCACCGGGTCCAATGACCGGTACGTGACGACCCACATCACGCGCGTGCGCATCAACAAGGACGACGACTAGCGGCAACTACGGGGCACGCGGCTTCGGACGTGCGCCCCGAGCGAATATACGATCAGGCAAACGACGGAAAGGAAACGATCATGGGTCTTCTGAAAGCGGGCGCGGGCGCCCTGGGTGGCGTGCTTGCCGATTCTTGGCGCGACTATTTCTACTGCGACGCCCTCAACGCCGACACGCTGGTGGTCAAGGGCATGAAGCGCACCTCCGACAAGGGCCGCTCTTCGAACACCAAGGGCGAGAGCAACATCATCTCCGACGGCTCGATCATCGCCGTGGCCGACGGCCAGTACATGATCATCGTCGAACAGGGCGCAATCGTCGACGCATGCGGCGAGCCTGGCGAATTCGTGTTCGACAACTCTTCCGAGCCGAGCCTGTTCTTTGGCGACGACAAAATCACCGACCGCATCAAGACGGCCTTCGAGCGCGTGGGCGGCCGCTTCACCTTCGGCGGCGACACGGGCAAAGACCAGCGCGTGTATTACTTCAACAAGAAAGAGATCATCGGCAACAAGTACGGCACGGCAACGCCGGTTCCCTTCCGCGTCGTCGATGCGAACATCGGCCTTGACGTGGATATTTCGGTGCGCTGCAACGGCGAGTACTCCTACAAGATCACCGACCCGCTGCTGTTCTACAAGAACGTGTGCGGCAACGTGGAGGAGCCCTACACGCGCGACAAGATCGACTCGCAGCTGAAAAGCGAGCTTCTGACGGCGCTGCAGCCCGCCTTCGCGAAGATTTCCGCCATGGGCGTGCGCTACTCCGCCGTGCCCGCGCACACCACCGAGCTCGCCGACGCCCTCAACGAGGTGCTTTCCGAGAAGTGGGCCGACCTGCGCGGCATCGAGGTAGCCTCCTTCGGCGTGAACACGATCGCCGCGTCCGAAGAGGACGAGCGGATGATCAAGGACCTGCAGAAGGCCGCGGTCATGCGCGACCCGGCTATGGCTGCTGCGAACATCGCCGCTGCTCAGTCCGACGCGATGCGCACGGCTGCCGCGAACGAGTCGGGCGCCATGGCGGGCTTCATGGGCATGGGCATGGCGAACATGGCCGGCGGCATGAACGCCGGCAGCCTCTTCAACCAGCAGGGCGGTGGCGGCACGCCGCAAAGCCAGTACAACGTTGCCGCAGGTGGCGGCTTTGCTACCGGCAACGGCGGAGGCAATGGCGAGGGCGGCTGGACCTGCTCGTGCGGCGCGCAGAATACCGGCAAGTTCTGCAGCAACTGCGGCTCGCCCAAGCCCGCGCCCGCCGGCAGCTGGACCTGCTCCTGCGGGGCCGAGAACACCGGCAAGTTCTGCAGCAACTGTGGATCGAAGAAGCCCGAAGCCGACACGTGGACGTGCTCGTGCGGCGCGCAGAACACGGGCGCCTTCTGCGGCAACTGCGGGTCGAAGCGCCCGTAAGCTATGCGGAACCGAAACTAATCGTTCGTCGGCGAGGAGCTTTTCTCACTAACGAACGGGAAAAAGGGCAGCCCATCGTCTTCTACGCGATTGGGCTGCCCTTTATTCTTTGCGTGGCGCGGCATCGAGACGGCGAACGCTGACACGCCGTGCAGAAGAACCCGCATCACGCGCATCTCGGGTCTTTTGGCTGAGGGGGAACGCACTCGATACGCGTCCCCCCCTCAGTTGCATGTATGGCGTAACACGAATTTCGAAAAAGTGTTACACTTACCCTCGACGCGTTCACTAACGACAATGAAGGAGAACCGAACATGTTGACTCAAAAACACCTGGATAAGGTCGCGACCTTCCACGGACATATCTGCCCGGGCATGCTAATTGGGTTCAAAGCTGTCGAGGGCGCGATCGCGCAGCTCGGCCTTAGTGACGAGGCGCTGCCCGCAGTCGACGAGGAAATCGTCGCCGTCGTGGAAAACGACGCATGCGGCGTCGATGCCGTGCAGGTACTGCTCGGCTGCACGTACGGCAAATCTAACCTCATTGCACGCATTCGCGGCAAAATGGCGTTCAGCTTCTTCAGCCGCGATACGGGCAAAAGCGTCCGCCTGGTCCTCAAACCCGAGTGTGGCGAGGGCCTGACGCGCGAGGAGTACACCGAGTACCTGTTTACCCATCCTTACGAAGAGCTCTTCGACGTGAAGGAGCCCTTCTACGAGCTGCCCGAGCCCGCACGCCTGTTCGCATCGCAGCAATGCGCCAAGTGCGGCGAGAAGACAGCCGAGTTCGGCCTCCGCGTGCAAAACGGGCAGCTGGTCTGCCGCGATTGTTACGACGCGTACCAGCGTGAAGGATTCTAATGCCGAGCATCACCGCCTCGCGCAAGAAGCAGGAGCGGCGCTATATTCTATGTATTGTCGCCATGGTTGCGACCTGCCTCGTCGTGGCTGTCGTCGAGTTGTCGCTCGGCGCGCTCCAGATCGACCCGATAGACAGCGTCCGTGCGCTGTTCGGCATCGGGTCGCCGCAGGATGTGAACACCGTGCAGTCAATCAGGTTACCCCGCACTGTGTGTGCCATCGTAGCGGGGGCGGGTCTGGCACTTGCCGGCGCTGCGCTGCAGAGCGTGCTCGAAAACCCGCTCGCTTCCGCCTCGACAGTCGGCATCTCCCAAGGTGCAGCATTCGGTGCAACGGTAGCCATCCTGGTAATCGTGCCAACCGTGTTCGGCTCCTCATCTGAAATGGGAATGACGGCAATCGCCCTGTGCGCGTTCGTGGGCGCCATGGTATCGAGCGTGGTGGTGTTGCTGTTCTCTCGCATGGGGCTCGCCACGCCGGAGAGCATCATCTTGGTGGGCGTCGCGCTTTCCGCGCTGTGGGCTGGTGCCTCAACCATTATGCAATACTTCTCCGACGACCTTAACCTAACGAAGGTGATATTCTGGCAGTTCGGCGACCTCGGGCGCGCGACCTGGCCGCAAATCGGCTTTATGGCGGTCATTGGGTCGCTGTGCAGCTTATACTTCTTCCTGAATCGCTGGAACTACAACGCGCTGCAGAACGGCGCCCATGTTGCCGGCGGGCTCGGAGTCGACGTCACGCGAACACGAACGGTGGGGGTGTTCGTCGCTTCGCTCATGGCTGCGACCATGGTATCGTTCATCGGCTTAGTCAACTTCATCGGCCTCATCGCACCGCACATCGCAAGACGATTCGTGGGCAACGATTACCGCTTCCTTTTACCTGCATCGCTGGCGCTGGGAGCGACGATTATGCTCGCGTCAGACCTGGTCGCACGTATGATTATTTCGCCCGTCATTTTGCCGATCGGCGCAATCACGTCGTTTCTGGGCGCTCCGCTATTCCTGTTTTTGCTCTACAAGGGGTACAAGCGATGAATGCGGAGAAGGAGGAGACCGTGGCGAAAGATCAGGAAGAAACGCTCCACTCGCATATGCACGAGCACGCCGATGGAACCGTGCACAACCATTTCCATCGACACGCGGGTGGCGGGAAACCGCACGTGCATGGCGAGGGTTTTCATGACGAGCATGCGCAGGAGGAAGGGGAGGCGCTGCCGGAGCACAGCCATCGACACAGCCCCGATCACAGTTTGATACTCGAAGCGAACAGCGTCGCATTCGCTTTCCCCCATGCGAAAAAGCCCGTGTTCGAGAGACTCTCCTTCGAAGCCCACGCAGGCACAATGACCGCGATCCTCGGCAACAACGGCGCAGGCAAGTCCACGCTGCTGAACCTGTTGGCTAGCATCACGACCCCATCGGCAGGCGAGGTGCGCGTAGGAGGCAGGAGCCTTCGGGGAATGAGCAGGCGCGAAACGGCGCAGCATATCGCCTACGTAACCCAGCAGCAACGCATTCCGCATCTGAGCGTATACGACGAGGTGCTCCTTGGTCGCAAACCGCACGTATCATGGAGCATCAGCGAGCACGACCGCGCCGTGGTGGCGGCGGCAATCGAGCGGATGGAGCTCGAGCCGTTCGTCAATCGCTATTGCGACGAGCTGTCGGGGGGAGAGCGGCAGAAGGTCTACATCGCACGCGCGATCGCTCAGGAAACCGAAGCGCTGCTGCTCGACGAGCCCACAAGCGCGCTAGACCCCAAAAACCAGATGGAAGTGCTCCAGGCCGTCCGAGACATCACGACACAGACATCGCTCGCCACGGTCATGGTCATCCACGACGTTAACCTTGCAGTGAGGTTCTGCGACCGGTTCGTCCTGATGCGCAATGGGGAGATTATCGCACGTGGGGGAATCGACGCGGTAACCAACGAAGCGCTGTCCCGAACCTACGATATGCCTATGCGCATCGTGGACGTTGACAACACGAAGCTGGCGATCCCGGACGCAAGCTGAGGTGCTAAGGGGCAGAATCAGACCTGCATCTTAACCTTGGCCCCATGTCGAGGCGCAGGTGTGGACCGAGGGGGGCGAGCTCCTAGCCGAAGCGCAAACCACGTCCCTGCCCGAATCTCAAACGTGAGAACAAACGAGGAGCCGAGCAACTCGCAACGAAAGAACCCCGCACTTGGCGGGGTTCTTTCGTTTCCGATATGTTAGGGGGTCGGAAATCAAATTGGGGATACGCGCTGGACGCTGACGCCGCCCTTTCAACCTACATGCTCATCAGGTCGTACTTCTGGAAACTCAAGCCCTCTGCCATAAGGTCTTGAGAAAGCGGGGCTCCCAAGAAGAAGGTCGTGATCTCGTCGAGTTTCTTGGTAGAATCGATGTCGGAGAACTGATCGGGATACACGCAACTTCCAACGTGATAGCAATTGGCGATTGCCAGCTCGACGTTAGTCGCATAGAAGCGATACGAGACGAGCGAGAACACATTGCCATCTTTGATTGCCTTCAGGTTGGTGAAGTAGTCGGGGTTGGCCGCGACGTCCTCTTTGACCAGGCCGAGATTGCCACCCTCGATAAAGACGTAATCGGGCTGCGCCGCGGTCACAGCTTCGAGGTCGATATCGAAACAGCCGCTATCATGCCCGGCATCGGCGATATTGGTGATGTTGCAGATGGAAAACGGGGCGAAGCCAGCCTCGGTGCCGGAGAAGCCATGGCCACCGCGGAAGCTGACGCCAGCCGCATACGCAGTCTTTTTCTGGACATTCGCAGTGCGATCTTGCAGGTCCTTTTCGGTATCCTGCATGTACCCGATGAGCTCTTGACCGCGACCTTCCTTGCCCAAAACCTTACCCAGCAGCGTGATGTTATCGTAAAGCTTCTGGTCGAACACGATATCGCTCATGGTGACGCAGACAACCGGGATGTTGGTCTTCTGCTGCAAGCTGTCAGCAGAATCCTTATCGAGGTTGGCGATGATGACCTGCGGCGCGGCGGCGATGATTGCCTCCTCGTTGGCGGTCACGCCCTTCGAGCCGCCTTCGCCGATGACGGGCAACTTCGCAAACGCGTCGTGATTCACATGGCGATATGCGCAGGTCACGGAATCTTCCTGCTCGGATTTCTCCACGCCAACCACCTTATCGGCCGCCTGCATGTAGCAAATCATGCGAAGCGACGAGGCTCCGACGCCGATGACTTTGTCGACCTCCCCGGGCACTTCAACCGTGCGGCCAACCATATCGGTGACGGTTTGTGTGCTAGGCGCGGATGCCTCGCTGGAGTTCGATGACGAATCGGAGGTCTCATTCGACGACGAGCATCCCACGAGCGCAAAGATACCCACTGCAAGTGCGGCGGCAAACACCGCGGCAAGCAGTCTGCGTACGTTTTTTCCCATTGATTTTCCTCTCCTTGGTGGATGGTACTAAACAAGTGTAACACGGATTCCTAATTCGTAACACTAGGAAGTAACACGAATTTTGGATTAGTGTTACGATGAGAGGCTGTCAGTTAATTCGCTCAGCTCACACGAGCTACGGAAAGGCACTGCGCTTTTCTCGATTGGCGCCTCGTACGGCAGATTGCACAACAGCAGAAATGCGCGTAAGGCACGAAAACCTACTCGGTTGCCTTCCGCATGTTTTCCCACGAGCTTTTCGTGAGCACCGAGACTTGCTGCGTGCGCACCACGCCCGTGACAGGATTGGTCGCCTCCTCGAGGCGCACAAGCTCGAAGCCGAGCTTGTCCTTCGCGCGGGCAGATGTCGCATTTTCCACGAAGTTGCAGACCCAGATTGCGGAAAGCCCGCGCTCGCCGAATCCGTAGCGCAACATCGCGCCCGCCACTTCGGGAGCGATGCCGAAACCCCAAAAGGGAGCAGCCAGCCAGATTCCCATTTCCCGATCGTTGTCCCCGATAGCGCAGTTGGCATGGTCGGGCTTGACGAACCTGATACTGCCAATGGGGTTCAACGGGGCCGAAGCCACCTTTTTGCGCTCGCGCAAGAACGCACGGCCCGAAAACCCGCGCGTCATGTCGCCGAAGTCGGCCTCGCCCTCGATGCGCGAGATGGTGGCGGCATCGAATTCCTCGGGGCGCTTCATGCAGATGGCGAACGTGTCGGGCGCGCAGTACACAGCGTGGAGTGTTTCGCGGGCATGTTCGATGCTCACGTAGGGCGCCCAATTGGCAGGAGGCCCCACCCGCGGGTCGCTTGCCCAGCGGAAAAGCGTGGCAGCGTCGGCATCGCACCAGGGGCGCAGGATGAACCGTTCTGTTTCGAGCATGGGAACCTCCTTGCCGGTGGGGGATTCGAGCAGACGCGACGCCCGAAGTCGAGGGAGCTGCTTCGCGGTTCGAGATGACCTCTGTACAAAAACGACGATAAACTGTGCAGAAATCGTCTACTAACAGATTATCAGCATTTTTGCTCAAGAATAATCCCCACTATCGTCCTATTTGGGGAATAACTCGGTTAATATTTGGTAGATTCCTACTTATTTTTGCAAACTATCGTCAGCCATTGATTGGTTATCGGCCAGATGGCCAGTTAGAACACTTTTTGCGCCATTCGAGTCTGCCCTGCTCGGGCCAGCCCACGACAAGCGGCCGCCACAGAGCGCACAGCTTGAGGCGTGGAGCCGTGATCGGAGCCCTTGGTCCGAAAAGGAGTCATTCTTCGAGAAGTGGTTGTGAACCATGCTGGACGAGACCCCGACCTTGCGAGCAATCTCGTCAGCGGATTCGCGCCCGCATAGGACAATCAGGCTCCATCTCCGCTTCGGCGACATCACGAAGGTGGATGTGTATCGCATAGTCTACAAGGCATACCTCCGTGAGCAATGCGCTCAGCATATCGGCCTCTGAGGAGCTGTTCCACATGCCGGCAGGTGAACGGGTTCCCGCGCCTTACCGACGCGGCGGACATCTTGCGGTTCGCCGACTGGCAGGAAAGCGATGTCGACCAAGCAAAGCCGATTAACGGTTAATCAGTTTTGAAGGCGAAAGGCGGCAAACGTCATAAAAAAAATGAGACCTCTTTTTCAAGTGAAACTCGACGAGACTGCAAATTATCTCATACAGGAGTTTGTGTGTCAGAATGCCATCCGGAGCAAGTCGCTGGCGAAGGTATTGCAACGAGAAGGAATACGCTCGGGAGAGGCGGTGGCAAGGCCGTTGGCGAGCGGTTCCTGCTGAAGGACGCGGACTTTCGCGCCTGGCGATGGCTCGAAGCGTTCGGCTGAAGGCAGCGACGGAACTCACAATGCGAAAATCCGCGCAACTGGCGGCGTGGACGATCATTGCCCTTCTGGGGGCAAGTTGCGACATGGCCCCCTTCGTATCCGTCAACGAGAGCCCCATCGCCAGGTACGTGTTCCTGACGCTTTTAGAGCTGCTCGCACTCGCCGGCATCGCCGCCTTCGACCTCTAAACTATCGGCGACTTTCTGAAGAAATTGGTTGACCATATTACAGCTTAAGATATCACGGCACTTCTTTCGTCAGCAAAACATAGAACTCTTTACGTACTTTGAGAAAGGAGACGAAATCGAGACGCAATATGCACTGTCGGTATAGTGAGGATATCGGATTCGGTTGCGCAGAAAACAGGCCAACGCAACTTAACATCGACTGCGCTATCTATGAGCCCAAGAGACACAGGCCCTCCGCCGACCGCAACCACAAGACGGACAGGCACAACGTGCACTTACTCGCAGTGCAGCTGGCGCTCAACGTCATTGCGGAGGTGCACGCGACCTGAACGCAGCCGACTCCATTGTCGATGAGAATGGAGCAGATTCACCCGAAGAGAGAATCGTCGAAATGCGTGAGCAAAAGACGTAGGAGGTGTACGATAAGATGAACCGCGGCCGCGCAAACGCCTGGGCTAGCGGCTACCGTGTGAAGCCCATTATTCGGAGTCATTTCGTTTGGTTTGAAAAAACAAGTCACATTGTTATTGAGATCGGCAATATTTAGGAGGCACAATGTTTGGTTTCGAAAAGCTCAAGAAGGAAAGGCCCTCGATTATCGAGCAGAGAGCTAATTCCGAGCACCTATTCGATACGAGCAATAAAAAGCCTGGTCGATTATCCATGGAATCTGAAAATAAAGATGAGCGGGATTGGACTTGGCCTGACATTGGCAGTTTGACAGAGTTCGACAATGCCGGATATGCTGAAGCTATGCGCAAGCTCGCTATGGATACGGGAAATGAGTGCTATGCGACTGTTGGCATCGCGATTATGATGGAGCCTAGCAATGCCAAGCGCGCCGCCTCTCTGTACGAGAGGGCCATCGCCGCCGGCGACGAGCGCTACGCGACCTTCAACCTCGCACGTTTGCTGTCAAAGAGAGATCCTTCGCGTGCTTTTTCCCTGTATGAGAGAGCCATTGCCGCCGGCGACGAGCGATACGCGACTCTCGGACTTGCCGATTTGGAGTTTCCAGGCGAAGCACCTGATCTCGAGTATGAAAAAGATTTATGCAAGAGAGCCATCATTGCAGGAAACGAACTTCACGCAACATGCAGTCTCGCAGATCGAGTGTTTCGATACAATCCCGAGTACGCCAGATCCCTGTACGAGAGGGCCATCGCCGCCGGCGACGAGCGATACGCGACCAGGAGCCTCGCAAACTTGGTGCGGCACGACGACCCCGATCTCGCCAGGTCCCTGTACGAGAGGGCCATCGCCGCCGGCGACGAGCGATACGCGACCAGCGGCCTCGCAAACTTGGTGCGGCACGACGACCCCGAGCTCGCCAGGTCCCTGTACGAGAGGGCCATCGCCGCCGGGGACGAACTTGGTGCCACCATTCGCCTCGCGACCCTGATGAGGACCAGCAATCCCGATTATGCCAAATCCCTATACGAAAGCGCCATTTCAGATGGTGAAGAGAACTACGCAGCTTTCAATCTTGCACGACTGGTTGAACCGAAAGACCCTGGTTATGCCAGGTCCCTCTATTGGATGGCAATTTGCCAGGAAGATAATCGGTACGCAGCTGTCGGCCTAGCGAACTTGATAGAACCCGAAGACCCTAATTATGCTAAAACCCTGTACAAACAAGCTATCTCCTTAAGAGATGAATGCTATGCAACTTTTAACTTACTGAAGCTAATAATAGCCGATGACCCCGATTATGCCGGATTTCTGTGTGAGCGAGTTATCGCAGCAGACGATGATAGCCATGCATCTATTGGCGTTGCGATTCTGGTTGAGTCCATAAACCCCGAGTACGCCAGGTCCCTGTACGAGAGGGCCATCGCCGCCGGCGACGAGCGCTACGCGACCAGGGGCCTCGCGCTACTGATGGAACCGGAAGACCCCGAGCTCGCCAGGTCCCTGTACGAGAGGGCCATCGCCGCTGGCGACGAGCGCTACGCGACCTTATACCTCGCAATTCTAATATCAGTCGAGGAGCCTGAATATGCCGAATCCTTATGTGAGCGCGCAACTTCAGCGGGAAACGAATCAGCAACTATTGCATTGATGCTTGCTAGCCTAGAGCAAAGGTATGACGACTGAAGCTCACCGCATTCTAATCATCTGAAGCACTATCCGAAAATCAGGCGATTAGAATACATGGCTCTTTTTGTTTTTAGCAAACAATTTGCCCGCTCCGTGCGCAGAATCTTCTTAAACACAAAACGCTTCACCCTCCGCAGGACGGTTTGAAATATGCGAAGCCCTCTGAAACTTCGAGCAGGACACAGCGAAGAGCATCGTGAACACCGATGCCGATATCACGCGTACCCACATGTACACGAGCTGGCGGAGAAACAGCATGGGTGCGGGCAGCCGCGCGAAGCACGGCGAGCAGAGCATGAAGAAGCTCCACCGCCAGGAAGCCCAATGTGCCACCATCAAGACCGCCGAGATCGGGAAGGACTTCGAGGCCATGCTCGCCCTGGGAAGACGAGCTCAAGAACTGCAAGGTCGGCTCCGCCATCACGCAGACCTCCACCGGCGAGTGGCTGCTGCACTACAAGCAGCCCAACGAGTCTGACGTGATCCGCGCGCAGCAGTACGCGCTCAACTCCCGCTACGGCGCCCACGAGCAATCCAAGCCCTGGCAGAGGCGCAAGCGGATTAACGACGAGAACCGCAGCGGCCCACCGCAGTAGGACAGCGCATGGGTCGACGTCCGCCAGGAGCAGGCCGCGCGGAAACAGCAAGAGCAAGCGATGCAGCAGCAATAATAGCAAACCGGTTAATGGGCGGTTGTCTCAATGGCGGCCGCTCAACCCTGGCGCCGAGCCCGCTGTCGTACACCAACGCGCTCACCAGCGAACAGGTTAACCCGCAACGCGACGATTCCAGCGGCTTCGTGTTCAAAATCCAGGGATTCGGAAACAGATATGGCAAAAGCTACAAATTCGAATTGAGACGGTGTACCATTTGCGGTATACGCCACGGGCGATGGGCCCACGGCTGGAAATCCAAGAAGGGGGATTCGATATGTCAAAATACGCTGGAACCCAAACTGAGAAAAACCTGCAGGCTGCGTTCGCTGGCGAGTCGCAGGCGACCAATAAATACACGTACTTCGCGTCGGTCGCGAAGAACGAAGGCTACGAGCAGATCGCCGAAATCTTCCGCAAGACCTCAGCGAACGAGCAATATCATGCCAAGATGTGGTTCCGCGAGCTCGAAGGCATTGGCAACACGGCGGAAAACCTTGCCGCTGCTGCCGATGGCGAGAACTTCGAGTGGACCGACATGTACGACGAGTTCGCCAAGACGGCTGAAGAAGAGGGCTTCCCCGAGCTCGCCGAAAAGTTCCGTCAGGTTGGTGCCATCGAGAAGCACCACGAAGAGCGTTACCGCGCGCTGCTGCACAACGTTGAAACCGCCGCTGTATTCGAAAAGAGCGAGGTCAAGGTGTGGGAATGCCGTAATTGCGGCCACATCGTCGTAGGCACGAAGGCTCCGGATGTGTGCCCCGTCTGCAACCATCCGCAGGCATACTTCGAAATTTCGGCTGAAAACTTCTAAGCCCTCGAACTGAAAGGCCGCAAGGAAGGATCCGCCATTTGCCCAGTTCGTCGGTTTTCACGACAAGGACGCAGCCCCGCGCCAGGCAGTCGAGCGCCGTCGCGGGGCCTTCTTCTCGAAAGCCGGGACGTCGTGGACAAAATAATGGCGATATGTGAGTCTCCGAGCGCTAACGAGACCGCCCGCTCGCGCTTCCGTCGACATCTCCCCAGGTCAGTTTTTTCGAAAGCAAGTTAGCCTATCGATACTCCTCACATATCGACGATTTCTGTCCACGAGAGGCAAAAATCGGGAAAGAACGCATTCGAAACGCCACCTTTGGGAACACACGCCCTCTGAGGCGGAAACAGCCTCGCTAGGTGAGACAGGGGGTCGGGTGGGCGAGGCAGGGTCAGGTGATTCGTCCCACGGGGGTGGGGCGAGGGGTCGGGTGATTTGCCTCGCTTTCGGGCGTCGCTAATCGGTCGAGAGCGGCGGCGTCGTCTCCGTGCGCTTCCTGGGGCGGACCTGTGCGATGCAAACTCCAGCGAGAATGACCGCCACGCCAAGCCATTCAACAGCGGAAATCGGCTCCCCGAGCACAAGCATGGCAAGGAGAAGGCCCGCCGGCAGCTCGGCCGACGTCATGATGGTCGACATGCCGGGCGTCAAGTGCGGCGTCCCCAAGCCGAAAAGCAGAACCGGCAGCGTCATGCCGAACAGCCCGCACACGAACGCATACGGAGCGAAGCCGTCGAGCAGCGCGCCGGAAACGATGAAATCGGGGCACACCACGTGCGACGCGATGACCACGCCCGCGCACACGATCATCCCGCGCTGCTCGTTCGAGCAGGGAGCCTTCACCCTCCCTGAAAACGTCACGAAGCACGCGCAGCTGATGGCCGCGCCAAAGCCGCACACAAGCCCCAGCGGATCGTAGCCCGCGATGCCCGTTTTATAGACGCCGCTCGCGAACACGGTCCCGACAATGACGACCGCGGCCGCAATGACCTGGGAGAGCGCAGGCGGCTTGCGCGTCAAGATGATCTGGAGCACCGTGCCAATCCAGGTGAACTGGAACAAAAGCGTGAGCGCCACCGAAACGGGCAGAACGCTCATCGCGTAGCAATAGAGTATCGAGGTGCAGCAGGTGAAGCAACCCAGCCCCATAAGCGAAAGCGCCGAGCGGGCACCGACGCGCTGCCAGCGTTTTCCGCGCACCATCGACACCGCGAAGGCTATTGCGAACAGGATGAGGCCGAACCACCCTTGACCTGCGACGACTTGATTCGAAGTGAACCCCGCGGCGTAAGAAAGCTTGTAGGTAGTCGCCATGAAACCATAGCTTGCGCCGCCGAGAAACACCTCGAGAGTCGCGATCGCGCGCACTTTGGTCGCTTCGCTTGGGGTCGCCTTGCACGAGGCGGCCTCGCTTGGGGCAGTCACGTTCGCCACCGGCATCGCTGGGGAAACCGCGGCGGGCATATTGTTCGTTTTCACTGTGAGCTCCTTTTGCACATCGGCGCCCGAGGAGCGAGAAGAAAAACCACGCAACCGAGCGTTCGGCTACGTGGCGAAAAGTGACGCGCTGCCAAGGCAAAGGAGAAGACGGCTTTCCGTCGCCGTTCCTTCGAGAAAGAAGCCTTCTTGACGCACACGCCCAAAAAGTCCACGTGGGGTTTTTGCGAAAGAGATGATACCAGGTTGCGAGCACAAATGCGAACGGAGGCTAACAGGCGGGGGCGGGGAGCCGAGAAGCGGGCGGAAGCCGAGAAGCGGGGACCGAGAGAAGGGGCAGGGGCCTCGCGGGCAGAAAGTAAGGCGGAAAGCGATCGGACGCCTTGCAGGCGGCGAGCGCAAGACGGGTCGAAGCGGAAGTCGCGCTCGATTTTCGGGAATCTCACGGGCACCAAGCAAATGGAGCAGCCCCGCCGCAACGCCGCCTGGGAGACAGCCGCCGCCCGACATGTGCGCGCGCAGCGGCCAACTTAGGTGTACCATTGCCCCAGCAAGTTCGATGCAGGGGTGCCCATCGCGCGATGAAGCGCGCGGTCGGCTGAGAGGGCGCAAGCCTAACCCTTTGAACCTGTCAGTTAGTGCTGGCGTAGGGAGCATCTCAGGTTCTATCTGGGGCGCCCGCTTATGCTGGCGTCCCATTTTTATGCCATGCTCCGCAGACGGAGCGGGTCCTTGAAAGGAATGCGCATGATTGAGATGAACCAGTTGCAAAGCGGAATCGTAGAAGCGGCGAGCAAGGTGCGCGCCAACAATCCCATGGCGGGGTCAATCACCAACAGCGTGACCATCGACTTCGTGGCGAACGCGCAGCTCGCCGTCGGAGGCTCGGCTGCCATGGTGTACCTGCCTGACGAGGGCGAATGCCTCGTTGCCGCGGGCGGTGCCGTCTACATCAACATGGGAACGCTACTTCCCGTGTACGAGGAGACGCTTCCCCGCACTGCCGCAGCAGCGCACGCAGCGGGCAAGCCCTGGGTGCTCGACCCGGTCGGCATCGGCATCGGCAGCCTGCGCACCGAGCTTTTGCGCGGATTCAAGCCCTACAAGCCCGCCATCGTGCGCGGCAACGCCTCCGAGATCATCGCGCTTGCAGGCCTTTGGGACCTGGAAGGCGACACGAGCGAGCTTTCCCGTGCCCGCGGCGTCGACACCACCGACACGGTGGCGGCCGCGCGCGACGCAGCCGTGGCCCTTGCGCGCTACACGGGCGGCGCGGTGGCCGTCTCGGGCGAGTCCGACCTGGTCACCGATGGGTCGACCGTGGCATATTCCACAGGAGGCAGCGCGCTTATGAGCAAGGTGACGGGCTTCGGGTGTTCCCTCGGTGGCGTGGCCGCAGTCTATGCCACGCAGGCCGACCCCTTCACCGCGGCGCTTGCCGCCGTCGCGCACTACAACGTGGCGGGAACGCGCGCGGCAGCTGCGGCGGACGCGCCCGCGAGTTTCAAGGTTGCCTTCATCGACGAGCTCTACCGCGCAACGCCCGACGATATCGCGAACAACCCGCTGCGCATCGAGGAGGCCTAGCATGAACACGCTCATCGCCGTGGCAATCGCACCCTTCGGCGTGGGAGACGAGCTGTCCTCCGAGGTCGCCGAGGTCGTAAAGGTCATCCGGGAGTCGGGCCTTCCGAACAGGACCTATTCCATGTTCACCGAGATCGAGGGTGAATGGGACGAGGTCATGCGCGTTGTGCGCGACGCAACGTTCGTACTTGCCGAGAAGGGCATTCGCACCGAGGTCATCTTGAAGGCAGACGTGCGCCCCGGCTTCTCCCGCATGATGGACGAGAAGGTGGCGCGCGTGAATGCCCTTCTTGACGGCGAGGGCAACAAGGGCGCGCAGGATGCCGACAACCCGAACGGCGAAGGCAGCAAGACCAACGGGAGCAACCCTAACGGCAGCGACAATCCAAGCGACAAGTTCGCAGCCAACGAAAACAAGGAGGTGCGCGCATGAGCATGAGAGATGCGCTCGATATTTCGTCCTACCTGGTCATTGGCCCAGAGAACACGTGCGGCCGTCCCGTGAGCGATGTAATCTCAGCAGCACTTGCAGCCGGGTTCACCTGCGTGCAGGTGCGCTCGAAGGTGTGCTCGGCGCGCGAGCTCATGGCCTGCGCCGACGAGGCAGCACGCGCTATCGAGCGCGCGGGCGCGAGCGAGAAGGTCGCGCTGCTCATCGACGACAAGCTCGACGTGGCCTTCGCCGCGCGGGAGACGGGCGTAAAGGTCGACGGCGTGCACGTCGGGCAGTCCGACGTTCCCGTTGAAGCGTGCCGCAAGCTCCTCGGCCCCGATGCGGTCGTGGGTCTCTCCGCCCGTGCGGACGAGATGCTTGAGTACGTGAAGACCGCGGACATGAGCCTTGTGGACTACCTGGGCGTTGGTCCTTTGCACGAAACGCCCACCAAGCGCGACTGTGGACTCGCAGCCGACGGCACCATCATCACGAAAAGCATCGATGACCTGCGCGAACTCGCCATTGCAAGCCCCGTCCCCATCGTGGTCGGCGGTGGAGTGAAGGTGGCAGACATCCCCCTCGTGGCGCAAACGGGCGTCGACGGCTTCTTCGTCGTGTCCGCCGTCTGCGGCGCGAGCGATCCGGAGGCGGCGGCGCGCGAGCTGGTGTGCGCGTGGCGGGAAGCGAAGGCGAGCTGAGTCAGCCGCAAAGCGCCCGCAAGGGTATAATGGGCGAAGCCGATATAGTGTCGGCTTCTAATCAGCAGCAACGCGCAACGCAGCGCACGAAAGGGGCACGCGATGACTTACATGGTTCGCATCAAGGAATTCCATGGTACGGATGCGGTGTACACCTACACGTTCGACAACCTCAACGATGCCCTCGCACGCGTGTCCCGCTTCCTCACGCCCGGAAACCTCTTCGACGAGCGCGTCGAGGTCGACCCGACCGGCTTCAAGGAGACCATCCGCATCGAGACCATCCAGGTGTGGCTCGGTGAGGCCAATGAGGAAGGCACCGAAATCGCGAAGGATCTGGGCTACTGGAAGTTCAAGTCCAAACTTGGGGAATAGCTTTTGAAACCCGCAAGCTTCCGAATGCCGCCCGCGAGCTTCAAGTTCGCGGGCGGCATTCTTTATATCGCAAGCATGACTTGAGTTGCATGCGATAATGGAAGGCCAGACGGGGAAAGCGGACACGGGGGTAACCATGGGAAGCAAGAAACGATCGGCGCGGGCACGTGAAGTGGCCGATTTCAAATCGCAGCTCGAAAACGGCCTTGGGGGATTGGACGACCTGTTCGCAAACGAGGAGCGGCGCGAGCAAAAGCGAGAAGCCGGTCATGATGCAGCAATGCGCTGGAAGTCATGCGAGAAGAAAAATCGCTACGCGACCAGGGACGAGGCGGAAGAAGCGCGCAAATGGTGCGAGGATCGCGGGACGCGCGGCCTTGAAATCTATCGCTGCGAATACTGTGGCGGGTGGCACCTGACGTCGCACCCCTTCGAATAGCGAGGAGGAGCCCCCCTAGCGCTCCGACAAGACGAGGCCTGTCACAGTAAGCGCCACACCGAGCACGATTTGCCAGGTAAGAGGCTCGGCGAGCACGATAACGGACGCGACCACTGTTACCACGGGAGTAAGGTAGAGGTAAGCGCTCACGCTCACGACGCCGACAATCGACGCCGCCTTGTTCCACATGACATAGCAGGTGGCGGATGCGACCAGCCCCAAAAACAGCAGATTGCCCAGCATGACGGGGTCGAGAAGTCCCGCAAGACCCGCGCCCTCGGCTCCCTGGCCGAAGCCCATCGCCGGCAAAAACGGCAGCATGAACACGAGGCCCCACGCAAACGTGCGCTTCGTCGTGGCCACCGTCGAGAGGCCCAGCTTCGCAATGCGCTTGCCGATAGTGGAATAGACTGCCCAGGCCAGCGCCGCAAGCACGGCGAGCAAGCAACCCGCAAGCCCCGCGTCACCTGCGATAGCGCCCGTGAAGCTGATGAGCGCGATGCCCGATATCGCCATCACGAAGCCCGCGAAGAACTTCACGCCGACGCGCTCCTCACGCGTGACGAACGTAGCGATGAGCGCGATGAACAGGGGTGCGATGGCGACGATCACGCCGACGTTCGAGGCGCTCGTCATGGTGAGCGCGATGTTCTCCATAAAGAAGTACAACGTCACGCCCGTTGCACCCGCCAGCGCGAACAGCGCCTCGACGCGCGCGCCCATGAAGGGGGTCACGCGGTGATGGATGACGCACAGCGCGAGAAAGCCCAGTGAGAATCGCAACAAGAGAATCTCTATCGGGGTGACGACGGTGAGCAGCACCTTTGTCGACACGAACGTAATGCCCCAGACGAACACGGTGAGGAAGGCGAGGATATGGCCTTTGGCGCGGCCTCGCGCGTTTAGGGAGAGTATCGCTTCTTGCATAGCTTTCGAAAGGATCCTTATCATTCGTGAATCGTCCGTCTGCGGCATTATAGCAAGTCAGGCGCAGCGCAAGCACGATGCAGCGACAGTCGGCGAGGCGGAGTCGGGCACAATCCTTTCGCCCCCTCCGCCAATAATGCACCACGGGCGATGGCGAGCCCTGCAACCTCAACGCTGCCGCAGGACAAACCGACGCACGGCCGCTGCCTCTCCACCACAAAGATAGCTGGGCAGTCGCTTTCCCCAAGGTAACCCCCATTGTTTCCGACAATTGAATTGTCCCAAACCCGTCGCTTTATAAGCGGAAATGAAATATGATGGAATGTGTGACCGTTATTCATATCGGTTTTCAGGATATCGCGGGAAGGGGCATTGATGCCAACTGGATTCGAACTGATCAAGCAGCAAGTCGAGACGAAGAAGCTCGGGGAAGAGCTCCCTATCGTAGGATGGTTCCATTTCCCCTTGGCAGACCCTGTCGCCGACGATTTCTACGCTGAAACCGTCAACACGGCAACCGCTGGACATTGGGATCTCATCAAGATTATGACCTGCGGAAACTATATGCCTGTCGCATATGGCGCCGACTATGAGTTCTCCACAAACCCGCAGAAGTGGGACGGCGTCTTCCATTCTCATCCTATCACCTCGGCCGAGGACGCCGACAAGCTCGGAGCACTCGACGCGACGAACGACACGCTCGCCGCCGAGGTCGCCGTCGACGGGCGCATCGTCGACACCTACAAAGGCGAAAAGCCGGTGCTCGCGACGCTGTTCGACCCGCTGTCGTGGGTACAGGAGCTTTCCACGCCGATGAACCCCGACTGGACCCTCGAGCTCATGCGCTCCGACCCGAAGGCGCTCACGCACGCGCTCGAGGCGCTGCAGGAGACCAACGACCACTTCCTCGATGCGCTTATCGACAAGGGCATCGACGGCATCTTCATGACCACGAAGTTCTCCCGCTCGACGCTGATCACCCCCGAGGAGCACCGCGAGTTCGTCGTGCCCTACCTTGAGCACATGGCGAAAAAGCTCAAGGGCCGCACCTGGTTCTCCATGCTGCATGTCCACGGCGACGAGGGCCTCTACATGGACGACCTTATCGACCTCGACTACCAGGCGTTCAACTGGGAATGCTGCGGCACCGCCCCGAACCTGACGAGCGTCGCCGACATGCGCAGAAAGACCGACAAAGTCCTCATCACTGGTTTCGACCAGAACCACGACTTCTACGGCACGCCTGAGCAGGTCAAGCGCCGCCTGGCAACCCGCCTTGAGGACACGCTCGCGCAAAACGACGGCGGCGCGCTCATCTTTGGGCCTGGCTGCACGCTCCCGCTCGACGTCGACCGCTCGCTGTTCTCCCTCATCTACGAGGTGGTTCACGAGGCTGGACTGCGCTAACCCCGCATTCGCGCGCCAAGGACAAGCCCACACAAGCGAGCAGCAAGAAGGAAACAGCCGTCATGAACGAAAGAACCTACAAAGCGTATGTGCAGATTCTCGAAGACGAGCTCATCGTCGCGACAGGCTGCACGGAGCCTATCGCCATCGCCTTTGCGTCGGCGAAGGCGGCACAGGTGCTCGGCAGCGAGCCCGAGCGCATCTCCATCTCCGTCAGCGGGAACATTATCAAGAACGTCCATAGCGTCACCGTTCCGAACACGGGCGGCCAGCATGGAGTAAAGACCGCGGTTGCGGCCGGTATCGCCGCGGGCGACGCCGACAAGGGGCTTGACGTGCTCTCGGGGCTCAACGACGACGGGCGCGCCTACATGGCCCGTTATCTGGAAGAACACGAGATCCGAGTCGAATTTGCCGACACGAGCGAGCCTTTCTACATCGACGTGCGCGTGTTTGGCGACAACGGCGGGTCGGCGCGCGTCGTCATGGCGAAAAACCACACGAACGTGGTTCTCGTCGAACGCGACGGCGAGATTCTCCAGGACACGCGCACCGATGACCCGAGTGATGGGGAGAACGCGCTGACCGAGCTCCTCAACGTTGCCGACATCATCGAATTCGCCGACACTGTTGATTTGGCCGACGTGGAAGAGGTCCTCAGCCGTCAGGCTGATTACAACTACGCCATCTCGTGCGAGGGGCTCAAAAACGACTGGGGAGGGCGCGTCGGCAAGCTTTACGCGTCCGACGCCTACCCCGACGACCTGCTCACGCAGGCAAAGGCCGCAGCAGCAGCCGGCAGCGACGCGCGCATGGGCGGATGCCCCATGCCGGTCGTCATCGTATCGGGCAGCGGCAACCAGGGCATCACGGCCTCGGTCCCCATCGTGGTGTATGCCCACGCGCTCGAAATCCCGCGCGAGAAGATGCTTCGCGCGCTTGCCGTGTCTGACCTGATCAGCATCTATCAAAAATCGGGAATCGGATGCCTGTCCGCGTTCTGCGGAGCCGTGAGCGCAGGCACCGGTGCAGCATGCGGCATCGCCTATCTCCTCGGCGGGCGCATGGAGGAAATCGAGCACACGATCGTCAATTCGCTCGGAACGGTGTCGGGCATGGTCTGCGACGGCGCGAAGCCTTCCTGCGCCGCCAAGATTGCAATGGCCATCGAGTCGGGCGTGTTCGGGTATCGCCTGTTCAAGAATGGAAACGAGTTCTACGCGGGCGACGGAATCGTCACCATGGGCGTCGACGAGACCATCCGCAACGTAAGCCGCATGGCCCGCGAGGGCATGAGGGAGACCGATCGCGAGATCTTGAGCATCATGATCGACTCCGAATAGCCGATTAATAATTCGAGGCCGCTGGGCTTGCAGGTTGTGGAAAGCGATTCGCGACCTGCAAGCCCAGGCGGCCCCAGCTGTAGCAAAAGCGGAACAACAATGCGAAGCGCCCTCGGAAGGAGCCCGCGCAACACGGGAAAACAACCCTCCAAGGGCGCTTCGCTTTACTCAGTGAGCGACAGGAACTCGGCGACCTGGGCCTCAATCACCTCAAAGCTGCTCTCCCAGAACTCGCGCGTCGTCACGTCGACGCCGGCAACAGCCGTCGCCCCCTCGACCGTATCGGTCGTCGTGGCGCTCAAGAACGCCTTATAGCACTCGACGAACGACGGGCCCACTTCCTGATAGCGCGCATACAGCCCGTGCGCAAGCAGCAGGCCGAACGTGTAGGGGAAGTTGTAGTAGCTGAGCGTCGTCATGTAGTAGTGCACCTTGTTCACCCACATGTAGGGGTGAAGCGCGTCGGCGTCGAGGGCGGACCCGTACGCCTTCTTCTGGGCATCCTCCATCAAACGGCAAAGATCCTCGGCGACGAGGTACTTTTCGGCGCGCTGCTCGAAGACGGACTTCTCGAAAAGGAATCGCGAAAAGATATCGCACACCGTCTGAGCGACATCCGAAAGCCTCGCGTCCAGAAGCGCAATGCGCTCCTCGGTCGTCTTCGCCTCCTCGATGGCGGCGCTCATGAGCACAAGCTCATCGAAGTTCGAGGCAGTCTCGGCGACAGGCATGGTATAGCACCTGTTCAGCGGTCGTTTCGTTTCAATCTGCTGTCCATGGAAGGCGTGCCCGAGCTCGTGTGCAATCGTGTCGACCGCGCGCAGTGTGCCATCGAAGTTGGTGAGCACGCGGCTTTGACGCTGGTTGGAGAGGTTCCGGCAGAAGGCGCCGCCGCTCTTTCCCGGACGTGGGTCGAAGTCGATCCAGCGCTCGTCGAAGGCTCGCCCAATGAGCTCGCCGAGCTCGGAAGAGAAGCTTCCCAAGTGCTTGACCAGGTACGCGCGCGCCGACTCGATGGTAAACGAGGGCGCATCCGACGATTCGCTCACGACCGGGGCGAAGAAATCCCACCACGGAAGTCCGCTTTCATGCCCAAGAATCTCCGCTTTGCGTTTTAGATAGGCTTGAAGCGTCGGCAAATGCTCCGACACGACCTCCCACAGCACATCGAGCGTCTCGCTGCTCATCCGCGACTGGAAGAGCGCCATATCGAGCGGAGAGGAGAACCCGCGCATCTCCGACTGCAGGATGACCTGTTCCTTGATGCCGTTAAGCGATGCGGCAACGCCCACCGAGATGGCTTTCGAGCACTCGATTTCGGCATCGAAGGCCTTCTTGCGCGTCTCCGCATCGGTCGACCGGGCAAGGTTGCGCAGCTCGGTGAGCGTGAGCTCCCTCCCGTCGAGCCGCGCGGTCGCGAAACCGACCAAGCTCGAGCGCAGGTCAATCCACGCATCTCCCGCGCATCCCTGCATGCGAGCAAAGACGTCCTCCGCATCGGAGCTTCCCTGATGAGCGCCCTCGAGCCTCATCTGCCCGATCACGAAGCGGTAGTCAGCGAGGAGGGAAGATGCGGCGAAATCTTCCTCGGTAAGCTCAAGGCCAGCCACGCATCGGCGGACGAAAAGGCTCGGGCGCGCCATCTTCCCGTAGTCCTTGCGCAGGGCGGCCATCGCCGAGAGGGCCTGCTTGTCGCCTGCATCGACGGCGCTGCGCAGATAGGTGAACTCATGAAGGTCCTTGCCGATCAGCCACAGCTCCTCCTCGCGCTTAAGGAATTCACAGAGCGCCTTAACGTCGAAGGTTCGCTCACCGCGCTCGATTGGTGCAAGTGCTGCGATATATTCATCGATGAGCTGGGAAAACTTCTCGCAGTCTTTCACATACGCCTCGTCATCGAAGCCTTTGTAGAGCGCATCAAGGCTCCATTGGCGCGAGGTATCCACATTCGAGTTGCAATTCGTTGAAGTCATCGGCTCATCCTCTCCTCGATAAGCGTCTTGAAGAAGTCGACCCCGAAGGGCAGGGCAGCGCAATCGATGTTCTCGTCGATTCCATGGATGGTCGCGGTTTGCTCCGCCGAGAAGAGCATCGGCGTGAAGCGGATGCAGCACGGCGCGACCTCGGTGAAATGCTTGGTGTCGGTTCCGCCCGAGAGCAGGACTGCACGCGGCTCAGCTTCGGGATATACCGAAGAAATCGCACGTTCGATCTGGGCGTATGCATACCCGCTCGTATCCGAGACGGGACTTGGCGGCGTGCTCTTGTCAAGCGTCACCTCGACATCGTGGCGCTTACCGATGGCCTCGAGGGCTTCGCGGGCCGATTCCGCCGTCCGGCCAGGAGCCAGGCGCACGTCGCACACCGCCCACGCTTCGCGCGGGACGACATTGGGCACGCTCGATGCGCCCGCCATGGTGAACGCCACGGTGGTTCCCGACGCATCGAGAAGGTCGGGACGCGCATCGCCCTCGAACAGGTTCGCAGCATCGACTTCGGCCATGAACGCACCCAAGCGCACAAGCGGCGTGTTTTTGCCGACGTTCATGGCGTGGCCGCCTGGCCCAAAGGCGCTGCACTTGAAGATAGCCTGGCCTTTCTCGGCCACGGCAACCTGCGCTATGAGTAAGCCGTCCTCGTCGCGGACGACGCAGGGACCCTCATCGACGAGCAGGTCGATGTCGACCTGCTGCTCTTTCAGGTAGCTCGGCACAAGGTCGTTGCCGCCGATTTCCTCGCAGTCGCTCGAGGCGACGTAAATATCGAAGGTAGGGGAAAAGCCCGCCTCGATAAGCTCCTCAAGAGCCTGCAGGATGCACAGGAGATTGCCCTTGATATCAAGCGCACCACGCCCCCAGACGCGACCTTCGGCGATTTCCCCGCCGAAAGGTTCATGGGTCCAAGGGCCCTCTGCATCGACAACGTCCTGGTGGCTCATAAGGAGCAGGGCAGGCTGTTTTTCCTCGTCAGCGCACGCAGAGCGCCAGCAGAAGAGCAGGCTCCCCCCATCGCTCCCGAACATCTTGAGCTCGCACCGTTCGAAAACAGCAGGGAACAGCTCTTCGAGAAGAGCGTGGAAATCCTCGAAGGACCGCGCATTGCCCGGCTCCTGAACCGTCCTCACGCGAATCATGCGCGCAAGCTTCTCGGCATAAACGCTCGCTCGCGCCGACCGCTCGTCACTTTCCATCATTCGATTGCCTCCTTCAGCAATACCGCTTCAACGAAAAGAGTCTCCGCTACCGAAGAGGATTGGCGCTATGCCGCAGGCTTCACGAACTTCTGAACAAGGGCGACCAACATGTTGGAAATCTTCTGGAGCGCCTGCACGGAGCAATGCTCAAAGGGCCCGTGGGCATACTCGCACCCAGCGCACAAGTTGGGGCAGGGAAGACCCATGTAGGAAAGGCGCGCGCCGTCGGTGCCGCCGCGCACGGCGATGATGAGCGGCTCGATGCCCGTGTCCTCCATCGCCTCACGCGCAAGGTCGACAAGCTCCATGTGGGGCAGGATCTGCTCTTTCATGTTGTAGTACTGATCGGTGATGGAAAGCTCGACGCATTCGCAGCCGTAGCGGGCGTTCATGAGCGCCGCCGCCTGCTCCATGATGCGCTTGCGCTCCTCGAAGCGCTCGCGATCGTGGTCGCGGATGATGTAGTCGAGCGTGGCCGTCGCCACATCGCCTTCGATGGAGCCCAGGTGGAAGAATCCTTCGCGACCCTCGGTGGTCGCAGGAATCTCGGTCGCGGGAAGGAGCGCGGCGAATTCGCAGGCCAGAAGCGCGGCGTTGCGCATGCGGTTCTTCGCGGAACCGGGATGGACCACCTTGCCCGTGATTTTCACGACAGCGCTCGCGGCATTGAAGTTCTCGTACTCGAGCTCGCCGAGCTCGCCGCCGTCGACCGTGTAGGCAAGTTCGGCACCGAACTTCTCCACGTCGAAGAGATCGGCACCGCGGCCCACCTCCTCATCAGGGGTGAAGCCGATGGAGAGCGGTCCATGGGGAGTGTCGGGGTTCTCGTGCAGGTACTCCACAAGCGACATAATCTCCGCCACGCCCGCCTTGTTGTCAGCGCCGAGCAGCGTGGTGCCGTCGGTCACGATAAGGTCGTCGCCGATATGCTTCGCAAGCGTGGGGAAGTGCTCCTCGTCGAGCACCATGCCGAGCTCCTCGTTGATGACGATGGGGCCGCCCTGATAGTTCTCGACGATGCGAGGGTTCACGCCCTCGCCGCTCGTCTCGGTTGCGGTGTCCATATGGGAGATGAAACCGATTGCCGGAGCGGTAGTGCCTTCGGGAAGATTGGCGGGGATATGCCCCATTACGTAGCAGTGCTCATCGACGCTCGCGTCTTCCACGCCGAGGGCCCGCAGCTCCTCGACCAGCATATTCGCAAGATCCCACTGGCATGCGGTGCTCGGGATGGCTTCTTGACCCGCGCAGGACTGCGTATTGATCCTCACATAGCGCAAAAAACGCTCTTCAACCGGTTCCATACGTCTCCTCTCATTCAAAGGCAGCCCTCACCTTTAAGAAAGGGAGGGCTGCCGGATATGTCAATCGATTACTCGTACAGGAAGCAGGCCACTTTGTGCCCAGGTCGCGCCTCGACCAAAGCCGGATGCTCTTTCCTGCAACGCTCCGTGCAATGCGGGCACCTCGACGCGAGCGGGCAGCCCTTCATGTCCCCGATGGGGCTCGGGATATCGCCCGTGAGCGCAATGGTGTGCTTTTCCTCAAACGGGCTCGTGGGAGGAATTGCGGACAGGAGCGCCTGCGTATAAGGATGGAGCGGCTCCTCGTAGATACCCTCGGCGTCGCATAGCTCGACTACCTGGCCAAGATACATGATGGCGATACGGTCGGAAATGTGCTTGATGACGCTCAGATCGTGCGAGATGAAGACATACGTCAAGCCGAGCTCGCGCTGCAGCCTCCCGAAGAGGTTGAGCACCTGTGCCTGGATGGACACGTCGAGCGCGGAAACCGGCTCGTCGCATACAAGCAGCTTCGGTCCGAGCGAAAGCGCGCGGGCGATGTTGATGCGCTGGCGCTGACCGCCCGAAAACTCATGCGGGTAGCGGTGCATGTGCTGGGTGTCCAAGCCGACGAGCTCCATCAGCTTGCGAACGCGAGCCTCGCGCTTCTTCGGATCGGTCTCCGTCTTATGGATAATCATCGGTTCTTCGATAATCTTCGCGCAGGTCTTGCGCGGATTAAGCGAAGAGTAGGGATCCTGGAAAATCATCTGAACGCTGCGGCGCTGGCGACGTGCGCGGTCTTTCTTGAAGTCGAGCGGCTCGCCCTCGAACGTGACGGTTCCGCTTGTCGGCTCATGGAGGCGAACAAGGCACCTTCCCAGGGTCGACTTGCCGCAGCCGGACTCGCCGATGATGCCGAGGGTCTCGCCCTTGTACACCTCGAGGTTCACGCGCGAGAGCGCATGCAAGTACTGGGACTTCTCGCCGAGCTTGTCGGAGCGAATCTCGAAATCCTTCGACAGGTCGCTAATCTTCAAAATGACATTCGGGTCGGCAGGTACTGCCGCATCGCCCGATTCCGGGGCAGGCTGGGATGCTGCCGTCTCCTCATTGGCGTTGATGCTCATCACTTGCCTCCTTTCACGCGCTCGAGATGCGTATCGAGCGTCTGCCTATGGCAGGCGACGAGGTGCCCCGGCTCGACTTCGATGAGCTCGGGAACTTCCTTGCTGCAGATGTCCTGCGCATAGGGGCAGCGGTTGGCGAAGTTGCACGCCTTACCCGTAAGGCGCAGGTCAGGCGGTGTCCCGGGAATCGTGGAAAGGTCGGCTTTGCGCTCGGAGGAAAGCGAGGGCATGGAATCGAGCAGGCCCCACGTATACGGGTGCATGGGTTTGGCGTAGAGCGACTTCACGTCGGCCGCCTCGACCACCTTGCCCGCGTACATGACCATGGCGCGATCGCACACGTCCCACACCACGCCCAGGTTGTGCGTGATGATCATAAGCCCGATGTTGTTCGTGCGCTGCAGTTCTTTAAGCAGGTGGAGCACCTGCGCCTGGACGGTAACGTCGAGGGCGGTCGTGGGCTCGTCGGCCAAGATCACCTTCGCGTTGCAGCAGAGCGCCATGGCGATGATGACGCGCTGGCACATGCCGCCCGAAAGCTCGAACGGGTAGGAGTTAAAGCGCGCCTCGGGATTCGGGATGTTCACCGAGCGCAGCGCGGCGATCGCGACCTCACGTGCCTCCGCCTTGCTCATGTTGCGATGGATGCGCAGGTTCTCGGTCATCTGCTGCCCGACTCGCCGCTCGAGCGTGGTATTCTCGCGGGCACCGTTCCCGCTGACCGCGTCGTGCCGAAGGGCGACGCCCGCGATGGCGAGCTGTGGTGGAGCCCCGACCGTCTCCCGAGCGCCGTCAAGTTCGTCGACGGGCTGGCTGACATCTGCGAGCAGTATCAGTGCACGCGCGTGCAGCTCGCTGTCGCGTTCCTGCGCGCACAGGGCGACTTCGTGAACGTCATCTGCGGTGCTCACAAGCCCGAGCAAATCGAGGCAGACGCGCCGGCAGCCGATGTCGAGCTTTCGAGCGAGACGGTGGCTGACATCCGCAAGCGCCTCGCCGCGCTTGACGCCGAGTTCGAATAGGGCTCGGCTGCGTTTCGCGAAACGCATTGCTTTTCGAGGGCCCCCTCAAGTCACTCGGTTGCGAAACCGACTTCAACTTGAGGGGGTTCTTTTATAGTGGTCCTGGCGTGGGTCGTATTGCTCGCTATGAGGAATGGGGCAATGCGATGGGAGAGCACCAGGGGGAGAGAGGCGGCGCGACTTCGGCATTTCCACGCGCTGCCGAACAATTAATAAGACGGGAGACATCACATGGCAACTGACAACGCAACGGCAGCCGGCAACGACGCGATCTTCTCGCTCGAGCAGATGCGAGGCGCCTACGAGCATCGCGCACTGTGGCTTCACTACCTGGCCGAGAAGGCCGTCGAGGACGGGGAGAACGGTCCTCTTCACCAGGCAATCCGCAAGTGCGGTCTCTATCACGCCGACGTGAGGTTCGCACCCTTCACTTCGATGGACGACTTCGACGAGGTGTTCCAATCGGAACCGGCGAAGAGCGTCTTCGAGATGGAAACCATCGAGAAGGACGAGGACACGCTGTCGATCGACTTCCATTACTGCCCGCTCGTTGAGGCGTGGAAGAAACTCGGCCTTCCGCAGGACGAGATTTCCGCGCTGTGCGACATCGCGATGGACGGCGACCGCGGCATCATCGAGGGACTCGGCTGCCTGAAGTTCGATCTCCCGAAGACAATCGCCAACGGCGACGACGTCTGCCAGATTCGCATCACCAGGAAATAAGGCTGCGGGATAGCGCGCGCAGGCTGCGTGTGGGTCACAAGCGCTTGCGAGCACAACCCGCAAACGCGCATCCTGTTTGCGTGAAACGAGAATAACGATAGAGCGGCGTCGCCTTTAGTTGATCTAGTTAGAGCTCAATCAACTTCAAGCAGAGCCTCCCCTTCTGTACTTTTCAATTCGTGATAATCGGGATTATGTAAACTATCGCCAATCGAGGCAATAGTCCCTTCAATCATACCGTCAAGGCGCTTTTCACTCGGGAAATCGAACTGCAATTGCTGCGGGAAACAATGGCCGCCATTTTCCAGCAAAGCGGACTCGCGCCAACATCGAGCGTCCGATTGAGCAACAGCAACGGACGCCCGAACGTACCAGCTTTGACGCGTCTGCGCACCCGGCAGAGTGATTACGCGTCAGCGACCTTGTAGTTGCTGGGGATGACTTTGACCGTCGAGGGCGGCTCCTTTATCGACGTATAGCAATCGAGCGCGATTGTCTCGCCATCGAGCCAGTGGTTTGCGTACAAGCTTGCCGTCTCCACCTTGACGCCACTCGAGTCGAACAATTCCACATCAAAATTGATATAGTCGAAGTCGTAACCAGTATTGTTCGTAGCTGTCGTCTTGCCGATGAAGGTCGAGTACTGCTCAGTGAACTCGAGATTTATCGAACTTGCCAACGACTCGATCGCCTCCTTCTGGTCGTTGTCCCGTTCCACCTTCTTCCCATGGCTGACAAGCTTATCGAGACTGTCCTGATGATCGGCCGACACCGTAAGGCCATAGTCGTCCACAAACGTCTTGAGCAACGAAGTGCGCTTGTCGTAGGCCTTCTGCCAATCCTGCTTGTACTTGCTGTTATCAGTTGCGTACAATTCGGCGGCCGCGCGCTGATCCTTCAGTGCGTTGATGTAGGCGATGGCATTCTCCTGCAGCTTGCTATCGGAAAACTGCGCGCTTTGGTATTGCTCAACCTGCTCTAGCTCAGCATCGACGAGCTTTTCGTAGTATTCGGCAGACTTATCGGCCTTGGAGGACTGCCCCACCAACGTATCGCGCGCCTCGTAACCTTTCGCAAGCGATTGGATAAACGCCTCGTCGGCGTATTCGGATTGGCTTTGATCGCTCTTTTCTGCGCAACCCACAAGCAGCACCATGCTGGCAGCAATAACGCAGGCCAGAGTAATCGCCGACCACTTCCTGAGCATGTTCATCGCAGACACCACCTTTGGGTTAATTGGCCGAGACGGCATCGCTTCGATCTTCATCAAGCGCATCCGGGTAAGTGGCACTCCCCAGCTCCGCGCCGCTTTGGTCGACGATGCTCACAACGCAGCTGACCGGCTGACCCGCAAATTGCTGGTACATGCAGGCAATAACACCAACCTGAAGCGGCGCAAACGCCTCGTTGAGACCGATTTCACTGCTACTGATGGTCAACGTGACGTTGGAAAATTGGTCATCGTAGTCAATCGCTGTGATTGTCGGCCAATCTTCGCTGTTCGGCATTCCGTCTAAAGCGTCCACCACATTCTGGTGCCACGAATCGACGAAGCTATTGTACGCGTCAATGGGCATAGTCGCGGTATAGGAACCATCGTCGTTGGCAATGATGTCAGTGCAGCCTTTTTCTTGCAGACTAGATTGCACATCTTCGGACGATTCGTCTTTAAAGAGAGCGGCGGGGAATGTCACAGTGCGCGTGGTGATTGTCGCCTTCTCCACTGCGCTGTATTCGTCCTGATCACTGGTTACATTCCCTGAGTTTTCCGTGGCGCATCCCGCCAGCATGACGCATAGCGCACACGATATGGCGACGGTGGCGGCAATTGCGCCCACGCGGTTTTTCAAGTTCGTTGCTATCATGGCCTTCCCTTTCTAATGTACGAATATCGATGGCATACGTTGGAGACGAGTCGAAAACTGCAGCATCGAGAGTGCTTGTGCCAACAAATCACAAGTAACAAACTATATGCAGACGCTTCCGAAACGGCTTGCACGTTCTCTCGAGGCGGGTCCCCGCACCCTCTAAAACACTGCGCCCCTCATGGCAACCCTCCCCTTTTCTCTTCATCGAATAGATAGGATACGATGGTTATTGGGCGATTGTAAGGCAAGCGAAATGGGCGGAGTGTCCGATGTAAGGGACATGGATGCATAACTGATTGATGGCTGCCGGTCTCGCAACCCCGCAAGATGTCCGATTGAATGAGCCAGGGCCAATCTGCCAGGATTCAAAGAAGAGGAGATCATTCGCTGGCGAATATGCGTGTCTTGGGATGCGCTCACTGAGAGTGCGGTTTGGAAAAAGTACACACCTGGGAATCAATTCTGGCACAAAAGCCGAGGTGTCCCACGGGGAATGCGAAGACCAGGGAGCGTCTTCAGATTGCCTGAGTACGCGGCCTGGGGTTTCTTGTCGGGGAGAAGTGGTCGGCCCGTAGCGGGCTCCCAAGCCGAGGCCCCATCCGCGGGATACCTCGGTTTTCGTGCCAGAATCTCGTGCTCGCGGTGTACTTTTTGCGAGAAGAAGCAAGGTACCTATTGAATATCAGGCGGATACCGAAGAATCCTGATCTACTGACCGTGAACCAGCTCACCAGCTTGACTGCCCACCAGCCAGTCTGCTCGACAGCGCGTACGCTTCAATCGTCAAAAGAGAACGAGGCTCAAATCCTCAACTAGTCAACGAAGAGCGCGTTGAGCTTCCGCTCGATTCGGCGCTTGCGCGCGGCTTCCTCCCCTTCGTCGAGGGCGAACCCGCGCTCGCAGGGGCGCAGGCACGAACCCTCGTGCGCACCTGAAGGCAGGCTCGAAAGAGGGACTTCCATCTTCTCGCCCGAATCGCGCACGAGGACAGCGATACCCTCCTCAATACGGTCGATGACGTAAATCGCGTCGTCCATGCCTCCCCTTCCCTACGCCGCGCGGCGTATTGTCTCGCCATCGCAGCTGAGCGTCACCGTGCCGTCGAGGTCCGTACGCAGCAAGTGGGCGACCCCCGAGAGCGCGGAGAGAACCTCTTCGGACGGGTGACCGTACGAGTTGCCCGCCCCTACCGAAATCACTGCCCAATCAGGAGAAAGCGTCTCTGCGAGCTGTTGCGTCGTCGACGTTCTCGACCCGTGGTGGCCGACCTTCAGCACATCGACGTGGTGGCCGCACGCCTTCCCGATAACGCTGGACGAGGCGTCGCCCGTGAAGAGAAAGGACTTTGCCCCCACGTCAAGTTCGAGAATGACCGACCAGTCGTTGAGGTCGGAATACGACGTCTCGAATGGCGAGAGAATCGTCGCCGAAAAGCCTTCGTCGGAGCAGATGATCTTCCCTTCCTCCGCCGCGTGGACGGGGATGCCCTTTTCGGCGATCACGTCGAGCAGCCCTTCAAAGGTGGCGGTGTTCGACGTCGCACGCGGCATCCAGATTTCGCCAATATCGAAGCTTCTCAGCACGCGCGCCATCCCGCCGATGTGGTCTTCGTGGGGGTGCGTGGCAATGACGTAATCGATGCGCGAGTAGCCGAGCCCGGCGATGTAGCTTGCGACCTTCTCACCGCTCTCGGTCGTGCCCGCGTCTATGAGCATCGTCTTGCCGTTCGGCAGCTCGATGAACTCGCTGTCGCCCTGCCCAACGTCGATGAAGTGGACGCGGGCTTCCCCATGGCTCGCGCCTTGGTTGCCGATGATCTTGTGCGCGATGGAGAGCATCTTGCACCCTTGGCAGCGAGTGGCGGTCCCCTGGGGGTCGATGATTGAGGCCCCGCCGAGAATGCCCTGGTCAACCGACCAGGCGACTGCATCTCGCGCCCAATCGCTTACGGAAGCCGCATCCGGCTTCGCCGCGAGCGCCGCGCCCGTGCTCGATGTGTCGATATGGGAAATGGTGCTCGCGAACCTCGCGACCATCACAGCGAGCTGCTCGCGCGTGACGGGGTCGTTCGGGCCGAAGTAGTTCGTCCCCTCGTAACCTTTGACGACCTCGCTCGCGCGCGCCCAGCGGACGGCGTCTTTGTACCACGATTCCTCCGAGTAGTCGGCGTCATCGAAATCGGCGGCCTCGCATGCGGGCTCGCCGGCCATCCGCCAAAGAACGGTCACGGCCATCGCGCGGGTAATCGAATCGTCGGGGCCGAACCTGTTCGAGCCGTCGCTGTACCCCTTCATGAGACCGTGGTCGAGCGCGTAGTCGAACACGCCGCTTTCGACATACCAGGAGTCGGCGGGGACGTCGACGAACCCGCGGTACTGGGGCTGAGGGTCGGGCGTGGGCGTAGGCGTGGGGTCAGGGCTGGGGTTGGGGGCAGGGTCGGGCGTAGGCGACTCGTGCACGCACTTGGAACAGGGCTGCTTACCAGAGTCGACAGCCTGCTGCAAGGTCATCGCGATGGGATTCTTCATCCCCGAACAGGTAGAGCTGTAATGGTACTTGCTGCCCGACCGCGAGCACCAGACGGTCCTTTCCATGTCGGCCTGAAGCTCGATGCCGCCCTGCTGGAGGGTTTCTATGGAAGCACCCTCTGTCGTGGCGAAGGCGGTCTGCATGTTGGGCGCTGCTTGCGAGACCGGCGCCGCGAAAGCGGTCTGTACGCCCGGCGCCGCTTGCGCGGAGAAGCCGAGCGCCATCCCGAGGAGGACAGCGATTATCGCGACTACGAGACGTGGACAGCGCCTCTTTCCGGCAGATTCCCTAGAGCTCATGTCATCCCTTTCCCGCTGGTGGTATTGGCACTATTGTACCGCTTACCAATCAAGTGAAATCACCCGCGAGAACAAGAAGGGTCCCGATCTTTGGACGGGCTGAGCTACTCAATTTTAAAATCGCGAAGGTCGATACCGAGGGATTCCGCTTTTTGGCAAAACTCGTATTCGCCCATACTCTCGATGCCGAAGGGGTCGAGGATCGCCGCAGAGAATCCGCTAGACAGTGCAGTCTCAAAGTAGTCGGTCATGAAGTCGCGAAGCTTGGATTCTACAGCTCCCTTTCCTCCGCGATGCGCTCCATGAAGTACTCTTTGAACCCAGGTAAGCAGAAATCCAAATACCCTTCGACCGCTCCTGAATGACCCCCTGCTGCAGCAAGCGCTTCTTATATTTCGAGACATGCCCGCTCGACTTATCGAGCCTGCCAGGCAAGTCCGTCTGCCGCGTCGTTCCCGAGTCCTTTGCCATTGCCAGAAGAAAAGACTTGTCGGCCTCACTCAGTTCGAACCAGATGGCTTCGTACACCCTCTGATCCAACTCCTTTCGAGCGACGCCCGCCGCATCATTGACAATCGATATATCTACAACTTCCGAGTTTCCCGCCATCCGCCACGTACGATACCCTACAAGCTGGAGCATAAAGGGAAAACCCTTGATTGCTTTGACAGCAGCATCAAGGGCATCGGGCTCGAAGCTCTTGCCACCGTCCCTCATTGTCATTATCAGCGCTTCTTCAACCTCGTAATCGTTCAGCGCCTGCAGCTCATAGCGTGCCGCCCTTCGCAGGAACGAGGTTGACTTGCCGGAGAGCAGCGATGTAACCGCATATGGGAGGCCCGCCATAATCAGGGCGACTCTCTTACCCTCGTCAAGAAAGTGCTGAAAGGCCGCAACGAGCGTCGTCATTTCCTCGATGCTAGGATTGACCTCGTCGATTGTCACCAAAAGCCCAGTTCCCTGCTCGACAAGGGCATCCAGAATGCCATCCATTTTTGAACGCCAGTTTGTCGACCTGGGAGACGAAGTCCGCGAACTCTTGCTGGAGGGCAAGAGGGGGTAACGGCATTTCGATTTTTAATAAATCAGCCTTAGTCAAACTTGGTATAGTCACTGCCTTGTTTAGCTTTTGAAAATCAAACCACTCACAGTAGTAATACAAGTATTCGACGACTAATTTATCGGCATTGGGCTCAAGCCCAAATGCCGTATCTACATTCCAGAAAGGCTCCCTCATAAGAATCGGTCTACTAATATTGCCTTTGCGTCCGATAATGACGGAATTCCCCCTCGTAAGATATTGAGTAGCTCGTCCCATTTCTCCACCGCTGCCGCAAATTGCATATTCGCCATTTGCGCATTCCACCTTTTTCTGGTTCTTTCCGTTGACGATTGTCAGAGCATCGCTCCAAAGGCATTTCGGGAGTCCCCTATCGTTTTCGATAGGATCCCCAAACATCTCGACAAACCGGGATTTGACGATGGCTCTGAAGATGCTGAGCAGTGTTGAGGGTTTTCTCTTGCTGGGCACGGGGTCTCCCTTTACTCGACGCAATACTCTGCCTCGAAAAACCTCGTGCCCAACCGCATCTTCGAACTTAATCCCACGAACAATTATCGATGTATTCCCATTTTGCTTCGTCGAGAACGTATCTCATCGTAAGATCAAGAGGGCTATCAGCCTTATCCTTTTTCGGATAGTTTTCGTTGTACAGTTTTTCGAATTCAGATTTGGGAATACCGCCCTCGTCATCCCAAGTAAAGAAAGCCCCGTCATCTACGTTATCGCCGCACAGGGTCATGCCGTCTTCGGTGTCATAATTTCTCAGAACGTGATAAAATTCGTCCTCCCCATTGTAGCTGTGAATATCCGATATTGCATACGACCCTTCAGGTAGATGTCTAGTAAAGTAGTCTTCTAAATCGTTTGCGATAAAAAAGAGACCTGTGCAGAAGCGGAATCCAATGAGATACCAATCGCCATGTTTCTTAAAATCGAAACTGCTCTCGTCGCTTGTGGAATAGCTTTTCGTATTCGGATTGAAGGCCTCCATCGTATACTTCCAGAACATATCGGAAGCCTTTGACACCAATTCATCGATGGTGCCAAAATCGTCAACATTGAAATCGAAGGTCTCTTCATCCATGCCACGTTTCCATACGTTTGGAGCACCTTGAATCATATTAGTGATCATCAGCTTGAGAAGCCCCTTCATCTGGGACTCATCACACGCAATCGCAGTAAAATTATCGTTATAGCCACTCATAATGCATCCTCTCATAAAATGAACTCTACCTGTAAGCCTATCGTTGCATGCGCTCAACTAATCAAGGATATTCTCCAGTCTTTCAAGCAGCTCCTCTCCTCCCTCTTCCTCTCCCTCGTCTTCAATACTTCCGGAAAACCAAGCACACAGCTCGGAACTATCTGCTAGCTCGTAAATATCTGTTAACTCGTAAATGAGATCAGCCCTGCTCTCGTAGTCAAAGTACTCTGCTATTTCGTCTAGCAGACTGGGGTCTTTCGCGTCAATAACATCGAAATCGATTCCCCTGTTTTTGCCGCGATCGCACCTTGACGCAATGGCAAGGCGCTTCCTGAAGCTTTCGCCAACTTCTTCGTCGTCAAGATCCCAAAGCATAGCTTTCACGTCCTCGACGTCTTCTGCCCAATCTCGCAGTTCCTCTGCATCCTCATAACCGAGCTCCTCAGCTATTTCGTCAAGCAGTCCGGGGTCGGCCTTTTCGATTTGCTCGAATTCTCCAGCATTTGCCTCCTTCCAGAAGAAGTCACTCGGCTCAACCGAGTCGAACAGTACCCAAAGGGCTATTTCATTCAAGTCGCCCGGCACCGAGCTTTTAACTTTGGCTGCCCATTCTGCGTAATCGCCATAATCTACAATTCCTTCTGTGGGCGACCCGAAATCTTCACCCCATTGGATATGTGCGAATTCATCGCCCATAGCGCACACGCACTCCCCGCCGTTAATAGATGCGCAGCCGTACTTCTTGGAATCAATAGATTCGCAAAAACTTTTAACTTGATAGCTGGGATGCCATTTAAGCCCGAACCTCAATTCGATACACGGCTTGCCATATTGCATCGACCCAGAAAGCGTTCCGCTTTCAGCACCAGAATCGGGATCGCTATCGAGAAGGCACAACAAGTTGTGATTAGTTACCCCGTTATTCATTGCCATTACGAGCTTATCCCAGCTCGCATCCGCGGCAACTCCTTTGAGGAGTTCGACTTGCGCTGCCTCCTCGAAATTTTTCGACATAGTATTGAGTAGTTCTTTTGCGGCCGTTTCGTTTTCAGAAACGATGAATAAGCGCTGATCGCAAATGTTTGCCACGACGGCTTCCTTTCCTTTGACTTTTCTCTTCCCTAGTATCCCGTTCTTCACATATGAGAAGGGCTATCTCATGGTCATTGCCGTTCCCCTGCCATCAGGCTCGTCTACCTGATTTCAAAATCGTGAAGGTCGATCCCGAGGGATTCCGCTTTTTGACAAAGCTCGTGACCGCTCATGCTCTCGATATCGGAGAGGTCGAGAATCGCCGCGGGGAAACCGTTAAGCATGGCAGTACCGAAGTAGTCGGTCATGTAGTCGCGAAGCTTGTCAACATCGATGGTGGCCATGCGCGCCCTCTTTCCCGAATCTGCGCCCTGCTGACGACCCTTAAGGCTTCGCCTTGCCAGCAAGACGCATTTTCCCTGCCAGGATAATAATACTTCGAGAGTAACACGGCATTTGATATAGCACCCTTACTATATGCCGCGTTTCCCAATAGAGGAAAGTGTAACCGAGAAGAATGCCGCGCCTGTCCGCTGCAATGGACAGGCTAAGAAGAAGTTATTGTCACTTTGCTGCAGCAAGCTTCGCTCAGCAACGATTTCTAATCAGGGCTATTCCATTTGCGCATGACGTCTATAAAAGATTTCATTTCGCATATTCAAGGGCACATACATACACTACCTCCAATAGGTGCACCGACCAACCCAGCAAAAGACTGCTAGCGAATGAGGAGGGGGACATGAATAATAAGGAATACACCGTTTCCGAAGTTATCGACTCTTTTGGAATGAACAAACACACCTGGCTCATGTTCATGCTGCTTGCCCTTGCAATGATTCTCGATGGCTACGACTTCATGGTCGTCAACTCGACAAACATGTTCGTCGCACACACTTTTTGGCCGGATAACCCCAATCCAGGCGCCCTGATGGGGTCTCTTACCACCTGGGGCCTGCTCGGCATGGTCATCGGCGGGGCTATCGGCGGCATCCCCCTGGTATACGGAATCGTCCTGTTCTTCCTCATGAAGGAAACGCCTCACTGGTATGCCAACGCCGGCCGTTTCGACGACGCTGTTAAGGTTTTAGCAGACATTGAGCGCGTATCGCTCGGCACCGAGACCAAGCGCGATCCTTCGTGCCTGGTCGTCCCTCCGCGCCCCAAGAAAACTACGCCGAGCGTACTGTTCTCCAGCAAATACATCATTGGAACTTGCGCGATTTGGTCCCTCTACTTCGTCGGCCAGTTCTGCGTCTACGGAATGAACGCCTGGCTACCAGCATGGTTTAGCGGCATAGGCTACTCGCCTTCGGAAGCAGTGGCTCTGCGTCCTCTATCGTGCTCGGAGGCATCGCGGGCATGGCGGCATTCCAAACCATCGGAGGAACCACAAACTGGTCGTTGGTCGTACTTGTGCTTATCGTCCCGTTCGTTCTGGGCTTTATCTGCGCGCTTCTCTTTGTTCGCGACACCAACGGCAAATCGATGGATCAACTCGCAAATGAGGCGACTGGAGACGAGCTGAGTGGAACAGCCCCATTCACAATCATGCTCGCAATCGTTGTGATTCTCTTTTCCTTGTGCATCGTTTGCCCACTGGCAATCAGCGGATGGTCCAAACTCCCCATCGCCTTGCCGCTTATGGCCACCGGCATGCTTCTCCCCTTCGCCTTCTTCTTCATCTTTGGCGGAAAACAGCTGGCAAAGGATGCGGGAAAGAAGTAAGTGAGACTCCTGGAACCGAAAGACTAATCGGAGCCGAAGCGCAGTCCATCTTTGGGCTGCGCTCCGGCTTTGTGCGTTTTAACCGTACGCGCCCGCCCCTCACCCCACCCTTACAAATCGTTGAAAGCTCTCAACGTACTGCCGCTTTCTTCTAGCCCTCAATGAACGTTAAATGAAAGTATCGAAAGGGAGAGGATATTCTAAATATAGGGGGTCCCATGTCGAAAGGAATCGCCGGGCAGCGCGACCAGTCGCCCATGAACATCGAAGCAATCAAGAAGAAAAGGGCTTTTTACTTAGCAAGCTCTGCATTCTCTCTCCTATTCCTCGGGCTGATTTACGCATTCTCCATGTTTGCTGGGCCGATGTGCCAGGCATACGGCCTCGAGAAAAACGCCGTTGCCTTGACCTTCAACATCATGATGATCACTTTTTGCATCGGCGCCGTCATCGGCGCTCAAATCGAAAAGCGTATCGGACTCAGGACAACGCTTTTCGCTTCCGCTGCGCTTTTCTTCGCTGGATTCGCGGGAACCGCCACGTTTGCAAATGGATCGATCGAGTCGGTTTACGTTTTCTACGGCGTCCTCGGAGGACTCGGCGTCGGCATCGGCTACAACTCCATCATCGCGACCACCAATGTCTGGTTTCCTGATAAAGTAGGCTTTTCGTCAGGCGTCTTGATGATGGGATTCGGTCTTGGCTCCCTGATTTTAGGCAATATCTCGATCAATCTCGTCCCCCTATTCGGTCTATCGAACGTCTTTTCCGCCATAGGGGTGGCTACCGTGCTCGTCGTGGCCAGCCTGGCCATGACGCTGTCGTACCCGCCTTCCAACATAGTTTCAATCATGGCACCCGAGAAGGCATGCGGAACCAATTCGGATGACCCCGCAGACAACGACAACATCTTGAAAACGCCGACCTTCTATGTCTATTGCATCTGGGCGGTTGTCGTCATCGCAATCGGTTTAGCCACCATTGGGAACTGCGCCTCCGATGCGCAACTTGTCGGCTTCGACATCGGCTTCGCAACGCTCCTCGTGGGCCTTGTCTCAACCTGCAACGGGCTCGCCCGCGTCATCATCGGCGCATTGTACGATAAGACCAATGTGAAAATCACCATGCTCGTTGATGGAATAGTCGCAATCTGCGCAACGGCATGCATTGTCGGCGCATTTACGACCGGTATCTCGGGATTGTACGTCGTCGGCGCTTTCTGCTGCGGGTTCTGCTACGGCGGCGTTCCCGTTGTGGCATCGGCTTTCTCAAGACAAAGATTCGGCTCGAAGCGCTACCCGTTCAACCTCTCTGTCGTAAACTTCGCCATCGTCTTCGGCTCGCTGCTCAACATCATCGTGCAAGCCATCGTCAACGATTCCAGCAATCGCATGGGGGTATTCCTCATCATGGGGGCTCTGGCCATCATCTCAACGCTTGACGTCATTGCCTTCTCAAAGATGTGGGACCGCGACATGCGCCGCCTCGAGAATCTACGACTCAGTTCGAAATAGCGTGGCGCCAGGGCACTTCCCAATTGCCCCGCGCGCGTCCGCTGTTCGCCTTCTCCTCCCTCGCGGCGGACAGTTTCCCTCAATGCGAAGGCCCCTGTTTAATCACAGGAGCCTTCGCATTTTTCGGACTCGCCAACAAAGACAGAATCGCAACTCGCAAACCCTCAGCGAGTCGCGCGCCGCTCTCTGGCGACAGAAGCGAGCAGCTTCAGTCGATTCAACTGGTTAACGGAGCTCGTACCGGCATCGTATTCGAGCGGAGCAACCGATAGCTCCGGATAGCGCTTCTTTATAGCACGAAGAACTCCGCTTCCGCCAACGTGTCCAGACATGCAGGCAAAGGTGCTTGCATAAGCAATGTCGTACACTCCACTATGGGCAAATAATCCGATGTACCCCGGCACGAGAAAACTGGATCCTGTTGCAACATCTACTGGCAGCACCTGGTCCTGAATGTCAGAATGCTCCTCGTTAATTGGAATAGGAGCAAAATAATCCCCTTGAAATAAAGCGAGCATCTCTTCTATAGCGCCCGCGAAACGGGGCCACGCCCCACACTCCCGGCAAATCATCGCCAGAAGCTGCGAGGCAAACGGGACCACCGCCTGACACCCCTCATCGCGAATCTTGGCGATGAGTCCATCGTTTATCCCACTATCGAAGATTGCGGGATAAGAGCCAACAACTCCGATTACAGGAAAGCTAGAAGCCTCATTAAGGTGCCCTCGAGCGCACGTATCTGCCTGCTCGGCGGCTCGCCATACCGCTTCTTTCTCCCCTGACTCAGCAGCAAAAATCGCCTCGGTACGACATCGCGCGAGCTCGCTCGACGCTTTTCCCGAAGACAAACCCCCTTTGCGAATCAGCGGAGCAAGATAGTTCTCAAGCTGAAGAACTATATCACCCGCGACAAGCCCACATGCAAGGCGCTCGGGAAGATCAGCGCACACGTCGTCGTAAAAGTCCTCGTCAAGATCGAGCAGATTGAGAACGCGCACGCCCTCAAAAGCCTCTCCTTCAAAAGCTCGCTGAGTGAACCAAGGGGCGTCCTTTGACCGGCAATCAGGGCAAAGACAGGGCAAGGCGCACGCCCTCGAACTGCCGCCGTCAACCGACGACTTTTCTTCCCCCATCGCCATAATGGCTCGACCCGCAGTGATGATGGTCGCGAAACAGGCGTCGTTGTTCACATGGGCCAAACCAAGAGCCGCAGTTCGTCCATAGGCCCCGCTCGCCAGTGAAACGGAATCGCACCCCGCGCCCTTAAGCGAAGCCCTCATAAACGGCGCATGGAAATCGGAAAAGACAGGAATCAGCAGGTTTCTATTTTTTTCCGTCATCTTCGGGCAATCCTCTCTTTTCGAAGCTTCGTCGTTCGTGCGCGGCAATCATCGACCGGACCCGAATGCGAATCGACGCCAGATCGACCATCTCGTCAATCTTCAGAGCAGTGAAGACCTTCCCGCTGCCCTCAACTATGTCCCGTGCGCGGTCGACGGTAAGCGCGTCAAGCCCGCAGCCGAACGAGTACAGCTCCATGAACTCGAGATTGTCGAAGGCGATTGTTGCTTGCGCAGCATTTAGCACCCGATCGGGATAGAGCCAGCCTGAAAGATTTGACGCTTCAGCTTCTAGCGGTCCCTCAGCAAACAACAACATATCCTCGGTTAAAACCGCGAACCCACATTCTCGAAGCAAGCCCGCTATCCCATGGCCAATTTCGGGATCTCCATGATACGGACGCCCAGCAAGAACGATCCCCCGCCCGCCTCTCTGCCTGATTGCGGCAAGGGCGTTTTTTCCCATCCTCGCGATGTCGTCGCGAAACGCTCTTTGCGCCGCAGATCCAACCACAAGCGCATGCTCGATATCGGCCAAAGAGAGGTCGGGGGCTATGGGGCGCAAGGCGTCAAGAAGCCGGACCGCGACGTCAGCGCAAACATCGAGATCTTCGGAAGAGAACAGCCCTTCCAGAACGGGAGCCGCAAGAGGCACGCCCCCATCACCGATCTCCTCCACATTCGCCTTCAAGACGAAGGGGACGCCCCTCGACGGCGGGCAAGAGAGCTCTCCAGGCATGACCTCGCGCACACTTGGCGCAAATATTGCAGCTACACGACGATTCACCAGGTCAAGAGCATGTGCATGCACGATTTTCGAGGGAAAGCACGCCGATTCGGAAGGAATCGTCCCAAGCGCCGCACCGCGAAGCTTCGCGCGCTCGCTTGACAAAACGACGTCGAAATCCAAGTCGCTCAAAACCCCATCCCAAAAGGGGAAGAGGTCGAACATCTCGAGGGTTCGCATGACGCCGATAGAGCCCCGCGCTCCCGAGCTTTCTCGCGCAGCGCGCGTAAACGCCCTTCGCACGCGAGCGGAGTAATAATCCGAAAACTGGATTCCACTTTTCGCACCCGAGCGATCGCCGCGCGCGCAGCGGTTCCCAACGGACAGCTCTCGCGTTTCGCCGTCGCTTTCAAAAGTCGTGACCGTTATAGAGCAATGGTTCCCACACAACTCGCACGTTTCTGTTCGCACTGTCAGTTGCAGTCTCTTCAATTGCTCGAGCGAGAGAAGCTCCGAAACGCTGCAAGCACTTTCGCCTTTGCCGCGAACATGCTGCTCGCGAGCCAGAAGGGCAGCACCATATGCGCCCATGTGCCCCGCGATATCGGGACGCACTACCTCGATTCCCGACAGCTTTTCGAACGCGCGCAACACGGCGTCGTTCAGAAACGTCCCACCTTGCACTACGACGTGCTTGCCGAGAGCGGCGAAATCGCGCACGCGCATCACTTTGAAAACAGCGTTGCGAACGACGGAATACGCAAGGCCCGCGGAGATGTCCCCGATGGTTGCGCCTTCCTTCTGAGCATGGCGCACACGCGATGTCATGAACACCGTACAGCGCGTTCCCAAATCTACTGGCTCGGATGCGAACAACGCAGCATCAAGGAACCTATCGAAGCGGACATTCATCGACCATGCCATCCCCGAAAGCAGCGCCCCGCAACCGCTCGAGCAAGCCTCGTTGAGGACAACGTTGTCAAGCGAGCCATTGCGCAGGTAAATACACTTGATATCCTGCCCGCCAATATCCAGGATGAAGTTCGCATCGGGGGAAAGCGATTGCGCGGCGCGCATATGGCACACCGTCTCAACTTCGCCCGCATCTACCCGAAGCGCTTGGCGCAGATAATTCTCACCATACCCCGTGACGAGCGAGCGGGCGATGGTAATTGCAGGAGAACCGTCGTGCATGCGAGGGATATGCTTCCACAGATCGAGAAGCATATCCCTCGCGGCCTCAATGAGATTTCCCGCCGATCGAGCATAATACGTCCGAAGAATGCTGCCATCTTTTGCGATAAGCGCATACTTGATCGCCTCGGAGCCAGAGTCGATTCCGAGAAACGCCTCTCCTTCGTATGCGCCCATATTCGTCCGAGGCGCACGATGAGACGCGTGGCGCTTGGAAAATGCCTCGAACTCTTCTTTGCTGCCGAAAAGCGGGTCAAGACGAGGCAGGGACGCTCCCTGCCTCCAATCGATTCCGTTTATCTTCTCGACCATTTGAGAGAGGGTGGAAGGCTGAGCATGCCATTGAGCCAGCGCAGCTCCTTGCGCAACAAACAGATGGCCCTCGCGCGGGACCACCACGTGATCGCTGTCGAGACCGAGCCGATCGATAAAGCGTTCCCGCAGCGCCGAGAGAAAATGAAGCGGTCCGCCCAAGAAAGCGACGTTGCCAACAATGGGCCTTCCGCATGCCAAGCCGCCGACGCACTGAGCGACAACCGCATCGAACGCAGAGCCGGCGATATCTTCCTTCGAGACCCCCTGATTGATGAGCGGGCGTACGTCTGCCTGGGCAAACACCGCACAACGCGAAGCGATGGGCAGAATGTTCTTGCAGCCATGGGCGCAGTAGTTGAGCTGTTCGGCGTTCATATCGAGCATGCCGGCGATGGTATCGATGAAGCCGCCCGTGCCGCCTGCGCACGTGCTGTTCATCCGCAGCTCCTCGCCACCCGTCAAAAACAGGATCTTCGAATCCTCTCCCCCGATTTCGATGGCGGTATCCGTTTGAGGAATCAGCGTCTTGATCGCCGATCGGACCGAAACGACCTCCTGAGTGAACGGCAAGCCCAACAACTCGGCAAGCTGCATTCCAGCAGAACCTGTAACACCGAAGGTCATCGCTTCGCAGGGGAAGTGAACGCTCGCGTTCTTCAACGTGTAGGCAAGCGTCTCGAACACATTAGATAGATGGCGCTCGTAGGACGAATACAGCACTTCGAGACCGTCATCAAGCACGACGAGTTTCACAGTCTTCGAGCCCAAATCGATACCGGCATGGAGCACGGCTCCCCCCTCTCCGCAATGGCTAAGATCAGCTGCTATTCCCCTTGTTCCCAAGGATATACAGGCTTCGGCCGTTCTTGCTGCTCTCGGCGCTTCTTCGCCTGCTGGGCAAGTTCAACGATCTTCTGATGCTCGATTCGCTTCTTCGCAAGATATTTCTGCTTGGCAGCATCGCGCATCGCGTCGGTAATGGGCTCGCCGCAGTTTGGACAGGCGTCCTCAAGCAGGTTAATCGGGCCCGCGCATTGTGGGCAAGTCGAATGCTTGTCGTAGCATTTGCCGCAACGGGAGCAATCGGTGCAGGCGAAAGTCATGACGCGCCTCCAAAGTAACACGCGGTCGCCCCGCCCGCATGAAAGCGAACGAGGCGACGTATCATTAGATATGAATCAACTAGCGATAGACAGCGAGATGGCCGTCGGTCTTCTCCGCGAGCTCGTTGATCTTGTCGAGCTCATCGACATGCAGCGCCCTGGAGATGCAGATTGCCGCGCAGGGAGCCTCGCCTTCTTTCTCGAGACAATTCGCGCACTTGTCGAGACGGTACGCGTACGGCGACATGAACATCTCGTGGCGGCCGTCGACGACATCGGGCTTGCCCAGAAACACGCGCATATACGTTTCGGTTACCGGCAAGTCGTAATAGTCTTGGCAAGCCAGCTGACACGCTGAGCAACCAACACAATAATCAAGCTCTACGAGCACTCCAATTTTCTTTGCCATGGTTCTTCCTTCCTAACACGCGAGGATTCAACTATCGGACTACAGTTCGTTCACCTTGGTGACCTTGCAAAGCAAGCTTCGCATCGGCGCCGCGCCAAAGCCCGGATCGGAGCCCTCGGCAGTGGTGAGAATGTTCGGGTTGCCCTTGTCCCAGCTGAAACCAGGAAGATTCAGCTCCTTGCAAGCGTGCTTGTAGTTGGGTCGGCACATGGACGCAGCGCCCTTGATAACGCCCTTGGAGATGCGGGCCTTTGCCTTGATTTTGCCACGACGGGTCTCGACCCAGAGCCACTCGCCTTCGGAGATCTGACGCTCACGCGCGTCATCCTCGTTAAGCTCGATATAGGGCCACGGCTCGAGAATGCGCTGATGGGCGATGTTCGTCCATGCGGAGTGGTAGAAAGCGTAGTCGCGAGCGCCGGTGGTAAGGCAGAGGTCGTATTCCTTATAGAGGTCCGGCGTCTGATACGGACTCTCGAAAGGCTCGCTGTAGCTCGGCAGGGGCGAGTCATAGCCGTAAGAAGGCATCTGCTCCGAGAACACCTCGATGCGCGACGTCGGAGTCTGGAATTTGACCAGGCCCTTCTCATGCTGCCTCGTGGTGCGGTTCTCTCCGCCGTACAGGACGAAGTAACCGATCTTCGCAGCCTCTTCGTAGTCGTTGATAGGCTCCTTGCCGTTCGGCTTCAGATGGAACTCGTTGAGGCGCCAAAGCTGCATCTCCTCGGAAGACTTCCACGGCCACAGATCGGGAGCGAAACGACGACCGAGCTCACGCTGGAAGTACCAGTCGTCCTGAGCCTCGCCCGGAGCGTCGACGGCCTTCTGCGGGATGATGAACGGACAGGGCTCGGGATAGAGCTCCTCGTCAAACACGCCAACGCGCTCCGACCAGTGGGCGGCGGGAAGGACGATGTCGGCAATCTCGTTGCCGGGGGTCATAAAGTAATCCATGTCGACATTGAGCTCGAGGATGTCGTTCAGCAGCGCACGGTGAATCTTCTCCGTATCCTCGAAGCAACCCAAGGGGTCGTTCGCAACGGAAATCATCACTTTGACAGGCCAAGGCTCGCCCGTAAGCATTGCGTCCCACACGTCGTTCGGGATGTTAGCGTTGCCGTAAACCTGCGTGTACATCGGATGCTTGTCGTAGCCGAGGCGCAGCTTCGGCGGAACGCGGTCATACGCGGTGATCTTAGGATCGAGCATGAACTCCCAGAAGGTGTTGAAGTAGATGCCTCCCTTGTCGTCGATCGGCGGGTTCAACAGCAGCTGGAGAATGGTAATCGCGCGACCTGACTGCAGGGCGTTCGAAGTCATCATACAAGCACCGAGATATGCAGTGAGCAGCGAGGACTTGCCATCCGTGGGGTTGGTGATGATGTCGAACATCTGGAGGATCTTCTCGACCGGAGTCCAGGTAACGGCGGAAACCTTCTCGGGGGTCCACATCGCAACCTCGTCCTTGTAGGTCTCAAGGCCGGTCTTGCATTCCTTCTTCGAGCCGTCCTTCAAGGTCACTTCGTGAACGCCCATGATGTCGGGGTGCACATCTTCGCGATTGAAATCTTCCGTCTCAGGACGCCAGATGGCGATAGCATCGGCGTTCTTGTCCCAAACGACATAGTGCTCGTCGGATCCGCCTTCGACGAGGTCAGCCTCGCGAAGCATCATACGGGTGTCAGCGTCGATCAAAAAGCCGGCGTTCGTCCACTTCGAGAGCATAGGCTCTGCGTTCATGAATTTGCCGCTTTGGAACATGAGGTTGGTGAGACCCATCGCCAGAGCGCCGTCAGTGCCGGGGCGAACCGGAACCCAAAGATCGGCCTTAGCTCCGATGTCGCGGAAAACCGGGTCGACGACCACGACGTGCGCACCGTTGCGCTTCGCGTCCATAATGCGAAGGCCCGAATACTGGCGCGAGCGAATGGGGTTGGTGCCCCACATTACGATGGAACCAGCGTTGCGGTAGTCACACGCCTCATGAGGATGGAACATACGGCCCCAGGTCACATGCGTCTGAGCCAGGTTCGGAAGCAGGCAGACATGGGTAGGCCAAACCTTGCCGCCGCCGTTCCAGGAGTTGTTCAAGCGATCGAGGAAGTGGTTGGAGCCACGGCCTGTGCCCTGGGAAATGATGATCGACTGCGGACCGTACTCGTCGATAACCTTGCGCATCTTCGCCTCGATGAGATCGATGGCTTCATCCCACGTGATGCGCTCCCACTCGTCCTTGCCGCGGTTTTCCGTATGGGGTTCGTCTACCGACCACGTCTTGCGCTTCATAGGGTACTTCAGGCGATCGGGATGGGAGTGGATCTCTTGGGCCGAAAACGCCTTCACGCAAAGAATGCCGTCGTTGACCGGGCAATCCTTATCGCCCTCTACGCGAACAATCTCGTTGTTGTCATTGACAGTAAGGATGACGCCACATTTGGAGTGGCAGTCGAAGCATACTGTGCGTACCTTTTTTTCCATGTCCTACCTCCGTCTTTTCTCTCGTCTATGTCTCGTCTGCGCCGGAAAAAGGGCGCAGTCCACCACCGTCAGCCGAATGCGGCTTAAAAACGGTTGTAGCCGATTAGAATTTCTTGTCCTTGGTTTCAGGACCGATAAGGAATACAAGCAAACCAGGAATGATAACCATGGCCGCCGCGATGTACATCGTGGTGTACACACCGAAGCTCGTCATGACGCCCGCAAGCACAATCGGTCCGATGATGGAGCCCATTCGGCCCCACGAAGTCGCCAGACCGTTTCCTGTCGTTCGAATGCTCGTCTCGTACAACTCGGGCGTATAGAGGGCCATCATCATTGCGTTCAGGTACTTGCCGAACTGGTAAAGGATGCCCGTGATGATGAGCATAACAAGCGTGGTCGAGGCGCCGTACGCGATGCCGAAGATCGAAGTGCACAGGCCCGCGATGAGGAACGTCTTTTTACGCCCGAACTTCTTCGCAGCCCACGTCGAGAAGAACCAAGCGGGGATGCCACCCAAGATGCCAATAGTGACGAAGCCAGTGGATTGCACGACGTCAAAACCCTTTTCGATCAGAATCGTCGTGAGCCATGTCGTCAATCCGTAATCGCTGAACATGCTAATGAACCACACAAAGAAGCAGAGTATGGTAACCTTTAGATACTTCGAGCTGAAAAGGTCCTTAAACGTCGCTTTCGTTTGGACACGCTCGATGACCTCGACGGGGGGAAGTTCCTTGTGCCTCGCTATGGCTTCCTGCTCGAATTTCGTGCAGATTGCATCGGCTTCCTCCCATCGACCCTTGGCTTCAAGCCAAAGGGGCGATTCCGGACAACATTTGATGATTCCGATTACGAACAGCGCAGGCAGAGCCTCGGCAAGGTATACTCCGCGCCAGTCGAAATGCGGAAGGATGAGCACCGTGAGCACGCCGGCGACCGCAAAGCCGACAGGCGTCATGAGCTGGTAGAGCGTCATGAACTTCGGTCGATCCTTGCCGGAAACTAGCTCGCTAAGGTAACTAAGTGCGACTGGGAACTGAGCGCCAAGCCCAAGGCCCAAAAAATAAATCGCATCGTGAACAGGTAATACACGTTCGGAGATGCCACCAAAGCGAATCCCGCAACGCCCCAAATAAGCATCGAGACGACAATCGTCTTTTTACGCCCGACCTTATCGGCGATGCGCCCAGCAGCGATAGCGCCGATGAACATTCCAAGAAAACAAATCGACGAATAATAGCCGCCCGTTGTTGCGTCCATGCCGAAATACTCTCGGATAGTCGGCATAAGAAAACTCGTACCGCCGAGGTCAATTGTCTCGGCGAACCAACCCATCAGCACGAAGAAAATAATCAAGGTGGTGTGCGGTGATGTTGGGATACGGTTCATTCGGTCAGCAACAGAATAATGAGGTTCCTTCTTCGCCTCCGTCGCCTTCCCGTCTGTAACTGGTCCTGCCATTGTCTGATCCTCCTCACAAACATAAACGATCTGCCACTAGATAAACCCGTTGGGAGTGCTGGACAGATTTAGGATGACGGATCATGCCCCTTTGATTTCCCCTCTCTTTTCAACCCCCTTTTTCATCCCATGAGTACGATACGATGCGGCCACAAGAAGGTCGAACAAGCGCTTGTTTAAGTGCTTCAACTGTTTTGATGCGCTACCGAAGACGGCAGGGTTTCAAACATGCAGCAAAACGCCCCTCCTTCCCAAACCGATCGCAATGGCTGGAAAGAAGGGGCGTTGGATTCTTCTATTAATACGCGAGCTGGAAGATCATGACGACAGCATCTCAAACGTCTTGAAGTAGCGAGGCTTTCCCCTCTCCTCTTCGAGCTTTTGCTCGATATAATCCAAAACGCGATCGACATTGGCTGAAGAGATATTGCGTTTAGCCACAAGAGTGCCGAACTCCGTGCTGAATAGTCCTTCTGTCGGCTTTAAGACAACATGTTGAGGGAGCGTTCGCATTCCCTCGGCGAGCTTAGGGGCAAAACTGACCGCCTGATGCTCGATGACTTGGTCGTACACAACAGAGCTAGCATTGGTAATCGTTTTGATGTTGTCTTCTCTTACATAATCATCAAGAGCGTCGCCTAGGACAGTATCCCGGTACCGCACAATCTGACATGAGTCAAGATCCTTCGGAGTAATCACCTTTTTCGAAGAGAGCGGAGAGAATTCGGATACCACCGCAACGAGGGGCGACACGGCGAGAGGGCGATACACCAAATCCTCTTCCTCGATTGCCGCCTCGACGATTTGCCGATGTCGATTGGTCGCAGGAAACGACACAATTCCCAAGCAGTCCTCATTCTCCCTTGACAATAAGCGAGGAACCAGGCGATAGATATTTGCCTCGTTGACTTTTACCGCAAAGGGGAATAAGCCTGGCTGTTGCAAGCCGAGCAACGTGAGCAGATAGCGCGACACGCAGGAAGTGACCGTCACCCTCACGATTCCCTGGCTTGGGGCGATTTCCGAGAGCTTGTACTTAGTGAGCGCCCCACGTGCGTCGTCGTACTGCGCGATTATGCCCTCGACGCGCTCGGCAAGTTCCTTTCCCGCCGGAGTGAGAGTCACCGCATTGTTGTTGTAGGCCATAAGAGTGATACCGAAGTCTTTTTCAAGCTGGTGCAATGCCCTGCTCAGACCCTGTGGCGTCATGTAATACTCCGCCGCGGTCTTCGATATCGAGAGCGACTTGGAAAAGTCCCGAAAATAATACAGGTACTCAATATGCATAAGACCGCCTCCCCCTCAGTCAAGATATGCATAGTAATTACTGTATCATGGAAACCTCATCATTTGACTGGGCAAAACAAAATGGCGCGACCTGGGCAGCAGAGCAAAGCCCTGGATCACGCCATTATGACAGTTGAGCTATTTCCCAGATGGAGGCTTCGGCGCACCCGGCACCGTCGGAGCGCCGGGAGCAACTGGCGCTCCACCTGCCGAAGGAGCCGCGGGAGCGCCTTCGGGCGGAAGCGGAGCCTTGCAGAAGGGGCAATTAACCGGTCGGAAATTCGGTGACACGATTTTCTTTCCGCATTCTGGGCAAATGAGCGGACCTGACGTTGTGTCCGGTGGCCTGAAACACATAACATCCTCCTCTTTCGTTACTATCGCTATGCATTGACTCGCCTTAACGAAATCGCAAGCCAATAGTATCGAGCGAGTCAGCGCGTTCCAAGCAACTAACAGTGAGACCCACCCCCACGAGTTGTTGTGCGAAGACTGAGGTCGGGATACTTGCTTCTGCTTTCAAAAAGAACACGAGGAATGGCCGATTCTGGCACAAAAGCCGAGGTATCCCACAGGGAGTGCGTAGGGACGGGAGAGCCCTCGGGTTGGACGTTTCTGCGACCTGGCGTTTCTTCTCGAGAGCGATCCATCAACCCGCAGCAGCCTCCTGAGGAGGGGCTTCATCCGTGGGATACCTCGGTTTTCGTGCCAGAATTCCTTGTTTGCTGTGTACTTTTGCGAGATTCGATTAGCTTCCTTGCCAGTTTCGCAAGATTGAGCCACTCTGGAGATCCTCACTCGCGCGCGCTCGCCGTCTCGCAGCCCGCATCAACTCGCGTAACTCAGGTTGTTAGCCCTTGTTCTCGCGCGTCAGCAGGTTCAAGAGCGCGCGAACGTAGATTTCAGTGCACTTGTCGAGGTCCTCGATGGCAATAAACTCGTTCAGGAGATGCGACATCTCCACCTGACCGGGAAAGATCGGGCCGAAAGCGACGGTGTTCCTCATCGTTCGCGCAAATGTCGCGGCCCTGCCGCTACATCTGGCTTACCAAGTTGTCGGTCTCGCGCGCGATGCGCATCTCCTCGTCGGTGGTGACGACGCAGATCTTGATGGGAGTGTCTAATGGGGCCATCGTCGATGAGCGCGGCTTTTGTGAAGTACTCGTCACAAGCAACGCATATCCACTTGCGTGGTACGCTTTGCAGGAAGTCTTACGAACTGCCGAAGGAGCCTGGATGCAGCTGGAAACCCCGAACGACGTCGCCCTTGATACGGCAGACGCTGAACTCGCGCACGCAACGCTTCTCACCACCGAGGGCGCAACGTGCGTTGCCGTTCGCAACGACGAGGTCGCGATCACTCGAGAACGCGGCGTGAAGCCCCTCCTCCAATGGATTTCCGAGGGCGTAAGCTTCGAGGGCTGGTCTGTCGCCGACAAGGTTGTGGGCAAAGCGCCGGCACTTCTGTACGTGCAGCTCAAGCCCGCTGCGGTCTACGCGATTGCCATGAGCGAGGCCGCACGCGATATCCTGCTGGCAAACGGGATAGCCTGCGGCTGCGAGGACCTGGTTCCCTTCATCGCGAATCGCGCAGGAGACGGGCAGTGTCCCATGGACGCCTCCGTCACCAACATCTCCGATCCTCGCGAAGCCGAACGAGCAATTCGCGAATGCGCCCGCCAGATGGCTGCCTCGCGCAAGTAGTGGGCCGCTGTAGCTGTCGCGCATACGCCGAGGCGCCTCGGCAAGCAAGGCGCTCCCATCACAGCCGGCGTGCGATTCCCGCGAAACCTAGCGCGGGGCCGCAGTATCTGAACAAGAACCCTTTGATGTTCACTTGCAAGGGTCATACCATAGATGATGTCGAAGCGAGCGCAGACAATCCGGTTTGCAGCGCCCGCCTTGCATGATGGCGGAAATCCGTCGACGACGCCCGGTGCCGCGGAAGACGGCCCATAATCGTCGACTTTCCCGATAATTGTATTTTTGGCCCGATAGCCCCATTCCCCCAGGCTGGAGGATATGATTGAGCCAATAACTTCCTTATGAGGAGGAACGGATATGTTCAAAGTCTCTAAGCGCACGCTGCTTCTTATCGCCGGCATTGTTTGGCTTGCCGCCGGCGGTAACATTGCCTGGCTGGGCATCCAGGCGTTCGCTCAAATCAACATGAGCTACGTCTGGGCGATCATCCTCGGCGCCGTCGTGGTGTTCACCCTGTTCCACATGAAGATCTTCTCGAAGATGGTGGGCAAGCATTCAAATCGAATCGCCGCCTACGAAGACAACGAGATCGGCTTTTGGCGCTTCTTCGACGCATCGGGCTACATTATGATGGCCATCATGATGTCGGGCGGAATTTCGCTGCGCGCGTTTGGCCTGGTGCCGATGTGGTTCATCGCATTCTTCTACACCGGTTTGGGCATCGCGCTCGCGCTTTCGGGCGTCAGCTTCCTCGTACGCTTCGCACGCCGCAGCGGCACCCCCGCACCGTGCCCCTTTAGCTTCCTTACGCTCTCGCGCGAGAAGGAATAGGGCACGCGAAGTATTGCGAAGGCGCCAACATCAAGCACGTCTGCTACGGGACGCTAGCAGGCGGACTTCTCGCGAAGCGGTGGGAAGGCGTCGGTGCGATCAAGCCCGAGACGCGCTCGCAGGTGAAATACCTCCAGGTGCTCGAGGATTCCGTCGGGTACGAGGGATATCAGAAGCTGCTCGAGCTGCTTGAGAAAATCGCTTCCCACTACGGAGTCAGCGTCTCGCATATAGCGACCAAGCACATCCTGGGACGGCCGAGCGTCGCCTGCACCATCGTCGGCGTGCGCAACAGCCACCATGTCGCTGACAACTGCAAGATTTTCGGATTCGAGCTTTCGCCCGAGGACGAGGCGGCCATCACGGCGTTCCTCAACGGATACCCGCGCCTTCAGGGCGACTGCTACACGCTCGAGCGCGAAAGCCCGCGATACAAGAACATCATCCACATGAACGTGAACGAGGAGGAACAGGGCGGAAACGACGCCTTGGCCAGCGAGTAGAGGCGACGCCGACGATCAGTCCAACCTGCACAGCCGGAATCTCGAGCACCTTCTTCACGAACTCGATGACCGTAAGCTTCTGCTCGGGCTCGTCGGAACCCTTGTAGACGATGTTCGTGCTGCCGCTGTTCGCGAGGGCGTCCCTCCCGATCATAGCGACGCCCTCTGGCACGAAGATTGTCTTGAGGTTCGTACAGCCGTCGAACAGCCCCGCGCCAATGGAGGTAAGGCCCGACAACACCACGTTCGAAAGCGAGCAACATCCGCCGAACATAGTGGCAGGCAGGCTCTTCTGCGCGGTAATCGTAACCGTTGGCAGGTTCGCGCAGTTGGAGAAAAGCGCGGTTCCCAGATTTTCAAATAAGCGCATCCTTCTGCGAGCGAAGGAGCGTCGTGCGCTCGATGACCGATTCGACCTCATTGAAAGCTGCATCGTGGATCGCGTTGACATCGCGAGGGATATTCGCCTTGAAATGCCGCACGCGGAGCGATAAGCGAGAGGGGGATTCGTCGCCAATGGCCGCCGCAGAAGCGCCCGAGCTATGAGACAGGGGTCGGGTGATTCATCTCACGCTCACCCAATTCCCGGATGCACGCAAATATCGGGGGGACCTGCCAGAAATCGGGTGGTTTTCATCAACAGGAGGCACCTGAAGGGCGTCGTTCGATCTTCGTTGGAGAAACGGCAGGCTGCACTCGAACATAAGGCCAGGTTAGCGAAGTCCGAATTCCGAGCGTCTCCCCTTCCGCTCCGCAGCCCCTTCTCGAGTCGATGAAAACCACCCGATTTCTGGCATGTCTACCCCTTGAAAATGCATTTCGCTCCTCCCCTTTCCCAATTGAAGGATGCGAGGTTAAGGAGGCAGACATTCCTCTGCAGACGACCCGCAGGTTATATAAGTCGCAGAACCATGCGCGTCGTGCCCGGCAAATCGGAAAACCCGAAGCGGCGATAAAAAGCCGATGCGGCCTCCCCCGTCGGATCGACGACAAGAGCCCTCGCGCCGGCAAGCTCCGAAACCTTTAGCGAGTTCAGGATCGCATCGCGCAGAAGTTGGGCGCCCAGACCCTGATAACGTTCGTCTACGCCAAGCATGCCCAGAAGGATCGCGGGACCAGGCTCGGGGCGTTTGCGACAAGCAAAAAGTCAACAAGAGGGACTGCGGCGGGAATCTTGAACCAATTGTATCCATGAAGTGTGGAGAACGCCAAGCTACGCAGACGACCAGAAGCTCAGGAGTAAAATCAGGGTATAGGTGTAAGAGTCTGAACTGGTCAAACGTAAAATCGTGAGCTCAAAGTGAGTTCACGATTTCTGTGAGCAAATGTCGGAGTGCAGCGCTATGAATTCGCAATCTCGTTGACGAATCCGTTGACCCACTCGACTGCCGCGGCAAGATTCTGGGTGACGCCCAAGCCTTCTGCAGATTCCGCATACAGGGATGCCCAATTCAACCCGGCCTCAATCGTGGGAGGCCATGCTTGCTGACCCCTGTACGCGAACAGCCGCTCGCACGTCTCGCGGGTTTGAGCAAGGTCGATCTGCCCCTTCAGGCTTATCAGTTGCAGATCAACGAGATCATGCGCGCGCTTTGAGCCCTCTTCAGACAAACCGTGCAGCTTTTGGGCAATCTGGTGGCTGAGGCGCATGACGGGGACGGGGGATGGCGGATCGAAGCCAAGCGCCTCGAAGAGCATTGCCGCGTCCTTCGGGACGATCATGTCCGGATCGTCGGCATCGCCTATCTCGTTATGCCCGACCTCAAGCGGCACCGTCACCCAGGATTTTCCGAGGTAGCTTAACTTTACATCGTAGGGCTGCATGACGTAGGCTGCGGGAACTCCGGTTGGCGCGGCTGGCTCTCTTCTGACGGCAGCTCCGGTGAAGCCTTGCCACCCCTCCTCAAGCGCGGCGTTCAGCACGCCTATGTACTCGTCGATGCCAGAGGCTCGTGCGGTATCGAGGTCCTCGCTGAAGCGGGTGCCCGCATCGCCGAATCTGAGCTTCAGGGCGCTGCCGCCTTTGACGGCCCCGTCGGGCAGCATCTGCGCGACGACGGCATCCGCCATGAGCGTCCGCGCCTGGACGAACGCCGGGCCGCGCCCGGCAACGCGCTCGATCGCGATATCCAGATTCCTGCGACTGTTCGGCCTCTTCGCCATCAGCTTCCCACCTCGCTATCGACCCTGTCGGCCTCTTCTTTCTTCAAAAGCCCCTGCCGAAGCGCCTCTTCGACCGCCGCGTGAAGCCTCTCGGGCATGAGCTTTCCGATGCATGAGCGAATGGCGGCTCCCACCTCCTGAGAAGGAATGCCTTCGTAGCACGTCACGTCCGATGCGCCCTTGCGCTGCACGACCTTCATCCCTTCGGGCAGCTTCCGGCGCACACGCTTAGGAGTGGCAACAAACATCTTCGTCGGATTGGTCGGGCAAAGGGAGAACATCGCGAGCACGGACTCGCCGTAGAGATAGGCGTCAGGCCCCACTGCGGCGACGCTTTCCGCGAAGGGGTCAAAGGGGCTTGGAACATGGTGCTTTACGCGGTAGACGCCATGCCCGATGCGCGTCAGTTTTCCGTGGGATGTAAGCCTTGAGAGCTCCTTGTCTGAAACTCCCATCGCGACCGCTTCGTCTCGCGTCACGAGCCCATAATTGTCGGCAGCCGCCTCGTATATGTCCTCATATTTGCTCATGTCAAAACCTTACCATATTTGGGAAGGTTTTGACATGGTAGGTGTTAATCTGCGGACAAATATTGCAATCGAAATCAGCCGAGGAAGCAAGTTGGAGCGAGCCTGCACCATAGAGATAATCTCCGCGCAGGCACGCATTTTGACGGGGCGATTCCCTATAATGGATGCTAGCAAATGAGGGGATGCAAGGGGGCATATGGAAATTGGCGGACGGGGTTCTTTCCCGAGAAACACGCTTGGGACGGCAACCATCAACATCGTTCTCGACCATCTAGGCGATTTCGAGATCGTCTCGACGCCTGAGAACCCAAATCGCACCGTGTCCTGGTGCAGCGCCCCTCTTCCACCCGATAAGCAGGCTCCTTACGACGACCGCGTCACCCTCTACGTCATCGAGGCCAGCGATGCCGAGGAGCTTTTCGCGCAGCGTTCGCATGCAATCGGGCTAATCGCCCTGCAGCAAGACGAGCCTTTCTCGCCCGATGCGCCGCCCTTCCCCGCAGACCTTTTGCGCTAGCTCGTTATCGTCCGCAGCAAAACGCCGATCAGCAAGACAAAGCTTTTGGGGGCCGTCATGTCGACGGTCTATTCCCGCCTCTTCTCGATACGCGAATGGGCAGCCAACCTTGCGGGAATCGTATCGAGAGAGGGCACAATTCAGGAGCTCATCGACGAGAGCGAGCAGCTGTTCGACAACTTCATCGATGTGAACGACTCAACGTACAGCCTCATCGCGCGCACCAAAAACATCGAGCCCGCCGACCCGCTTTCGACCGAGCTCGTGCGCCTGGGCTGCCACAATCTCGACGCCATCAAGGCCGCAGAGTCAATCGGCGCCTTCGGAGAATGGCGAGACCAATCGGACATCAACGTGTTCGGGCCGGACGAAACCGTCCCCTTCAAGTACATCACGTGCGTTTTGAAGGACAGGAACTCCTACGCCGGCCACATCGTCATGGTTTGCAACAACCATGACGCAACGCCCGGTATGATAGATATGTTCAGGATACTATCGAACGCCTGCCAGCAAATCGTAAGCAGCGCGTTTTTCAACGAGTCTCCCACCGCGCTTTTCTTAAGAAAGCTCATCGACAACGCACGGTTGACCTAAGCCTACTTCGACGAGCAATCATCCCTGCTTGGCCTGGATACCACGGGTTGGTTCGGACTGGGAATGATCGACTACCGTGGGGGCGAATACTCCGAGCAGCCATCGTGGGTCGCATCCATGTTGCAGAAGACCTTCCCTGACTACCAGGTCTTTCCCTACGAGGATTCGCTTCTTGTGCTGAGCTTTTGCAAGGAAGGGCACATCGAGCGACGCAAAGAGGACTTCGAGAAGCTCGACGCGTTCTGCCTCGAGATGAAATGCACGGCTTACGCGTCAGACACGTTCGAGCACCTGCGCAACCTTCGTTTCGCGTTCGCGCAAACCCGCATCGCGCGGTCGTATAAATCCTGCATCGATATCGAAATGCGACCGCTCGACAACATCGACAGCCGGCGAGTGTTCCACTTCGGCGACGCGTTCGCGTACTACTGCCTCGACGGGCGCGAGACGGACCCCGACCTGTGGTCGTTTTGCATGGACCACACCATCTTGGACGACATCGTCGCCGCCGAGCCTGGCCACAGCATAAGCGACGTGAAGCTTTTGTACTGCTACCTGTTCAACGAGCGCAAGACCACGCCGACGGCGCAGCAGCTGCACATGCACCGCAACAACGTGCTCTACCGCATCGGGAGCATCGAGAAGCGCTTCGGAATCGACCTGGGACAGTTCGGCACGCGCGAGCGCCTGATCAGCTGCTATCGGTACAAGATTCTCACCTCGAACAAGTTCCGCCAGCTGCTCGTCTAGAGTTTAAACAGAAATGGGACCTCCCGCATACAGGAAGCCCCATTCTGCCGGTGGGACAAATCACCCGACTCCCGTCCCACCCCCTAAAGAGCGAGGCGCGCGTCTCCCTACCCTGCCGCAGGGCGGAACACAACCGAGTTCGGCGTGCGGTGCGCAAGCTTCGTCAGCTCCTCAAGCTCCCCGAACTCCATCACCCCCGCCTGGCAATGGTGGACGCACATGGGAAGCCGTCCCTCGCCAACGCGCTCGCTGCACAGATCGCACAAGCTTGTCGGCAACGGAAGGTAGGTGAACTCCCACGAACCGTCCTCTTTTTGGCGGGGGCCATCCTGCAGCACATGGATTCCCCATTGCCCCTTCTTCAGATGGTGTTCCTTCTTGCACGCAACCTCACAAGTGTGGCATCCCGTGCAATACCCGTAATCGATGAAAAGACCGTAAGTCATGATGCCCCCTAGCACGCGCTCTCGGACGGATGAATCATCTCGTCGTGGTTGGACATGGTGATGCGCTCGTAATCCCAACCGCCACCTGCCACTATTTCGGTCGGGGTCGGTGCGCTGTTCTCGGGCGTGCAGCGATAGATTTTGCACAAAAAGCCCTTGTACGGGGCGCCGTAACCTGTCTCGCCATACGCCATCTGCGTGGTGAGGTTGTTGATGTTGGAATCGAAGACGCCGAACAGGTTCGGGGCACCGGCCTCGGTCTCGGGGAACCACCAGCCGTGCTCGGCGTTGATCACGCCCGGCTTCATCTGGGGCGTCAGGTGGGCGCGTTGGCGGCAACGGCCCCGGCCGTTCTCGATCCAGCACCAGTCGCCTTCGCCAATACCGAACTCCTCGGCGGTCTCGGGGTTCACATCGAACAGCGGGTCCGGATGAAGCTCGCGCATCGTTTCCTGATTGCGACCCTCAGAGTGGAAGAACTCCCAGGAGCGATGCCCCGTCGTAATGACAATCGGGTACTCCTTGAACTTCTCGGGGCTGCTCACGGGGCTTTCCCACGGCTCCTCGTACTTCGGCAGCGGGTCGAGGCCGAACGACGCGAACGCGGGCGAGTAAAGCTCGATGCGGCCGGTCGCCGTGTTGAACCCCGGCTTGCCATCGGTTCTCAGCAGGCCCTTCTCGTGGCGATAGTATTCAACCTGCGGCCACGTCGTGACCTTCTCCACCTGGTCGGCGAAGGTTTGCCCCTCCGGCGCGTTGTGCGAGTTGTAGGTGATCTGCCACTGGCAGAGCTCGGCTTCGGTGGTGATGTCGTGGAAGACCTCGTGCGCGAGCTCGGGGTTCAAGCGGTTGATCAGGTCGATAGTAATCTGATTGTCCGAGCGCGCTTCGCCCTGCGGCGCCACAACGGGCATGCACGCGCGCGTCGGGGCCCACCATTCGCGGATGGAGGTTCGCTCGGCTGCCATCGCGATGGGAAGGAACAGGTCGCAAACCGCGCTCGCCGTCGGCGTCATGACGTAGTCGAGCACCACGTTGAAGTCCATCTTCATCATGGCCTCGTACACGCGCGGGGCCTCGGCGCCCATGTTCGTGATGGGATTGGTGCCCTCGAGATAGAGCATCTTGATGGGGTACGGGTCGCCCGTCTCGATGGCATTAAGCATGCAGTCTGCCTGGGCACACGCCGTAACGCCGAACTGATGCATGGGGGACATGGTGTTGCCGAGCCGCTTCGCTTGAAGCTCCGGATCGAGCCATTTCCACCCGCACGAGTAAGAGAGCTCCATATCCCACGGAAGGCGTGCCATGCGCATTCCGCCAGGCGCCTCGAGATTTCCGGTCAGCGCCGAAAGCGCCATGATGGCGTGCACCTCGTGGACGCCGTTCGCATGGGCGTCGGTCGCCAAGCCCCATTGCAGCGTTGCAGGCCGCGCGGAGCCGAACAGTCGCGCGGCACGTCGGATGTCCTCCGCGTCGATTCCGCACACTTCCGCCGCGCGCTCGGGCGTCCAATCCTTCACACGCTCGGAGAGCTCATCGAACCCGTAGGTCCATTTCTCGACGAAATCATGGTCGTAAAGGTCTTCGCCGATGACCACGTTGATCATCGCCATAGCGAGCGCCGCATCGGTCGCGGGACGAACCTGCAAAAGCACCTCGGCGTGCGCCGCAAGCCACGTGACCTCGGGATCGACGACCACAAGCTTCGTGCCGCCACGGCGCATCGCATCGACGATCCAATGCCCGAAAAAGCCGTCGCCGTTGGAAACGATCGGGTTGTTACCCCAGATCAAGCACACTTCCGGCCATATGTAGCGGGGATCGTCGTAGCGCAGCTCGGAGAACTGCGACATGTCGGCGACAGGGCAATCGCCGTGCATGATCATCGTGCCCGCCATGCGAGGGAGCATGCACGAGTCGCCCGTCAGAAAGCCGCACGCCAAGTTCGGCGTCTTGAACGCGATATAGCACGTAAGCGCCAGCTGGCAGTTCACGTCGCGCCCCGTGCCGACGAGCCCGACAATGGACTCGGGACCGTAGTCCTTCTGGATGCGACGCACGTTCTCCTCGATAAGGTCGTACGCCTCGTCCCAGCTGCACTGCTCCCACGCACCGTCGTCGCCGCGCTTGGCGGGGTCGCGACGCATGGGGTGGACGACGCGGTCCTTCCCGTAAATCGCCTCGAGTTGATTCAGGCAGCGGATGCACAGGCGCCCCTGGTTGAAGGCAGCGCGCGGGTCGCCCTCGACGTGGTCGAGCACGCCGTCCTTCACGTAGTACACCAGCCCGCACCCGTTGTGACAGCCGGGCGCCGACCAATGGGTCGAGCGGAATACGTCGAATTCCCCTTCTTTCCAGTGCCGCTCGCCTCGATAGAGCTCTTCGTTGTATTTCGTCATCTTCTCTCCCCTCTCGATTTCTCTCACTTCGCCTTGTCGTTTTCGTTTCAATCCGCAATCGGCGTGTTGTACGGACAGTCCACAAAACCGGAATCCGCAGGTTTGCCACCCTGCCCGCAAGGCCACGCACACCATTTCCCGCTGCGCTGGCACAACACGGGAGCGACCGCGACCATCCCCAACAGCTCTTCGCCGCATTTGGGACAAGGAAGGCTGCCCGCCGAGAGGACTTCTCCCTTGGAGAAGAACGTGACCGCGCCGCACGAGGGGCACGTCGCGACCTTCTGCTTCGGCGGCTTGCACCTTCCGCAGACAGGGTTGCATGCCCAGCACATATCGTCTCCTATCTAGCAAAAAGGGCGGGACCCCGATTTCGAAGTCCCGCCCGCGAGGGATTTGACCTTCCCAGCGCACAGGGGGGATACGCGCTGCGAGGCAAAGGTTGTCTTACTTGCCAGATTCCTCGACTTCGGATGAGCGATTGCCCGTGACGAGCTTCGGGAGGAACAGGGCGGAAATCAGCACGAGAGCCGTCAGAATCGCATACGCTGCGCCGTTGAGCAGGTCGTAGTTCAGGCCGCAAATCGGGGCGACAACGTAGGACGGGATGAGGAACGCGAAGGCGTTCTGGATGGTCGAGTGCAGGCCACCCGCAGCGCCCATGTGCTCGCGGCTAATGTCGGGAAGCTGCGCCGGAAGCGCTTTCGACAGCGGAAGCACGCCGCCGACCAGGACGGACACAATCATGACGCCCACGGCAGTGGCGATGCCGTCAAGCATGAACCAGTAGATGCCGATGCCGACGATGACTGCCGCGCACAGGCCGACGAGCCACCACTTCTCGTTGTGGGTCTTCGAGAAGATGAGCGGGAACATGATGCCGCCAACCGAGCAGGTGATGTTGCAGATAGACGAAGTGAGCGTCGCGAAGGTGTAGTCGAGTGCCTTGCCGCCGACGGTGGGATCGCCGGAGAGCGCAGCGACGAGGTAGCCGTTGTTGACCGCGCCGGCAGCCATGACAAAGCCGATGACGAGGCAGGCAACCCACAGGTTCTTCGACTTCACGACGACACCGAGATGCTTCATGACAGGCTCGACGATGCGCTGCTCGTTATCGGGGTGCTTCTTGTAGAGCACCGCCCACAGCACGACGACGATCACGGAGAGCACGGCGACCGCGACGAACACCGGAGTGGGCTCGGTGGCCATGCCGGCCAGCGGCACGGCGAGCGCGCAACCGACGGTGGCGCAGCAGAGATAAATACCCATAGCGACGCTGACCATCTTGCCAGGGAACCACAGGCTGATGATCTTCGCGGAGTTCGCGTTCAGAGCAGCCAGACCGAAGCCGAAGATGACCGACGTCACGAACATGCCGGCGAACCCTCCCCAGAAGATACGCAGGATGGCGCCGATCGCGGAGATTGCCAAGCCGATGACGAGCACCTTCTTGATGCCCATGCGGTCGGCCATGGTGCCAGTCACCATGCAGAACAGAAAGCCCGTCAAATACGAGCAGCTCGTGAGCATCATGAACTGCTGGGCATCGAAGGCCCACGGACCTGTTGGATTCAAAAGGATGCCGGCCATGCCCGTGAACACGAGCGTGGAGCCGTTCACGACGATGCAGGCAAGGCCCATGAGCGCCAGAATGATCCAGCGATAGCCGTATACCTTTTCGCCATCGATAATCTTGTAGTTCATTTTTCCCCTTTCATTGTTGCACCTCGCCGATGCAATCCCGCGCGCATCGGCGAAGCGACATCACTCGATGTTACCGCGCTCCCCCCGCTTGCCGACGCCCCCGAGGGGTGCCGGCAAAGGGCGCGATATCGACCAATCAGTTAGTCAAGCGAGAACACGACGGAGCGCGGCTGCTCGACAAGGCGCTTGGAGAGCTCCTCCATGTCGCCGTATTCCATACATGCTGCCTCGCAGTGGTGCACGCAGCTGGGAAGCTTGCCGATTTCGGTGCGCTCGGCGCACAGGTCACACAGCTTGGTGGGAATGGGAAGGTAGGTGTATTCCCAATCGCCGTTGATGTTCTTGTGCGGACCGTACTGGGCGATCTTGATGCCGAACTCGCCCGCAGGAAGCTTCTTCTCCTGGGAGCACGCCATTTCGCAGGCGTGGCAGCCGAAGCAGATGTCGTAGTTGATGAAAAGACCCATCTTGCTCATGTTCGTCCCCCTCTCTTACTGTTGCTCGCCGTACGCGGCGACCGCCGGGTTGCCGTATTCGGGATTCTTCGTGAAACCGCCGTTGACCACGACTTCGGTACCGGGCATGACCGCGCTGTTCTCCGGCGTGCAGGGATAGATCTTGCACAGCGTGCTGCGGAAGTCGGCGCCGAAGCTGTAGGGCCCGGGGTTACAGTTCTCGGTGAGGTTGTTGATGTTGCTGTCGAACGCGCCGAACAGATGCGGGGCATTGCCGTCCTGCTCGGGGAACCACCAGCCGTGGTCGGCCTCGACGACGCCCTTCATGATGCCCTCGGTGATAAGGGCGCGCTGACGGCAGCGGCCGCGCTTGCCCTCGATCCACACCCAGGCGTTGTCGGAAACGCCGAGTTCCTTCGCGTCCTCAGGATTGATGCGGACACGCGGATCGGGGTACGTCGCGCGCATATGGGCCTGTTCGCGCTGCTCGGAGTGGAAGAACTCGAAGTTGCGCGCACCCGTGGTAAGGACGAGCGGGAACTTCTCGAAGAGCTCCGGCGTGGAGACGGGGCTTTCGGCCGGCTCCTCGTACTTGGGCATAGGCTCAAGGCCAAGGTTGGAGAACATGGTGCACCACAGCTCGATGCGACCGGTCGCAGTGGCGAAGCCAGGTTGGCCGTCAGGACGCAGGCCGCCGGTCTTGTACTGGTAGTAAGGACGGTCGGGCCAGTCGTAGTTCTTGCCGTCGGCCTTGCCGTCGTAGAGATCCTGGAAGCTCCACGTATGGTTCGGAGCCTGCTGAACGATGTACTCGAGCATGTCCATGTCGGTGCTGATGCCCTTCGACTGGAAGAACTCGGGGTTCATCTTGTTGCCGAGCAGCACCACGATCTCCTCGTCGGACTTCGCCTCGTAGTACGTCGAGATCTTGCGGTTCGCGCGCATCGGGGTGAACCAGCAGCGAAGCGTGTTGCGCTCCCAATTCATAGCGATGGGAAGGACCAGGTCAACACAGCCAGCGATGTACGGCGTCATGCGGTAGTCGCACGCGATGGCGAAGTCGACGTTCATGAGCGCGTGATAGGCGCGGGAGGCGTCGGGCGCCATGTTCACGAACGGGTTCGTGCCCATGCAGAAGCTCATGCGCATCGGCGGGTTGTTCGTCTCGAGCGCCTTCATAAGGATGTCGGGCTGGCCCAAGGCGGAGAAGCCCACGGAGTGCAGCGGGAATTCCTTGTCGCCCAGTCGCTTTGCCTTCATCTCGGGGGTGAGGACGCCCTCGTCCCAACCGGCGACGTAGGACATGACTGTGCCCCACGGGTCGTAGGCGATGGTGTTGCCGCCGGGGTTCTCGTAGTTGCCGGTGATGGCGAGCATGTTGAAGATGGACTGGTACGCAGCGACGCCGTTGCGCTTCTGGTCGTTCGAAACGCCGAAGGGAGCGGCGCAGGCGCCGTTTGTAGCGATGAAGCGAGCCGCCTTGCGGATGTCGTCGGCATCGCACCAGGCGACTTCGGCGGCCTTCTCCGGCGTCCACTCCGAGCAGCGCTCGCGCCACTCGTCAAAGCCGTAGCACCACTTCTCGACGAATTCGTGGTCGTAGAGGTCCTCCTCCATGATGACGTGATTCATGGCCATCGCGACCGCCGCGTCGGTACCAGGTCGGATTTGGATCTGCACCGCTGCCTTCGCGGACATCCAGTTGATCATCGGGTCGATGACCACGAGCTGCGATCCGCGCTTCATGGCATCGGTGATCCAGAAGCCCTGGAAGCAGTCGGCATTCGAGCGCAGCGGGTTCGCGCCCCAGATGAGGATGGTTCCCGGAACGGTGAAGTCGGGGTAATCCATCATCTGCTCGTTGAACTGGCCGAAGTCGGACACCGGATAACCGCCCATGAGGGCCACGGTCGCCGCCGTGCGCGGAACAGCACAGGAGTCGCCGGAGAACAGCGCGCAGAAGGTGTTCGGCGATCCGAACGCATTGTTGATAATCCAGGGGACCTGCCAGCAGATGTTGCGGCCGGTACCCACCATGCCGAAGATCGATTCGCGGCCGTAGCCCTTGCCGTCGATCTCGTTCTTCACGTAGTTGGCGATATAGTCGAGCGCCTCATCCCAGCTGATGCGCTCGAAAGCGTCGATGTTGCCGCGATCTTCCTTCTTGCGGAGCAAGGGGTACTTCAAGCGGTTTTCCTGATAGCCCGCCTCGTGCAGGTTCAGGCAGCGCGCGCACAGACGGCCATTGTTGTAAGGGAACAGCGGATCGCCCTCGGCGTGGTCCATCACGCCGTCTTTCAGGTAGTACAGGATGCCGCAGCTGTTGTGACATCCGGGAGGGGTCCACTGGAAGCCACGGCAAACCGTGTACTCCCCCTCTTCCCACTCGAGCTCGCCCTTGTGATAGAGCTCTTCGAGATTCTTCTGCTCCATTCCTTTTCTCCTCTCCTCTTCGTCTGAAGTCATCCACAGCGGGCGGTCGGAGACGATGGAGGGACAAGCGCACGAGGACAGCGGTGCGCATGCTCGCCTTCGGCCACCCGCAGGGGGAGTCTCTTGGAGTTGAGGAAGCCATTGGCGTCGGCACTTGTGGAGAAGCAGTTCGTGCTTTGGCGAGAGCCCGCCTTAATCGTTTCCCCCTCAAACCCCTTCGAGATAACGCTAGTATGCGATGGTGCAGATGCACAAAGCACCGTCGAGCAGCCAAAGTTGCCGCGATTTATTTGGGCAGTTTGTTTTCGCAGGTAGATTGCGCAAACTGGTATTTTTTTGAAAGAAAATGCACTAGTTGGGGCGCCTGGATAGCATATTATTGACGAATTGAAAGGTCGTTGACACATGGTAAACGGCAATTGATTGTGCAGTTGCACAAATGTAAGATACGTTGCCTGTGCAAAAAAGGACTGCGATTCGAGACGAAACCGCAGTCCTGTCCAAAGAAGTCTCTGAGACTAGGTGAAATCGGGCGAGCGCGAATAACAGTGCATCGAAAGCGGCGTTAGAGGTAGCTTCGATGGATGAGGTAGTCGCGAACCTCGTACCAATGCTCGGGCTTCACCAGGTAGTACAGGTACGAGTCGATCACATCGTAGCGAGAAAGCCCCCGGCCCACGATTTTGAAGCTCCCTACGCCGAGATCGTTCGCGTAATGGCGGATTTGGTCGTTTTTCAGGAAGACGTCGCCCTCGATGAGGCCGTTTAGGAAGCCCCACGCCTGGGGCGCGGGCTTGTGCTTGCACTCGAAGGCGCAAGGGACGCCCTTGATCTGGCTCTCGCTCGTCGCACGATAATGCTCGGTGCGGTACGGGCAGCCGAGCGTGCAGTACTCGTTCGCCATGACCTCGAGCTTTTCGGGATGGTCGATGGAAGATATCGCCTGCTCATCATGAGTGAGATTGTAGTTGAGCACCACACGGTCGGACTCGCCGATCTCGTGGTTCGTCGCCTCGACCGATGGTAGCTGCTTGGTCGTCGACGATATTCGGCGAAGGCGAGGGTGTGCGCTTCGGACATATTCGTCCATCGCGTCGGTGTAGAGAATCACCCCGTTGGGCAGGTCGCCGTCAGGCGATTGCTCATCAAGCAGGGACAGGATACGCTTGCCGTACGCGTCGCGCTCGATTGCGGCGGACGTTGCGAGCTGGTTGGTGAACGTGACGTTGCAGGCGACGCCCAGGTTGCGATATCGCGCAAGGCATTTCTCCACGTCAGCAAGAGAGATCGCCTCCCCGAGGTTGTTGCGCCCGCCGCAGAGAGGGCTTCCGGAGAACCCGCCGTAGACGCTCTCTATCGCGACGTCGTCGAAGAAGATGTCGCGAGCGTCGCGGTAAAACGACAGGAACAGCAGATTCAAATCGGGAAATTCCGTCATTCCCGGCAACGTGTAGGAAACCATGGGACCCCCTTGTATTCCAGCCTGCTTCTCATTATGCGGGCACCAACGTGAGCTAGGTGCGCACAGAGGCCCAATGCTTTCCAACCGAGATTGTGCAAAGCGACAAGCAGAGATGGGAATGGGGCGCCAGCCACGATCAGCCACGGCGGGCTGCGGGACAAGCGCTAACTGCCCGATTTCCGTATGCGGACCGATAAACGCGATGGGGATCCATCGCCGATGGCCGCCGCAGAAGCGCCCGAGCTATGAGACAGGGGAGACAGGGGGTCGGGTGATTTGTCTCGCGCTGCCCCAATTCCCGGATGCGCACAAATATCGGGGGGTCCTGCCAGGAATCGGGCGGTTTTCATCAACGGGAGGCGCCTGAAGGGGGTCATCTGCCCTTCGGGGGAAACGGCCACAGGGAGCGCAAAGCATAAGGCCAGGTCAGCGAAATCCGATCGCGCGCCGCTTCCCCTTCACTCGCGCACGCACCACCCAAGTTGATGAAAACCGCCCAAATACTGGCAGGTCTCCCCCTTGAAAATGCACTCCTCCCCATCTTCTTTCCCAGCTGAAGGATGCGAGGTTAAAGACGCAGGCATTCCCCTGCTGATGAGAAGCAGGCTATATCAGCCGCAGGACCATGCGAGTCGTGCCCGGCAAATCGGAAAACCCGAAGCGACGATAAAAAGCCGATGCGGTCTCCCCCGTCGGATCGACGACAAGAGCTCTCGCGCCGGCAAGCTCCGAAACCTTTAGCGAGTTCAGGATCGCATCGCGCAGAAGTTGGGCTCCCAGGCCCATGCCCTGATAGCGCTCGTCTACGCCGAGCATGCCCAGAAGAATCGCGGGGACCTGGCTCGGGGCGTTCCTCCGAAACCAGCCGCCCGACACCTCTTCGCGCGCAACCGAATGGGTCGACAGCGAGTAGAACCCGGCGATATCGTCCCCACATCGCGTAACGTACACGATCGCGGTGCCGCGCTCGCGAGCGCGAGAGGCGTGAGTGGCCGCCCATGCGTCGACTATGGGATCCCCGCAACGAAACCCGTCCATCCCCTCGCCAGGGGCAAGGCGATCGGGCTTCGCGAATGTCAGCCCCATATCGACTCCCTTGTAAGAAGCTCGCGAGCCGCCTCGTGCATCGGCTCGTCAAGCAGCGCCGAGAAACGTTCGAACGCCTCATCCGACAGTCGGGTAATGTGCGCCTCGTCGATGTCGCGCCGCGCGCACTCGTCAAGGTGCATCGTCGTCCATTGGGAAAGCGTCTGGCCGCGAAGCTCGGCCGCCTTCTCGTAGTTTTTCCTCTGAGGCTGCGTCAGCCGGATATCCATTCGGCAATCCTTTTCTACCGTCGCTGTTGCCATTGCTGCCTCCGATCGATCCGATGCATAGCGTCTTAACTTATTGTACGTAGTTTTTCCGTACATAGCAAGAGACAGCATCCTACGCGAATTGAGCGAGGGAGCAATTTGCGAAGCCTCCCCAGAAACGGCTCCTGAGCAGACTGCACGGGAGTTTTCTAGCCCTGGCTGCACAAAGAAGCAAACGCAGACTTCACATAAAGCGAGCCTCAAAATGCGACACGGCTCCTTGAGAGAAGGTCCTACCCATTTCTCAGTACCCCCGGACGCAAGGAAACATCTGAAGAAGTGCGGCAGGGCATCCCTCTGTTCGGCTGGAAAAGCGTCACCAAAACGCCTCGGAGAAATTACCCGATATCTGCCGGGTGCAGCCTTCGCCTTATAGTCGGAGCGCAGAGAGCATCAGTTGTCTCGGTAATGCGATCCGCATTGGATGATCTCGATGCGTCCTTCTCGAATGCGATAGACGATGCGGTTGCTGTCGTCGATCCTTCGGCTCCACCATCCGGATAGGTTCTCCCTCAGCGGCTCGGGTTTCCCGATGCCGTCGTAGCCGTTGCGGTCGATGTCCTTCAGGAGGGCGTTGATTCGCCTCAAGGTCTTTCGGTCCTGCGTCTGCCAATGCAGGTAGTCGTCCCAGGCGTCATCGTCCCAAGCTTTGATCATGCCTCGTCCTCGATCGCCTCATGGACGGTTCCGCCGCTTCGCTCCATGCGCTCCTTCGCTTTGATCAAGCGGTCTTGGTTCGCTTGGCTGTAGAATGGGTCGAGGTTGTAGGACACGACGTCGAACGGCAAGCGGCGCTCGCGCAAGACGGCTTTGGCGAACATGTTGATGGCGACGGAAGTGTTCATGCCCACGTCTGCGCAGAACGCTTCCAGGCCTTTTTTAACGTCTTCGTCCATGCGAACGCTCAGTGTTGTTTGTGCCATAATGGCCACCTCCTTATTAGCAGCATACTATTTTCACTACATAGTATGCATTTGTTTATACGTTGTTTCTATTATTTCGTACAATGTATGGCTAAATTTCGTAACTATCGACGAAAGTCATCCTGTGCGCTCTACAATTCTCCGAGCATCCTATCAACTGCGAACTCGCCCGCCTGGAAGACGCGATCCAGGTTGCGGGAGCACACGAGCGTCGTGTTGATGTTCGCATGGCGCACCATCGACTGCACCTGCCGGAGACTCGCCCCGCCCAGGAGTGCCAGCGTGACCGCCGCGTGCCGAAGGCTGCGCGCTCTTCCCTTTTTGCCGCCTTGCGTCTTTTTGGGGTCACGCGAGAAAGCGGGAGATAATACTCCGCTGCGAGCCTTCCCATCAGCGCATCGCCGCTGCAACATGATCTACACCGTTACCGTAGAGACCCCCTTTGCCACTGCCCGACTTCACCTATCATCCCGACCGCGTCATCTACCCGATGAAGCGCGCGAAGGAAGACCGCGGGAAGAACGAGTGGGAGCGCACCACGTGGGAAGACGCCTACAACATCATTGAAGAGAACATCGGCCGAATCAAAAAAGAGCATGGGCCTGAATCGATAGTGGTGTTCGGCGGAACCGGCCGAGAAGGCGGACCCATGTGCGGGCCCTACGGCATGGCGATGATCGACATCATCATCCAGGAAGACTTGTACGACCACGACTTCGTCGATCGTTTCTGCTACGGCTTCGAGCAGCTGGCGGAACGCGTCGCCACGATGCCCGCCGAAAAAGCTGCGGAAATCTGCGGTCTCGACGTCGAGTTTCGCGAACGCCACAGGTCCATGGTCGGTACCCACTACGGCGCCTCGCCGAACATGCTCGGTTCCGTAGTCGACGCAGTGAAAGTCGGCGAAACGAAGGGCGACCTTGAAATCCAGTACGAACTCGGTACCCGCCTCAACCCCGGCACCTATGCACGCTTTGCCAACTTCGAGGAGTTCAGGGCCGAGTTCCGCATGGGCAATTGCGGCATGACCTATGAAGAGCTCAAGGAGAAGGTCGTTTACCAGCGCGAGGTCAACTACCGAAAGTACGAGACCGGACGCCTTCGCCCCGACGGACAGCCCGGCTTCAACACGCCGACGGGCCGCATCGAGCTGTATTCTACGATGTTCCGCCAGTTCGGCGAGGATCCGCTGCCTTATTATGAAGAGCCGCAGCAGTCGCCTGTATCAACGCCTGAGCTTATGGACGAGTACCCGTTCGTTCTCACCACAGGCGCGCGCACCTACGCCTACTTTCACTCCGAGGGCAAGCAGATTCCTCTGCTTCGCGAACTCAATCCCGATCCACTGCTTGAGATTCACCCGAAGGACGCCGCCAAGCTCGGCATTGCAGACGGCGAGTGGGTCAACGTCGAGAACCAATTCGGCAAATGCGAGCTGAAAGCAAGGGTCGTCCCCGTCGTGAAACCGGGTGTCGTCCATGCTCAGCACGGATTCTGGTTCCCCGAAGAAGATGGGGAGGAACCGCATCTGTTCGGCGTATGGCGCTCCAACATCAATGAACTTGTCCCGCACAAAAATGTCGGCAAGCTTGGCTTCGGTGCGCCGTTCAAGTGCCTTATCTGCAAAGTTGAAAAAATCGCGAAGTAAGGAGCGCCGAGATATGAGAAACGGACTTCTGATTGACTACGAGTTCTGCACCGGATGTCAGTCCTGTGAGATCGCCTGCAAGCAAGAGCATGGATTCAGCGTTGGCGCATGGGGCATCCGCGTGCTTGATGAGGGACCTTGGGAAATTGACGAGAAGACAGTGAACTGGAACAAGATTCCGACCCCGACTTCCCTGTGCGATCTCTGCGCAGAGCGCACGGCAGGGGGAAAACTGCCGACTTGCGTGCACCACTGCCTCGCTGGCGTCATGAAGTTTGGGCCTATCGATCAGCTCGTCGAGGAGCTGGACAAGAAGCCCAATCAGGTGCTCTTCGTGCCCGGACCATACACCTGCAAGGCATAGCGATAGCGTAGCTCCCCTCATATCGCCTGGGAAAGTATCCCCCTTCGTGCACCAGGCGACACTCTACAACGGCCCGAGGCATTGATTGCCCCGGGCCGTTTCATGAGCAGGTGATGAGTTTTTATGGCGCGCGTTCGAACAACAATTGGCTTCGCGTTGACAGTCCACGAGGTAATTTCGCGGTGTCGCTTCTCCTACTTCCCAAGGAGGCGAATCGGCACCGCGACAATTCCCTCGGCAACTTCGCGAGCGTACTCGCCCACTCCCGTGATCACCGCCATGAACTCTGGAGGCCTCGTCTGCGAGCGGGGGTTTTCGCACACCTTGCGACGCATGCGTTCAAGGCTCGCAACCCCCTTTTCCACCTTGTCCTCGCTGACCTTGAACTCGAATGCCGCCCAACGGCCATCGGCAAGCTGCACGATAGCGTCAGCCTCGACCCCCGAGTCATCGCGATAGTAGCGAACGGGCACATCATCGAGCAGATCGAGCGCCCGGGCGTAAACCGACAGATCGCGCACCGCCATGTTCTCGAACACCAGCCCGAACGTCTGCCAATCGGCAAGGAGCGCAGCAGGCGACATGCCGAGCAGCGCGCAAGCAAGGCTCGGGTCGGCAAGGTAGCGCTTGGGCTTCGTCGCGAAGCGCTTCCTGTCGCGGGCAGGAGGCGCCCATCCGGGAACCTCCTCCACGATGTACATGCCCTTGAGCGCATCGAGATAGGCGCGCACCCGCCCCTCGTCGATCACGCTGAGCGGATTCGCCTCGGCGCCGAACATGTCGTTGATTATCGTCTTGTACGTAGCAGCTTGTCCCAGGTTTCGAGCAAGCGAGGATGCGAGCCTGCGGGCGATATCGGGGTCGAGGCCGAGCGCAGGAATGCTCACGCCAAGTGCCGCCGTAACGTACTCGCGGGCAATAAGCTGCGCCGCATCGACTTCCATGTCGACAGCCTCCGGCCAGCCGCCTCGACAGGCAGCTTCGACAAGCCCCACCGTGTCGCGCTCGGCAACACACGGCGTGAATTCACCAGCGAACAAACCCTCGAGACTGACCTGTCCGGTTGACTCCCCGGACTCGAACAAGCTCATGGGGCTCATGCGAACGCGACCTATCCGCCCAGCGCCGCTATGCGCGGGCCCCTGCTCCCCTTGGCGGGTTGCAGGCGTCGAGGACCCTGTAAGTATGAAAGCGCCGCGCGTCCCTCGCGCTCGGTCGACCTCATGGCGGACGCAATCCCAGATGGCGGGGACGCGCTGCCATTCGTCGATTACATGAGGACGATCCCCTATCAGCATCATAGACGGGTCAGCTCGAGCCAAATCCAAGTTCTCGTCAACATAGGAAACCGAGGCTCCTTGCATAAGGGCTGACCACGTCTTGCCGCACCACTTCGTCCCCGCTATCTCGACAGCACCAAACGCCTTCAGGTACCGCTCGATTTGCGCATCGGCAACGCGCGGCATATACCCTTCAGGCTTCTCGTACTTCGCTCCCATAGCGCCTTCCCTTCATTTGTAGCCATTGAAGAAAGTGTAACGTCTTTCAAACGCGCTGACGGTGTCGATTCGGATTTTCTTGTTACTAATATTCGGATTTTCATACGAGTTCGATTCGGATTTTTCCATTATCACCATTCGGAATTTCTCAACGAAGCTGAGCGAGCATGGAACAGAGCGAAGGGGCTGCAGAAGGATTCCCACGACAGCTCCGAGCCCCTTCGCTCCCGAATAGCGAAAACGCCCTCCGACGAGGGCGTTTTCGCGTGAATGCAAGCCTATCGAACCCTCAAGCAATCTTGCCTTCTATCCCAACATACGAATGGCATGCACTCGGAGACGACCAACGACGCCTTCCCTTAAATCATCTCGCCCGTCGAGAAGCTCGGCGGCGCGAGCGGGCGATGACGATGCCCGCCCCTGAAGCAACGAGCACGGCGAGGGCAGCCTGCGGCAGAGGCGCATCCCCCGTCTTCGCCAAGCCCGCCGATCCCGGCTCTCCTTCAGCGGAAGGAACGGGGTCGTCGGTTACCGTCACCCACGCGGTGCCCTCCTTCTCCGAAATCGCCACATGGGCCGCAAGATCAGAAGAGACGTCAGCGCCCAAAGCCAGCTTGCCGTCGGAGTAGACCAAAAGCGTTACGGGGTCGAGCATTTGGTAGCCATCGGGCGCCGAAACTTCCCTCAAGACATAACGCGTCCCCTCGTCCGAGCCGATAAGCTGCACGTCGGAGAAGAGGGCACCGGCGCCATCGGAGACGAAAGACTTGCTTGTAGAGCCGTCGGGGAAGCGCCCCTCAAGGCTGAACTGCGCTCCTGCAAGCGCACCGCCCTCCTCATCGAGCTTCACGGCGCTCACTTTAAGCGGATCGTCGACAGCGATGATGCACGCCTCGCCCGCACCTTCCGAAAGGAACCATCCTGCCTGAGATGCGGCCGGGGCGGACGCACCCGCCCATCCGCCAACGGAAGACCCCGCAGATATCGTGCCATCGGGGTTCACCGTGAAGGTAAGCGACTCCTCGATGAGCTCGTAGCCCATTGGAGCCCGGGTCTCCACAAGGTCGTAGGAATTCCCTGCAACCAATTGGGCAATGCAGGAGACGGAACCCTGCTCATCGGTCTCGAACTCCTTCGCCGCCGTTGTGCCGTCGGCAAAAGCCGATCCCTCTTTCGGCGTTATAGCGAAACGAGCTCCCTTCATAGCGCTCGCAGCGGAACCATCGGAGGCTTTCTTTTGGAGCACAAGCTCAATCGGACGGTCCTTGGCCGAGACCACGATACTGCCCTCGCCTATCACCGAGTATCCCGCGTCGGCGGATTGGCCCGCCACGGGAACAAGAGAGCCGTCCGTCGCCACGGTGAACGCAAACGCCTCCTCATTGACCCTGTACCCTTCGGGCGCCTGGGTCTCGGTAAGCGTGTATACAGTCTTGCCGTCGGCGATCAAGAGCCCCTTGTCAAGATCGGCCATTCCGTTGGAATCGGTCGTCATGCGGCGCTCAGCCGTTCCGTCCGCGAACGTTCCCGAAAGGATGAAGCTTGCGTTTTCCAGCTTTTCCAGCGCATTGAGGGACGATACCTTCTGCACATGCATCTTGGTGGGGTCGTCCCACACCTCGCCCGTGAAGACCGTGATGACGGTCCCGCCCGCCGCGGAGGAGGTCGCCTTGAACTCGACGGGCACGTCGCCTTGCGCCCTCATGGTCCCGTCGGCAGCCACCTCGACGGTAAGCGACTTGCCGGGAATCGTGTAACCTGCGGGCGCTGTAACCTCGGTTATCTTATAGTGGCAACCCGCGATGAGCTGCCCTTTCAAGGAGGTCTTCCCATCCGCGTCGGTCGCATCCAGCAGTTTCGGCTTGGTCGTTCCGTCGGCAAACGAGGACCCTTCGACGGGCGCTACCTCAAACACGGCGCCAGCCAGCGGCTTGTCGCCAGCCTCGTCTTTCTTGACCAGGGAAAGCTCGATGGGGTCATCGACTGCCTGCACCGAGACAGCGTCTTCAGCGATGCTTATCGAGCCGTTGGCGAACGACGATTCCTCCGCATCGACCTGCTCGATGGTTCCATCGGTGTTGACCCTGAAGGCGATCTCGCCCTCGATTTGCTTATAGCCCGCAGGGGCGGCCTCTTCCCAAAGCCGGTAGACGTTGCCCGCCACAAGATGCCGAAGCGTGATCGAGCCCTCTTCCATGGAAAAGACCTTCTCGTCCACCTCGCCCGTTTCGCTGTCAGCGAAGACTCCCCTTATGCGGAAGGTGGCGCCGGAAAGCGCCTTGTCCGGGGTATCCGTCCCCTTGTCCGAGCCGTACTTAGCGAGCGCGACCTCGATCGGCTGGTCCACGGCGACGATGCCGAGATGGTCGTCGAGCAGGCGGTATTCACCGTTGCTTACCGACGAGGCGTCGATGCTGTCCTCATAGACCCGCCCATCATCGGCGACCGTGAATGTCAGGCTGCCCTCGATCAGCTCATAGCCGGCAGGCGCCCTGGTCTCCGTGAGGGTATACGTCTGTCCCACGGCGAAGTGCAGAGCGCTCACCTCTTCGACGCTCAAGCCCTCGAACGTGCGCTGCTCCAAAACGCCGCTCGTCGCGTCCTTGGCGAAAGTGCCCTCGATTGTGAATTCCGCGCCCTTCAAGCGAGCATCCCCGCTGTCGGCTCCCAGCTTTGCCAGCTGGAGGCTCACCGCATCATCGGTCTTGGTTATCGTCACCGTTTGCCCGTTGGAAACGCTGAACCCCTTGCCTGCCTGAGGCGAGAGCGCCTCGACCGTACCGTCTTCTCCCACCGTGAATTCGAACGGCGAGTCATCGAGGATATAGCCTGCAGGCGCTTGCACTTCCTTGAGCAGGTAGCGCTCGCCAGAGAGCAAGCCGTCAACGAGGATCGTTCCGTCCGCCCCTGTGGTATAGGGCCTCGTTGCCTGCTCGACCTCGCCAGCTTCGTTTCGGAACTTGCCCTCGATGGAGAAGGTCGCGTTTCCGAGGTTCAGGGCGGTCGAGCTCTTCTTCGCAACCACAACCTCTATCGGCTCGTCAACCGCAGTGACGACGGCTCCGCCATCGGCAAGCTGCCAGCCAGCGGGCACGTCCCCGACCGGCTCCACTCCCCCGCTCTCCGTTGCCCTAAACGTCGCCTTAGGGAGCTTCTCGTACCCGAGAGGCGCCCTCGTCTCCTCGATGGTGTACACGTTGCCTGCAATCAGGAGCCCCTCGGCGACGAAGGAAGCGTCATCGCCTTTGGGGGTTATAGTCACTTCCGTGGCGCCGCCCTTGAAGACGCCCTTTATCTTGAACTCCGAGCCGGAAAGCGGATTGCCGTTCTGGTCGCGCTTGTACACGACGATGCTCGTGGGCTCGTCCTTGACCGTGAGGGTGCTTGCCACCCCGTCAGAGGACAAATCCCAGCCATCGGGAAGCGCACCGCCCGCACAGGTGGCAAAGCCGTCATCGGAAATGGAAATCTCTATCTCCCTCGTCTCGGGAAGCGAAAATCCTTCAGGTGCCTTAGTTTCGGTGACAAGATAGCTGCCTCCTGCGACAAGCTGGCCTTCAAGGGAAGTCGAGCCCGGAACAGGCTGCGCGATTCCGAAGGCGTCCGTTTCGAATTCCTTCGAAGCGGAGCCGTCGGCGAAAGCGGATCCATCCTTCGGCACGACCTTGAACTGCGCACCCGCAAGCGCGACCGCTCCGCTTAGGTCGGTCTTGCGAATGCTGAAGCCGATCAAGGAATTGGCGATCTGCCCAACGGCGATCGGGGTCGTCAGCGTCGCCTCGACGTTCTCAGCGCTCACCGTCGCCTCGCCGGAAATCGCCCACTGCCCGTCTTTGACGCCCGTATAACCCTCGGCTGCCTTCGTCTCCGCGAAGCGATACGTTCCCCACGGCAAATTGGAAACGAGCACCGACCCCTTCTCGTCAGGGGCGCCACCCGACGCCTGCTCAGCCTCAGACACCGAGACGATCGCCCCATTGCCGTCAACGTCGGCTCGATATTTCTTGCCGGAAACGATTCCCTCGGCAACGACAGCCCACGTTCCGTCGGAACCTTTCTTTTCCAGGGCGAATTCCGCCCCTGCGATGCCGTTTCCGGTTGCAGAGTCGACCTTTTCCATGTAAATGGCGCCGTGCAGCGGATTGTTCGCTAGCTTGCCGTCGGTGCCCAGCGAAAGCGTAGCGCCACTATCGTCGTTGTCGACCGTAAACCGTATAGGCGCCACATTGGACAGGGAATACCCCACGTTGCGCGTTTCCGCCAAGATATAGGAACCCTTCTTAAGGCCGGTCAGCTTGAGCGTCCCCTCGCCAGCGGTGGAGCACGACTCGACCTTGGACCCGGTCGCGTCGAGCGCATAGGTTTTGCCGGATTCGAGGCCAGAGGCTATAAGGCTGCCGCCGTCCGTACCGTCGTCTCGGCTCAGAGCGAACTGGGCGCCTGAAATCGCGGCACCCGTTTCCGAATCGACTTTCTCAAGTTCGACTGCGGCGTTGAACTCGTCGTTTTTCGCTTGCAGCTTCACAGAGGGCTGCGACGTTTCGGTTTGGGCAATCTCGAACGCAAAGTACTTCCCTTGCGCATCGACCGTGTTGTTCGACGTTCCCGTCTCTATGAAGTAGTAGCTCCCCTCCGGCAGGCCATCGCTTGCGCGCTGGTAGTATTTCGCATACTCGCCAAACGCCTCTACCGTGTTCTTGTAGATCGCCTGGGTGTCTTCATGCGAGCGCCACGTGCCGCCACCGTCGGTGACGATCCCCGTGGCTATGCACACGCCGCCGCCGTTTTCGGCATGCTCGTCATATGTGCCTTTGTACAGGTCGAAAGTCATCTTGGCAACGGGCGCCTGATCGCCGTTGTGATCATAGTATTTATGCAGCTCAACCTCGCCGCGGACAACGGCGTCGGTCACCGTCACCGTGGCGGTGTTGCCCTCAACGGTTACGGCGACGTCGCTTCGCGCGTCGGAGGCGCAGGCCACAGCTCCATCGGAGGCGATCGTTATCTCAAAGTCGGCGGCTTTCACATGCCCCGCCGGAACGGAAGTCTCCTTCACAGTGTAGGTGCCGGCAGGCAAGCCGACTATGAAGCCCTGATTCGTCCCCTGCATCTGATGACCGAGGTCGCTTGACTCGGGCGAGGCGCCCGAAGGCCAGACAACGCTGCTAACCACGCCCTCGTCATTGCGTTGCCAACGGGCATATAGCTTGCCGTCCCGCCAAAGCTCAAATGTCGCGCCGGAAAGCGTTTCGCCCTTGGAACCGAGGGTGTCGTCGCCGACCTTGTCCATCGTGAAGCGGGTGGAGGTGTTGGTGATAGTAGCCGCTGAGACATTGCCCGTTTTGCCATCGACGGCGGCATCGTCTGCATAGCTTTCGTAGAAGCCCGACGAGCAGTCGCTTACCTCGATCACGCGATAGCGGTAGACGTTGCCCGCCTGGTCGGTTTTGGGCAGGCCTGAATACGAGTAGACCCATGTCCCGTCATCCTGCTTCCACACAGGTTCGTCCGCCTTGCCCCCATCTTTGGTTGCATCGGCCCAAGTCTGCCCATCGACAGAGCGCTGCACCCTAAGCTCGACCAAGTCTCGAACCTGCTCGATACTCTGAGGAGCCAGCCCCGTGCCGTAGTCGTTGAAGAGCTTCTTGCCCGTGATGTCGATGGTGTCGAGCCGATTGACGAATGCGTTCGCCGCCTGGTCCTCCTGCGCGACGACCAGCTTCACCTTGCCGTCGTTGCTCGTTGCGACGACCGTGCCGCTCGCGCTATAACTTCCCTTGACCTGCTCAACCAAACGGTAGGCATACTCCGCGCCCGAAGGATCGGTTTCGGGAAGGTTCCCGAACGTGGCCGACGCCGAGTCCCCCGTTCCGGAAAGCACGGCGGTGAGCAGCTTGGGGTTCAAGCTGCCCTGATCGTCGGCGAAGGGGCTCTCGATTTCGGCTCCATATTCGCTCAGCCACCTCCACGATGAGGCGTCAGAAGGGGTCGTTGTACGCTGCAGCGCGTAGGTGAGGGACCAGGTATCGCCGACATGCTGCGTTCCCGGCCGCGAAGCCCACTCGTTGCCCGCGTCATCCCATGTCTTGCTCGCCGAAATCGAGGTGGATTCCAAGGCGTTCGTTATCGTCGACGTCGAGACCAGCTCGCCCTTCCCGTTAGTCTCAAAAGATTCGCTTTGGGAAGGCTGATAGGGCTTGTAGGCAAGGTATGAGCCCGTCTCGTCGGGGGACGAGATCGCTACCTCGGTCTGATTGGCCGACCCCGCGTCGTATGCCAGCTTCGACTCGACCACTCGCCAAGAGATTTCGCGCGGACCGTCTCCGGACGAATAGAGCGTGGGCAGGTTCTTCCACGTATAAGAGTATTCGCCTGTACCTTGGTTCTTCTCATCGGTGGCAAGCCAAGCCATCTCGAAGGGCTGGAACTTTCCGTCCGCCTCCAAGCCTGCAAACGCGTTCCCGTTCTCGTCGGTGATGCCGAGCGTCTTCAAAACCTCGCCCGCATCGCCCCATTCGCCGCCCTCGATCTTGGCCTGCACGCGAACCGTCAGGCTTGGACGCTGCTTCCAGTCGGCATCGAGGCCGTCGTCCCATTTCTTGACGACGGACAGCTTGCCTTTCAGATAGTTCTCAATCGTCGGCACCGAAACGGGTCTGCCAACGTCGTGGTTGTCGGCGCTCACCGTACCGCCGTTGCTGTTGGATTTGACGAGATACTGCGACCCATCGGGCAGTATCTCTTTCACCGTATAACGCCACGGCTTGCCGTCGGGAGCATACTGCTCGAGATTGGAGATAGTGTACACCCAGGTGTTGGCGTCGGCAGACTTGTTCCATTGCAGGTAGTTGGGCTCACCGGGATCGTCGCTTTGCAGTTCGATGACTCCCGCAGGAGAGCCCGAGTCGAGCCCCACGAGGCTTCTCATGGTCTCGACCATCCCCGGCACCTGCCCTTGCGCATCGGGAATGCCGTTTTGGTACGTTCGCGTCACCTGAAGGGTAATGTCCTCAGGGCGCAGGCCGAACGCGTTGCTCTGGTCTTGCCAGGTCTTTTTCCCCTGCAAGGAAGTCAGCGTGTCCTCGGGGTAGTAGGTGTTCCTGAACGTGACGTCGGGGGTCTCGTCGTTGGCGACCATCGTCTTTTCGGGCTGGTCGAAAGCTCCCTTATCGTAGTTGTACTTCGGCTCTCCCAGATCGGGCGATCCCCAGGAGCCATTTTCAAGCAAATTACCCCATGAGAAATCAGCGTCCGAAAGGCTTTTATCCCCCAGGGAGACAAGCGTTCCGAAGCCGTTTATGCCGTTTTCAGCAACGTAGTACACCCAATACTCGCCGGACGGGGTGTACATCTCCAGGTTGTCGAAGGTGTACTGCCCGACTCCGGTCTGAGCACCCGCGCCCGTTTGCCCGCCAACGGAGACCGCCGTGGCTATCTCGCCAGCCGAAAGGGTGTGAGAGGCAACGCACTCGGCTGTGCTCTTCTTTCCATCGCAGGTCACGTAGTAGCGATAGAGCGTGAAGGTGGTATCGGGGACCTCATCCCCCGGCTCCATGCCTTCGTAGAGCTTCTTCACTGTCAGCTTTCCCGTATCAGATTGGTATGTGTTGATGACGCGGTACGAGCCGGGAGTACCCGAAATGGCGAAAACGCTGCCAGCCGACTGTCCCGCCCCGTTTCCGACAAGGTCGTCGGCCGTGAAGCCACCGGGCTTGCCCTCAAGACCGCGCACCACTTCGGTGGGCCGATATTCGTACAGATTGCCGTTTCGGTCGTATCGCGGCAGCCTGTTCGCAGCGTCGGGCGCGACGCCCTCCTCATTCGAGCCGTAGGAGGAAATCAAATAGTTATAACCCTCAGATGCGTTTTTCTTGATGTCCTCCGTCCAGGCAACAGCCGTTTTGCCGTCTGCCACCCCGGCACCATCGACGGCGTTGTCAACGGACGCGACGGAATACCCGCCATCGGCGGTTTTGCTGATCTCCAGGTCCTGCCAAGGAAGCACTTCCCCTTGCACCCAGTTGCCCGCCTCGTCGTAGGTCCCGTTCGCGAGCCTTCTCTGCATGTAAATCGTAATATCGGGCAAGTCTGCCTCGTCGAAGCCGAAGGGCAGGTCACGCCAGGTCTTCTCTCCGCTGATGTCGATGGAGTTCTCGATTCTGAAGTTGAAGGTGCCGTCCTCGCGAACCGCGTCGGCCATGCCCCCTTCGGCTTCCGAGCCAACGGTCACATTGTTGAGCGCGGAAGAGACCTCAGCACTCGCCTGGTCCCACTTAGGATTGCCCGGATCGGGGTCATTGGCGCTGTAGGTAAACCACGAATCGGTATAATCGAGACCCTTCACTGCATCTTCGGACGTCCCGATGTGGCAACTTGCGTAGTATACGATTTCCTTGCCGTGGCTATCGTAGCGGGGAAGGTTTCTGATAGTTGCCGCGCTGTGGTAGTCGTCGATGCTCTCCCACGAGTAGCTCTCGTATCCGGCGACCTTCTCCAACGTAGCGCGCGGATGCACGCCGTCGGCGTCCATCACCAAATTGCCGTCGGCGTCGTATTGGTACACCTGACGCCACAGCGTGAGAAAGACGTCGGGGCGCTGTTTCAGTACCTCGTTGACGTAGCCGTCGTACCAGGAGGTGAAGAAGGTAACGTCCTTCGTTTGGGCGCGCTTGTTGTTATAAGAAGCCGTGATCGAGTCGGAATAATGCCACTTCGAAGTGTAGTCGCGCGTATAGCTGGTTCTCGTTGAGGTATAGTCGCCGCTATCCTCAAGCCACGCCTCCTCGATATTCCAATCGACAACAAATCCATTGGAGTCGTATTTCGGCAGCAAGGCGAACGCCGTGTGCGACGTCGCAGCCGAGCTATCGATGCGCACGACGAGCTTGGCCCCCTCATCGCCTTCTACCTTGTTGCCGTTCTCGTCGGCAAGCCAAACCCAACCAGGATAGGCTTTCGTGTTGTAAATGGCCCTCTCCTGCATATCCGGAGCGGTGAACACATATGATCTCTCATCTGCCTGCTCATCGCCTGCGGTCACGTAGACGTTGCCTTCATCGTCTGCGCGGAAGGCGACGCCGTCGTCTGCCGAGGAGAGGACAAAGCACGCGCTCGGACGCTCGCTCGGGTCAGCCCCCGCATCGGTCCAGCTTTTTTCAACGGAGACGCTCACGTTGCCGACTCTTTTGTTCCTCACCTGAAGCGAGCCTAAGACATCGTCGGTGCCGTAGTCGACCTCGTAGACATACGCATTTCCCCCGGCTTGGGGAGATCCGACCATACGCTCGTTGTAGGGGTTGCCCTGGTTCGTTTCCGGCCAATTGACCAGCAAGTCTTTGTACTCGGAGCCTTCAGCAGCGGCGAGAACGTCGTCGCGCGTCACGATAGCGTAGTTATCGCTCGCCGAGCCAGCGTCGCTTACCGGCAGCTCGCGTATATAGACATCGTCTTTTTGGCTGAGCCCGTCGACCGGCACATAGCATTCCTTGTACCAGGCGTTGTCGTAGGAAAGGGTCGCTTCGCCAATCTCCGCATCCTGCGCATATTTCAGCTCGCCATCAACGAAGATGTCATGCTTGGCGAAGATGCCCACCTTGACGGGCACGCGGGCAGAGGTGTTCCCCCCGTCCTCCCACGCTTTGCTGACGCGGATAAGTGACCCGCCAGAGCCGGGCTTGTTCCAGATTTTCGTCACGTTCGGAAGACCCGTCTCAGGGTCTTCGGGCATGTACTGGTGTTGCTGGAAATACCCCATCGCGCCTTCAACGACCATGTAATCGTACTCCGAGCCGTTGGCATCGTATTTCGGCAAGCCCGTGAAGTCCATCACCCATGGCTCGGTTTCCTGGCAGAAGAACGCAGTGCTGCCATCCTTCGAGGCGACTTCCCGCTTTTCGGATTTCGCCCCGTTGACCATGAATTCCCCGAATACCTCGTTGTTGCGCAGCAGCGTTACCGTAACGGGTTGGGCCTCGTAGCCAAGGTTGCTCGTGTCCTGCGTGAACTCCTGCGTGTTCTCGTTCCACCACCACTTTTGCATCTGGGCTGTCGTCTCATCGACGTAGCGGTTCACCAGGACGCCGCGCTCTTTGTCGTATTCGCCCTTGAAGTGGAGCGGAACATTAGCACCCTGAGCATCGACGACGGAGGAGAAGATGAAGAAGTCGCCCGACATGAGCTTGAGCCCGGTATCGGGGTCGGTATCCTGGATGAAATAGCTCATGGGGTCGCCAGCCTTGGTTACCGCGACCTCATTCCAGCGATAGACCCACTCTTTGCCGTCCTTGTCATAGCGAGGAACGTCCGCGCTCACCTCTTGCGTCATGTTCTCGGACGTCCATCCTGTCACCGTTTTTAACTGGGCATCATACGGGACGTCGTCGCAATACTGAAAATCGTAGGGATACCGGAGCGTGTCACCCGTATCGGGGTCCGTGACCTCGTAGGTATCGCCGTTGGCAACCCAATAGCCCCGATCCTCGTCGAACGTGGCATGTTCTTTAAGTATGCGCTCGAGCTGGAAGGTCACCTCGACGTCTGCAAGCTGGTCTTGATACGACCCCGCCTCCCATGTCTTAGCGAGCGTCTGCTTCGTGGTGTCGCTACGGCGATTGATGATGGTACCGCCCATGTAGAGCGACTTGTCGCCATCCGCGCGGACGGCATCGCCCCCCGCAGCGACGATGCTCTCGAAATCGTCGCTGTAGTAGTTCGCACCCGTATCGCCTGTCGCCGATCCGTCTTCGGCGACACCCAATCCGAACAGGGTCTCGTAACCCGACAGGCCGTCCTCTCGAATGAGATAAATATAGGGATAACCAGCAGGGTCGTACTTCGCGATCGAGCAATCCGGGTACTGCTTACGGAACAGGTCACCCAGATCGATAGCGCCGTCGCCGGCCTTTTCGCTTTCCTCCGCAGAGAGCGTAAGCGTTACGTAAGCGCCTCCGTCGTCGCGGGTCGTCACCTGAGACGCGCTATCGGGGCCGGCTCCATCGCGCGACGAGTAGCGCCAAAGCGTGAACCTCGTCTCCGGGCGCTCAGAGGCGTCGTCGTCGAGCCAGATCTTATGGGCATCGACGCGCGTGTCGCCCTTATGGATGAGGATGATCGTGCCGTTGTTGTGCGCCGCCGTGGTGTCCGAGCTGTAGTGCAAGGTGTTGAGGTTGTTGTAAACAACCTGATAGTAATCCGAGTACGTGGCTCCATCGGGGAACGTCTTGGTGCTCTTCGACTCCTCTTGTTGGAGGCTGTACTCGAATGCCGACCCATCGGGATGATACATCGGCCAGCGCGCGGGCCCTAGCATGGCAGTCTGCCCATCGTTTGAAATCGACAGCTTCAGGGTGCCGTCTTTCATAGCATGATAGAGTTCGTTGTCCGCTTCAGGACCCCCCGTCAATTCGGAGTAGTCCTCCTCTGTGCCGTTGACGTTCTTCTTCACGAAGAGCTTTTGGTGGATGCCCCATTCCTGAAACCAGGCATCGAAGCGCTCGTCCTCTGGCAGGCTCGTCAACCGCCCTGCCTCATCGCCAACGCGCAGGGTGAAGTTGAAGGTGACGTCCCCCAGAAGCTGCATCACCTCTTGTCCGTCGTTGACGTAGCCCGGATAATCATCGCGCGAAGCGTCGATGTAGGCCCCGTCGTATGCCGTCTCTCCCTCGTTTACCCCGTCGTGCTTGATAGACCAAGTGATGTGCTTTCGGGTCTCCTTGTAAATCGGATTGCCCTCATCGTCGAGCGCAGGACTGCCGTCCTCGTCCTTCTTCTGCGTCGTGACGACAACCTCGGAATAGAGCTCTGACGCGCTCGCCTCATAGGAGTTGGTCGTTTTGCGGTCGACCCGCACGAAACAATCGGTGTCGGGATCTCTTAACTTGTCAAGGTCTTCCTGGGTCATGCCCAACAGCCGCTTCGCATCCTGCGAAACGACGCAGTTGCCCGCACTATCCGTCTCGAAAAGGCGGTACGACGCATCGTCCCCTTCAACTTGGAAATAAAGACCGTACTCCTGCCTGTTCATCATCTCGGTCGTTGACGGGCGAGACCCCGAGTTGTTGTCGGCCCACAGGGTGACAAACGACGCCGAGCCCTCGCGCTTTGAGGAAGGATGGATTCCAATGACTTCGTCTTCAGCTGTTGCATTTGGTTGCTCCTTACTCGGAGCCGCGCCCATCAACGACAAAAACTCGCCCCTCGAGGGCACGCAAAGCTGCGCACTGCGGCTTCCCGATGCGGTTTGCTGCAACAGCCAGTTGAAGGTGGATGGGGCATCCTGCACGAGGTCGGCGGAGAAAACGACGGGGAGCTGCACTGACGCGGCGAGCGTCAAGGGCATCGAGGCATCGGCACCCGTTGCCCGTTCTGCACTTTGGCCATTGAGCGGCGCGGCACCTGAAGCGGTGTCGACCGGAGTCGTGAAAGTCACCTTGGCCTTGTCGCCTTCCCACGTCGCTTCGGCGATCTTCACCGTTGTGGCGTTGCCTTGCTCGTCGTTTTGGAACACGTCGAGCGCAAGCGTTTCATCTGCAGGCTTGAGCTCTTTCGGAAGCTCCACCGAGAACCAATCGCCGGGGACAACCGCCTTGTGCTCGCTCGCACTGAGGGAGGCTGTCGCCGAGGCCTGATCTGCGCCCGAGGACGGATTCGCGCCCGAATCGCCGACCCAAGCTGAGGGGTCGAGCTCAAACGAAAGATCGAGCGTGGCAGGAATCGTCGAGGGGAGCTCGCTTTGGGCAGCGCCGCTTGGGGCCGCCGCCTGAGAACCGGCCGGATGGGATTCGCCGCTTTGAGCAGCTTGCGCCTGGGTGTCGCCCGAAGAGAGTGTCGCGCCGGATTCGCGCGCGCTTTCGATGAGCTTCTGCACATCGACCGTGAGCCCTTTCGAGGACAACATGAGCGCCTGGTACTGAGCGCCCCAATCAAGAGCGGGCGAAAGCGCTGGGGAATCAGGCGCGTCCTGTGCTTGCGCGGAGTCGGCAGCTTCGCCGACCGAATCACCATCGGGAGCGGAATCGAGAGCGTCGCCACCCGTCGATTGCTCCTGAGGGACAGACGTATCCGCCTGCGCTTGCCGCACGTGGGACAAGTTGCCCGCTAGCGTTGTGGGCACACAAAGCGTCAATGCGAGGAATATCGAAAATGCCTTGCTGGTAAGCGTGCCTTTGAAAGGCACCTTGTTTGATCGGTGCATTTTACGTAAGCCACCTCTGTAGTTTTACCCAACCCATCAGTTCTCTGCCTAAGCAAACGACAGAATCAGTCTAGACATTAGCGCTCTTCAACCGATAATCCAAGGTGAACCCCCGGAACAACGGCAAAAATCGATAAATGTCCCCCTCCTTGCCTTCAACTCGTTTCCTCCATGCTATGAGCGGAAGCCAGCCGCACCCAGCCTTTTTCCAAATGGAGGAAAACACGAGGAGGTGGCACCCCAACCGACAGGTCGCGCATCATTGTCGCAACGAGGTCCCTTTACATCGCAAAAAACGAACACGCCCTCTCATGAGGGCGTGTTCGTCTGATGGCTATGAGCCTTTCGGCCACCTGGGCGGACTGCAGAATCGCCCAGGCGAGCTTGCCGATTATCCGGGCGGGCTGCGGGATCGCCCAGACGAGCCTACCCCCTATCCGAGCGGATTTCCCCCTGCGGGGTCGGGTGCCTCAAGCGGCGAGGCCTCGGGGGCCAATCGCGAATCGGAGTACACCATGCTCTCGGGGCGGAAGGGGTTATCCTCCTCGGAAAGCCCGCCAGGGGCAGCGCCTGCGCTCTCGACGGGCAAGCGCAGGATGGCGCGCAGACTGTCCTCGTAGATGGAATCCACGAGCCGCGAGAACGCCTGGTAGGCCTCCTCCTTGTATTCAACGAGCGGATCGCGATGCCCGTATGCGCGAAGCCCGATGCCCGCTTTCAAGCCCTCCATGTCGGTAAGATGCGCGACCCAGTGCGTGTCCATGATGCGAAGCGTTATCTGCGTGCAGAGCTCCTCGAACAAAGGATTGCCCACCGCCTCGCGCTTTTCGTCGAAAACCCTCATCAGATGATTGCGAACGTCTTCGGCGAGCACATCGGGATCCTGATCGTATTCGATTTCGCTTGAGTCGTAGCCCTTTTCTCCCGTCATCGACTCAACCCACGCATCGACCGTCCCGAAATCCCAATCGTCCGAAGGAATTTCAGCAGGGCAGTTCTCCTCAAGCAAGCTATCGACCATGCTCTCCACGAACTCGGCCATGCCTTCGCAGACGTTCTTGCCGTCCAAGATGGCATTGCGCTCGCCGTAGATGGCCTTGCGCTGCAAGTCCATGACATCATCGTACTCGAGCACGTTTTTGCGCGAGGCGAAGTGCATCGACTCCACCTGTTGCTGAGCGGCAGTGATCACCTTCGAGACCAGCGGGTCCTCCAAAGGCGAATCGTCAGGGATGCCCCTTTGCACCATCATCTCAGAAACCTTGTGTATGCGCTCCTTCCCGAAAAGGCGCAAAAGGTTGTCCTCGAGCGAAAGATAAAAGCGGGATTCGCCCGGGTCTCCCTGTCGCCCGGCGCGGCCACGCAGCTGGTTGTCGATACGCCGCGCCTCGTGACGCTCGGTACCGATGACGCACAGTCCTCCGAGCACGCGGACGGCATAGCCCTCGCGGTCGGTGATATACCTTGCCTCGGCGTCGGCCGCATGGAGCTGCCACTCTGCTGCCAACTCCTCGTCTTTCACACCGAATTTCTTAAGGGCGGCCTGCCGAAGCATCTCATAGTTGCCTCCGAGCAGAATGTCGGTTCCGCGGCCAGCCATGTTGGTGGCAACGGTGACCGCGCCGAGCCGGCCCGCCTCGGCAACGATCGCGGCCTCGCGCTCATGTTCTTTCGCGTTAAGCACCTGGTGTCCGATGCCACGTTCGGTTAGCTTCTCTGACAACCGCTCGGAAGCCTTCACCGAAGCCGTACCCACAAGCACGGGCTGCCCCTTGGCATGGCGGCACTCTACCTCGTCAGCAACGGCGGCGAACTTGGCCTCGGCAGTGCGGAAAATCAAATCGCCCTTGTCTTCGCGGATCACGGGCTTGTTCGTGGGGATGGGGACGACGGGCATATGGTAGATATGATCGAGCTCGCTGTCGGCGGTGAGCGCCGTGCCCGTCATGCCGGAGAGCTTCTTGTACAAGCGGAAGTAGTTCTGCAGTGTGACGGTTGCGATGGTGTGCGTCTCGGGCTTAATCTGAACGTGTTCCTTCGCCTCGATTGCCTGATGGAGACCCTCGGAATAGCGGCGGCCCTCCATGATGCGGCCCGTGAAGGCATCGACAATCTTCACTTCGCCCCCGTCGACCACGTAGTCATGGTCGATCTTGAACAGGAACTGGGCCTTGAGCGCCTGGCGTAACCGGTTCGCTGTGGCCCCTGAGAAGTCGGCATATACTTCGCTGCCGAGCATTTTCTCGATTTTCGCAAGGCCGTTTTCAGTTTCGTACACCGTTCGGCGCTTCTCGTCGAGGACGACGTCGTTTTTGGGATCGAGCTTAGCCGCGATTTCGGCGAAGGTGGTGCAGATAGCAGAAGGCGCACCGGAGAGCCCTGAGATGATAAGCGGCGTGCGCGCCTCGTCGATAAGCACCGAGTCGGCTTCGTCGACGATGCCGAACGCATGGCCGCGCTGCACGCGATCGCGAGGAGAAGAGACCATGTTGTCGCGAAGGTAGTCGAAGCCAAATTCGGAATTGGTACCGTAGGTGACGGAGGCGGCGTACGAGGGTCTGCGCTCCTCGGGCTCCATGCCGTTTTGGATAAGCCCAACCTTCATGCCGAGCAACCCGTATATGCGGCCAACCCATTCCGCATCGCGCTTCGCCAAGTAATCGTTGACGGTGACGACGTGAACAGGATCGCCCGACAATGCGTTCAGGAAGCCCACCGAGGTGGAGACGAGCGTCTTTCCCTCGCCAGTCTTCATTTCGGCGACGCACCCATCGTTTAAGGCCATGCCTCCGATGAGCTGCACATCGTAGTGGCGCAGCCCCACCGTGCGCTTCGACGCCTCGCGCACAAGCGCGAACGACTCGGGCAAAAGACTCTCGTTGGCCTCGCCAGCGGCGGCGCGTTCGCGAAGGCGGTCGGCCGTAGCGCGCAATTCGGCATCCGTCAACGCGGAAAGGCCATCTTCAAGCGAGTTGATGTTGTCGACTATACGGCGATACTGCCTAAGACGCTTGCCGTCGCCGAGCGAGAGCAGCTTGGATATGGGGTTGGGCATGGGAAAAAGCCTCCTGGGGAAAACATGGGCCGGCATTTCGTCAGAAAACGCCGACGCCCCCTCCCAGGTTTCCCGGATGAGGGGGCGTCGGCGCACCCGAAGCCTTACGCGACAGCTTGCGATTGATTGCCTAAGGCTGACCCTGAGGCAGGGGAATGCTCGCGCCCTTTGCGCGACGCCCGCATCCCGCATGCCCCATGGCCAGCCTGCTGGGATTAGCTCCCAGCAGGCGAAAAATGAGCCTCGTTTAGGCAGTTAGCTTAGCCAGCGTAGCGGACGACCATAGCAGCCGCCTCAGCGCGAGTCATGTTGGCGAGCGGCGTGAGAACGTTCGTGTTCTTGCCCATGTAACCGCCCTTGACCGCCCATGCGACGTACTCGGCAGCCCAGGAATCAACCGCGGAAGCATCGCCATACGCAGCAAAATCAGCAGCGCTACCGGCAGTGTAGTTGCCGTACTTCTGAGCATAACGAGCAAGCATGGTCGCAAACTCTTCGCGCGTGATGTTGTTCTCGGGAGCGAAGGTGCCGTCGCCGTAGCCAGTCACGATACCAGCAGCCTTAGCCCACGCGATGGCCTTGCCGTACCACATCTTGCCATTGACATCGCCAAAGGACGTATATCCGTAGATCTCGTTGTAAGAGCCCTCGGGAAGGTACATATCGGCGCGACCGCCAGCCATGTTGAACAGAACCTGTGCAACCTGAGCACGAGTGATGGTGTCGTTCGGCCCAAAGAGATTGGTGTCAGCGTAACCGTTCATAAGACCGAGTTCGGCAGCCTTGTTGACCTCGTTGTAGTACCAGGCACTCGAATCGACATTGTCGGCGAACTTCAGGTTTGCCTCATCCGCAACCGTGATGGAAACCTCCGTCGGGAACGTGTAGTTCAGAGCAGCGTCGTCATCTGCAGCCGCAATTTCGATGGTGTAGATACCCTCGTCCTCAAGCTTGGTAACTTCCTTGCCAGAAGCATCCTTGACCGTCACCTTAGCGGCAGCGGGGAGTGCCTCCCACACAGGCTCGCCATTTTCGTCGGTGCCAGACTGGTATTCGAGGTCAAGGTCAGCAACCTCGGTACCCTTCTGGACATAGGTAAGAACCGGATTCTCGGTATGGTCGAGCCACGCCTTCTGCTCAGCACCGACCTTGATGGTGCTCAGGTCAACCTTGTTGATGGTGATAGGCACAACAGCCTCGCCCTGGAAGTCGACGTTCTCGTTCTCGATGACGAGTTTGTAGGAGCCTGCGTTCAGCGCCTTGTCGACAGCTTTGCCTTCTGCATCGACAAGCCCCTGCGTCGAACCCTCGATCACATTGCCCTTGGCGTCGGTGACGGTCACCTCGAAGTCGGTCGCTACAATATCATCGCCATCATAATTCTTCTCGACAGAAGTGACGATCTTGCCATTGTACTTAACGACAACGTTCTCGGCAGTAACGACGGTAGCTTCCTTGATGACGACCTTGCACTCAGCGGATCCACCCAGGGTATAGGTGCCGTCGTTGATAGCGGCCTTCACGGTGTAAGTGCCGGCCTTGTGAGCCTCGAAATCAGCCGCGGCGTCGTTGCCGTCCTTGTCGGTGACGGTGACATCGATCAGGGATTCGTCAACAGCCTTGCCGGCAGCGTCCTTAGCGGCGATCTTGTCGAGGTCGAAGTAGACCGGCTTCTTGTCGCCTTTGTTGGAGGTGAACTCCGTCGGGAACGCGGCGCCATCATATTCGAAGGTGGCAACTGCGTCGACCTTGTTGCAGGTTACATTAGCATTACTACCCGTGATGTTGGTGTTGCCGTCCGCCTTGGCGGTGAAGGCGTACTGGCCCTTGGCGTCCCAGGTCTGGCCATCGTTGAGCGTCAGCTTGACTTCAGCCGGGTTCGCAAGCACGTCGGAGCCGTTCTTGACAGAAGTCGGAGTAGAAGGCTTGGCGGCAGTTGCGCCGTAAACATCATCGACAGAAACCGTGGCTTTGGAGAGATCGAAAGGATCGACCTTAACATCGGCGATCTTCTTGACGTTGCCAACGAAGTTGCCCTGGCCGGTGATGACCGCATAGTAAGTATCGGCGTTCTTCACTTCGACTGCGGGGTCGTTGTTGGCGTCGCCGCCAGCCTTCACGAACTTGATCGTGTAGTCGGTGCCAGCCTTGAGGGCCTTGCCACCGATCTGAACGCCGAGGTCAAGCACATTGCCGGTGTAGGTGAACGTCTTATCGGAAACGTCTTTGGCGTTATCCGGGTTCACCTGGAACAGCTCTGCGTTTTCAAGAGAGGCACCCTTGACGGTGATGGTGGCGGAAACCTTGCCGCCCTTGTAGTCGCCACCAACAGCCTCAACGGACACGGTGTAGGTGCCGGGAGCCTTGATTTCCTTCACTTCGGTGCCGTCTTTGGTGATGGTCACCTTGAAATCGTCACCCGTGGCGGTAACTTCAGACTGGCCCTTCGGGGTAACGGTGACGGCGCCAAGATCGAGCGCGGTGCCGTCGGTGGTCGCGTTAGCGGTGAACTGGTTGGTCTGGCCGCTCACAGGGCTAAACGTGCTGCCCAGCGCAATGGTGCCAGCATTGAACAGGTTCACGGGGCTCGTGGTGTCCAGAAGTTCGATGCCGTCGTTCTGGACCTCGTCGGCGGGTGCTTCCGCCGCGAAGGCCGCTGCCGGCACCATGCCGACTGCGAGAACGCCCGCGAGGGTCGCGCTCACTGCCTTCTTCCCGTTAAGGGAGTCTTTGCAAGCTGTCATTTTTCCTCCTATTGGAATCAACCTATAAGGGTTTTCATAACAGCGAGCCTTCTGCTCTCTGGCTGATTGCGCTCATACGGCTCGCTCGTCCACCGCCGTATGCCATCGCGCACGTCATATCCTATCCGCGGCCATTCTCGTCCACTTCAACCGGCGGCTCGTAGAAAGTACCTTCGTTCAGCATCGCGAAGATCACCGTCACCCGATGTCTCGCCAACGCTCGGAGCGCCTGCAAGTGCTTCTTTCCTTCGGCTCGCTTGCGTTCGTAATACGCCCTTGCCAAAGGGTCGCACTGCACCGAACGCTGCGATGACTGCATGAGCGCGTTCTTCAGCCGGCGATTGCCGCCTTTGCGTTTCCTCCTCTTATGAACGCTCGTTCCCGATTCCTCCTTGCGCGGCGCCACACCCGCGTATGATGCCAGATGATTCGAATCGCGAAACCGACCAATGTCGCCAATCTCGACGGCAATAAGCGCCGCATACACCGGGCCGACGCCAGGAATGCTCTGCAAAAGATCAACCTCGGGGATCATCTTCGCACGCTGCTCGATCATCAGATTCAAGCGCTTCTCTTCAGCCAAAAGTTCGATTATGCGCGATGCAATCGAACGTATTTGCTCCTCTATCACCGCAGCACCCGGCAGCATGACGGTCTGCCGATCGAGCACGTCGAAAACTTGCTCCACCTTCTTCGGGCCGTCCACACAGTGATACTTCAGCTCCGCCGCCCACGTCGACGCGCGAGCGCGGCCCGCCTGGCGAAAGCCAATCGGCCCGCCATAGCGCGCAATCAGTCGAATTTCCAGGTCGTTATGAAGTTTCCTCTTCGAGAAGAGCTCTTCAAGGGGAGGGCTTACCTGATGGATGAAATCATGAAGCCGGTTGTAGCAGCGCGTGCGCTCCTCGACGATGTCGTCGCGGCGCGAGGATAGCACCTTGATCTCGGCCATCGACTCAGCCCGATTGCCCACGAACTCGATGTTGCGTGGCGTCGTTCATGAAGCATCAGCCAGGATGTACGCATCCTTTTCGTCGAATTTATCCTCACCGTACGTTTCAGCGACTTGGCGAAAGCGGCGTGGCGACATGTGCGCTACAGGAATATCCATGCTCTTAGCGACACCAACGACAAGACGGCCGAACGCGCCGAACTGATCGACGATAACGAGAGCAAGCCCGAAATCGCCTGCTTCCTCCAATGCGGCGCGAATCTCCGCCTCCTCCTGAGGAACCTTCCGATTAATCAACGGCTTGTCGCCATGACGGTCCAGGGCGACAATATGGTTCAAAGATTTCCCAACATCTATGCCGCAAAACACTTCGAATGGAGCAATATCGACTTTGTTCAAAGACAACTCCTTCCCAAAAAGGGGACGAAGCCGCCGCGCGCCAGCCCTCGACAACATTCCAAAGAGCAAATAGCAGCAACCTTATGAGTGATGAGCGGACGCCGCCGGGCACGGCGGCATGATTCCAAAGGCCATAGGGCGGCAATGTGCATGAGCCTGTACCCGAACCCCGCGGCGGCCATGGGCGGGCCATGCATAGCCGAGCCCAATCGTTAGTATAGAACCAAAGCAGAAAAGAACAATGAGCGAAGACGGCGTCTTGACAAAATAGCGAATTTAACACCAGCTCAGGTGCGGTATCGTGAGAATTAAGAAGGGGAAAGGGTTAAACTTCGTCGCCAGTAAAGCCCTATCGAGAAAAGGGCAAACAATGTGAGCAGCTTGTTAATTTCTGCTGAAAACTAAAATTAAATGTTTCAAATTGACGGTGTTGTGTATAATGCAAAAGAGTTATTTGGGCGTTGTGAAGCTTGCTTCACGGGTGGCACACTAGCTTTAGGTTTCATCCGTGGAGGAAGTGAAATTGCTCCCAAAGCAGTATCCACATTCCAATAGGAATAATTCCCTTTCAACAATTCATTTTTGTTTGTGACAATGTTTTTGGGATATCTTCGGCTATAAAGCGCTTGTCCGCTTTTTGGTACATCTTGGAAGACATTGCGCCCTCCAATTGTCTCAAAATCGTCTCTTGGAATAGTGGCTCTCCGAACATGCGTCATCCGTCGAAGCCGTTGTCCTCGCTCTGCGCGTGCGCAGCGAGGGCGAGCCTTTCCTTCCGTGGTACAATTCCAAACATGAGCGCCCAACTTGCGGGCGCGCTTTGTTCGCAACCTATGGGAGGATACCCTCATGATCAAAGACCTGGTGAAAGACGAAGCCGTCTTGTCACAGCCCTGCGATGCCGTCACTGCCGAGGAAGCCGCAGCACTCGCCGCCGACCTCACCGACACGCTTGAGTCGCTTGAGAACGTCGCGTGTCTGCACGCCAACCAGCTCGGCGTGACCAAGGCCGCCTTCATCTACCTCGATGCCGACGACAAGCCGCACATCATGTTCAACGCGAAGATGATCCGCGCGCTCGGCGCTTTCAAGACCACGGAGGATTGCCTGTCCCGCGAGGAGGAATCCAAGGTCACGCGCTATGCCAAGGCGAAAATCAGCTACCAGGAGCTTGCCGGCGACAAGCTCGTCACGAAGAACCGCGAGTTCACCGACTGGACGGCCGAGATCATCCAGCACATGATCGACCACAGCAAGGGCAAGCTGGTCTAAGCCGCAAGAGCCGCCCTTTGCCTCGGCATATTTTCCAACGAGCATTTCCCGCAGCCCGGCGCAGTCGAATTCGCCGCTCGGGTTCGCAGCGTCGCGCAGCGCATCGGCGATGAGTGAGGGTCCTCCCTGCCCTGCCCCGCCTTGCGGGCGCTCATCATGTCCTGGGATCAATTATTGCGAAGGGGTCGATGTCGCGGCAAGCCTCGAGGAAAACCTGAGCCAAGCCGAGCGGGATAAGCCCCTGCCGCTTGATCGATAGTTTCTACTGGAGTTACATTCCAGGGACCGACGATGCCGTCCTGCTTCGGGGAACGAGAATGGGTTCTGCTCGAAAAGAGCGGCTAGCCCATGATCTGGGCAAGGTCGGCCTCGGGAGTGGATATGGGACGAATGCCGTAGTTGTCCACCAGCACCTGCAGCACGCCAGGGCTCACGAACGCCGGAAGCGTGGGGCCCAGGTAGATGCCCTTGATGCCCAAATGCAGCAGCGTGAGCAAGATGCACACCGCCTTCTGCTCGTACCAGGAGAGCACCATGGAAAGCGGCAAATCGTTCACGCCGCAACCGAAAGCATCCGCCAGCGCGAGCGCGATCTTGATCGCACCGTAGGCGTCGTTGCACTGGCCGACGTCCAGCAGGCGCGGGATGCCGTCGATGCTGCCCAGATCCAGGTCGTTGAAACGGTACTTGCCGCAGGCCAGAGTCAAGATGACGGAGTCGGAGGGAGCAAGCTTGGCGAAGTCGGTGTAGTAGCTGCGCTCCTTGCGCATGCCGTCGCAGCCCGCCAGCAGGATGAAGCGCTTGATGTCGCCGGACTTGACCGCATCGATGATGGCGGGAGCGACGCTCATCACGGTGTCGTAGCCGAATCCGGTAGTGACGCTGGCGCCGCCGTTGATGCCGGCAAAGGTCCGATCAGCGCCCCAACCGCCCAGCTCCAGTGCTTTGTCGATAAGGGCAGAGAAGTCCTTGGCGCCGTCTTCGCCCGCCTCGACGACATGCGCACCTGGGAAGCTCACGGGGCCGGTGGTGAAAACGCGGTCGGCATACGACTCGTCTGGCTTCAGCAAGCAGTTGGTCGTCCACAGGATAGGCGCAGGAAGGTCTTTGAACTCCTTGCGCTGGTTGTGCCACGCGGTACCGTAGTTGCCTTTCAGATGCGGATACTTGCGCAACTCGGGATAAGCGTTCGCGGGGAGCATCTCGCCGTGGGTGTACACATTCACGCCGCGGCCTTCGGTCTGCTCCAGAAGCTGCTTGAGGTCGTGCAGGTCGTGGCCGGTGACCACGATGAAAGGTCCCGCCTCGACCTTGAGCTCAACCGTCGCAGGCTCGGGTTTGCCGTAGGCGGAGACGTTCGCTTCCTCCAAAGCGGCCATGGCGGCTAAGTTGACCTCGCCGCACTTGAGAACCAAAGGCAGCAGCTCATCCATGCCCAGGTCGGAGCCAACGGCCCTCATGCCCTCGTAGAGAAACGCCGTCACAACAGGGTCCGACTTCCCCAGCGCCTGCGCATGATAGGCGTACGCCGCCACGCCGCGCATGCCGAAGAGCAGCAGGCTCTTCAGGCTGCGGATATCCTCCTGCGCGTCCCACAGCAAGCCCATGTCGTACGAGCTAAATTCGCCCAGGGAAATAGCCTTCGCGCGAACGCGACGCTCAAGGGCGGCAATGGCCTTAGGGTCGAAGCTGACGTTGCTCACGCAGGCGAACATGCCCTCCAGCATAAGCCCGTCGGATTCGGTATCCCCCCTTCCGCCGCTCTCGGCTCGGGCCAAGGCGACCAATGTCCCGGTCAAATCATCTTGCAGCCGAGCCACGTCGGCGGTCTTGCCGCACACGCCGGCAGCTCCGGTGCAGGCGGTGCATCCCGCCGTCTGCTCGCACTGGAAGCAAAACATGTTCTCGTCAGTCATTTCGCGCTCCTCTACTCGGGGGTGTGTTTTCGAAGCAACTACACTATACTGTGGTATCGCATACATTTCTGTTGTAGAACCTACAGGTGAAACCAATGCTTGATATCCCTACTTCTTCTTCGATGCTATTCGCCGGCATAACCCAAGACGAAGCGAGGCTGATGCTGCCTTGCCTTGGGGCGACAAGAAGGGTTTTCAGCCGGGAGGAGCGGATCATGCGCGCCGGCCAGCCCACCGAATACCTCGGCGTCGTCCTGTCCGGGCGCGTGCGGATCGAGGTCTCGGATGCCTGGGGCGAGACGACGATCTTGGAGATGCTGGGGCCCGGCTCGCTTTTCGCGCACGGCTACGCCTGCAGCATGGAGCCCCTCGACATCGACGTGATGGCGGATACGGCCTGCGAGGTGATGCTGCTCAAAGCCGAGCGCATCATCCATTCCTGCCCTAAGCAGTGCGGCTGCCACGCGCACATATCCTCGAACCTCATGCGCGCCTTGGCGCTAAGCAACCTGGACATGAACCACCGCGCCATAGCCATGACTCCCAAGACCATACGGGGCAAGATCCTCGCCTTCCTATCGCAGCAGCAGAAGAAGGCCGGCACCCGCGCCTTCACCATCCCCTACAGCCAGACCAAGCTGGCAAGCTACCTCAGCGTCGACCGCAGCGCGCTGTCGAACGAGCTCTCGAAGCTGCGCAAGGAAGGCGTCATTGACTACGAAGGCCGCACATACCGGCTGCTGTAGCGCACGACAGCTTCCTGCCATGTTGTGGCCAAAGTGAGTAGTCTCAGGTGGCTTTCCCATGAGTCACGGAGCTGGCTGGGGGCTTCGCTTGCGTCCAAATCGATTTGTGCGCGTTCGAACTCCTACGCGGGCAATGAGGACCTCCGGGGATGCATCCCTGATGGACAGAAGCGGCGCGAGCTCCCTCACTAGCGTCGATTCGGAGCTGATGTCGTATCTCGCTTAAACTCTCCTTCTCGGTTTCGAAACTCGAATTGTTTTAAAGTTTCGAAACCGAGAAGGCAATATGCAAAAGGATGCGTCGAGGAACGAATCCCAGTCGCGCCATGTCGGCAGCGATGTCGGGGCGCATTCGCGCGTGCTACAACCCGACTTTTGCAGCTGACAAGGGCCGTTTCCATCTCTCGACCTGGGGAAACG
>OIXV01000013.1_pt1 | contig 169816 bp, 181 predicted proteins | sample 1587771 | NCBI WGS metagenome assembly OIXV01 (sample SAMEA3888893, study PRJEB22519) | human gut metagenome | biome: human gut; feature: human-associated habitat; material: faeces | place: Denmark | collected 2010
CTTCACCCCTGATATCCGATACTTTTTCTGCCTGTTCCTGCTCTTTCATAAGCTGCAGTTTTGCCTTTAACATCTGCATTGCCTTTTCTTTATTATGATGCTGTGATCTTTCATTCTGGCACTGCACCACGATTCCGGTTGGCAGATGTGTAATTCGGATCGCCGAAGATGTCTTATTAACATGCTGGCCTCCCGCACCGCTGGCACGGTAAGTATCGATTTTCAGATCATCTTCATCAATTTCAATATCAATATCATCTTCCAGATCAGGAAGCACATCACAAGATGCAAAAGATGTCTGTCGTTTACCGGCAGAATTAAACGGTGAAATACGTACCAGCCTGTGCACTCCTTTTTCCGATTTCAGATATCCGTAAGCATTCTCACCTTTTACCTCAAAAGTAACTGCCTTAATCCCTGCGATATCGCCATCCAGGAAATCCAGCACCTGAAGCGAGAATCCTTTTCTCTCTGCCCAACGGCAGTACATACGGTATAACATGCCTGCCCAGTCACAGGATTCCGTTCCTCCCGCTCCTGCATGAATGGTCATGATTGCATTGCATGCATCATATTCTCCCGACAGTAACGTCTGGATCTTCAGCTTTTCAAACACCTTTTCAAATGTATGAATTTCTTCCTCCAGTTCTTTTACCATTGCAGGATCTTCGTCTTCATATCCCATCTCGATCAGGAGATTGATATCTTCATAAGAAGTATAGAGACCGTGGATCGTCTCTACAAGTTCTTTTAAATTCTTAAGCTCTTTCATCAGTTCCTGTGATTCTTCCGGATTATCCCAGAACCCAGGTTCCTCTATCTTGCGTTCCAGTTCTTCGATTCTCCGCTCTTTTCCTGCAACGTCAAAGTGAATCCCTCATTTCGGCAAGAGGTTCTTCATAAGCGTTCATTATTGTTTTGAACTGATCTAATTCAACCATATTACCACCTCTTTCTGTTTGAAATTATATGCTCAATTATCCGGCAGCCGTTCTTTCCCCGGCTGCCGTCTTCTCATATCTTATATTTCAATAAATCTAGTTCTTACGTCCGCAGCACTGTTTGTATTTCTTTCCACTTCCACACGGGCATGGATCGTTCGGATATACTTTCTTTTCTGCACGTTTCTTAGGCTCACGCACTCCCGCATCATCCTTATTGGTTCCGGTTACTTTGGCAACCTGCTCTCTTTCTACTTTCTGCTCCAGCTTAACGTGCAGGATCGTACGGACTGTATCTTCTTCGATACTTCTTGTCATCTCATCAAACATCTCGTAACCGATCATCTTATACTCAACCTTTGGATCTCTCTGTCCATACGCCTGAAGACCGATTCCCTGACGTAACTGGTCCATATCATCAATATGATCCATCCATTTTGCATCGATTACTTTCAGAAGAACTACTCGCTCGATCTCACGCATATGCTCCGGTTCCGGGAACTCTGATTCCTTTGCCTCGTAAACCTTGGCTGCACGCTCTTTCAGCATATGTTTCAGCTCTTTCTGACTGATATCCTTGACATCTTCTTCTGTAATCATTTCCATCGGAATCGTATTGCGGATCGTCAGGTTCAGTTCTGCCAGATTCCACTCATCGTAATCCTGATCCGGGCTGACCACCATGTCTACAACATTCTCTATATAATCATTCATCATATGGAAGATAGAATCACGCATGTTGTCTCCGTCCAGTACATGACGTCTTTCTTCATAAATAATTTCTCTCTGTTCGTTCATTACCTGGTCATATTCCAGCAGGTTTTTACGAATTCCAAAGTTGTTGCTTTCTATCTTCTCCTGTGCTTTTTCAATCGCACTGGAAAGCATCTTATGCTCGATCTGTTCGCCGTCTTCCACACCAAGTGCATTAAAGACATTCATCAGTCTCTCTGATCCGAACAATCTCATCAGATCATCTTCCAGGGAAATATAGAATCTGGATTCTCCCGGATCTCCCTGACGTCCGGAACGTCCACGCAGCTGATTGTCGATACGTCTGGATTCATGACGCTCGGTTCCGATAATCTTAAGACCACCCGCTGCCCTTGCCTCATCGTCCAGTTTGATATCTGTACCACGACCTGCCATATTCGTTGCGATCGTTACCGCATCATGAACACCTGCCTGTGCAACAATTTCAGCCTCGAGTTCATGGAACTTCGCATTCAATACATTGTGCTTGATACCACGGCGTTTTAACATACCGCTTAACAGTTCGGAATTATCGATTGTGATCGTACCGACCAGTACTGGCTGATGTTTTGCATGTGCTTCTTCGATCGCATCACATACAGCTCTGAACTTCTCTTTCTGTGTCTTATATACCGCATCTTCAAGATCCTTACGCTGAACAGGTAGATTTGTCGGAATTTCGATAACGTCCATTCCGTAAATCTCGCGGAACTCTTTTTCTTCTGTCAGGGCTGTACCTGTCATACCAGACTTCTTCGCATATTTATTGAACAGGTTCTGGAATGTGATAGTCGCCAGAGTCTTGCTTTCTCTCTTAACCTTTACGTGTTCTTTTGCCTCAATTGCCTGATGCAGTCCGTCTGAATAACGACGTCCCGGCATAATACGTCCGGTAAATTCATCTACGATCAGTACCTCGTCATCTTTTACCACATAATCTTTGTCGCGGAACATCAGATTATGTGCTCGAAGAGCAAGGATAATATTGTGCTGAATCTCCAGGTTCTCAGAATCCGCAAGGTTTTCAATATGGAAGAACTTCTCTACCTTCTTCACACCATCTTCGGTAAGGTTGATATTCTTCTCTTTCTCGTTAACAATAAAGTCTCCCGTCTCTTCAATATCTTCACCCATGATGGCATTCATCTTGGTAAACTCGCCGCTTGCCTCACCACGCTCTAACTGACGTGCAAGTATATCGCATGCTTCATAAAGTTTCGTAGATTTCTCACTCTGTCCGGAAATGATAAGAGGAGTTCTCGCCTCATCGATCAATACTGAATCGACCTCATCGATCAGAGCATAATTCAGTCCCCTCTGAACCAGCTGTTCTTTATAGATCACCATATTATCTCTCAGATAATCGAATCCAAGTTCATTATTTGTCACGTATGTGATATCACACTCATATGCGGCACGTCTCTCATCATTATCCATGCTGTTCAGTACTACACCAACAGTCAGGCCCAGGAACTCATGTACCTGTCCCATCCATTCCGCATCACGTTTGGCCAGATAATCATTGACGGTTACAACATGTACACCTTTTCCCTCCAACGCATTCAGGTACGAAGGAAGTGTTGCCACTAAAGTTTTACCTTCACCAGTCCTCATCTCTGCGATACGTCCCTGATGCAGGATAATACCACCGACGATCTGTACACGGTAGTGCTTCATTCCAAGTACACGGCTTGCTGCTTCTCTTACTACCGCATATGCCTCTGGGAGAATATCATCTAATGTCTCGCCATTTTCCAGACGTTCTTTAAATTCTTTTGTCTTTGCTTTTAATTCCTCATCCGAAAGTTTCTGCATGTCTTCATCCAGTGCCATAACTGCATCTGCAATCGGATAAACTCTCTTCAACTCATTCTGGCTGTGAGTTCCAAATATTTTCTGTATAATATTCATTCGCTATGTGCTCCTTATTCCTGATTATGGACGCAAAACGACCACTCTATTCCCCATTTTATCACTATCTATATTTCAATTCAACCGATTTATAAAGTGTTAACACTTTGTTTACGAAGGTTTCCCTTTTCTCTAACGATAATTTTTTATAACATCATACGGAATCTTTCCGCCAAAAAGATCCAACGCACTTCCGATTGTAAAATCAATCTTTCCATTACCAATTTTCCGAATACGTTCCAGATCATCAAGACTTCCAATCCCGCCGGCATATGTCACCGGTATTTCGGCTTGTTCCAGAATCTTTATCAGCTCTTCTTCAATTCCGGACGCCTTTCCCTCAACGTCCACACCATGCACCAGAAATTCGTCACAATATCCTGACAGTTTTTCCAAAATATCTGTATTCAGCTCCACATTCGTAAATGTCTGCCACCGGTCAGTCACAATATAATATTTTTCATCTTTTTTTCTGCAGCTTAAGTCCAGAACCACATGTTCTTTCCCGACGGCATCACACAGATTTTGCAGATTATCCCAGTAGATTTCTCCATTCTTAAATACATACGATGTTACAATTACATGGCTTGCACCGGCCTTCATATATTCCTCTGCATTTTCTGCCGTAATTCCTCCTCCAATCTGCAATCCATCCTGATATGTCTGCAGTGCTTTCAAAGCCTGCCTCTTTGTCTCCGGATAATATTCAGAAGTTGAAGGATTCAACAGAATTACATGTCCTCCCTTTAAGCCGTCCTTTTTATACAAATTTGCAAAATAATCTGCTTCCTGATCTGCCGCAAAGTTTTCTACCGCCTGATCTCCCTGATCAAGAAGGCTGCCCCCTACAATCTGCTTTACTTTTCCATTATGTATGTCGATGCATGGTCTGAATTTCATAAATGCTTTTCTCCTTATCATATTCTTGATTATATTCTTTTTTCAAAACATTTTATCACACTAAAGTATCAGCGTCCAGTACAGATATACTGTACAAAATAAGGATGCAGAGATTTTACTTATCATTTCCCCACATCCTTATATACTATCTATTATTTTGCGTTTTTCGTATCGTTTTTATTAGTGTTATCCCGGTTCTGGTCTGTTGTTCCGTCATTATTCTGGTCCGTCTCATTTTTTCTGTCATTCGGATCGATATCATCTTCGATATCATCTACTCCATCCTGTACATCATCTCCGATTTCATCCATAACTCCATCATTTTCATTATTCCGGTCTGTCACATCATCCTTTACTGTATCATCTGTTCCGGTTGTACCTTCTGTCGCCGAGTTATCATTCGCCGCATTATCATCTGTATTATTTCCACAGGCGGTAAGCCCCATCATGATCCCCGTGCACATGAATACCAGCATGAATTTCTTCCATTGTTTCATTCTCATAATCTCCCTTCGTATATCTTCATCTATGATCAAGTATTACTTGTTACCAGTAATATCTGCATTTTCCAGAAATATATACGAATTTTTCTTTATCAGAATGCTGGTATATTTTTACATTCTTTCAGCAATCACACCACTTCTGTATGCAGCCAGAAGTACTTCCAGATCCGAAATCTGTTCTTTTAACTCTTTTCCGACATCTGTATCTTCTACTTTCTTCCGTTCCAGCGTTCTCTTTACCACCGTGCTGTCCGAATGAATATCACTTTCCTTTTCGATCGCTGCTTCTGTAGACTCAAATGGCTTATGCGCCGCCAGAATCAATCCATAGGAATTATAGATCAGTGTATAACCTGCGATTCCGGTCTCTTTCTGATAAGCTTTCGAAAATCCGCCATCTATAACCAGAACTTTTCCACCGCATTTCACCGGATTTTCTCCATCTTTACACTTTACCGGCACATGACCGTTGATTATATGCGCATCTTCGTTCTCAAGTCCGAATTCTTTCAATATTTTTTCCACTACTTTTTCATCTTCCAGTAAAAGGTAGTATGGATTTTTCTTCTCTTTATGAGTTTCCTTCTCCGCCAGGAAATAGCGTTCAAATGTCGCCATCTTATCCTTTCCAAACAACGGAGAATTTTCACTCAGCCAGATATACCACATGATATCTTTTCCACGTTCTTTTTCTTTAGGATCCATAGCATAGAATCCTTTTCTCACATAACTTTCAAGTACTTCATAAAGCCCTTTGCCCTTATACGACCGGCCAAAGATCCTTACACTTTTCAAATTACCGTCCTCTTTTAACGGTACGCAGCCATGATAAAGAAGATTGCCGTTATATACTTTATATAATCCACCTTTGTTTAAAAGGAAATGCATATGACGCTGTAATTTTTCGCAGTTTTCAAACGCCCGTTCCAGACGTTCCATAATATCCTCTTCTTCTTTCGTCAGCGCATATGGTTTTTTCGGATCGATCGTCGGAAAATTTTTATCCAGCAATTTATATTCTTTTCCTTCTAACTCTATCGTTCCTTTTTCATAATTAATATGATGCAGTAAATTGCGCTTTTCCAGCTTAAATCCCGGATTCTTTTTTATAATCTGGCTCTCAACTTTGAACTGGATCACAGAAATTGCTTTATGCATCTTTACATCCATCAACATTTCCGTTGCATTGTAATCCGGATTGCCTTTTAATTTAAAGCACTCACACGGATCATCTTTATATGTATTCATGGCAAATGTAGCCAGCGGAAGCAGGTTAATCCCATATCCTTCTTCCAGGATATCCAGGTTGCCATATCTTGCACAGATACGGATCACATTGGCAATGCAGCCTCTCTGCCCTGCTGCAGCTCCCATCCACAAAACATCATGATTTCCCCATTGAATATCAACCGAATGGTACGCCATAAGCTCATCCATAATAATATGTGGTCCAGGACCTCTGTCATAGATGTCTCCGACAATATGCAGATGATCAACCGTCAGACGTTGAATCAGTTCACTCATAGCTATAATGAATTTCTCTGCCCGTCCAATTCTTATAATCGTACTGACAATTGCATTATAATACGATTCTTTATCCGTCATATCATTTTTCTCTGTAATCAGTTCCTCGATCACATAAGCAAAATCCGGAGGAAGTGCTTTTCTTACTTTAGATCTGGTATATTTACTTGCTGTTCTTTTACACACCTCAATCAAGCGGTACAACGTAATCTTATACCAGTCCTCCATATTCTTCTCCGTTTTCTTAATCCGGTCCATCTTCTCTTTCGGATAATAAATAAGAGTAGCAAGGGTCTGTTTATCCCTGCTACTCATAGTATTCCCGAATACATCATCAATTTTACGGCGCACTGAACCAGAGCCATTCTTCAGAACATGCGCAAATGCCTCATATTCCCCATGAATGTCTGTCAGAAAATGCTCTGTGCCCTTTGGCAGATTCAGTATCGCCTGTAAATTAATGATTTCTGTGGAAGCTTTGGCGATGGTCGGATATAGTTGAGAAAGTCTTTCCAGATAACGTTCCTCTAATTGTCTCATAATTACCTCCCGGTCTTCCTGTATATTCTGCTGTTCATAACGATTTATAATTGGATCACGTCAGACATATCATATCTGCCGGCCGGTTTCCAAGCCAGGAATTTTGCTGCTTCTACGGCGCCTTTTCCAAATACGGCCTTAGAATATGCTGTATGTTTGAATTCAATCACTTCATCCTGACCTGCAAAGATCACTTCGTGGTCTCCTACGATTGTTCCACCACGTACTGCCGAAATGCCAATCTCTTTCTGATCACGTTTCTGACGCACCTGACTTCTGTCATATACATAATGATACTGATTATCCGCCGCTTCATTAATTGAATCTGCCAGAGCAAGTGCAGTACCACTCGGCGCATCCAGTTTCTGGTTATGATGCTTCTCTACCAGCTCAATATCATATCCTGCCGGAGAAAGTACTTTTGTCGCATCCTTAAGGATCTTCATAAGCAGATTGATGCCAAGTGACATATTGGCAGATTTTAATACTGCTACTTTCTTTGCTGATTCTTCTACCTTTTCCAGCTGTTCTTCGGAAAGTCCCGTAGTACAAAGTACGACCGGCACCTGTTTTTCAACACAATAGTCAAGCAGTTCATCTGCTGCTGCCGCATTTGAAAAATCAATGATCACATCGGCCTCCACGTCACATGCATCGATGCTTTCAAATACCGGATAGTCATTTGGTACTTTGGTATATTTATCAACTCCGGCTACCAGTTCGATCCCTTCTGTGTTCTTGATTATATCTGTAATGACACGACCCATGTGTCCATTACAGCCATGCATGATTGCTTTTACCATATTCTTATCCTCCTTTTGTATACTTTGTTATAAAAACAAAGGATATCATATATGTAATGCATCTGTGAAAGCCTGCCGTTGGCAGTTTCTTACAAACGCATGGCGATGTATGATATCCTTCTCTTTTTCTTATTATGCTAACTGAATACCGAAATCTTTCATTGCCTGTGCAAGGTTCTTCTCATGTTCAGGGGATATCTCTGTAAGCGGCATACGAAGTGGTCCGCAGTCAACTCCCATCAGCTGCATTGCTTTCTTAACCGGAATCGGGTTTACTTCGCAGAATAACTGCTCGATCAGCGGCAGTGCTTTCAGCTGAAGTTCTGCACTTCCCTTCACATCTCCGTTAAAATACTTCTCACAGATATCATGTGCTTCATCCGGAGCAACGTTTGACAGTACTGAGATCACACCTTTTCCACCGAGAGATAATACCGGCACGATCTGGTCGTCATTTCCTGAATATACATCAATGTTACCGTCTGTCAGGTTCATGATCTTTGCAACCTGCGAAATATTTCCTGATGCTTCCTTTATACCAACGATATTATCTACTTCTTTCACCAGTTTTGCTGCTGTTGCAGGTTCGATATTGCATCCCGTTCTGCTTGCAACACTATACATAATGATTGGTGCTGTTACTTCTTTTGCCACTGCACTGAAATGTCCGATCAGTCCATTCTGAGTTGCTTTATTATAATAAGGTGTAACCAAAAGTAAACCATCTGCCCCATATTCTGAAGCTTCCTTCGACATATCGATAGCAGTACGTGTACAATTAGAACCTGTTCCTGCAATAACCGGAACTCTCTTGTTAACACGGTCAATTGTGAATTTTACACACTGCATATGCTCTTCTTCTGTCATGGTAGCAGATTCTCCTGTTGTACCGCAGATTACAATGCTGTCTGTTTTATGCTCACAATGAAACTCAATCAATTCATCAAGTCTATCATAATTAATACTTCCATCTTCATTAAATGGTGTGACAATTGCCACGCCGGCTCCTGTAAAAATAGCCATAGTGATCCTCCTGACTTTCATATAATCTAATGAAATTCTATCATCAATTAAATATGATGTCAATCCGAACCCTTATCTAAACTTTTACCATCCCTTATTCATCCATACATTCCAGTTTACTGACCGACACTTCATATGCAACCCTTTTCTGCGATTCCGTTTCTGTAATTTTTTTCATATATTCACGGCTCTGAATTCTTCCCATTACCTGCACATGTTCTCCAACCTCAAAAGCAGAGGCAAATCTGGCATTCCTTCCCCAGCAGATACATGGAATGTAATCAGACTTTCCATATGGCCGGTTCACTGCCAGCAATAGATCTGCAATCTCTCTGCCAAGCGGTGTCTTACGGTAAACAGGCTGTTTGCAGATATAACCATCCAGAAAAATCTGATTCGTCTTTGCACCGTCAAGTTCTTCTTCCACAAATGTAATTTCCCTGACAAATACGGATAAAATCAGACGGTTTTTCATTTCTTCATGCCGGTTGTAGGACCTGAACTGTCCGTTTACCATAATGAATTCTCCCGTGTAATCTTTCGTAACATCAATCAGACGCTCCGAGATCATGAGTGGGATCCTGTCTTTGGAATTGCTGAGCCGCTTCACATCCACCTCTACCATATAGAAGCCTTCTCCAAATACTTCATGGCTGAATGAAAATGGTGTCACGATTTCTCCCATAACGGTTACCTGGTTGTTCTCAATCATCTTATCTGACATAATTTTGTAATCTCCCTTCCTCTGAATCGTATTTTGAGTCATTACAAAGTCTATGAATCAAATCAGTATTTTAGAACTAAATACTTGTAAATTTTAAAAAATGTGATAAACTAATGTGGTTGCAGATAATAATAGGTAGAGAAAAGGAAGATTCGTAATGAAGACAAAACGTGAAGATGTACGTAATATCGCGATTATCGCCCATGTTGACCATGGTAAGACAACATTAGTAGATGAATTATTAAAGCAAAGCGGTGTATTCCGTGAGAATCAGGAAGTAGCAGAACGTGTCATGGACTCTAACGAGATCGAAAGAGAACGTGGAATCACAATCCTCTCCAAGAATACTGCCGTCACCTACAACGGTGTAAAGATCAATATTATAGATACTCCGGGACATGCTGACTTCGGTGGAGAAGTAGAACGTGTCCTTAAGATGGTTAACGGTGTTATCCTCGTCGTTGATGCGTTCGAGGGAGCTATGCCGCAGACCAAATTCGTACTCCGCAAAGCTATGGAATTAAAGCTTCCAGTCATCGTATGTATCAACAAGATCGACCGTCCGGAAGCAAGAGCCGAAGAAGTGATCGATGAAGTTCTCGAACTTCTCATCGACCTTGGTGCTTCTGACGAACAGTTAGACTGCCCATTCGTATACGCATCCGCTAAGAATGGTGTGGCTGCACTTGAGATTTCGGATGAAATGAAAGACATGAAGCCTCTGTTTGAGACCATTCTGGATTATATTCCTGCACCAGAAGGAGATCCGGAAGCTCCGACTCAGGTTCTGATCAGTACGATCGACTATAATGAATACGTTGGACGTATCGGTGTTGGTAAAGTAGATAACGGTACAATCGCAGTTAACCAGGACATGGTTGTTGTCAACCATCATGATCCTGACAAACAGAAGAAAGTTAAGATCAGTAAATTATATGAATTTGACGGTCTGCAGAAAGTAGAAGTAAAAGAAGCATCTATCGGTGCAATCGTGGCAATTTCAGGTATCTCTGACATTTCCATCGGTGATACACTCTGCTCACCTGAAAATCCGACACCAATTCCGTTCCAGAAGATTTCTGAACCAACAATCTCTATGGATTTCGTTGTAAATGACAGTCCGTTTGCCGGACAGGAAGGAAAATATGTAACTTCCCGTCACTTACGTGATCGTCTGATGCGCGAACTGAACACAGATGTCAGCCTTCGTGTTGAAGATACCGAAAACATGGACGCATTCAAAGTATCCGGACGTGGTGAACTTCACCTTTCCGTTCTAATCGAGAATATGAGACGTGAAGGATATGAATTCGCAGTCAGCAAAGCTGAGGTTCTGTATCACAAAGACGAGAATGGTAAACTTCTTGAGCCAATGGAGATTGCTTACATTGATGTACCTGATGAATACACTGGTGTCGTTATTGATAAACTGAGCCAGAGAAAAGGTGAATTACAGACAATGGGTGCTGCCAATGGTGGATATACACGTCTTGAGTTCCGTATCCCATCCCGTGGTCTGATCGGTTACCGTGGTGATTTCCTGACAGACACAAAGGGAAATGGTATCATGAACACTGCATTCGACGGATACGCTCCATATAAGGGAGATATCCAGTATCGTAAACAGGGATCTCTGATTGCATACGAGACCGGTGAGTCTGTAACTTATGGTCTGTACAGTGCTCAGGAGCGTGGAACACTCTTCATCGGTGCCGGTGAAAAAGTTTATTCCGGTATGGTCATCGGTGAAAATGCAAAAACAGATGATATCGAAGTAAATGTATGTAAGACCAAGCATCTTACCAATACTCGTTCTTCCAGCGCAGATGATGCACTTCGTCTGACACCTCCGACAGTCCTCAGTCTGGAGCAGGCAATCGACTTCATCGATACAGATGAACTTCTGGAGGTTACTCCGGAATCACTCCGTATTCGTAAGAAGATTCTGGATCCTAAGATGAGAAAACGTGTAAATCGCTAATGAATAAACATTTACGGTTATAACTGACCGCACGAAAGCGGCAGAAAATAAAATATATAAAACAGTTTTTGTTCACGAAAACCTGACAATTTATATATTTTATTTTCTGCCGCTTTTTTGTTCTCATCTGCAGCACACATTACTAAAAATTTTCCTTCTCCATTGTTCTTCATTTTGATATGATATCTTTCTTTGGGATATTGGCAAATATCTTTTTTTCACTTATACTGGAATTACAGCGAAAATCTATATAAAAGAAAGGAATCCACGAATGAAAGAACTGATTTCTCACCTTCTCAAACAGGTGGCCGCAATTCTGGAATATGTGATTGCATTTATGCTTGCGATCGGTATCATACTGCTTTGCCTTCGTATGGTATGTTCACTTCAGTATATTCCGAATCTGAACACCTATCCGAATTACGATGATCTTCTCGAGGTTTGTTTTAATCTGATCATCGGTGTCGAATTGATCCGTATGATGTATTCGCACTCTCCGAGTACCGTATTTGAGGTTCTGCTTTTTGCGATTGCAAGACACATCATTATGGACCACACTTCCATCTACAGCAGTCTGATCGGCGTCTGTTCCATCGCAGTCTTATTTGCAACCAGAAAATTCTTATTCTCCGAATTCGACATAGCAGACGAAACGGTATTCCGTGCTTCAACCAAGGCTAAAGTTGTCAACAAGATTCTCAGCGTGAACATTCCGCATGAAGCAGATGATACCCTTTCCAATGTACTGCTGCGGCATCTCGAAGAACAGAATATCACGCCCCGTGTTGGTGCATGTTATTACTTCCACGATTGCGGTCTGCGGGTTGCCAAACTTCATGATGGAAAAATTTCAAGAATTCAGGTAATTCGTGCTATACATTAGCGGCCAAACATGTTATACTACACATATCAGATAGATTGCCAGTTCGAGTAACAATTGTCAGATTATAATTCATTTATTTGATGATTGTATAACGTGCAATTATTTGAAATTATGTCGCAAAGGAGTTGGGCATCATGAAATTTATTATTATTGGAAAGAACATCGATGTAACACCAGGCTTAAGAGAGGCCGTAGAAAGCAAGTTAGGAAAGTTAGGAAGGTACTTTACTCCGAATACAGAGATTCACGTAACCTTAAGTGTACAGAAAGGACATCAGAAAATTGAAGTAACTATTCCTGTAAAGGGTGGTCTGGTTCGTTCCGAACAGGAAAGTTCTGATATGTATGTATCGATTGATCTTGTAGAAGAAGTCATCGAACGTCAACTTCGTAAATATAAAAATAAACTGGTAGCACGTGAACAGGAAGGCGGTAACTTCAAACAGGAATTCTTTGACGCCGAAGATAATATTGAAGATGACGGCGAGATTAAAATCGTACGTACCAAAAAATTCGGATTTAAACCTATGTATCCGGAAGATGCGTGTGTTCAGATGGAGCTTCTCGGACATGATTTCTATGTTTTCTGTAATGCAGAATCAGATGAAGTGAATGTAGTATACAGACGTAAAAACGGAACATTTGGTTTGATCGAGCCTGAATTTTCTTAAATCGCAACTCATAATCTTATAAAAATATGGCAATAACAAAAGCCGTACACAATATCTCCTAAAGAACAGCTCCTTTCATGAGATATCGTGTACGGCTTTTTTATATTATTTTTATATTATATTTTCTTCCAGAATTGTCGGCACCCCATCAATCTCTGCATAATAACATTCTTCACCTGCTGTCATCTCTGCCTGCGCATTTGTCCCCTCAGTAATTGCATGCATAACCTGATCCACATCCGTTTTTGGAATCAGTACTTCCAGTTCTACTTTATCCGTATAGACAGTATCTAATATCTTCAGCTCTCTCTGCGCCAGAATATACTGAATCTTTCCAAATGTCGTATAGTCTGTTTCTATATGAAGTTTCACTCCTAAAATTTTCGTAATGACCACCGAGGCATCAAGTCCCGCTTTCACGGCTCCCGAATATGCTCTGACCAGTCCACCGGTTCCAAGAAGGGTTCCTCCGAAATACCGGGTCACCACAACAGCCACATTCCTCAGTTCATTTCCAAGCAATACATCTAGCATCGGTTTGCCAGCTGTACCGTTTGGTTCGCCGTCATCACTGCATCTTTGAAGCTGTCCTCTCTCCCCTATTATATATGCAAAACAGTTATGTCTTGCATCCCAGTATTTTTTTCTTGTCTTCTCTACAAATTCAAGTGCTTCTTCCTCTGTATTTACCGGTACCACAGTCGCAATAAATCGTGACTTTTTTTCTACAATCTCATCTTCTCCACCCCGATAAATAGTTCTGTATTCTGGTAACATATTGTCATCCTTTCGTATAATTTACAACTTTATACATAATATAATACCTAATTTCTTAAGATTTTCCTACTCAAATATGAAGTTTTCATTTTTTTCTTTATAAAAGAGTGTACATTTGCTATAATAACTTGGTATAAAGGAGGCTTAAACGCATGAACTATGGAAAGAAAAAGGCTGCGAAAAGGCAGAAAAAAATAACGTCCAAATCTACAATGCAGGGGAAACGCATCGTTGTCCGTTTGTTCAAGGCACTGCTGATCTGTATCGTACTTGCTGCAGTAGTCGGAATGGCCGGCGGCGGTCTTTTTATAAAAAAGATTATTGATGACACTCCGCATGTTTCCACTTCTGACGTTAAACCGAAAGGATTTACTACTTTCGTTTATGCTGATGACGGAAGCACTGAGATTGAACGTTTTGTATCTTCTGGTTCCAATCGAGTATACAAGTCTATTGATGAGATACCGAAAAATCTTCAACATGCTTTTGTTGCAATCGAGGATGAGCGTTTTTATAAGCATAACGGTATAGATCTTCAGGGTATTGCCCGTGCTGCGGTAGTGGGTATTGCCCGGGGCGGTTTTTCTGAAGGTGCCAGTACTCTGACTCAGCAGCTGATCAAGAACAATGTATTCCCGAACTTTACAAAAGAGAAAAATTTCTATGATAAATTACAACGTAAAATTCAGGAACAGTATCTTGCAGTACAGATTGAAAAGCAGATGAGTAAAAATGAGATTATGGAAAGTTATCTCAACACAATCAACCTTGGACAGAATTGTCTGGGTGTACAGTCTGCTTCTCAACGTTATTTTGGTAAAGATGTTTCCGATCTGACATTATCTGAATGTGCGGTAATTGCCGGAATCACACAGAATCCGACAGATTATGATCCAGTTACACGTCCCGAGAATAACAAGATCAGACGTAATAAAGTATTAAAGAATATGCTGGAGCAAGGCTATATCAGCCAGAAGCAGTATGATAAAGCGATGTCCGATGATGTCTATGCAAGAATCCAGGCAACCAGCGCTTCTTCCCAGGCTGATAATGCATACAGTTACTTTGTTGATGCACTTGCACAGCAGGTAATCCAGGATCTGAAAGATCAGCTTGGCTACACTGATACACAGGCTTACAATGCCGTTTACAGCGGCGGTCTCAGTATCTACTCTACACAAAATCAGGAAATGCAGAAAATCTGTGATGAAGAAGCTAATAATGATGCCAACTATCCTGGTCTGAAAGAGTATGGTCTTGATTATGCGCTGACGGTAACCCGTGCTGATGGATCGGTTGAAAACTATGGAAGTAATAATATAAAAAATTATGTAGAAAAAACTTACGGAAATGATCAGGGACTTCTCTACTCCAGTGAAGATGCCGCAAAAGCAATGGTGGCAGAATGGAAATCCACGATTGCCCAGGAGGGTGATACCTATGATGAACGTATTACCATTACCCCTCAGCCACAGTCTTCTATCACAATCATGGATCAGAAGACCGGACAGATCAAAGCAATGGTCGGCGGCCGTGGAGAAAAAGCTTCCAGTCTTGGACTGAACAGAGCTTATCAGGGTTCCAAGAGACAGCCTGGTTCTACTTTTAAGATCCTTGCAGCTTATGCACCGGCATTAGATTCCTGTGATAAGACACTCGCAACAACAATTGATGATGAACCATATACCTTAAAGAATGGAAGTGTTTTGCGGAATGCCAACAAGCAGTACGGCGGTACAACAACGCTCAGAAATGGTATCAAAAAATCCATCAACGTAGTTGCCGTAAAGTTAAGCGATGAAATCACTCAGGAATTAGGCTATGAATACTGTGAAAAATTCGGTATCAGTACTCTGGTAAAAGACAAAACAATCAACGGCAAGGTCTTTGATGACAGCACTTCACAGACGCTCGCACTTGGTGGAATCACAGAAGGTGTCTATAACTATGAAATGTGTTCCGCTTATGCCTCTATCGCTAACGGCGGCGTCTATAACAAACCTACTTTATATAGTAAAGTTGTAGACCACGATGGCAACGTTCTTCTTGACGGAACAGGCGAATCTCATACAGTTATCAAAGACAGCACAGCTTATCTTCTTACCAGTGCAATGGAAGATGTTGTCAATTCCGGAACAGGTACAGCATGCCAGCTTCCGAATATGCCGGTAGCCGGAAAGACAGGTACCACAACATCCAATAAAGACTTATGGTTCTGTGGATTTACACCATATTATACATGTGCTGTATGGGGCGGTTATGACGACAATAAAGAATGTGATTATGACACAAGTTTCCGCTTCAGACTCTGGAAAGGTATTATGAGTCGTATTCACGAGAATCTGGAAAGTAAAGATTTTAAGGTTCCGACCTCTGTTGAGAAAAAGAGTATATGTACTATTACCGGAAAGCTTGCAACCAACGGATGCCCTTCTATTACAGAATATTTTGCCAAAGACACGCTTCCATCCGAAACATGTTCCGGTCACGGATACTCTTCCGGAAGAAAGTATAAGTCTTCTACAGAAGACAATGATACAACTAAAGATGCTTCTTCTTATTCAAACAATACAGGAAACAGTTATAACAATAATACAGGCACTACCAGTGATAATACCGGTGGTAACACAGGTGGCTCTACCGGCGGTAACACAGGTGGCTCTACCGGCGGTAATACAGGTGGCTCTACCGGCGGTAATACAGGTGGTGGTTCTACCGGTGGTAATACAGGTGGTGGTTCTACCGGTGGTAATACAGGTGGCTCTACCGACGGAGATACTTCTCAGTAACCATACTGTACAAGCCTATGATATCTACAGAAAGGTATCTACAGGACCTGCCACTGGCAGCTCCTTCCAAATGCATGACAATAAAAAAACTGCGGGAACAAAATGTTTCCGCAGTTTTTATTATACCTGACATCCAAAAGGATGTATAACTCTCTAAAAGCTCTAAAGAATCAGTTTCGCAGCTCCACAGATACCGGCATCATTTCCTAGTGTAGCAAGAACAAATTCCGTATCTTTGTTCGCAAAGAATGCTTTTTCCTTAAAATTCTTTTCAACATACTGAAGAAGTACTTCTCCTGCTTTCGAAACGCCTCCTCCAATTACAATTGCTGAAGGATCTGCAACAGCTGCAAGATTAGCCATCGCATGTCCAAGATATTTTCCAAATTCCTCTGCAATCTCTTTTGCCACTTCATCGTCTGCCTTAACAGCATCAAATACGGTCTTGGCGCTGACTTCCTGTCCTCTTAATACAGACGCTTTATCATCCTTAGCCAGACGAATATTGGCAAGTCTTGTAATACCTGTTGCAGATGCATACTGCTCCAGGCATCCTGTGTTGCCGCAGCCGCAGTGATCTGTCTCTTCATAATTCACACAAAGATGTCCGATCTCACCACCTGCACCATGTGCTCCTACCAATGGTTTACCATCAATAATAATTCCACCGCCGACTCCGGTTCCAAGTGTGACCATAATAATATTTTTGCGGCCCTTTCCTGCACCCAGCCACATCTCTCCAAGTGCAGCTACATTGGCATCATTCCCTATCTCTGCTTTCATACCGGAAAGTTCTTCCATCTCTCTTTTTACTTCTTTATATCCCCAGCCAAGGTTCGCTGTATTCTGAACAACTCCTTCCGAATCTACCGGTGCAGGAACTCCGACTCCGATTCCTTCCACTTCATCTTTCGGAATCTGCTTTTCCTCTAACTTTTCATTCAAAGCAGCGGCAATATCCGGAAGAACGGCTTCACCCTGATTCTCTGTGCGTGTCTTAATCTCCCATTTATCTACAATCTCTCCTTCGGTTGTAAACAAACCTAATTTTACAGTTGTTCCCCCGATATCTACTCCAAAGCAATATTTCATTTTCTGTATTTCTCCTATTTCTTTATTAAATTCTGCTGAACACGTTTGTACAGTTCCTGAGCTGCATTATATCCCATCTGTTTCTGTCTGTGGTTAACTGCTGCCGTCTCAACAATGATTGCAAGATTACGTCCAGGACGAATTGGCAGATGATGGCAAACCACTTTGTTACCAAGGAATTCTGTATATTCTTCTTCGAGACCGAGGCGGTCGTATTCTTTATTCTTATTCCACTCTTCCAGAGTGATAACAAGATCAATATTCTGTGTCTCTCTGACACTTAATACACCAAACAGAGCCTTGACGTCTACGATACCGATACCTCGCAGTTCGATAAAATGTCTCGTAATATCCGGTGCCGTTCCTACAAGTGTCTCATCACTGACTCTGCGGATTTCAACTACATCATCACTGACAAGACGGTGTCCACGTTTGATCAGCTCCAGAGCCGCCTCACTTTTACCGATTCCGCTTTCTCCCATGATCAGTACTCCGACACCATATACATCAACCAGCACACCATGGATAGAAATGCATGGCGCAAGTTCTACATTCAGCCAGCGGATAATCTCTGCTGTAAATTCTGATGTCTTCTTCTCTGTCTGGAACACTGGAATATTAGCCTTTTCTGCCATTTCAAGAAGCATTGCCTCCGGCGGAAGGTTTCTGCAGAAGATCAGACATGGAATCTTGTAAGAAAGCAGTGTTTCATAAATCTTTTTTTTCTTAACTTCATCTGTCATCTTCTCCAGGAATGTGTACTCCACATATCCTATGATCTGCACACGTTCGGAATCAAAATGTTCAAAGAATCCGGTAAGCTGCAAAGCCGGTCTGTTAATGTCTGGTATCTCAACTTCTTTTTCGGAAAGATCTACATCCGGTGTAAGATTTTTGAGATTCATTTTTTCAACGAGTGTTTTTAATTTTACTTTATTCGCCATATTCTTTTACCTCACACGTATTAAAAATCTGATAGCCCTATTATACCATACTTAAGTATCCTGGTGAAAAAATTTATACACTTCCTGAGCAGATTTTTCATTCATGGACGGCAGCTCTTTCAGATCATCCACTGTTGCATTCCGGATTGCTTCAATATTTTCAAAGCTCCGCATCAGGTCTTTTCTTCTTGCAGGTCCCACTCCCGGAATATCATCCAGTATCGAATGTACCTGTCCTTTACTTCTTAACTGTCTGTGGAATGTGATTGCGAACCGATGCGCCTCATCCTGTATTCTGGTGATCAGGCGAAAACATTCCGAATTACGGTCAATCGGTAATTCTACATTATTGAAATACAATCCTCTGGTTCTGTGATTATCGTCTTTTACCATTCCACACACAGGAATGTGCAGATTCAGCTTCTCCAGGACCTCCAATGCAATATTCACCTGTCCCCGGCCTCCGTCCATCATGATCAGATCCGGGAATGCCTGAAATCCGCCTGTCTCACTTTCATCCTGTCGTTCCCTTAATCCATGCTCGAATCTTCGGGTCAACACCTCATTCATACTTGCGTAGTCATCCGGTCCCTGTACACTTTTTATCTTAAATTTTCGATAATCATTACGCTTTGGCTTTCCATGCTCATAAACGACCATAGAACCAACCGAATCAAATCCGTTTGTATTAGAGATATCATAAGCCTCCATACGTATAATTCCGGTAAGTCCCAGTATTTTTTCCAGTTCCTTCACCGCTCCGATCGTTCTTCCTTCTTCACGCTTCAGACGTTCTTTGTCATTCTTTAATACCATCTGTGCATTCTTCTGCGCCAGCTCTACCAGCTTTTCTTTTGTCCCTTTCTTCGGTATACGAAGCCGTACTTTATGTTCCCTTCTGGTCGTCAGCCACTCCTCTATAATCTCCTGGTCTTCAATCTCTTCCGGCAACATTAACTCGGCCGGGATATACGGTGTTCCTGCATAAAATTGCTTGATAAAGCTTGACAGGATTTCGCTTTTTGTATCATTTTCCGCAATCTTCAGATAAAAATGATCCCGTCCGATCAACCTTCCTCCCCGGATAAAGAAGACTTGTACAACCGCGTCCTCACCTTCCGAAGCCATTGCAATAATATCCCTGTCGTCCCCTGCTGTATCTGTAATCTTCTGTTTCTGAGCGATCTTCTGAACGCTTGCAAGAAGTTCCCTGTATTCTATTGCTTTCTCGAATTCCAGATTTTCGGATGCATCCAGCATCTTTTCTTCCAGTTCTTTTAATATCGGATCATAATTTCCATTCAGGAATCTTACTACTTCATCAATAGATTTCCTGTACTCTTCTCTGGAAATGTAGCCCTGACACGGCGCATAACACTGATGGATATGATAATTGAGACACGGACGTTCTTTTCCGATATCTTTTGGGAGTGAACGATTGCAGCTTCGAATATGATAAAGCTTTCGTATCAGTTCAATGGTATCTTTTACTGCACCGGCACTGGTATACGGACCAAAATATTTTGCCTTATCTTTCTTCATCCGCCTTGCCATCATTACACGCGGGAAAGGTTCATTTACAGTTACTTTTATAAATGGATACGTTTTATCATCCATCAGCATCGTATTGTATTTTGGTCTGTGTTCTTTAATCAGATTACATTCCAGAACAAGCGCTTCCAGCTCGGAATCCGTCACAATATATTCGAACCTGGAAATATGTGTCACCATCTGTTCTATCTTGGCTCCCTTATTCCTGCTGCTCTGAAAATACTGTCGGACACGGTTTTTAAGACTGATTGCTTTTCCGACATAAATGATCGCATCTTTTTCATCGTGCATAAGATATACACCTGGTTTTCCTGGCAGCTTCTTCAGTTCTTCCTGTATATTAAAATTTTCCATATATGTCACCTGTACATTTTCTTTTACTATTTTCTTACCCGTTGCTTATGAATGTTACACAGATTCTTTTACAATCAGAAGCGAATAATAGCTGGCATGCTCTGGTATATCTTCCAACCGTTCATATATCTGTTCGTCTGCCATCCCACAATTTTCTATCATCTTTACATCCACATTTTTTTCTTCCAGGATTTCCCTTACCTCCGCTAATCTGGAAGCAGACTTCATCAGGACCTTCGTTCCCGGATATCTCAATGCGTTCCTTATATCATAGCTGGATGGAATCACATGAAGCTCATCTGCTCTGTCTGCCAGACTTTCATTCAGTTTTGATGCAGCTGCGCAAAATGATGGAATCCCGTTTATAATTGATGTTTCATATCCTTTTTCCTTTATAATACGTTGAATATACATATAAGTCGAATAAATCGTTGGATCTCCCAATGTCAGATATGCTACATCTTTTCCCTTTTCCAGTTCCTCTATGATCCTTTTGGCAGCTTTCTCATAATTCTGATTCAGAATCTGTCTGTCCTTTGTCATCGGCGTATCCAGATCCAGATATTCTTTTTCTTCCATATTATCTACCATTCCTGCCGCAATTCTGTAACTGACCGCATGTTCCCTGCCCTTCGCAGGCACTGCTATTACTGGACATTTTTCTATCGTACGAACAGCCTTATACGTCATAAGTTCCGGATCACCTGGACCAACTCCGACTCCGAACAATCTTCCTTTCATGTTATATCTCCTCCAGAATAATCTTATCCTGCCTATTATATACCAGACAAATATAATTGAAAAGAAAAAAGATATGAAGCCGGCTCTTGCCATACTTCATATCTTTTGTTCTTTTTTATAGAATTCTATTCTTCATGAACAGATTCAGTTGCTGTTCCGACAGTTTTTTCTTCTGTCTTTTCTGATTTTTCCTGTACATCTGCGTTATGCGCATCATCTATATCATCTGCCGGCTTCATCACAAATCCTTCACCCTCTACCGGATTCATACCGATTCTTGCTTCTTCCTTCTTCGGTGCATCCGGATCAATTCCTTCTACTTCATGGAAAATCTCCATAAATTCTTTTCCGGTAATTGTCTCTTTTTCAATCAGGAATGCAGCAATTTTATCCAGCGCCTGTCTGTGATTTCTCAGAAGCTGTTTTGCCTCTTCGTAAGCATCTTTCAACATCTTCATAACTTCTTCGTCAATCTCTGATGCTGTCTGCTGTCCACAGTTGCTGACCGGGCGTCCGTCCAGATAACGGTTCTGAATAGATTCCAGACCGATCAATCCGAATTTCTCGCTCATACCATACTGTGTGATCATCGCTCTTGCTACGCTTGTTGCTTTCTCAATATCATTAGAGGCTCCTGTTGTAACCGTATCAAACACTACTTCTTCTGCCGCACGTCCTGCAAGCAGTCCGACTAACATTGCCTGAAGTTCTTTTTTGGTATTCAGGAATTTTTCTTCTTCCGGAGTCTGCATTACATAACCAAGTGCTCCCATTGTACGTGGAACGATTGTAATCTTCTGTACCGGCTCCGCATCTTTCTGCAATGCACTTACAAGTGCATGTCCGACTTCATGGTAAGAAACAATCCTTCGTTCTTCCTGGCTCATGATACGGTCTTTCTTTTCCTTACCTACAAGTACCACTTCTACCGCTTCAAATAAATCAGACTGACATACTGCATTTCTTCCATGCTTTACAGCATTAATTGCCGCTTCATTGATCATATTTGCAAGATCAGAACCTACTGCTCCGGATGTCGCAAGTGCGATTTCCTCCAGATTGACTGTCTCATCCATCTTCACATCTTTAGAATGAACCTTCAGGACTTCTACACGTCCTTTCAGATCTGGTTTTTCAACAATGATACGTCTGTCAAAACGTCCCGGTCTTAATAATGCAGGATCCAAAATCTCCGGTCTGTTAGTTGCAGCCAGAAGTACCAGTCCTTTATTGCTTTCAAATCCATCCATCTCTGCAAGCAGCTGATTCAGTGTCTGCTCACGCTCATCATTGCCGCCCATCTGATTGTCTCGGCTTTTACCGATCGCATCAATCTCGTCGATGAAAATGATACATGGTGCCATCTGCTGTGCCTGCTTGAACAGATCACGCACTCTGGATGCTCCGACACCGACATACATTTCCACAAATGCCGAACCACTCAATGAAAAGAACGGCACCTTTGCTTCTCCTGCTACTGCTTTCGCCAAAAGCGTCTTACCTGTTCCCGGAGGGCCGACCAACAGTGCTCCCTTCGGAAGCTTTGCACCGACACTCGTATATTTTCCCGGATTATGGAGAAAATCTACCACTTCCTGTAAAGATTCTTTCGCTTCATCCTGTCCGGCTACATCTTTAAATGTAACTCCGGTCTGCTTTTCCACATACATCTTGGCATTGCTCTTACCGATTCCCATCATGCCGCCGCCCTTTGACATACGCTTTGTCATCCAGATGATCATTCCGACAAAGAATGCAATTGGCAGGAATGTTAAGATCACGTTCATCGCTACTGCCGATGTAGTATCCGGAATCTCCTGCTTAAACTCCACGCCTGCCTTCTCCAGACGCTTTGTCAGGTCATCGTCATTCACCACTCCTGTGTAATATTCCTGTGCAACCCCGCTGTCCTTGTCCTTTTTTGTAACAATCATGATTTTGTCACTCTGGATCTGTACTTTTCTGACCTCTCCGTCATCTACCATTTTCAGAAATTTATTATAGGTAATCTCTTTTGCAGAGGTCATTCCCTGAAACTGGAACAGTGCGATCACCAGGATCGATGTAATAACTGTGACCAGTAAAATAAACGATATACCCTGTTTATTATTCTTGTTATTCTTATTATTCTGGTTATCCATTTTAATCCTCCTGTATACCTAATTATTATATAGAGCGTCATGTTAGAAATCAATAAAAACATTATGAAAAGATTGTAAACTTCCTATGTGTTGTAGTATACTTGAAATGAAAATGCTTATGCCGCTTCCGGCGCATTTTTCTTTTCATTTTTATACCAAAGTATGACGGCAGATCTGCATACAGCAGTTTTACCGCATCAAAAATCAAATAAATTTTAAACGAGGGCATATACTTATGAAAATTGGATTCGATAACGAAAAATATTTAAAAATGCAGTCCGAACACATCCGTGAACGCATCGGTCAATTTGACAACAAACTTTATCTGGAATTTGGTGGTAAACTTTTTGATGATTATCATGCTTCCAGAGTTCTTCCCGGATTCCAGCCAGACAGCAAGCTTTGCATGTTAAGAGAACTTTCTGATCAGGCCGAGATCGTCATCGTCATCAGTGCCGAAGACATTGAAAAGAACAAGATCCGCGGTGATCTTGGTATCACCTATGATTCCGATGTACTTCGCCTGATGCAGATTTATCAGGGGCTGGGGCTTTATGTCGGAAGCGTTGTTATTACCAAATATAACGCTCAGGAAAGTGCTGAATTATTCAAAAACCGCCTGGAAAAACTGGGTATCAAAGTGTACCGCCACTACCTGATCCCTGGCTACCCTACAAATGTACCATTTATTGTAAGTGACGACGGATATGGAAAAAATGATTATATCAAGACAAGCCGTCCGCTGGTCGTTGTAACTGCACCAGGACCTGGAAGCGGTAAAATGGCAGTCTGCCTGTCCCAGTTATATCACGAACACAAACACGGAATCAAAGCCGGATACGCCAAATTCGAAACATTCCCAATTTGGAATATCCCGTTGAAGCATCCGGTTAACCTCGCTTACGAGGCAGCAACAGCTGATCTGAATGATATCAATATGATTGATCCGTTCCATCTCGAAGCATATGGTGAGACAACCATCAACTATAATCGTGATGTAGAGATTTTCCCTGTATTAAATGCAATGTTCCAGCGCATCTACGGTGAAAGTCCTTATAAATCTCCAACCGATATGGGAGTGAATATGGCCGGAAACTGTATCTGCGACGACGATGCATGTCAGGAAGCTTCCCGTCAGGAGATTATCCGCAGATACTATGCATCCAGAAGAAGACTCTTGCTTGGTGCATGCTCTGAAGAAGAGACTTATAAATTAGAAATGTTAATGAATCAGGCAAATATTACGGTTCATGACAGACCGGTCGTCGATGCAGCATTGGCAGAAGCCGAACGGACCAACGGACCTGCGGCAGCACTGGAACTCCCGGATGGATCAATCGTCACTGGAAAGACATCCGATCTTCTCGGTGCATGCTCTGCCCTGCTGTTAAATGCATTAAAAGAACTTGCAGGTATTGAACACGAGATTAAGATCATCTCACCACAGGCGATCGAACCAATCCAAAGTCTGAAGACCAAGTATCTGGGCAGCCGTAATCCACGTCTGCATACCGATGAAGTCCTCATTGCACTCTCCGTAAGTGCCGCAACCAGCAAAGACGCCAGACTTGCAATGGATCAGCTTCCAAAATTAAAAGGCTGTCAGGTTCATGTATCTGTCATGCCGGGGTCTGTAGACATCAAACAGTTCAAGCGTCTGTCTATTCAGGCAACTTTTGAAGCAAAATATGAAAAAAACTCTGTATTTTTTAATAACAAAGGTGTATAATCTTAAAGTATTTTTTTGAACACTTTATAACAGAGAAACTATTTTTGACTTAAGGAGGAAGTTATGGCAGTAAAATACGTATTCGTTACAGGCGGTGTAGTATCCGGATTAGGTAAAGGAATTACGGCTGCGTCCCTCGGACGTCTGTTGAAAGCCCGTGGTTACACAGTCACAATGCAGAAATTTGACCCGTATATCAACATTGACCCTGGTACTATGAACCCTGTACAGCATGGTGAAGTATTTGTAACTGATGATGGTGCTGAGACCGACCTTGACCTTGGACATTATGAAAGATTCATCGATGAAAGTCTGAGCAAGAATTCAAATGTAACAACCGGTAAAATCTACTGGTCTGTTCTTCAGAAAGAACGCCGCGGAGATTTCGGCGGAGGAACGGTTCAGGTTATCCCACATATTACAAACGAGATCAAATCCCGCTTCTACCGCAACCCTGCTGCTGAGAATACGGAAATTGCCATTATTGAAGTCGGTGGAACTGTTGGTGACATCGAAAGCCAGCCTTTCCTGGAAGCCATTCGTCAGTTCCAGCATGAAAAAGGACATGAAAATGTTATCCTGATCCATGTTACACTGATTCCATATCTGAAAGCTTCTCAGGAAATGAAGACCAAACCTACACAGGCAAGTGTAAAAGATCTTCAGGGAATGGGAATCCAGCCGGATATCCTGGTATGTCGTTCTGAATATCCGCTCGGTGTCGGAATCAAGGACAAGATTGCATTATTCTGTAATGTACCTGCTAACCATGTACTGCAGAACCTGGATGTAGAATATCTCTACGAAGCACCTCTTGCAATGGAAAAAGAGAACCTTGCAGGTGTCGTATGTGAATGTCTGCACCTTGATTGTCCGGAACCAGACTTAAAAGACTGGACAGAGATGGTTGACTACCTTAAGAATCCAAACACAGAAGTCACAGTTGCTCTGGTTGGTAAATATATCCAACTTCATGACGCTTACATCAGCGTGGTAGAAGCCTTAAAACATGGTGGAATCTTCAGCCGTGCAACCGTAAATATCAAATGGATCGATTCCGAAACTGTTACTGCCGATAATGTAGATGAATTACTCGGTGATGTAAGTGGTATTCTGGTTCCGGGAGGATTCGGTACACGTGGAATTGACGGAAAACTCGAAGCAATCAAATATGCCCGTACACACAATGTACCTTTCTTAGGTCTGTGTCTCGGAATGCAGCTTTCTATCGTAGAATTTGCAAGAGACGTTCTTGGATATAACGATGCACACAGTGCTGAGCTTGATCCGAACACTACACATCCGGTTATCCATATCATGCCGGAACAGATCGGTATCGAAGACATCGGTGGAACTTTAAGACTGGGAGCTTATCCTTGTGTTCTTGATAAGACATCAAAAGCTTACGAAATGTATGGAACAGAGCAGATCAGCGAACGTCACCGTCATCGTTATGAAGTAAATAACGATTATCGTGATGCACTAACTTCTCACGGCATGAAGCTTTCCGGACTTTCACCAGACGGAAGAATCGTGGAAATGATCGAGATTCCTGAGCATCCTTGGTTTGTTGCCACTCAGGCTCATCCGGAATTAAAATCAAGACCGAACAGACCGCATCCATTGTTCAGAGGATTTATTGAAGCCGCTTTGAAATATCAGAACGACCATAAATAAAATATGATATAAAAAAGAAATCTGTTGCATGTTTATATATTGCAACAGATTTCCTTTTTTATCTGCATATACTATAGAGAAAATGACAGCTTCTCTGTATTTCTGATCTTATACCTTATATTTCTCTTATAAAGACCAGCTTACAGAACTTCCCTTTTCGTTCTTTTTCACCACAAGTTTATGATCTATCTGCTCCTTCAGTTCATTTACATGAGAAATAATTCCAATCAGTCTGTCCTTATCTGCAAGATCATTCAACACACGGATTGCCTGATCTCTCGATACATCATCCAAAGACCCGAATCCTTCATCAATAAACATTGTATCGAGATGGATTGCACCTGCTGTATTCTGGACAATATCTGAAAGTCCAAGTGCCATGGATAAAGCTGCCATGAAAGACTCTCCTCCCGATAATGTTTTTACATCTCTGACCGTATCTGTTGCCATATGATAAACATCCAGATCCAGTCCGGCCTGTCCCTGGCTACCCAGTTTTTCTACATCTCTGCATTGCAGAATAAACTCTCCTGACGTCATACGAACCAGTCTCTTATTTGCAGCACGTATGATCTGACGGAAATACTGCCTCTGAATATAGGTCTCAAAATCAAGCTTGGCACTTCCGCTCAGATTCCCATTTGCTGTCTTACTCAGATTTCCAACAATCTCATACTGCTTCTGAAGTCCACTGTTCTTTTCAAAATTACGTTTCAGATTGTCTCTTATCTCACGGTTTCTTTCATTGGTATTATGAAGTTTCATATATTCCTTACGGATTTCTTCCAGCTCTCCGGATGCCTCTTTTATCTCCCGCGCAATCTGTTCCGTATCTTTTCTTTCTTTTCCCTCTAACTGTTGCTCAAGCAATGTCCTGTTCGCTTCCAGTTCCTGCAATTCTTTCTGATATGCCCCTATCCATTGTTCTGCTTCTTCCAGTTCTCTCTCAGTCATACATTGACTATGATAGCTTTCTTCGTCCTCAAATCCCTGCTCTTTTATAATCTGTTTATAGGAACGTATCTTTTTCTGTACTTCTTCCTGTGATTGCACGACAGATGCTGATACGGTCTTCTGTTGTCCTTCCAGTTCCTTTTCTTTATTCTGCTTTTCCGTAAGACATCTTGTTACCGTCTCGTAATTATTTCTGACCAACTCAAGTTTCCCTGATATCTCTCTCAGATGTTCTTCGGCTTCTTCCATCGTCTTGTATGGAAGTTTCTCCTCCATTGCCTGATACTCCGCCTCCAGCTTTGTATACATAAGTTTTGATTCCGTCAGACTCTGGCTGGTCTTTCGTTCTTTTTCTTCCAATTTTTCTATCTGGTCCGCAATCTGTTCCTGATTCTCTTTTAACGTTCTACATCTTTCAAAAATTTCTTCCAACTGTTTCAATCTTTTTTCTGTTTCCATAAGCGTACGCTTCAGGCTTTGTATCTTCTCTTTCCAGCCAATTCCAGTTATATCTTCCGCCTCATCTTTTATATTCTTTCGAAGTGTCAGACAGATTTCCTGTGCTGCCTGATATCCCGCAAGACATTTCCTGAATGCTTCTGTTTTTATATCTCTTATTTTTTCTTTCTTATCCCTTTCAGCTTTTGCAAGTTCCACTTCCGCCTGCGTCGGCGCCTCATCACTCAAGGCTGCAATCTGTGGATGTTCTCTGGAACCACAGACCGGACAAGGCTGCCCATCTTCCAGATTCAAAGCAAGTATCCCCGCCTGTTCATTCAGGAACTTGTGATACTTCATTTCATATTCCGCCCAGGCATTTTCATAATTCTTCTGTTCCCTGTCTGCTTCCTTCTTTGCTCTTTCGCAGTCTTCTTTTAATTCTTCTTTTCTCTCTTCCTGATGGTCAAGCTCTTCGTAATGGCGTATCTGTTCTTCTATATGTTCTTTTTGATTCCTGCATTCATTTATGCATGTTTCTATCTTTTCATATTTCTTTAGAAATGTTAATGTTTCTTTTTGATTGTTTTGCAGGATTTCTTTCTTCTGTAGTATGGTTTCCGATTGATTAAGATAGTTTTTTATTTCTTTTGTAATTTTATCTAATTCTTCTTTTTTTGCATTCATACCTTGATACTGTAAAATTGCATCCTGTATCCGCACCTTTTTTTCTGTAAGTACTGTCTCTTTTTCCGTCTTTTCCCGGCCAGCTTCTTTCTGTTTGTCTGTTAATTCCTGCAGCTGCTTCCGGCATTCCTGTAATTCCTTTTGAAGACTACGTTCCTGTACTTCCAGTTCTGTCAGGCGCTTTTCTTCCTCCAGATACCTTTTTTCTTCTTGCAGTACACGTCCCGCCTTTTTACCTGTTTGTATCCGTCCTGTTAAAAACTCATATTTCGCTTTTTCCGGCATTTTTTCTTCCAGTCGGCTCAATACCCGTTCATACGAATCAAAGAGCTGATTCAGCAGTTCTGCTTCCTTCAGCAGTCGGTTCTTATCTTCCAGTACCGTCTGCGCCCGGGAAGATTCTTTTTTGCATACTTTTTCCCACCGGTTTCCCTGATCAATGATCTCTTTCAAAATCACGGATATACGTTCTCTGTCCGGAATATCCTGCCCGGCAATCACCTTCCACTGCTTTATAAGTTCATTTTCTTCTGTACATTTTTCCAGCTGAACTTCTTCCGGCCACACACCTCCATCCTTCTTATATGACGGATATTCCACTCTGGCCATCTCAAGTTTCATTTCCTGAAGATTTTGTTCCAGCTTCACATATAACTGTACAGCCTGTTTTTTCAGTTCTTCCTGTATCCTGTAGTAAAACCGCGTCTGAAATATTCTGGAAAATATCTTTTTCCGTTCCCTGGACTCAGCCAGCAAAAGCTTGAGAAATTCTCCCTGTGCAATCATGGAAATCTGCGTAAACTGGTCTGCATCCAGTCCGATAATCTCGGAAATCTTCTGATCTGTCTCTCTTTTCTTTCCTTTGAATATGCTGCCGTCCGGCAATGTCAGTTCTACCTTCGGAGTTTCTTTCACATATCTCGGCGACCCGTCTGCATATCTTCTTTTCCCAAGTCGTAGATATTCCGGGTTTCTTCGTATCTTATATTCTTTCTTTTGATATAAAAAAGTGTACTCTACATAAGTGCTCGTTTCTTCTCCAGCATACTGGCTTCGCATCATATTTCCATCTCTTGTTCCTCCGCTGGTTCTGTCATACAATGCATAAGTAATCGCATCAAAGACCGTCGTCTTACCCGCACCTGTATCTCCTGTAATCAGAAACAGACCATTCGGGATCTCCGTAAAATCAATCTCTGTTTTACCGGCATATGATCCGAATGCCGACATAATTAGCTTTACCGGTCTCATCTACTCAACTCCCTTCGCCTTATCGAAGATTTCTTTCATGATCGTCTCTTCTTCCCCATTCATCTCTCTTCCCTGCATCTCCTTATAGAATTCCGCAAAAGAAGTAAAAGGATCTTTCATGACCAGTTCTTCATCCATTTCTTTTAATTTTGTTCTTGTCCGCTGATTATCCACCCGGATCTCCAGTATATGGGAAAATATCCGTTCCAGCTGCTCTTTCGGCTTATACGGATCGATTTCATCTGTCAGTGTAATACTGATATAATCATCTTTTTCCGTCTCTCGGGATTCTTTTATAATCTCATCCAGTGTTCCTTTTTTCCTTCTGACATCTCTTAACGGATGCAGCGGGTAATTTTCAATTTCCGGCTTCTCGCCTTTTGCCTTTAATGTCACCACGGTAAGACTTTTATTCTGTGTACTCTCACTGACCGAATACTTTAAAAGCGTTCCACAATAGCGGATCTCCGGTTTTCCGATACACTGTGCACCGTGAAGATGCCCCAGCGCTACATAATCAAATTCTTTCACCGATCCAATATCTACGTTATCAATCCCACCTACAGAAAACACTTCCGAATCGCAGGTTTCCGGGCTTTCCGCTTTTTCGCCCACATAGAATTGATGTGAAACTAATACATTTCTTTTATCTTTATAATCTATCTTTTCCCGTTTAATAATTTTTTTTACAGCATCTGAATACGTTTCTGGTGTTCCGTCAACAAAAATATTTTTCACATATGCCGGCTTCATAAATGGAAGCAGATAAAAATCTACCTCTCCATATGCATCATGCAAAGTTACTTTTTCAATATGTTCTTCCGGTCTTTCAGGAACATTGCCGGCAAGGTAAATATGATGTCTCTTTAAAATCTCAGATGCATACTTCAGACGATCCGGTGAATCGTGGTTTCCACTGATAATCAGAATCGGAATCTCTGGTGTAATCTCTGAAAGATCTGTCAGAAACTCATCAAATACATTCACAGCTTCTGCCGATGGAACGGACTTATCATAAATATCTCCGGCGATTACAATTGCATCCGGCCGTAATTCTTTTGCATAAGTAATAACTTCTTTTAATATCACCTGCTGATCTTCTTTTAAATTATAACGATGAAGCTGCTTTCCAATATGCAGATCCGATAAATGAAAAAATTTCATACCTTTCCTCATCCCTTCTATTTTATTTGCATCTTTCTCTATTTTACACTATAATCAACTTATCTAACAAGTCTATACAAGAAAACGATAAACACAGATATGAGGTAATAAATATGTTAAGAGAAATTAATTTGGATGAAATATCCGATGGAAGATTATATAGTAGCAATGACATGGCCAAGACAGACTGTAAAGGATGTGATGGCTGCTCTGCCTGTTGTCATGGCATGGGAAATTCCATCGTCCTTGATCCACTGGATGTATACCGGCTTTCCACCAATCTTTCCAAATCTGTAAACGAACTGCTGACCGGCCCTCTGGAACTTAATGTTGTAGACGGTATCATTCTTCCGAATCTGAAAATGGCCAGAGCCGAAGAAGCCTGTTCCTTTCTGGATACTAATGGACGCTGTACGGTCCATGCATTCCGTCCCGGAATCTGCCGTATGTTTCCTCTTGGACGCTTTTATGAAAATCGGTCTTTCCAGTATTTCTTACAGATACATGAATGTCCAAAAACAGATCGTTCCAAAGTAAAAATCAAGAAATGGCTGGATACACCGAATCTGAAAACTTATGAAAAATATATAGCCGACTGGCATTTCTTTCTGAAAGACCTTCAGGAATATGTTATGAATCTTGCTTTCGATTCTTCTGCGAATTCTGACGGAACCGCCAGAACGATCAGTATGCATGTGCTGACACAGTTTTATCTTACGCCTTATCCGGAAGATGGGGATTTTTATTCTGAATTTTATAAACGATTAGAAAAGTCGCGGCTTTTCACTCAATCAATTGGTATTTAATTTATCATCGTGGCCTCTCAGTCCATGAGAAAGACTTGGTGTTATGTTTGCGGCTAAGATTCCGTGATGTAAGAAAATCTAAGGGAGTCCAAATCTCCGTTAGTTTTTCTAAACATCCCTCCATATACACCACAAACATAACACCAAGTCTTTCTCATATCATGATTAGCCAATGATACTAAATTCAACAGCGGAATTGTAACCTTTGTATGTGTTCAGAAAATTAATAACCGTAGATATAAACTTACCATAATTCAATGTAACCTCTCCCTGAAGATTTAATTTCAGCTGATCGAAGTTCATTCCTTTCCTCATTGGTCTCTCATTTTGTACCTTTTTTATCTTATCATTTTTCTAATTTGACGGTCAATCATCCTGTTCTTATTTTCTTTCATGACATCCCCTCTATTTAGCCAGACACTTCTGAATTTTTTCCAGATTCTCTGCAAAATATATTCCTTCCTGCTTTTCTCTGGATGAAAGATCCATCTCTATCATATGCTCCAGAAGCTGCTTCAGGCTGTCATAATATCCGTTCAGATTATATAGAATACACGGTGCATCCAAATGCTTTAGCGATACCTTGGACATCACCTCCGTGATCTCTTCCAGTGTTCCCGTTCCTCCCGGAAATGCAATGAACGCGTCTCCAAGTTCTATCATCTTTGCCTTTCTTTCTGACATATCTTTCGTCGTGATCAGTTCCGTAATCTCGTCATATACAAATCCTGCATCAATAAAAAACTGTGGCTCTACACCGATTACTTTACCACCGGCCTGCAATACACTTTCTGCAAGTTCTCCCATCAGGCCAGATTTTGAACCGCCATATACAAGAGTATTTCCATTTGTTCCAATCCACGCTCCCAACTCACGCACTGCTTCTTTAAAAAATGGGTCATTTCCTTCATTTGCTCCGAGATATACTGTAATATTCATTTTATACTTCTCCTTGTAAATCTTCTATTATCTTTCAAATAACGGATAGTTCTTCCAATGCCTTACACATATTCAACGAGTGCTAATTCAGTATCAATTCTTTTTCTCCATACAATGAATGCATTCATCTTTTTATAATCCCGTTCATAAATCATCTGGATTATCTCAAATACTGTCCTTATATCTGTATTACGGAATCTGATTGTTTTGCTCGGACCCCTGCTTTTTTTCCTTTTTTCCTGGTATAAAAGCATAGATTTCCGAAATGTAATCAGACTATAGACGGTGACACACACCTTTGACAATTTTGAAATATGCTTTGTTGTATTTTAACACAGCAGTATATATAATTGCAATAAATTATAACTTATATTGACTATAAAAAAGAAGAGGATCACCCGCTCTCTTTCAGGCAACCCTCTTTCCCCATTCATTATAATTCTATATGAATTTCTTATTTCATTACAATATTAATGATCTTCTTCGGAACATAGATCTCTTTGATCACATTTCCTGTCAGCTTGTCGGCAATTGCTTCTTTACCTGCTGCAAGTGCTTCTTCTTTGGAAGCGTCTGCAGAGATCTCGATAACTGCTTTTGTCTTTCCGTTGATCTGTACCGGAACTTTGATCTCATCATCTTTCATAGCGTTCTCGTCGTATTTTGGCCATCCGGCTTTGAATACGCTCTCTGTGTGTCCCAGTTCTTCCCACAGTTCTTCTGCAACGTGTGGTGCGAATGGTGACAGAAGTACTGCCATTGTAGATAATGTCTCTTTGTCGATTCCGCCCTCTTTCTTAGCGATCTCAAGCAGTTTGTTGTTGTGCTCCATGAATGCTGAGATTACTGTATTCAGGCTGAAGCTTTCCAGACGTGTTGTTACATCGTATACCAGTTTGTGACGCTCTTTGATCATCTCTTTTGTTGCTGTGATGTCTGCGTCCTTGCTGTCCATAACAAGGTTCCATACACGTTTCAGGAAACGGTTTACTCCGTCGATTCCTCTGTCATCCCACTCAGCATCTAACTCCGGTGGTCCAACGAAGAGTTCATACATTCTCAGGGAGTCACATCCATAGTCTCTTACCAGATCATCCGGTGATACAACGTTTCCTTTTGACTTACTCATCTTAATACCGTTCTTACCAGTGATCATTCCCTGGTTGAACAGTTTATGGAATGGCTCGTCAAAGTCTACGACTCCGATATCATATAAGAACTTGGTGTAGAAACGTGAATACAGAAGGTGAAGTACTGCATGTTCTACTCCTCCGATATACATATCTACCGGAAGCATCTCATCTGCTTTTTCTCTTGATACGAGTTCTTTATCATTGTGGTTATCTACGTAACGCAGGAAGTACCATGAAGATCCAGCCCACTGTGGCATTGTGTTTGTCTCTCTCTTTGCATCAGCTCCGCACTGAGGGCACTTGCAGTTTACCCACTCATCAATTGCAGCCAGTGGAGATTCTCCTGTTCCTGTAGGCTCGTAAGATTCTACTTCAGGCAGGCGGAGTGGAAGTTCTTCTTCCGGTACCGGTACATTTCCACATTTTGGACAATGTACGATCGGGATTGGCTCTCCCCAGTATCTCTGACGAGAGAATACCCAGTCACGCAGTTTGAAGTTCACTGTCGCACGTCCGATTCCACGCTCTTCGATGATATGTGGTGCTTCTTTCTTCAGTACAGAAGATTCCTGTCCGTTCCATTCTCCGGAATTGATCATGGTTCCGACAGCATCTGTATAAGCCTCTGTCATGTTCTCAATCTCTTTACCGTCTTTTGCAATTACCTGGATGATCGGGATATTGAACTTTGTAGCGAATTCAAAGTCACGATCATCGTGAGCCGGTACACACATGATTGCTCCTGTACCATAGTCAGCCAGTACATAATCAGACAGCCAGATCGGAACTTTTGCTCCGTTGATCGGATTGATCGCATAGCTTCCTGTGAAGACACCTGTCTTTTCTTTATCCTGCATACGGTCTACGTTAGACTTCATAGAAGCATCGTAAATGTACTGCTCTACTGCTTCTCTTGTCTCATCGTTTGCAAGACTCTTAGCCAGTTCATGCTCTGGTGCCAGAACCATGAATGTTGCTCCGTATAAGGTATCTGGTCTTGTTGTGTAAACTGTGATCTTCTCGTCTCTTCCTTCTACAGGGAAATCAACCTCTGCTCCGTAAGATTTACCGATCCAGTCAGCCTGCATCTTTTTAACCTTTTCAGGCCAGTCCAGTTTATCCAGGTCATTTAACAGTCTGTCTGCATATTTTGTGATCTTTAACATCCACTGACGTAAGTTCTTCTTTGTAACCTCTGCTCCGCAACGTTCGCATTTTCCACCGACTACTTCTTCGTTTGCAAGACCTGTCTTACATGAAGGGCACCAGTTGATCGGGAATTCTTTCTCATAAGCAAGACCTTCTTTAAACATCTTAACAAAGATCCACTGTGTCCATTTGTAGAAATTCGGATCTGTTGTATTTACTTCTCTGTCCCAGTCATAAAGAGCCGCGATCTCATTGATCTGACGTTTGATATTCTTAATGTTGGCAGCTGTGGAGATCTCCGGATGAACGCCCATCTTAATTGCGTAATTCTCAGCCGGAAGTCCGAATGCATCCCATCCCATTGGATGAATGATGTAATAGCCCTGCTGTAATTTATAACGGCTCCATACATCAGAGATTACATATCCTCTCCAGTGACCTACGTGAAGTCCGTTTCCTGACGGATATGGGAACATATCCAGACAGTAATATTTTTCTTTCTTATTTCCATTCTCATCATACTGGACGTTTACCGGGTTTTCTTCCCATTTTTCACGCCACTTTTTTTCAATTGCCTTATGGTTATAAGGGATTTTTGACATTTTTTCGTCCTCCTGTTTTTTATATGGTAACTACTCATACCTGACAGCTTTGCTTGCATACTTTGGTATAAAAAAAGCCTGTTCATCTCGCTTTATAAGAGACGAAAAAGGCTCATATTCCGTGGTACCACTCTTTTTCACCCGACATCATCTGTCAGATGCACTCATTGATCTTCTGTAACGGGAAGTTCCCGCTTCTGCCTATGTTATCATGATTCCGAATAAATACCTTGTATCCCGTATCTTCTCTATCCACATGATCTGTTCAGCAAAAGAACTCTGAGGCGAGTTGGGAGTCTTCGTCTGCTGCCTTGCACCAACCGGCAGTTCTCTTGATAACGCTGGACTCTTAATACTCCTCTTCTGCGCTTTTTTCAATATTCTTCATTATTATATGAAGAATGTTAAAATAAGTCAAGGCCTGTCTCTAAGAAAGTGTATAAATCCACTGTGCCTTCTGCTTTCAGCAACATTTTATCCAAAAAAATTGTCAGAAAATTCATTTTTTTGGTTGTTATTGCCAGTTCCATAGTGTATAATAAGGATAAGTAATTACTACTGATGCAGATCAGTAAATATGATACATAAAGGAGAGTGTTTACCATGGTTTATTTATTAGCAGGTCCTAAAGGAACAGGAAAAACACAGCAGATGATCGAGCAGGCTAACGAGGCTGCAAAAAAATGTAATGGAAACGTCGTATTCATCAAAAAAACTCACCGCGACACAGCAAGTGTAACTTTTGATATCCGTACTATCTGTATGGATGATTTTCCGGCAATCACCAATATTGACGAATATATTGGATTTTTATATGGTATGTACAGTTCTAATCATGATATCGAATGTGTATTTATTGACGGGATCTTAAAACATGCCGATATCTCACTGGATAATATTCCAGCATTTATTGACCGCCTGAAACAGGTTTCCAAAGAATGTGAAGTTGAATTCTATGTCAGCATCAGTGCAAGCAAAGAAGATCTTGCTGACGTAAATATGGAAGGATGCAAATATCTGAACTAATCCTTTCTGAATAGAAAGATCTGACAGTCCATTTCTACAATGGACTGTCGTTTTTGTTGTCTGAAATACTGATAGTATTTTAAAATACAGGAGAAAAAGTATGAGCGGAATCAAAGATGCAAAAAAGAAGAGAGCCCGAAGGAGACGTAAGCGACAGATACAACGTATCTTATTAATCATTGCCATGGTATTGATCCTGATTGGATTTATATTCCTGGTCCGAGCTGCCATCCGCACTGTTGTAAATAAATTCACCGTCCCTGCAGTTACAACTTCGGCAAATAAAACAGCCGGTACCAAAAGCACTGCCGGAAAACATAAAACCAAAAAGAAATCTGCTTCAAAAAAGAAGACTTCGACCAAAAACACTTCCCCAAAGGCAGATTCTTCAAAAAGAGCTGTTCAATTAGAAACCGTAACCATCAGTAAAAAAAATAAAAAAATCCAGACAAGGTTTCTCTTACTATCAGTTCCACCGGAGACTGTACATTGGGAACCGATGAAAATTTCAGTTATTCTACCAGCCTGAATGCTTATTACGAATCATACGGTGCCGACTATTTCTTCCAGAACGTCAGATCCATTTTCCAAAAAGATGATCTGTCTATCGTCAATATGGAAGGAACCCTGACAGATGAAACTGCCCGGGAGGCCAAAACCTTTGCCTTCAAAGCACCTGCCAAATATGCTGCAATCCTTTCCGGAAGCTCCATCGAAGCGGCCAATCTCGCTAATAACCACAGTCATGACTATGGGAAGAAGAGCTACACCGATACAATCTCCGCACTGGACGATGCCGGAATTGCTTCCTTTGGTTATAACCGGGTGAAGATCTTCAAAGTAAAAGGAATCAAAGTCGGTGTTACCGGAATCTATGAGCTTGCGGATCACCAAAAACGTGCATCGCAGGTAAAAAAGAATATCAAAGCATTGAAAAAAGCCGGTGCTCAGATTATCATCGTAAATTTCCATTGGGGAATTGAAAAGCAATATACACCGGACGAGAACCAGAAGGCTCTTGCACATCTCGCCATTGATGAAGGTGCAGACCTTGTAATCGGACACCACCCACATGTGCTCGAGGGCATTGAAAAATACAACGGAAAATACATCTGCTACAGCCTTGGCAATTTCTGCTTTGGCGGCAATTCTACACCTGGCGATACGGATAGCATGATCGTACAGCAGACATTCACATTCCATAAAGGGAACTTAAAGAAAAGCAGCAAATTAAATATCATTCCCTGCTCCATCACTTCTTCCAGCGGTTACAACGATTACTGCCCGGTTCCACTTACCGGAGATGAGAAGCAACGGGTACTGGATAAAATTTCACAATACAGTGAAGAACTATAACTCTGCAAAAAAACTCTGCAATATGTTTCATACATATTGCAGAGCTTTTATCTGTCTTACTCTATTATAATGCAATCAGCATTTCATAACTCAGCACCATCACAGGCATCGTTATAATACAGAATATCACCGACATTACATTAATCACACTCGCATATCTGGAATCCTTTCCATAAATCTGTGCAAGCTGTGTGATCATTGCTGCCGCCGGAGCTGACGTTGCAATCAGAACAATCATCAAAATATATTCCGCATCCGGATGAATTCCACTCCGTTCCAATCCGGCAAAGGCAACAACCGCAATCAGCGGGAATACGATCAGCCTGAGCAGGCAGATCAGGTACGGACGCTTTTGATGGAATACCCATTTCAGATCCACATCTCCGATCACCATACCAATTACCATCATACTCGCCGGACTGATCATATCTCCAAAACCACTGACACAACTGTCAACAACCGTTGGAAGCCGGATCTCCAGCGCAAAAAGCGCAATTCCTATGATCATCGCGATCACATTCGGATTACACAGGATTTTCCTGATATTCAGCTCCTTTTCCTGTCCGATCAGTTTCACACCATGCGTCCACATCAGTACCGTCTGTACCAGGATAAATGCAGTCGTATAAAAAACCCATTCTTCTCCCAGAACAGCTCCCACCAGTGGAATCACAAGATACCCTGCATTTGTATAAATGATGGATGCTTTTTCAATACTGTTAAAGTGGAATATGAATGATAAAATTTCCGATCCGATGATCAGAACCATATGCACTACCACTGACAGTCCGATTGCGATCATCAGCCCCTTAATCTTATCATCTGTCAATTCAATCTGAAACGAATGAACAACGACACACGGATTACAGATATACACAACCATATTTGAAATGATCCGGCTGTCCTCTGTTTTAAAAAGACCAGCCCTGACCACTCCGAATCCCACTGCCATCGTAAGAAACATAGCCAAAATCTGCTCCGCAAGAAGTATACTAATTTCCATTATCCTCTCTCATTTCCTGCATCATTTCTATATGATGAATCTTGTTACTCCTGTGTACCTGTTTCCTTCTCTATCTTATCAGAAGAAGTTTTATCTTTTGCTTTTTCACCGATGTCAAGTTTGGTAACCGTATTGACATCTTTATCTTCTTTGTAAGTGACTGTCACCTGTTCTCCAAGTTCACACTTTATTACATCAATAATATCTGCTACTGACACATCATAAATCGCATCAGAATCTTCCAACATCAGATAATAATGTGAATTTCCATCCAGAACCGCCTGCGCAATCTTTGTAATTTTTCCGGATATTTCTTCTTCCTTACGCGTGTCCTTTTCTTTTTCCTTCACACCATTTTTCAGAAGAAGTTCGTTATAATTCTCCTGACACTGGCTGACACTGTCCCCGATTGCAACGATCTGATATTTCTGAACATTTACCATGGCATATTTTTTAACCAGACCGGCATCGTCTTTTAATGCAACAAAATATGTCGGCTCACCCGCAATGTTCAAAAGTAATGGAAATGTTGCCTGGTATTTCAGGTTCTGCACCTGTCCTTCTGCGGATGACATTGCAGAAGATTCTGTTGCACCTTCTACTTTATAATATTTCGTCTCCATTGTACGCTGATTTGCCAGAACAAATCCAACATTTGACTGATCTCCGTTTACAGAAGTAACTCCGGTATACATCCACACATCATCATTTAATGCCAGATAGTTATAACCGTCCGTTGTCTCCAGACAGTCTTTCTGACTCAGCACACTGTTAAAGAATCCGTGTTTTAATTTTCCATAATAATCAAATAAATTTACTAATAAGTCTGCGGAATATACACGGTCTACCCACTGTGGAACATTTCCGACATCATATGTCTTTGTTTTTCCCGTCACAGCATTACAGATTACTACTTTTCCTACTGTTTCACCACCAAATAATCCAATGTTGAATTTCTTTACCGGTGCGATCCAATATGGATCTCCATTTTCATCAATCTCAAAGCTCAGCTCTCCATAAATATATGTCGGATGTGCGAAACGTAAATGACGATAAATATTACGGTTGAAATGATCACTCGTTGTATATTTCATACCCTGTTTCAATTTGACAAGCTCCGTAGACTGATTCGCCATATTAATCCGGATATAAGACGGAATTCCTTCACTCTGGTTGGTAAACCATTTGATCAGGCTCGCGTATTTCAGCGGAGTCACACGGACCGGATTGCCCTTATAGTTGATCTGGCTGTAGATATCATCCGCCTCAAACTGTGATACCATGTCCACCATGCTTCCCATCTTACGGTCACCGAGAAGTGCTGCCGTATCCTTATCCAGAAGCGGGATCTTGTCAAATGACAGTTCATCTACATCCTTTGTAAATTCACCCTCTTTAACTGTCATAAGCTTCTGATACTTTTTGGCATTAATAACCGGAGAAGAAAACAGTGTTCCCAACAGATATACAACTCCTAGAAACACTATCACTCCAAGAAATCCTTTTACTACTTTACTTTCTCTGACTTCATATCTGTTCAATTTCTTTCTTCCCAGATACAGAACAGCCAGGATCACCAGAAAGATCATGATAAAAAACCATGTCTCCGATGAATGAATGTTGATCGCCGGTATTGCCGCATAGTAATAGATACCTGCAAGGATTACAACAAATACCGTGATTATTGCTTTCGTTTTACCTTTCATAATTCTCTCCTCTCATACAGTGATACTTTGGTATAGAAAATCAGGCGGCTTCCTAAGTGCCACCTGTTATTCTAAAATTTTCTGCGCCATGCCGGTGCCGTAAACAGCACTAGGAACGGGAATATCTCCAAACGTCCTGCCAGCATGTCAAAACATAATACTAATTTTGATAATATAGAAAAATCAGCAAAATTACCCATCGGTCCAACCTTTGCCATACCCGGTCCGACATTGCCAAGTGTTGTAAGGACCGCACTGAATGTCGTCTCAAAATCAAAATTATCCAGTGATACCAACATGACCGATACGATCAAAATTCCGACATATGCTATAAAATAAATGTAAATCGTACGCAGAATATCGGAACCGACTTTCTTACCGCCGATCCGGATGATTCCGACTGATTTCGGGTGTGCAAGCTGTACGATCTCTCTTTTTATACATTTGATTCCCACCAGAAGACGGGATACCTTAATACCACCTCCGGTTGAAGAAGCACACGCTCCCACGACCGTCAGCATCATAAGTATTGATTTTGAGAACATCGGCCATTTTGCAAAATCCGTTGTCGCATATCCGGTTGTTGTGATAACCGTCACGACCTGGAATATTGCATAGCGGAACGCCTTGATCATACTCGGGAACATCGAATGGATATTCAGTGTGATCAACGCTGTTGCTCCGACGATCAGCATAATATACGTACGCAGTTCCTCATTCTTTCTGACTGACTTAAAATCACCTAACAACATAAAATAAAATAACGAAAAATTCACTCCGAATAATGCACAGAATGTTGTGATCACTCCATCAATATAAGCACTGTGGAAATGTGCAACACTGTCTGCATAATTCGAGAATCCACCTGTTCCTGCGGATCCAAAAGAAAAGATCATACTGTCAAACAGATTCACTCCACCCAGCATCAGAAAAATGATCTCTACAACCGTCATGATCAGATACATACCATATAAGATACGCGCTGTAGACATTGCTTTCGGAACGAGTTTGTCCTTCTCCGGCCCCGGAACCTCTGCACGCATCAGGTACATTGAGTTCTTTTTATCTAATGATGTAAGCACCAGTACAAACACCAGCACTCCCATTCCTCCGATCCAGTGAGTCAGACTCCGCCAGAACAACAGACACTGCGGAAGCGCTTCTACATCTCTTAAAATACTGGAACCTGTCGTTGTGAATCCGGAAACCGTCTCAAAAAACGCATCCATGTAGTTTGGTATAAAGCCTGATATCGTAAAAGGCATTGCGCCAAACAAAGACCATAAAATCCATGCAAGTGCAACGATTACCATACCTTCTTTTCCGTAAATATGACTTTGCTCCGGCTTTTTTACACCTGCCAGAAAAAACAGTAACAATAATATCCCCGCAGGTATCAGAAATGCAATACCACTCATTTCCTGATATAATGCCGCTACGATTACCGGGATCATAAGAAGCACTGACTCAACTCCCAGCATTCTGCAAAGGATATATCTTATCATTTTTGTATTCATAACCTTTGTCTATCTCCTTATTCCAGTATGTCGCTGAATTTATCAATATGATCCATTGTTACGACCACTACACTGTCACCGACTTCCAGATGATCCTCACCATTTGGAATAATAATACGCCTTTTTCTTCCTATGCAGGCGATCAGATTATTCTTCTTTGTCCGCAGTTCACGAAGCGGTACATTCGTGAAACTGCATTCGCATTTGATAATGAATTCCAATGCTTCCACTTTTCCACCCAGGAGCTGATACAGAGATTCTACGTTCACATTGCTCGCAGATTCATTTCTCGCTCTGACATAACTCATAATTGCATCTGCCGTTGCACTTTTTGCCGACACGATCGAATCAATTCCAAGCCCTTCTACCATCTGCGCTCTGGAATCCTCATTGACCTTTGCGACAATCTTATTGACTCCCTGCAGTTTTGCAAAGAGTGCCATAATAATATTCTCTTCGTCCATACCGGTAAGTGCGATCAATGCGTCCGCTTCATGGATTCCTTCTTCCATAAGAAGATCATGATTGGCTGCATCTCCGTGAATAACCGTTGCCTTCGGCAAAAGTTCACATAATTCCTCGCATCTTTTCATATTCTGCTCAATGATCTTCACCTGCATGCCTACCTGCAAAAGCTGCATTGCAAGATAAAAACATACATGTCCTCCACCACAGATCAGTACCTTTTTCACTTTTGCATTTCTGTGTCCCAGTGCACGGAAAAATGACTTCAGATCCTGATGCGCTGCAACGATATGCATTTTATCGCCTTTTTCCAGAATAAACTCTCCATCCGGGATATAGATTTTCTGACCTCTTTTTACTGCACATACCAAAATTTTAATCTGGAATTTCCGATATACTTCTGCAAGAGAAAGTCCTGCAAGTGCACTGTCTTCTCTTACAATGAATTCTACCAGTTCCACACGTCCCTTCATGAACGTCTCTACTTTACTCGTCTCCGGGAAAAGCAATACCCTGGCAATCTCATTTGCCGCTGTTCTTTCCGGATTGACTGCCATACTCAGATGCAGATCTTCTTTCAACAGATCGATCTGTCGATAATAGATCGGATTTCGTACACGTGCAATCGTATGTCTGGCGCCTAATCTCTTGGCCAGCAGACAACTTAACATATTCAATTCATCTGTCGATGCACATGCGATCACCAGATCTGCATGCGGAACATCTGCCTGTCTCTGAACGTCTACATCTGCTCCATTTCCGGTAATGCAGAAAATATCAAGCTTATTCACGGCCTCCTTTAATTTTCCCTCATTTTGATCAATCAAAACCACATCATAATTTTCTTCGGACAGCTGGGTTGTCAATTTATGACCAACCTTTCCGTCCCCAATAATCACAATTTTCATTCCCTGACCTCACAATTATCCACTTTGTATCTTTATTATTATCCGGATACCTGTATTTTTAACACAAGAGATTATAGCATCTTTGTATTAAGAAAAAAAGCCCTTACGGGCTTTTCTTCTATTTATACATTTTCTTAGCAGTTTATTCTTCTTTTGCACGTTTACTGATCTCTGCTTCCTGCACATCTGACGGTGCCTGCTCGTAGCGGCTGAATTCGTAAGAATATACTCCTCTTCCACCTGTCATAGAGCGAAGCACTGTACAATAACCAAAGAGTCCTGTCATCGGAATATCTGCCACGATCTCCTGTTTTCCACCAGAAACAGGATTCATTCCAAGTACACGTCCTCTGCGTTTGTTCAGATCTCCCATAACATCACCTGTGTAATCATCCGGAACTGTTACTGTAAGAGATGCGATTGGTTCCAGAAGTACCGGGGAAGCTTCCATGAATCCTTTCTTGAATGCCTGGATCGTAGCCGTCTTGAATGCCATTTCGGAAGAATCTACCGGATGATAAGATCCATCATATAATACAGCTTTTACTCCAACTACCGGATATCCTGCAAGAGGTCCTTTTACAACTGCTTCCTGCAGACCTTTTTCTACTGCCGGGAAGTAATTCTTCGGAACTGCTCCACCTACCACTTCTTCTTCAAATACATAAGGTGTCTCAAGATCACCAGATGCTTCAAATCTCATCTTTACATGTCCGTACTGTCCATGTCCTCCTGATTGTTTCTTGTATTTGGAATCGACATCGGATTTCTTCTTGATCGTCTCACGGAAAGCCACCTTTGGTGTCTCCAGTTTGATCTCACATTTATAACGTGTTGCAAGTTTACTTGCTGTAATCTCCAGATGTTGGTCTCCCATACCATAAAGCAGTGTCTGACGGTTCTCACTGTCATTGACTGTTTTCAATGTCACATCTTCTGCCATCATCTTCTGCAGTGCCTGAGATACTTTATCCTCATCACCTTTATTGTTGCAGATATATTTCATATATGTATATGGTTTGGAATATTCTGTCTTTCCATACATAACAGGCGTATTCTTCGTAGACAGTGTATCACCGGTCTTTGTATTCGCAAGCTTGGCAATTGCTCCGATATCTCCTGCAAATAATTCGCTGACTTCCGTCGGCTTGTTACCTACCATTGTATATATCTTTCCAAGTTTTGCCTCTGCATCAGAATCTCCGTTATATAATGTATCATCCCCTTTTAATACACCGGAGCATACTTTGATAAATGAATACTTTCCGATAAATGGGTCTACCATCGTCTTAAATACATATGCTGATTTCGCTTTTGCGAAATCATAATTACCTTCAAAAATCTCATTGGTCTTGCGGTTGATTCCTGCACAGCTTCTATTATCAGGACTTGGGAAAAATCTTACGATATCGGAAAGTAAGTTTGCAACTCCCTGTGCCTGAATATTAGATCCCATAGCAACCGGTACGATATCTCCGTCCATAACTTCGGTACGCATTGCAGAACGAATCTCTTCTACTGAGAACTCATCTCCATCAAAGTATCTTTCCATAAATGCTTCACTTGTCTCTGCAACTGCTTCCAGTAACTTATCACGATAAATCTCCAGATTTGGTTTACAATATTCCGGAATCTCACATTCTTCTCTCTGTCCGACACCTGTGTAACGTCTTGCCGCATTCTTGATAACGTTCACATATCCTACCAGTTTCTCATTCTCACGAATCGGCTGGAAATGAGGTGCGATCACCTTTCCATAACGATCTGTAAGGTCCTGTACCACCTGACGGAAACTTGCGTCGTCTACATCCATCTCTGTTACATATATCATTCTTGGAAGTTTGTACTTGTCACAAAGTTCCCATGCTTTCTCTGTACCGACTTCAACTCCTGCTTTACCGGATACAACAATAACAGCTGCATCAGCGGCACTTACAGCTTCTTCGACTTCTCCGACAAAGTCGAAATATCCCGGTGTATCCAGAATATTGATCTTGGCTTTCTCCCATTCAATCGGGATTAAGCTTGTACTGATTGAAAATTCACGTTTCTGCTCTTCTTTATCAAAATCACTGATCGTGTTACCATCCGTAATCTTTCCCATACGGTTTGTCGCTCCTGACACATATGCCATGGCCTCTGCAAGACTGGTCTTTCCGCTTCCACCGTGTCCTAAGAGAACCACGTTCCTGATTTCGTCCGTTCTGTAAACTTTCATATAGCTGCCTCCTTATTTTGGTAAAATCTCATGTAGATATTGTACTAAACTTTCTGTTTTTTTACAACACTTTTATACACTTTAACCATATTATTTTTGTATTTATTTTCAAATAAATGTGAATTTTCACTTATTTCAGAATTTTCTTTGCAATTTTATACTGCAGATTGTCTATTTTCTCGTTTTACCCCATTCACTTTTTCACTTTAAAGTATTATAGTATTGACAAATCCTCTTACAACACGTTACAATATGAACTGAGTTTCTAGATCAAAGCACAAGGAGGAAACATCATGAAACACAAAATTGGTTTTATCGGGCTCGGACTGATCGGTGGTTCTATTGCAAAGGCCATCCGCCAGTATTATCCCGATTATGAGATTGTGGCTTTCGACAAAAACAAAGAATCCCTTGCACTTGCAACCCAGGAATCTATGATCGATGTTGCCGCAACTACCATTGACAATAATTTTCAAAATTGTAACTATATATTCTTATGCGCACCGGTCGCATATAATACCGCCTATCTGAAACAGCTGACGGAATATCTGAATGATGACTGCATCCTCACAGATGTCGGAAGTGTAAAGACGAACATCCACGAAGAAGTGCAGAATCTCGGTATTGGGAAGTATTTCATCGGGGGACATCCGATGGCCGGATCCGAGAAAAGCGGTTACAGTAATTCCAAAGCTATGCTGATTGAAAATGCATACTATATTCTTACTCCGACTCCTCAGGTAGCTGAAGAAAAAGTACAAACTTATGAAAAATTCGTGGAAAGCCTGAAGGCCCTTCCGGTTATTCTGGACTACCAGCTTCATGACCAGATTACAGGAACCATCAGCCATCTCCCACATATCATTGCTTCTTCACTCGTTAATTTTGTCAAAACACACGATACACATGATGAGATGATGAAAAATCTTGCTGCTGGAGGATTTAAAGATATCACACGTATTGCCTCTTCTTCTCCGATCATGTGGCAGAATATCTGCCTGAAGAACAAGGACAATATTGTAGATATATTAGATCAGTATATAGACTCTCTGGAAGATTTCAAAGAAGCTATCGAACGTGAAGATGATCTGGATCTTTATAACCGGTTTGAATCCTCCAGAAATTATCGTAATTCCATGCCATCTTCTTCGGCCGGACCGATCAAGAAAGCATTTGCCGTATACTGTGACATCATTGATGAAGCCGGTGGGATTGCTGCTATCGCAACCATTCTTGCTTCCAATAATATCAGTATCAAAAACATTGGAATCGTACACAACAGAGAATTTGAAGAAGGGGTTCTGCGTATTGAATTCTACGACGAAGATTCCAGCAAACGCGCCGTAGGATTACTGCAGAAATTCAGGTATATCGTTTATGAGCGTTAGAACAATTGCACCCACAAGGGGATTAAAAGGAGAAGTAACCATACCGGGAGACAAATCCATCTCACATCGTTCCATTATGTTAGGTTCCATTGCGCTTGGAACCACAGAGATCACTCATTTTCTGGAAGGAGCCGACTGTCTTTCCACGATTGACTGTTTCCGTAAAATGGGTGTTGAGATCGAAAGAAAACCATCCAGTATCCTGGTACACGGGAAAGGTCTGCGCGGCCTGACCGCCCCGGCTTCTACTTTAAATGTAGGAAACAGCGGAACTACAACCCGCCTGATCTCCGGAATTTTGTCCGGGCAAAATTTTGCGACTACATTATCCGGCGATGATTCTTTGAACTCCAGACCAATGAAGCGCATTATGACACCACTTAACACCATGGGAGCACATATCAGAAGTCTCAACGACAACGGATGCGCCCCGCTTCACATAAGACCTGGTGCTCTGCATGGTATTCATTACCAGTCACCGGTTGCCTCTGCCCAGGTAAAATCGGCAGTTCTGTTAGCCGGACTTTATGCAGACAGTCCTACTTCTGTTACAGAACCTGCTCTTTCCCGTAATCATACGGAACTTATGCTTCAGGGATTCGGCGCATACGTTGCCACAGATCTTCATACAGACGGAACTGCCACTGCACATGTAGAACCATGCAAAGAACTTTACGGACAACAGATCTGTGTTCCTGGCGATATCTCTTCTGCTGCTTACTTTATTGCGGCCGCACTGTTAGTTCCTGGTTCCGAGCTTCTTGTTAAAAATGTAGGAACCAACTTCACACGTGCCGGTTTCTTAAAAGTCTGCAAAGCCATGGGAGCCGATATCGAAACCGTCAGCCAGACAATCGAGGGCGGCGAAAGCCGTGCTGATCTTCTTGTCCGCTACAGCCACTTAAAAGGAACTGTAATCGAGGGTGATATCATCCCGACTCTGATCGACGAGATTCCGATGATCGCAATTATGGCAGCCTTTGCAGATGGTCAGACAGTCATCAGAGATGCAGCTGAGTTAAAGGTAAAAGAAACGAACCGAATCGATACTGTCACTGCAGGATTAAAAGCGATGGGAGCTGTTATTACACCAACCGATGACGGCATGATCATTGAAGGTACCGGACATTTAAATGGTGCTTCTATTCAAAGCTACCTTGATCACCGGATCGCAATGGCATTCTCGGTTGCGGGACTTGCATCTGACGGTGAAACGCAGATAGTGGATAGTCAGTGCGTGGATGTGTCTTATCCGGAGTTTTATGCGACGTTGAATTCGGTTTCTATTTAATTATTATGGCATGCGAAAACGTGACTGAATAAAAGTATGGGAGTGATTTCTGTGCATATGAGGTCATGGTTAGTAACTCTTGAGTAATAAAATTGGCCGTTAGTCCTGGAAAAATCATTGTCTGAGACGAATGTCGAGTTTTGATTTTTCCAGGACTGCTTTTAGGACAATTTTGTTGCTCTAGAGTTACTCCATGATCGAATCAGCACAGAAATCACTCCCATACTTTTATTCAGGACCGGGGGAAGCCGCCATGATGATTAAATAGAAACCAACATCCTTCTCTCCTCCGCAATCCGAAGCAGTTCCCCCATCTTTTGGTTCATACTTCCAACTTTCACTCCCGCATTGATCACTTTTCCGCATCTTTCCATAACTTCTAATGTCCTCTGGTAAGTCTCATCGGATATCGGTTCATATGGCTCTTCGCTGATGATCCCGGATGCCAGCAGCCGTGCCAGCTGATAGTCGCTCTCGCCCGGATAGAGGATTCCGGCGGCAAATGGAATCCCGGCTTTCTGAAGTTTTCTGTAGACCGGGATTCCTGTTTTACCGGAAGATAATACCAGAACTTCCGGTTCTCCTTCCGGCTTTGGAAGTTCCACACTTCCGAATATCGGATCGTAATAACCATTGTCGATTTCATAAAGATCACGAATTGTTGCTTCCGTGAATATTTCTTCCGGATCACCAAATTCGGCAATCCGGTCGCCTTTGACACAGATAACCTGATCCGATATTTTTTGCGCCAGATCAATCTCATGCAGAGACATAATTACAGTAATTCCGTTCTCTTTTGCCATCTTTCTTAAGATTGCCAGCAGTTCCAGTTTATGACGGATATCCAGATAAGAGGTTGGCTCATCCAGGATCATCACTTCCGGTTCCTGACAGATAGCCCGGGCAAGCAGCACCCGCTGCCTCTGTCCGTCACTGATTTCCTGAAAATTACGGATTCCAAGTTTCTGTGCATGTACCGCCTCTAATGCCTCATCCACCTTTCTCTCATCTTCCCTTGACAAGATTCCAAGTCTTCCGGTATAAGGATAACGCCCGGTCGCTACAATATCATGACAGGTCATCAATTCTGGTTTCATCCTCTCGGTCAGCATCACGGCCGCCTTAACTGCCATCTCTTTATAAGAAAGTTTACGGATTTCCTCGCTATCTATGTATACTTCCCCGCCAATCAGCTTTAACTGTCTGGTGATGCTTTTTAATATTGTAGATTTTCCCGCTCCATTGGGGCCAATCAGTGTCACGATCTCGCCTTTTTTTATTTTCAGATTAATATCGCTTATCAGCGCATTCCCCTGATATCCCACTGCGAGATCTTTCATTTTTATATAATACTCTGTCATCTTCTACCTGCCTTTCTGCCCACGCACCATCATGAAGATCACAACAGGCGCTCCGAATATCGAAGTCACCGTACTGATATTCAATTCCATCGGTGCAAATGCCATTCTCGCGATCAGATCACAGATCATACAGAATACCGCTCCACCAACAAATGTCCCTGGTATCACTACCAAAGGTTTCGATGTACGAAGTGCATGTTTTACCAGATATGGAACCGCTATTCCGACAAATGAGATCGGACCTGCAAATGCAGTTACGCTTGCCGAAAGAATACTGGACAAAAGAATCAGTGCCGCCCTGAAAAAGCGGATATTCACTCCCATGCTCTGCGCATAAGCTTCTCCCAGCTGATAAGCACCGATCGGCTTAGACAGGAAAAATGTAAGTACAGTCGTCACACCGATCACGATCACAGCTACCTGTACATTACTCCAGTTCATTCCAGAAAAGCTCCCCTGTGACCATCCATGAAGATTTACAATATCTGAATCCTCTGCAAATGTCACGACAAAATCTGTGATCGCCGAACAGATGTAGCCAATCATGATTCCACCTACCAGAAGTGTGGCCATATGCTTCATTTTCCTAGATAGCAGTAAAATAAAACCGGTGGAGATCAATGCTCCGATAAATGCCGCAACAATCAGTGTATAAGAAGACACAAATGCATAGCGTTCCAGAAAGAATATCATTGCCAGTGCCACCATCATCTTCGCTCCGGACGAAATTCCAAGGACAAACGGTCCCGCGATCGGATTGGAAAAGAAAGTCTGAAGTAAGAATCCAGATAATGACAACGCTCCCCCAAGGATTGCTGCCATCAGAACCCGTGGCAGACGTATCTTCCATATAATATTTGCTTCCGTTCCGCCCTCTCCCCGTCTTGCCAGTATTTTCAGGATCTCTGGCAAGGAGATATGTACATTTCCTGTATTGATATTCAAAACCGTAACAATCAAAAATGCTGCCGTCAATACAGAAAATACCAGAATATATCTGGAACGCCGTTTAAAAATTTCCTTTTGATAAACAGATCCGGCCGTATCCTGCCGATCCGTTTTCTGATTATAAGTGTCTGCCACGTTATATTTCTCCTTTGATGAAAAATCAGGTGAACATTTCCTTTTGCCCACCTGATTCTTATTATACTGTATTATTTTACCCTGTACAAGAATGTCATATCCTTCTCATCTCCATCTGTCAGCATCAGATGAATATCCGTGATCAGATTACCGACTATATCCGTTGCCTGATACAGTGATTTGCCGGTGCACCATACATTACCGTTCTTCACAGCTTTAAAATCCTTAAACAGTTCATTCTTTGCCGTCAGCTCTGCAATACTGTTTATCGGACTGTCAATTGTTGCATTGTAGATCAGATAGTCTGCTTCTTCCGCCTTTGAATAGAATTCTTCCATTGATAATTCTACCGAAGCACTCTTGCTTTCTGTATTCTTAAGATCTGAAAAAATGTATTTTCCTCCGGCAATATCAATCATCTTCGGAATATAATCTTTACTGCTTCTTACGACCACTGTTCCATCTGCATTAACAAAGAAATAAGCAACCGTCTTTCCCGTATTCTTAAAATCTTTCAGGTTTTCGATCACCTTCGTCTGTTTCTCGAAAAATGTATCTGCCACATCCTCTTTATTCAACATTGCCGCATAAGCCTTGATCCATTCTGTTCTGCCAAGCGGATGACTTTCATAGCTGGACCGGTCGATAAATACCGGAATATCCAGATCTTCGATCATTTCCTGTACTTTTGGCGTATGCAGGATCATCGTTGATTCAATTGCAAGATCACAATCCTCATCTACCAGCATCTCATAATCCGGCTCACTGTATTTTCCGGCGAACAATATCCGGCCTTCCTCCATAGCTTTTTTCGCATTATCAATATACCAGTCTGAAGCCTGTGCGCCTGACATCCGGATACTTTCCAGGCCATCCATCGAATCGAACAGTGCCATTGCCGATGTTGCTGCAAGATAAATGTGATCCAGCGGCTGTTTTAATACCACAATATCTTTATCCAGATCTGCCGGTTTCTTCTTTCCTTCCGGAACGATCAGATACTGTCTGTCATCATGCACATCCAGTAATTTATATCCACCTTTATAATAGTAAACATCAAAACCTGTGGCATATTTTAACTGCATCGTCTTCTGATACTTCAGTCCGTCTATCTTCGGAGCTTTCTTTTCTTCTGCCCCGTTTTCTTCTGTCTGCTGTGTTCCGTCTCCTTTGGACACACCCGATCTGCCTGAACTACTGCATCCAGTCAGTGCTCCTGTTACCAGAAGCACTGTACTTGCAAGTACACACAACAAGCGATATGTTCTCTTTTTCATTCTTTTCTCCACTTTTTTTCTGATTACATGATATTTTGTCTGCATTCCGATCATTTTATGCGATTCGCATTCTGGTCATCTTATATAATCCTTATTCTGCACTCTGATCTTCACATCCAAGGATTACCTGATAGACTTTTTCCCATTCTTTCTTTGCATCTTTTCCCTTTTCATCTTTTGAACGGTCAACGATCACAGGCATCTCAAGAAGCGTCATCTTCTCGGTCATCTTCTGATAAGCTTTCATTTTCTTTCTGGCAGCTTTCTTACTACTTCCTTTTTTCGGCAGGATACCAGAAGAAAGGAGTGCCAGATCACATTTATTTTTTACCAGTTTCTTATAATTTAATTTGCCGGATTTACCTGTGTAAATGATTTCTTTCTTTTCCATCTTTTCTTTGATAGTCTCATTCTTACACTTCTTTTTCTTTACACCAACTGCCGTCACTTTATCATTCTGTCCCAGTTTGGCTATCTTAGAAATGATCTCATTGGTTCCTGCATAGATATGATCTGCCGGCTGTCTCACCACGATAACTTCCTTATCAAGTCCTGCAGGAATCTCTGCATTTTCCGGAACGATCAGATATTTTACAACTTTGTTCAGATACAGTGCTGCCTGCTCCTGCTCTGCAGGATTCAGTCCGCTTGTATCCGAAGACTGTTTCCATTTCTTACCGGCTGCTTTTCTTCCCGTCTTTTTGCTCATATCAATTTCCAGAAGTGTGATCCCCTGATCATAATGATAGATTTTGAAATATTTTGCATGCTCGGCTTTTGTCTCTGACTGATATTCCAGGCCGATGATCTCAGGTGCTACTTCATCCAGTTTCTTACTTGCAGCTGCCGTCTTACTGCTGTCACTGCCATTTACACCGATCACGGTAATTTCTTTTCCATTGGCTCTTGTTGATGCATTTGCTTTTGCTGCTTCCGCAATGTATACAAAAATCGTATACTTAATCTCATGTGCTGCAGACATGGCTGTTGTCATACCTACAATCGTATTATTCTTATTCAGTTCCACCGGAATTACAAAGGAAGTGGAGCTTCCTGTTTTGGAACTTGGATAATATACATTTCCATTGGCTTTCACATACTGGTAATGCGTACTGCTGAATGTGATCGTTGCATATGCCTGGCCACCGGTAACTGTTACCTTACTACAGCTGATTCTTACCTTTCCGGTTCCACCTGACCATGAGAAGCTGTCCGGTGTGTATACGCCATCTTTTAAGCCTGTGGCACTGTTAACTCTGGCTGTTGATTTGTTCAGATCTGATTCGTATTTTGATTCTTTGTCCGGTTTTCCATTGTTTGTTGTATTATTTCCTGTATTTCCGTTATTGCTTCCTGTACTTCCTGAGTTATTTCCATTGGAAGTATTTCCCGGGTTGTTATTATTGCCGCCCGGTGTCAGCGACCCATTGCTTCCGTTATTGCCATTCGAAGCATTTCCATGATTGCTGTCCGCAATCTTAGTCATGCCTTCTGAATGGAATGTCAATGTTCTGGTATCCCATTTATTACTCTTCGTTGTATGAACGGCAATCGTCATTACCTCATCCAGTTTCTCTACCGGAATCTGAAATGTATACTGCTCTGCAAGAAGCGAATCCGGAAGGATCCAGTTCTTTTCATCATCCGATGCGTTATTTACATCGCCCAGATAGATTCTGTTATAACCCCGACCGCTTAATGTAACTGCCGCCGTCATCTGTCCATTCTTTACAGTCATAACACAATCCGTAACACGGAACATCTTTCCGCCGGCTTCAGCATTCACCTGATAGGTTCCGTCTGCTATGATACGTTTTGCAGAGGCAGATGAAAATATAAGTGTACGGTCATACCATTTATCTTTTTTAATGGAATGTGCCGCAACTGCAATTCCTTTATCCAGACTTTCTACCGGAACTTTGTATATATATTTTCCTGCCTCATCAGCCACATATGAAATGTAGTCTTTTGCTGCAGCTTCTGCCGCATCGGCTGCTGATCCCATATAAAGATAATCATATCCGGTTCCGCTTAATGTGATTACAGCATACATCTTACCTTTTTCAGATGTCAGGATACAATTCGTAACTTTGAACATCTTATTTCCAGTATCCACATCTACCTGATAATTTCCATCTGTCAGGGTTTTATTTTCTGTTTCCGATGCTGTTACCGTTACCTTGCATGTGGCTTTAAGCTCTGTTCCTTCCGCATTATTAATAGACACAGTCACCTCAGCAGTCCCTGCTTTCACTGCGGTCACCTCAGCCTGTGTTCCGGATTTTGCAACGGTTACAATCTTTGGATCAGAAGAAGTCCATGTCATATCCGGTGCTGTCTCAGATGCTGATAATGCCGGTGTGAACTGAGGTGTCAGTTTCTGAACTTCTCCCTCTTTCATGCTGAGTTCAGATCCCTCTTTGAAACTTAATTCCGTAATAACGGTCTGATCCGGTGTGGATGGTGTCGACGGGACTGTATCTTCCGGGATTGCAATATTGATCGTATATGCAATATTTTTTCCACTCATGGAACTGGTATGTGCCATAAAAGTCATTGAACTATTTAAATTAACAGGAATCTCAAATGCAACTCCGGCCTCGCCTTCTCTCGGTTTTGCATGATATATGTTCTGGGTTCCATTCACTTTCACCCATACTTTATCATACTTAGAACTGCTAAAATTTATCCAGGCTGTTGCTTTTCCATTCTTTACGATTACTTTTTGACACTCAATCTTCACCTTGCTTGAACCACCCGAAGTCAGTTTTGCCGAAAAATGATCCGCATCAACACTATATTCTCCGTCTTTCAAAGCACCTGCCATACCGCTGATATCAGTAATGTTCTCAAATATTTCATCTTCGCCGATTGGTTCCGTCTGTGGGGCGGTTCCGTCTTCCTGCGTATTCTGTACCTTTTCGACAGCTACCTGATTTTTCCCGGCTTCTTTTGTGACTTCCTGACTTGTATCTGTCGTCACACTGCTTTCTGTCTGTCCGGCAGCAGCTTCCGGCTCTGTCTGTCCAGCTTCATCATTATCCTGTTTATTCTCACTCAATGTATCTTCTACAGCTGCATTCTGATCTTCCGCATACACTCCCGATACCGGTGCAACTGCCATAGACACAGCCATAAATAAGGCCAAAAATTGCTTGGAATTGTGTTTCATCTTTTACTCTCTCCCTACTACTTTTCTGTCACAAAAAATACCCTTCCACGAAATCATCCGTAAAAGGGTATAAAATGGCCTTGTGAATTTATTATAATTTTCCTCCATTTTTGTACAACCAATTACTCGTGGTCCGGATTTACTTCCATGTACGCTACAGGCAGGTCTCCTGACTCACAGATCCATACATCAGAAGCTTGTCTTCCCGTTATCCAGTGACTTTTTTCTTTTCTGATATTCCCTGCTCACAGTGACGAGTTCGTACAGGACTTGCACCTGTTTCCCTTTTCACCGGCTCTGATCAATCTTATCCAACCGGCACCTGCAGTTTTCATTCTATTCTTTTCACCTTGACTACGATACCACAAGTATCTGTAAAATGCAATTATTAACCCAGATTCTGCTTCTGTACCATATCTTCCGTACGATATTTTTCAAATGTAGAAAGTACCTCTTTCTCATCAGAACCATCTACTACAAAGATCAGCCTCTGATTCAATGTAACTGTCATCATTCCCATAACTGATTTTCCATCAATGATAAGTTTATGTACAGTATCTTCAATCAGAGTATCAGCCTCTACTTTCTGACACATTCTTGAAAATTCTACAAGCTGTTCCGGTGTTTCAAATTTTACATTCATTTTTACCATAATTAAGTCTCTCCTCTCAGGTGTATCCATTATTTTCGTTACAAACACATCTGTTCATAAAAAAATATAAATCAGTATACTACGTTTTTTTCTACAATGTAATATATTTTTTATTTCTTAACATTGTCTTTTCACATGGGATATATTATACTTATCTGGCATCATCTGGATAAAAGATAGCAAATTATTTTTATATATCAATTTTATATATTATTTTGGAGGATATTATGAGTACATACGATTATTACCGCATTTTCTACCATGTCGCACAACAGCACAGTTTTACAAAAGCGGCAGAGGTATTACACAATAACCAGCCGAATATTACCCGGTGTATGAATAATCTTGAGACAGAACTTGGCTGCCATCTTTTCGTCCGTTCGAACCGTGGGGTCTCACTGACTCCGGAAGGACAGAAGCTTTTTAACCACGTTGCAATTGCCTTTGAACAACTGGAGCTCGGAGAAACCGAGTTGAAGCGTGACCAGAGCCTTACCAGCGGACTCATCTCCATCGGAGTCAGCGAAAATGCACTACGTATTATGCTGCTGCCAAAATTAGAAGCATTTCACAATCATTATCCACATGTAAGGCTTAAGATTTCCAACCATTCCACTCCGCAGGCAATCGCTTCCCTGGAAAGCGGGCTGGTGGATTTCGCAGTTGTAACAACACCTCTTTCGGTCCAGAAGCAGTTCCAGAAGATTTCCCTTGGTTCTTTCCGGGAAATTCTGATCGCCGGTCCGAAATACAAAGAACTGGCTTCTCACATCTGCTCGCTGGAAGAACTTGCGGAATATCCTTTTGTCTCGCTGGAGAATAATACCAGCACCAGAGATCTTCATATTCAGTACTTTTCTTCCCACGGCTTTCCGTTCCGTCCGGATCTGGAAGTTACATCTACCGATCAGTGTCTGGCCCTGATCCAGCACAATCTCGGTATCGGCTTCTATCCGGAGAAACTTGCAGAAGAACCGCTGAAGCGCGGGGAAATTCTTCAGATTCATCTGAAAGAATCTCTTCCTGCAAGACACATCTGTCTTGTACAGAATGCTTCCAGGCCACAAAGTATTGCAGCACAGAAACTAATCGAGACATTGATCCGCATCTGACAGCGGATCAATGTCTCTTATTTTTTCTTCTATTATGCTCTGCTTCTCCGTGCTTCTATATCCAGGAACATCAGCAGGAAGCTGACAATCAAAAGTCCGCACGATACCCATATCATATGGATTCCGTAATTGGCAGAAAGATTGCCGCCGATTCCGGCTCCTATCGCAAACAGAACTATGATTCCCAAATAATACATTGCCTGGCGCAGCTGCTCTGGTCTTCTTTCTCTCAGATAAAAAGACAGTGCTGCCGTTCCGCTTCTCAAATTACCGATACACATCGTACTCGCATATGAGAATCCATTCACCTTCCGGAAACTCTGCACCTGCATCGCACAGGCAAAGGATACCAGAACAGTCGCGATCATATTTCCGCGTTGTGGAATAAATCCTACAATGAACAGGATTATAATCTCTGCTCCCAGAATTCCCTGTCTCCAGTGCAGACGTTTTGCATATTTATACTTATGCTGGATCTGTTCTGCGATCAGAACACCCAAAGCAAATGCAAAAAGCGGAAATAAATACTTCAGTCCCGCCTCCCATTTTCCCGTCATAAAATTCTGGCTCATCAGCACCACGTTACCTGTCTGTGCATTCGAGAATACTTCATTACGCGTATTATAGGTATATGCATCCTGAAATCCTCCCGATAAAGCCAGAAATGCACTACAGATGAATGCCTCCGACATCTGTTTCCCGGAAAATAAACTTTTCATTACTCCCATGTTTTCATCTCCTTAGAAAAAACGGGGAATTGCTTTCACACGTTTTTACGTTTTCAAACCAATCCCCCTCAGCAGACTATTATACGAGAGAATATCAAAAATGTGAAACGTATATTTGATATATCTTTCATATCTTTTTTATATATTCAATTTGATATTAAGCCTCCCAGACTTCTTCTGCAACTTCTTTTACAAACGAAACCTTTTTCCACTGCTTTTCATTATTATTCTGAATTATTCTTACATCCCGCCTGTGTATTTTTTCAACGCTTCCATATACACCTTTCCATACCGGCTCAGTGCCACATCTTTCCGCACGATCGTTCCGATCCGCATATATTCATCCACCAGAAGCGGCTTCCCGATGATATTCTCACCGTTCAGTTCTTTACTGATCACGCCGGAGCTTACCGTATACCCGTCCAGGCCGACCGCCAGATTGAAAAGCGTTGCCCGGTCTCTGACTTTGATGTTCTTATTCCGGTCCAGTGTGCTTAATATCTCTTCGGAAAAATAAAAGGAATTATAATCCCCCTGCTCAAATGACAAATACGGATACTCCTCCAGATCTTCCAGTGTCAGTGCTTCCTTATCTGCCAACGGATGCTTTGAACTGATAAATACATGTGGCTTTGCTACGAATAACTCTTCGAATTTCAGATCATTCTGACGGATCAGTTTCATGATGATCGTCTCATTCTGTGAAGAAGTATACAGAATACCTATCTCACTTTTCAGCTTCGCCACATCTTCGATGATCTCATAAGTCTGTGTCTCCCGCAGTGTGAAATCATATTTTCTCGCATCAAATTTACGGATCACATCTACAAATGCATTGACCGCAAAAGAATAATGCTGGCAGGATACGGAAAATCTCGGGTTCCGTTCATTTACATTCAGATACCTCTCCTGCATGAGGCCGACCTGATCCAGGATCTGTCTTGCATAGGCGAGAAATTCATCTCCCTCTGCGGTGATCGTCACCCCTTTATTCGTCCGGTGAAAAATCGTCACCTGCATCTCCTGCTCCAGTTCCCGGATTGCATTGGTAAGACTCGGCTGGGAAATGAACAGCTCTTTTGCCGCCTCACTTATCGTCCCCTTCTCCGCAACCATGGTAATATACCTTAACTGCTGTAATGTCATAAATTCTTCCTCCCTACAGCATATAGATCAGTGCGTTACAGATACATGCCGCAATATTACTTCCGCCTTTTCTCCCCCTCGCTACAATATACGGGGTATCTTCCAGAGTCAGGATCAGTTCTTTGGACTGTACCACATTTACAAAACCGACCGGTACACCGATCACGAGCTCCGGACGGATTCTTCCGTCTTTGATCAGTTCATACAGGTGAATTAGTGCTGTCGGTGCATTTCCGATGGCAAAGATCAGTTTTTCGTTCAGTTCACACGCCTTTTTCATACTGGCAACAGCTCTTGTGGTTCCATTCTTCTTTGCCGCCTGTGCCACATCTTCATCTGACATGAAGCAGTATACCTGACCGCCGTACTGTGCCAGTCTCTTTTTGTTAATTCCGGAACGCCCCATCTGTGTATCGGTTACGATGGAAGCACCGCCTCTGATCGCTTCGAGTGCTTTCTCCACCGCATGCTCGGAATACACCAGATTCTTCGCATAATCAAAATCCGCACTGGTATGTATGCAGCGCTTTGTAATTGGTGCCTGAATCTTAGGAAGCACGATGCCTTCCTGCTCCAGTTCTTCCGTAATGATCTCAAAACTGCGCTTTTCGATCTCTGTCGGAAGAACATTTTCTATCTCTATTTTAGTATGTGCTGCGTGATTATTTTTCTGTATATTCAACGTTTTCTTCCTTTCTCTTCATAGTCCGTCATAGCTCACATCTCATCTTTTCTAACTACAAAACTTGCCATCGGCAACTTCTCTTGCATACTTTGGTATCTACAGCTCCTTACGAATACATAGTAATCCCGAAAAATTATTTCTGCATTCCCATGATCTGATAGATTGCCTTCATGTCCAGATGTTTTCTGAGTGTATCTGCCAGAAGATCATACTGGCTTTCTTTGAATGCTTTCAGGTCTACACCTTCCACTTCTTCCATTGAAAGTCCTTTCTTTTCTGCCAGGGATTTTACGATCTCCGATACAATTTTCTCCTTATCAAAAATGCCGTGGATGTATGTTCCGTATACATTTCCATGCGAGATTCCGTCTGTACTGTTCTCTATTCTGTTTTCCGGCTCCATATCCGGAATCTGTCTGTCCTTTTTCTTCACCGTATCGTGAATCTGATTCATCGGACATCCTTCCAGAAGTTCGGTCTTTCCCATATGGATCTCGTATCCTTCAAACTTCAGATTCTCAAGTGCTTTCAGATTCCCCTCCACATGAAGGAGTGTTCCATTCACCCTTGTTCTGGTCTTTTCTGTGGTAAATGTAGTCGTTACCGGCAAAAGGCCGAGTCCTTTCATACTGCCGCCATCTTCCACGCCTTCCGGATCACTGAGCGACTGCCCCAGCATCTGATAGCCGCCGCAGATTCCCCAGACCACACAGCCGCCGGCATGCGCCTTTAGAATCTTCGCTTCCATTCCGCTCTGTCTTAACCATTTCAGATCTCCCATCGTATTTTTTGTTCCCGGAAGGATAATCATATCAGGATTTTCCAGTTCTCTTGGATTCTTTACATAACGCAGATTCACTCCCGGAGCATTTTCCAACAGCATGAAATCCGTAAAGTTCGAAATTCTCGGTGTCCGGATGACTGCGATATCCACCAGACCGATCCTTTTTTCTGCACCTTTTCCACCCTTTGTCATGTTAAAACGCTCTGTCAGACTGTCTTCATCTTCAATCTCGACCTGCATATACGGTGTAACTCCGACTACCGGAATGCCGCCTCTTTCTTCCAACATAACAATACCGGGATCCAGGATTGTCTTATCCCCGCGGAATTTGTTGATGACCAGTCCCTTTACACGTTCTTTCTCATCATCTTCCAGGAGCATAAGCGTCCCCAGAAGCTGGGCAAATACTCCTCCGCGGTCAATATCTCCGACCAGAAGCACCGGCGCATCTACCATCTTCGCCAGCCCCATATTTACAATATCATCTTTCTTCAGGTTGATCTCTGCCGGACTTCCCGCTCCTTCGATCACAATGATATCATTCTCTTCTTCTAATTTGTGAAATGCTTTCATAATGTCCGGTATGAGCTGCTTTTTATAAGCAAAATATTCTCTTGCACTCATATTCTTCAAGACTTCACCATTTACGATCACCTGTGATCCTACATCGTTGGTCGGCTTTAACAGGATCGGATTCATCTCTACCTGCGGCGCCACGCCTGCTGCCTCTGCCTGCACAACCTGTGCACGTCCCATCTCCAGTCCATCCTCTGTAATAAAGGAATTCAGTGCCATATTCTGGGATTTGAACGGAGCCACCCGGTATCCGTCCTGTTTGAATATTCTGCAAAGTCCCGCACACAGAAGACTCTTTCCTGCGTTGGACATTGTCCCCTGTATCATAATTTTTCCAGCCATGTTATCAACCTTTCATTCTCTTCTTCAGATCTTATTGCAATCCGGTAATGCCCTTCTGTCAGTCCTTCATAGTTACTGCAGTCCCGGATCAACAGTCCTCTTTTCAGTGCCTTCTCATACAGCCCTGCTTTTCCTTTAAAAAATATATAGTTTGCTTCCGATCCCCATACATTCAGACCAAGCTTTCTCATCCGCTCTGTCATCCAGAACTTTTCTTTTTTTATATATTCTCTCGTTCTCTTTAAATATGCTTCGCAATCAACAAGTGCTGCCACACCTGCTTCCTGTGCCGTTACCGACACATTCCACGGCTGGAGCATTGCCCTCATTCGTTTCCTAAGAGCTGCATTCTCACACAATGCATATCCAAGTCTTACACCCGGCATACAGAATATTTTCGTAAATGCTTTGATAATGACCACATTCGGATACTGTGTCAGATACCCCCGGCATTCATATCTTTCTGGTTCTTCCAGAAACTCTATAAAACACTCATCCAGGACCAGTATCGTACCGCATTTATTACACCTGTTCATCACACGGATCAGCAGTTCTTTTTCCGTTGTCTGTCCGGTCGGATTATTGGGATTGCACAGAAATATCATATCTGTATCTTCCGTAATCTGTTCCAGTATATCCTCCTGTATCCGGAAATACTGTTCTTCTTTTAATCTGTAATATTGTACCTCTGCTCCAACTGTGCCAAGTGCTCGCTCATACTCGGAAAAAGCTGGTGCCGTCACCAGTGCTTTTTTCGGTCTCACTGCCATTACGACAGCAAAAAAAAGCTCTGCAGCACCATTGCCGCAGAGTATCTTTTCTTTTTCTATTCTCTCAAAATCACTGATCGACTCCCGAAGTCTGTCGCATCTGACATCCGGATAATACATGATCCTGTCTGCACTTTCCTGTACGCTCTTTCGTACCGCTTCGGGAACTCCCAGCGGGTTACTGTTTACAGAATAATCTGTAACAGATGGATTCCGGTAAATGTCTCCACCGTGAACTGTCTCTTTTGGTTCTGCCAACGTTCCTTCACCTGTGCGGATAAACCGCTCTCTCTGCTATTTTTCTACAACCATCTTACTCACTTTGCAGAAAATAGTCAACCGGAATCTTATACCTGAATTCTTGTTGCCGCATCGCTGCTCATTGCGATCCGCTTCTCACCACTCCTGATGATCAGGTCTCTTCCGGAATTCTGAATGACTGTGATCTCACTGCCTTCATCAATCTTGCATTTTCGGATCTTATCCAGAACTTCCGGGATGCCGAACATCCACTTGATGGTGTAGCTTTTTCCAGCCGCCGCCTTTGACAATGCCTGCATAACTAACACCTTCTTTACCTCTTTTTTATATTGTAAGTTGCACTGACTATGTTAGTCAACAGGAACATTGTTTGCACAATTCTAACTTTTTATTCATAATTTGCAGATAATATTATTTGTTTTTTGATTTTTATTATCAATATCATCTACAGAACCAGAATCCGGAGGATGATTCCAAGTATCAGACCAAGCATTGCCGTCCCATATAACAGCTTATGTGATCTCCGGATATCCAGTAGTTCCATCTCCCGGACCGGATCTCCGATTGTCGGCTTCTTATGCAGCTTTCCAAAATACCATGCATCTCCTGCAAGCTGCACATCCAGCGCCCCCGCCATGACTGCTTCTGTCTGTGCAGAGTTCGGACTTTTATGATTAAAGCGGTCTCTTCGGAAGATACACGCTGCATTCTTTCCATCCATTCCGGTCAGATACGCAGCCAGGATCATCAACACTGCCGATACCCTTGCCGGAATGAAATTCACCACATCGTCTAACTTCGCTGCTGCCGTTCCAAACCACTGATACTTGTCATTCTTATATCCAACCATCGAATCCATCGTATTGATCGCTTTGTATGTAAATCCCAGAACAGCTCCGCCGATCAGCATATAAAATAACGGTGCGATCACACCATCCGATGTATTCTCTGCCACCGTCTCTACGGCCGCCTTGGTCACACCTTCTTCCGTCAGATTCTGTGTATCTCTTCCGACGATCATGGACACGGCCTTTCTCCCGGCCTCCAGGCCCTTGTCTTTCAGTGCTATGTAGACCCTGTCACTTTCTACTTTCAGGGATTTCGTTGCAAGGATCTGATAACACCAGAAGCTTTCCAGTGCAAGTCCAAGCTGCCAGAAATACTTATATGCAACCGATAAGATCACCGCCGGAACTCCTGTACTGACCGTCACAACCACCAGCACCAGAATCCCTCCACCGATGCGTTCCCCTGTCTTATTCGCCGGCAGACAGTTTCTGATAATTCTTTCGGTTCCCGATATCAGATGCCCGATCAGCCTCACCGGATGATACAGCCATCTTGGATCCCCGAAGATCAGATCCAGAACAAAGCCCGCCACGATCGCGATCGTCATATATGTCATTCTCTGAAATTCTAAGTTCATATCCTTCTCCATTCTTTATCTGATAATCATAATAACTTCCTGCTGGTGTCCCGTCTTCCTTTACTGCATACCGTTCCATGATACTCATGACCGTTCCGCCATGTGCCACAACCGCAATCGTCTCCCGGTCATGTGCCTGCGCATCCCGTACGACTTCCCGGAACCCTTCCAGTGTCCGCCGGATGAACGCTTCCCTGCTTTCCCCTTCCGGAAATGGCAGCTTCCCACCACTGTCTATCCATGCCTGATACTCCGGGCAGCCGGAAAGTTCGATATAATTATGATTTTCAAACAGGCCAAAATCACACTCCCGTAACTTTTCATTACAGCTATATGCTCCTGCTTTCATCATCTCCGGATAAATGATCTCTGCCGTCTGCACGCACCGCTTCATCGGACTTACATAGACATATGTAACCTCAGGATACATTCCTTTTCTCTCTTCCAAAAGCTGTATTCCTTCCAGACATAAAGATTCATCCGTCGTTCCGATATAGCGTTTTTCTTTATTTCCTTTCGTCATCGAATGACGTATCAGATAAATCCTCATACTTCCTTTATCACCTGTCCGATTCCGCACATCACACGGTATACTTTCTCCGAATATGCCGCAAGGCGCGTGCACACTCTTCCGGTCTGCTCTCTGTATTCCCGTTCCATCCGGTCAACCGGCACGATCCCGTATCCGATCTCATCTGTGATCAGGAGCAGTTCCGGATTCTTCCGAATCAGTTCTTCTGCAAGATCATCTATCGGTTCTCCTTCCTTTATCTTTCTTTCGATATACTGATGGAAATGATATATTCCTTCGCAGCTATATAGTTCTTCTTCCGTACATACCGCACCGTCTGCCCATGTGACATCTGGGTAGATTTTCTTTGCGAATGCAAGTTTTCCCTGATATGCGCCGCCTATTATCATGATCATGACTTCTTTTCCTTCCTCCAATCCTGTATTTTCATCTTTCTGTTATTTTCTACTATTTCTCTGCTGTTTTCTTTCTGCCACTTGTTTTCTTCATTCTTTCCACACTTTTATCCAGCCTGTTCATCATTTGATGATTCCGCTTTTTACTATGATATCCACTACTACCACGACAAGCGCCATCACAAGTTCACATACCTGCAGGAAATATCCACACAGATCCCCGGTCACACCGCCGAAATTCTTCATCGCCATCCGGTAATAATATCCAAATACCACGCCTGCCGAGATCACACATCCGATTCCGCAGATCCCTCCGGTCAGTGGAATCAGGAAACACAGTACAATCAGATAAATGCCCAATACCATTCTTGTAATTCTGGTCGATGCACTTTCCGAAAAATCTGCCACCATACCTTTCTTCCTTGCCTGTGGAAATGTAACTACAGACAGTCCACTCAATGTTCTTGATAGCATGAAGCTATATGCGATCACTTCCATACTCCGTACACTCAGACAAGAATACACGCCAATATACATCAGAAAATAGACGGTACATGAAATGATAGCAAATGCTCCTGCGTGGGAATCTTTCAGTATTTCCAGACGCCGCTCTTTCGTCTGCCAGGAACTCAGCGCATCCTGTGTATCCAGAAATCCGTCCAGATGAATTCCTCCCGTAATAAATACCGGGATCAGGATCAGAAATATTACAAAAAATAAGGAATAATTTCCTCCTCCATTCCCATCAAACCATTTTAAAAACCGAAATACTCCATAAGACAAAAGTCCGATCACCGCACCGATCCATGGAAAAAAACACATTGCATACGATTTATTTTCATCTGTCCATTCGCTGCGCGGCATCGGAATCCTGCTGTACATGGAAAACGCAATTTTGAAACTATTCCATATTCTTTTTATACTCTTCATACTTCTTTTGCTCCTTACGAATGCATACCGGAATTCCATACACAACTTCCGTTACTATATCTGCAAGCTCTGCAAGACTTTGATTCACCATTCCGATGCATTCCCGATATTTTTCCGTCTCTTCGCTATAGCCGTTTATATCTGCATTCACTTCATTTGTAACAATTACAAGACGTGTCGTAGAATTGCTCATTCTGCGTACTCCTGCCAATACTTTTTCTTTTGTTTCTTTTAAATCATTCAATGTACCATCTTCTCTGTAAAGCTCATTGGCCACCAGATTCGATATGCACTCCAGAAGGATTCCCTGATTCTTTGGTATCTCAAGTTCTGATAGATCTGTATATTTTTCCAATGTCCGGAATCCTTTTCCGGCTCTCAGCCTGTGATGTCTTTCAATCTTTTTCATCGTTTCTTCTGTGTATGGCTGCATGGTTGCAATATATATGTAAGTACCATCCTTCTTATTTCTGCCTGTCAGCCAGTTCTCCGCATACTCAGATTTACCGCTTCCGCTTCCGCCTGTCACCAGATGTATCATTCTTTCTCACCTAATTCTTTATAATCTTCGATGTCATTTTCTGAAAATGTACTCATCCGTCCATACACTTCTGCCGCAAGATCCAGCACCGGAAGATATGCCACAGCTCCGGTTCCCTCACCCAGGCACATATCTGCATGCAATGGTGCATCCATGTGTAACTCTTTCAGGATCTTCTGCATTCCAGGTTCTTTCGAGACATGTGACACAATCATCGCATCTTTGACCCACTCACAGATTCTGACGGCCGCAAGTGCCGCAACCGCTGAGATAAATCCATCAACTACAATCGGGATTCGATATACAGCACCTCCCAGATAGAGTCCGGTGATTCCCGCCAGATCGAATCCGCCTACTTTTGCCAGTACATCCACCGGATCATCCCATTTCGGACGATTGACCGCTATCGCCTTCTCGATCGCGTGTATTTTTCTTTCCAATCCTTCGTTCGTCAGTCCTGCTCCCCGTCCCGTTATCTCTGCCGGTTCGTCTCCCAGAAGTACGGAAGCCACGGCACTGCTGGTCGTCGTATTTCCGATTCCCATCTCTCCGGTAGCAATGATCTTATATCCGGCTTCCTTCTTTTCCTTCACCTGATGGATCCCGGTTAAGATTGCCTGTAATGCCTGCATTCTTGTCATAGCCGGACCTTTGGTCATATTTGCGGTTCCATTTGCCGTTTTATACCTTGGGACTTTTGTATCCGCTGCCATACCGATATCGATGGGAAAGATGTCTACACCGGCTTTTTTACACATGATCGCCGCACTGGTATTACATGTCAGAAAATTCTCTGCAACAATTGCAGTTACTTCCTGTCCTGTCTGCGTTACACCTTCTTCTACCACTCCGTTATCCGCACACATCACGATCAGCGCCTTCCGGTTCAGATTCACGTCTGTATCGCCGTTCAGTGCCGCAATCTGCATAATATGATCTTCTAGTTTTCCCAGACTGTGTAACGGTTTCGCAATGGAGTTCCACTTTTTCTGCGCATTTCCTTTCGTTACTACATCTGCCGGATGAATGCCAGATACGATCTGATGGAATTCCTGTTCCAGTTGTTCTAAACTTTGCTCTGCCATGCTTTTTATCCTCTCTGTTCTCTATGTTCTATCTCTTTCCCTAGCTCTTTTCTCTTGTTCCCTGCATCTTCTGCATTGTTCCAGAAAGTTCTCCGGAATCTTTTCATTTCCATAATAATGAATATGCGGATATCCTGCCAGTACCGTATCGGTACTGATCATGCATTTCCACGAACGGTTTGACATTGGTTTTTCCGCCAGAAATGCTTCCCCGCATACTTCTGAATCATAATAATGAAATTCATGTGCCGGGATATCTCCTGCTTCTTTACCGAATATTCTTCCCCCTGTCAGGGTAACATAGCCGAATCGCTTTAAGGAACCTGTCGGATAACTTTTCCCTTCTAAAAATCCAACCATTGGAAATTCTGTGCCGCTTTCATCTCTGATATATTCCTGCAGGTACATGAATCCTCCACACTCCGCGATACATGGCATTCCGCCGTTCAATGCTTTTTTAATACTCGTCTTCATTGACTCATTTTTACTTAGTTCTTCTGCATATAGTTCCGGATAACCGCCATAGAACAAAAGTCCCGACAGATTTTCCGGAATCTGCTTATCGTAAAGAGGAGAAAAAGGAATCAGTTCCGCTCCCATCTCCTGCAGCAGTTCCAGATTATCCTGATAGAAAAAACAGAATGCATCGTCACTTGCAAGCCCGATCCGTACCGTATCTTTTGTTCTAACCGATTCTGTACTATACTGTGCATTTTCCGCCAAATTTTCTACCATTTCTGATGTATATCCTTGCGTTTTCTTTTCCTGCAGCTCCGGTGCATTTTCTGCCAGTTCCAGAAGGCCTGCGATATCTACACTTTTCAGAATCTGTTCTCCCAGTCTTGTGAGTTTGTCTTCCGTATCTTTTCGTTCTTTTGGAAGCTTCAGTCCCAGATAACGGCTCTCCAGTGCACAATCTTTCATAACCGGAACATAGCCGTAGACCTTGATTCCTGTCTGCACCTCGATCATCTCTTTCATTCTTCCATACATCATCGGAGACAAACGGTTCAGAATTACGCCTTTGATACGGCTGTCTTCTTTATAATGCAAAAACCCCTGGATACACGGCACTGCAGACACGCTTAGTCCTTTACAGTCCAGGATCATCACAGCCGGGGTATCGGTAATTCTGGCAATATCATAAGCACTCGCCTCTGAAGAAATCCCTGCGATCCCATCATAGTATCCCATAACACCTTCCATTACGGAAATATCTGCTCCGGCACCATTTTTTTTCAGAATCTCTCTGACTCCATTTTCTCCACACAAAAAGGAATCCAGATTATAGCTGCTGATGCCGATCACAGTCTTGTGGAACATTGGATCAATGTAATCCGGCCCGCACTTAAAAGACGCAGGATTTATCTCCTGCATCTTCATTGCTTTCAATATTCCGCAGGTCAGCATGGTTTTACCTGCGCCACTTCTCATCGCAGTAATCAGAATTCTAGGAAGTTTCATTACTCAGATTCCTCCATTTCTTCCCGGATTTTCTCCGGTGTCAGATCTCCTACAGAGATCACTTTCGTAATATCCTCCACAATATCTCCGGCCATATCTCCGGTCATATCTTCCGGTTCCACCTCGTCCAGATTGATTTCTTCCAGAACGAAATCGTCTTCATTTTCCGGATCAGCTTCCTTTTTTGTCGGTCTGCTCGTAAAGCTGATCACATAGATCGGATTCTGTCCATTCATCATATGATAACTGCCCACTTTTTTCGCACGGCTTACCGCTACCTGAATGACTTCTGCCTCTTCTATCTCATTCTCTTCCGTATATTTTAACACCTGCATCATCGTCTCGAGTGAGATTGCATTGAGCACCACCCGTACAAATGGGTTCTTCTTCCGGATAGCATCCAGGATTTCATACAACTTTCCTTTACTGCCCCCGATAAATACGCAATCAGGTGCCGGCAGTTCTTCCAGTGCCTCCGGCGCCATACCTTCTATCACATGCAGATTATCCACGTGCATCCGCCTTGCATTTTCACGGATCAGTTCCTGCGCCTCCACTTTCTGTTCGATTGCATAGACGTTACCTTGCGTTGCAACCATGGCGACCTCTACGGAAATAGAGCCTGTTCCTGCTCCGACATCATATACAACTGCATCCTTCTTAATCTTAAGTTTAGCAATCGAAATGCTTCTTACTTCTTCCTTGGTCATCGGTACATCGCCACGTACAAATGTATCATCCGGAATTGCCGGAATCACCGGGCTTTCGCCGCCGGATTCATTTTCAATATAAAGGACCGCCAGATTCTCTCCTTTGTAATGAAGCAGTGATCTTGCTGTTCCTGTCTGAATCTCTTCATTCTTATAAGAAAGTTCTGTTCCGATCCTGACTGTTACTTCGCCCATTCCATATTCCGTCATTTTTGTCAGGATCTGACGGATCTCTTCTGCATTACTTACAAGGGCGAATACCTTTTTATTCTCCTTAATGACCGCCATCAGATTTTCTTTTCTTCCATGCAGGCTTACTAGTGCCGCATCCTCCCATGTTACGCCAAGCTTTGATGCAAAATATATGATGGATGATACTCCAGGCACCACTTTTGTCTCAATCTGTGGGTCATCTTTCGTCAATTCCAGAATCTTCTTCGCACCGCTGTAAAATCCTGTATCACCGGACAACGCAATCGTTACATTTTCATATTCCGGATTTTCTTTGATATAAGAAATGATCTCATCCGGGCGGTATGCTTCATATATGGTCTGTCCGACTTCTGCCACTGCCTCGATCATCCTGCCTGCTCCGATCAGAAGTTCTGCTTCCTGACAGCATCTTTTTGCTTCCAGTGTAACCTGGTCTCTGGCACCTGCACCGATTCCCACCAGTGTAACTTTCCAGTGATTATCCAGTTCCAGTTCTTTCTGAAGGAATTTGGACATTTCTTCAAAATTCATTCCCTCTTCTTCTTCCGGTCTTCCGATCACAACCATTTTCACACCGGCTTCTAGTGCAGCCTGACATTTCTGCGGGTATCCGCCTGCAAGTCCTGATTCTTTCGTTACCATATAAGCAATATCATATTCCTTTAACATGGCACGATTCATTTCCGTAGAAAACGGTCCCTGCATACAGATGAGATGACGTCCGGAGAATCCAAGTTCTTCACAATTAACTGCCACCTGGCCAATAGACAGAACGCGCGCATATACCCGGCTTTCGTAATCCGTCAGTCTTGTATAGGATTCCAGCTCCTTGCTTCCTGTTGTTACCAGAATATTTCCTTCTGTTTTTTCCAGATACTTTATCGCTTCATCCATATTTTCCACACAGATGCTTTCTTTGGTCTCTTCACTTCCCCTGACCAGTCTTAAATACGGAACCTGCATAACCTCGCAGGCACTTTTCAAGTTTTTGGTCACTTCTTTGGCATATGGATGTGTTGCATCGATCACATAATCCGGCTCAAACACCCTCATAAACTCGCCCATCTGCCCACTGTCCATCCGGTCGTGTGTCACCGTTATATTCTTCTCTTCCGGAAGCAGACTCTCCCCATAAGCGGTTGCCACACAGACGTGCAGTCTTACGCCTCTTCTTCCGAGATAAGATGCTAATTTTCTTCCTTCTGTTGTCCCTGCATATAATAGAATCTTTTTGTCTTTCATATACGATATCCCCTTGGTGTAACCATTTTTTCCCGAATTACTTTTGTCTGTTTATTTCCGATAAATACAGTAGAGAACATATCTACTGTTGTCTCTTTTAATTCTTTCAGTGTCAGTGTCTGCATTGTTTCTCCATCGCGGGCAATATTTTTCACTATTCCGCAGACGGTATCTTCCGCCTTATATTCCAGCATAATCTCACATGCTTTTGCAAGATAGGTACTGCGTTTCCTGCTGGAGGGATTATAAAGGCAGATCACAAAATCAGCTTTTGCCGCACAGCGAAGCCTTTCTTCAATCAATTCCCACGGTGTCAGAAGATCACTTAAACTGATCAGACTGACATCATGTCCGACTGCTGCTCCAAGTACCGCAGAACCTCCCAGTGCCGCTGTCACTCCCGGGATTACTTCGATCGCGACTTCCGGATATTCCTCACCGATTTCATACATCAGTCCTGCCATTCCGTATATCCCGGCATCTCCGCTGCATACCATTGCCGTTACAGCTCCTTTTGCTGCCTCTTCGAATGCCATCCTGCACCGTGCTGCCTCCTGTCTCATGGACGTTGTCAGATATCTCTTATCCGGAAAATATTCTTTTAATAATTCAATATATACGGTATATCCGACGATCACATCACATTTTTCCAGCGTCCGGACTGCTTTCACCGTCATCTGTTCATATGCCCCCGGTCCCATTCCTATCACATATACCTTATTCAAACTTCACCCTCCAATTATCCCAGGCAAATGCTGCTGTCACACCATTTTCTGCCTGTTTTCTGATCCGCAGTGTACCACCTGTATATACAGCACTTCTTTCACATACATTATCCACTCCGGTAACCTTTTTTACAAATGTAGAAACACTGAATTCTCCTTCTACTTTTTTTAATTCTTCTGCCGGATAAAATTCCGGCTCTATGTTATATTTGTTGCAAAATGTAAGCAATCCCTCTTCGTCTTTTTTTAGATCAATGCTTGCGATCCTGCCAATACTTTTCTTATTAATATGTGATTCTTTCAGTATCTTATCCACCAGCTGTTCTATCTGCTCTGCGGATGTCCCCCGTCTGCAGCCGATTCCCACCGTGATCCGTTGTGGTATCATCCTTAATACATGACTGCTTAATTTTCGTTCATATATCCCGATATAGATATCTGGATTCTCATAGGTTTCCTGTACGATCTTCACTTCTTCCGGCACAGTACCCTCTATCGAATCTCTTCCGCTCTCAATCGCGGCCACGACTGTCTTTCCTTCCAGAATCTTTGCCGAAATTTGCTTTGCCTTCTGCATATCTTCTATATAAAGATGATTCTTTCTGGCAAATACATCTATTGCCCATTTTCCCCGGATATCTGTAGCTGTTGTGATCACAGGCAGTGCTCCTGCCATCTCTGCAATTCTTTCAGCCATCTCATTTGCTCCGCCAATGTGCCCGGACAGGATCGGGATACAATATTGTCCTTTCTCATCCAGTACCAGTACCGCCGGATCTGTTGTCTTTGATCCTATAAAAGATGCGATCAAGCGCACGGCAATCTGTACTGCTCCAATAAAGATCAGTACATCCCGCGTCCGGAACTGTTCACCTGTCCATTCTCTGGCACTGCATTTTACCGCATCCTTGTCCGATTCCAGTTCTTTGCATTTTACCGCCTGCAGCACCTGGTGTCCTTCTTTTTCCAGTTCATGTGCTAAAGATTTCTCCAGTCTTCTTCCATTTCCGGTAAAACTGATCATTGCAATCTTCATCTTATTTTACTCCCTGACGGAACTCGGTGGTGAATTCTGGATCATACAGTTTTGAACGTTCATACGCATGATGTGTCACCACATCTCCAACGATGATCATTGCTGTCTTTGTAATTCCATGTGCTTTCGCAGTCTCTGCCAGTGTACTGACAGTACAGATGTAACTTTCTTCCTCCGGCCATGTTGCCTTGTATACAATTGCTGCCGGCGTATCTTCTTTATAACCGCCTTCTATCAACTGGCCTTCCAGCTTTTCCAGAAGTCCTGTACTTAAGAAAAGTACCATCGTCGCATTATGACTTGCAAACGCTGCAACCTTTTCCTTCGCCGGAACCGGTGTTCTTCCTTCCATACGTGTGATGACAACACTCTGTGACACCTCCGGAAGTGTATATTCCAGATTCAGTGCCGCTGCTGCCCCGCAGAAGGAACTGACACCCGGGCAGGAATCATACGCAATTCCCAGTTCATCCAGATGATCCATCTGTTCCCGGATTGCACCGTACAGACACGGATCACCTGTATGCAGCCGAACCGTCATCTTCTGTTCCCGTTCTGCCTGTTCCATCACTTCCAGAACTTCTTCCAGTGTCATCTTCGCACTGTTATATATCTCGCATGTCTCCTTTGTACTCTTTAACATCCCCGGATTCACCAGTGATCCCGCATAGATCACCACATCAGCCTGCTCCAGATAACGCTGTCCACGGACCGTGATCAGATCTTCGGCTCCCGGACCTGCTCCCACAAAATGTATCATTTTCCGACTCCTTCCTGTCCTGCAAAGAACCTGCTACCAGCAACTTCTCCTGCATACTCTGGTATCTATTGTATATGTCGTTCTTTTCTGAATCTTTCTATCAGTTCTTCTGCTTTTTCTGTCTTTCCAAGGATTCCGTATACATTGGAAAACGTGACCGCTCCCACCTGTATCTCTCCTTTCCCCCGGTAGTTCAGATATTTCTCCATACGCATCATGATTTTTTCCATAATGCGTGTTCGTTCTTCCTCGCTGCATTTCTCCAATGCATCATCCGTCGTCACACAGTCAAGAAATTCGACTGCCTTCTCTCCGGCAATTCCCGCTCTCAATGCGGCCGTGGCGAATAAATCCATCCGACAGTCTGCCCATCTGGAATGGGTATTCATGATTCCGCCGGATACCTTGATCAGTTTCCCGATATGTCCGACCAGCAGGACACCTTTACAATCCTGTTCTACCGCCATATCTATGGTCTGACCAATATAGTTACTACATTTTACCACATCATTTTCTTCTATACTATACTGTTCTTTCAGAAAATCCAATCCGTAATTACCCGGTGCAATGATCAGATACCTGTACTTTTCCGCAAGGCATACCTTCATCTCTACTTCAATGGTATCGATCAGCGCCTGTTCACTCATCGGATTCACAATACCGGTTGTCCCAAGTATTGAAAGTCCTCCTTCTATTCCAAGTCTTGGATTAAATGTTTCTTTTGCCAGTCTTGCCCCTTCCGGAATCGAAATCTCTACATCAATTCCACCGGTATAGCCAACCTCTTCACAGGCTTCTTCTACTTCTTTTCTTATCATCTGCCTTGGCACACGGTTAATTGCGGCTTCTCCCACCGGCTGATTCAGTCCGGGCCTGGTCACTCTTCCTACCCCGATCCCGCCATCAATATGAATCTGTCCTGTTTCAGAAAGCCTTACCTGACTGTAAACCAGTACTCCATTCGTGATATCCGGATCATCTCCGCTGTTTTTTTTGACCGCACAGGATACCATATCCGGCAATTCCCTGTCTGTATATTTTCTCTGTATATCCGTGATATCCAACTGCAGCTTTTCTCCCTGCGGCAGTTCTACCGACACCTGCTCTACTTTTTCACCTGTAAAAAGCATCTGCATTGCTGCCCTCGTTGCAGCCTGTGCACAGGTTCCGGTTGTATACCCTTTTGCTAATTCTTTTTTCGGCATATGGACTCCTTTCCATCAGGAAGCGAGGTTTTGGCTTTTTTAATATCCCCTGACGCAAAAATGGAGGACTGCAGTTTTCTACATTCCTCCACCAATTTTAGCGTTTTCATACTTACATGTCAAATTATCTGTATGACGGTTCTCCACTTATTCGTTACCATTTTTGTTCTTACATTCTTGTTCCCATGCTTTGATTTCACCGCATGCAATCTTCATTCCCGAATCTCCGGACGGCTGGGTCTTGAAGTCATCCGGCATCTCATGAAGTACGATCGTCCGGCCGGGTATCAACCGCTTAATGCATTAAATAGCAACTCTACTGAATAAACATCGCATCCCGGATATTGAAAGATTGTAACCATAATGTTACAAATGTAAACAACATCCGGTGTCACATGGGTTACTCATTCTCAGAATATTTATAAGTACCGTCCTCCTGGAGAACAATCGTGCCGATTGCGTCCACGATACAGCCCTCATTGTCAAGCGTTCCGTAGGTAGCCAGGTATGAAAGAGAACCCTGGAACTGGATGCCGGTACCGTCTCCGCATGAGATTGTTACCCAGTTGTAACCGGAATCCTTTACAACCTCGTTGCAAAACTCAGCAAATTCTTCATTCGTGGTAGCTTTCAGAAGCTCTTTATCCACGACAACCTCAGCCCATTTTGTATCGTTCTTTTCTTCATGCTCCGTTACTGGTGCAGTCATAAGAACATTGATACTCTCAACCTGAGCGGTCTCTGCCTTTTCCGGTTCCTCGCTTACAGCCGGTGTTACCTCCTCTGGTTCAGCTTCTGTTTCCGGAACGCTCTCAGGTTCCTTAACTTCGGTCTCCTCTGCTTCGGTCTGCTCCTCAGTTGCTCCCTCTGTCTCTGTTTCTTTGTTGGCTGCCGCCTCCATGCCGTCTTTCACACCATCACTGAAACCGCATCCGCAAACAGATACTGCCATCATAGCCACCATTAACCATACAACCACTTTTTTCATACTTCATTTCCTCCGTTTCGTGTATTTCGTTGATTATACCATGCAAACCTATTTTTGCATAGCAAGATTTTATGTTGCCGGCATGAGTGTGGGCTGTGCTGCTCCCGGATCCGCTTCTTTATGAGCCTGGGAAAGTTCCGGATTGTCAAACACATTCCCCACCAGGTAAGCGTAATCCTCCGTAGTACCCAGCGGCATAGGTTCTTTTACCTGGTAAAGCTCCTCTACATCCCTGGAGACTGCAAAGAAGCCGACGCTTTCCATCCATGCCTTATCTGCCGGGCAAAATGCCATATACTTCCCGTAGCAAATCTCGAACAACAGATTGTCCGGATTCCGGTACACATCGCCCTCAAACAGAACATTCCCCGGTACATCGTGCCTATCACAGCATCTGGTGACCGTTTCCGGCTCTAATTCTTCCCAGATAGGGAAATCTTCCTCGTACCGCTCCAAAGCCTCCTCCCAGCCATATTCCATGGCGAGATAGGCTTTTTCAGTCAATCCTTTATCTTCCAGACCGCACCCCATCGCCATGCCATTGTACGCCGGTCTCTCCGGCTCCAGATTCGGAGAAACCAGGGCAAAAGCCCTGTTTCCCATGCAAACAACCGTTCCAATGATCCAGGAACCCGTCTTTTTCGATTTTCCTCTGTATAATTCCATGCTAACCTCCTGATAGAAAATCTGCCCCACTAGGGGGCAGGATTTTAAGATTTACGGATTACGAAGCCAGGGGCTACGCCAAACGAGTCGGATGCGCCGTTGCTGGTGGCATTGCCGTTGCCGTAGACACGGCAGAAGTAGGTGGTGTTGCTGGCGTCCGGAGATGCCAACCACCTCCATGTTGTGTCTCCATCTTCATCAACAACAATACGGTTCGTTCTCTCTTCGTAGAACGGAAACTGTTTGTCTACCCCGTTGTATTTTGCATAAATCTCCTCTCCATGAACCTCGTACTCGGACGGTAGAAAAAGAAGATCGTCACACTCCAGAGTAGCACCATTCTGAATCTGAATAGTTTTCTTAGGTGAAAGCATTTCTACCAGTTCATCCGGAAGCAGAGCCAAGATTTCGCTATTCAGGTATTCCCTCATTTCGCAATCTTTCCAGCCTCCTTTGTTCGTCCACTCTTTGTTCATCCGGTGATCTTCCCCGACAGTGTTGCGGAAACAGAAAATAACTTCACCGTTCTGGTATAAGTCTACGGCCGCAACCGCTATTACAGCTCTACTGCCGTCCTTTAAGATTTCCTCAATCTCCGTTCCTGGTTTCAGCTGCTCAGCCGATTTCCCGGAATTGATGATTTCCTGAACCTCTTTCCATGTGACATTGCTCGTTTCTGTTCTTTTGATAGTTGCCATTTTGCAATCCTCCTTAAAATAATTTTTCCTGTTGAAAATCTTTTATAGTAAACTGCCTCTCGTAATTCATCCAGACAGTTTCTACCCTGTTTCCTCCGTATTCAGCATTTGACCGGAACTGCTCCTTGTGCCAGCCTTTTAACATGCTGTCGTAAAGCTCCGATTCATAGCCGCTTATCATTACCATGGCTTCTGAGCTTTTCAGAGCATCCAGTAACTCCTCATGGTCTGCATCCGTCATTTCATGCTTGTACTGTTTTGCTGTCCTGGTTCCCAGGATATACGGAGGGTCTATGTACATGAAAACATCCGGATAATCGAACCTCTTTATTACTTCCAGTGCCGGTCTGTTGTCTATCTGGACACACCGCAAGCGTTCTGCAGTCTCCAGGATAACCTCCGGCAGATTGTACCAGTTCCGGAGAGCGTACATACTCTCCCGACCGTGTACATCGTTTTTCCAGCCCACCCGGTACCCATTTGTCCGGAACCCGTGACCTTGCCAGCATGTAGTCAGAAAGTCAGCCGCTCTCTGGAAATTGTCCTGCTCCTCATTTGATGTAAACGCTCTCTCATACTCATGTCTGGAATAAGGCGTTGTTGCAACAATTCTGGCCAGTCTGTCCGGATCATCCCGTATGCAGCGGAACAGGTTCGGTACGTTGTTGTCAAGGTCATTTATCATTTCAATTCTGCTCGGCTCCTTTGAGAAGAAAACGGCTCCGCTTCCAAAGAACGGCTCCAGGTACGTGTGGTGTTCCGGAATCCTTGCCACAATCTCTCCGGCAATCCTCCATTTACTCCCCGGATATTTCAGAACCGGTTTCATCGGGACCAGCCACCTTTCTTTCAAAGAAACTCTTTACAACCTCACATACCGCTCTTGCCTTTGCTCCTCCGATACCACGGATATTCTGCATTTCTTCCTCCAGACCAGCCAGATCCGGAACCTCTGCTGCTTTTTCAGATACCGCTCTTTCTCCGGATCTGTACCCGTTCTCATATACTGCGTTCAGATACTCTTTCATGTCATTGTGATCCATCTTTCGGATGCGGTCATACTGCTTTCTATTTAACTCATATTTTTTCATGTCCTTTTATTCCTCCATCATTTCTACGTACAAATTACCGATTGCCTTGTTTTCCTGGACTGCGATAATGCTCCTGATTTTCCCAACCGGCTTCCCGTCATAGCTTACTCTGTACCTGGTTCCTGCCTTTGTTGGGTCTGTATTCGGGAGGCGTTCCATCTCCACCTTTTCCAGTTCCCAGCCTGGGCCTACCAATTTGTCCAGGCATGACGTAATAGCCGCATCCGTTGACCTGGCTATCTGTCGTGCAAATTCCTCTACCGGAGAAAACATTTCCATGCCTCCAGACTGCGTTATAGCCTCATTCTGCCTTTTTATTGATACTCGTGGAAATTCCATGCTTTACCCCTCCTGGCTGATTATTTCGTCCATCTGGGAAACAATCCTGTCTGCCTCGTATGACGGAATAATTCCCATTTTTCCCAGGCTTGCCACGAAACGGACACCCTTTTCATAATTTTCCGGAGTATTTGCACCGAAGCACTCCTCCACGGCATCCTCCAACGGTAGATCATTTTTGCCTCTGTCTTTTGTCAGATACTTAATCAACGGCGATATGTCATAACCTGTAAACGTGATGTAATTCTGCCCCGGTTCATATCTCCAGCCAATCGGCTTCCAGCTCATTGTATTCTCCATATAGACCGGATCGAACCCTTTACCGTTCAGGATTACTTCGCCTTTCCGGATGTATTCCACCTTGATTCCTGCCGCCTCCAGCTCCAGGAGGTGCTTAATAAAACGCCCCCAGAGCTTATCAATCTTTTCTTGCTTTGAACAAATATAATTCATTTCAGACCTCCTAAATGTACTTTGCGTATTTCTCACTGATAGATGCCACCCATTCCAGATCCAGCTTATCCGGGTATGTACTCCAGGCGTTCTTATAGCTGTTCCACCACCATCCACGAGATTTCAGTGCTACAATCAGCTGCCGTTTCGGTCGCATCAGGAATTTTATATAAACCCTGTCAGCCTCTTTATATGCCGTCATGTTGGCATCCTCGAAAAATACCTCTTTCCGGATTTCCTTAATTTCTCCGGCAAGCGACTTCTGGTACAGCTTCGCAATAGTGCTGTTCTTACGCCACTTATATTCTGGGTACAACTCCTCGTAAATCTGGACGAAAGAGGCGTTATCATACATTGCCAATTCTGCCAGGTGGTTTGTAGGATCACACGGATTGTCCGGCTTCCTGCAGAACTCAATCAGCTTCAACAATTTCTCCGCCTTATCGTTTTTCTGCTGTCCTATTTTTATCTGATCCTCCAAGTCTTTGAACCACTCCGAAAAAGCTGCGGAAAGCTCCAGGATTTTATCTGACTTATCCAGCTTCCTGGAATTGTACTTTGCTGGACCTGCCACCATTACACTGACATGCTGTGCCTCATATTTCAGCATTTCACTCCATTTCTCATGCAGTTTATCCAGGATGGATTGCTTTTTCTCCTCTGAGATCGGCCAGGACAACACTCTCTCCACATACACCTGATATTCATGCTCGGATATATCGCCCCTCTTTCCGCCAAAGCTGTTACTATTCGCCCTGTGAATCAGGTCTTTGTTTAATTCTTTTACTGCTATGCTCATTTCCTACACCCTTTCCACGTAATCCACGCTGTTTGCCTTGCATCCGAACTCCGGACACAGCGACCGCCACAATTCTTCCAGCTCGCTCATGTTCTTTGCGTCCAACTCTGTTTCATCGTTACCGTTAAAACCAATGCGATAGGTCTGGGTGCCGGTATCACTCACGACCACGCCTTTTCCTGCTTCTCCGATTGTCACTTCTGTACCTCCTCCAGTAACGGAAAATGATCTTTCAAAAAGAATTTCACCAGCTCCGCATCTGCGAGTGGCAGAATATCCGGACCGTTCTGCAGTCCGAAAATGATGTCTCCAACAATCGGCGTTCCGTGGTTCTGGATGCCATAAAGGAACGAACCGACAGCGTTTACCTCTCTGTTTTTCACAAGTCCGGATTCATCAACAATCATTACAACCGGCTCACGAAACAGGTCATACATGATCTGGGTTTTTACAGTCTCTGTGCAATCAGCCCCGATTGCCTTTCCCCAGGAGCCAAGGCTCCAGTTCGGAAGCTCCTCAACCGATATTTTGTTGTCAGTAGTGATTTTTACTGTTTTTACCATGGTTTTCCTCCTAATCTCCTATGTAGTACCGCTCCTCGTAGCCATCCTCGTACACCTTTACATCATGGTACGGGTCAAGCCTGGTCTTTGTGATTCTTCCATGAACCGGATCCCGGTATTCAACCGGTTCCGATTCATCCTCTAACTCTCCAGTCACGATACCCAGGGCAATATCAATGTCACTCATTCCAGCTTTTTCAGCTTCTTGCACTGTCATAGGTTCACTCCTCCTCATAACCTTCATAGTCAATGTTCGCCGCTTCACAAATGCTCTCATAATCCGAACCATTCTCGTACATGTTCTTAATAACCTGACCGTGAACAGTGCCGTCCCACTGATTGATGTGTCTCTCGATTTCCGCATTTAAGCGATGATTTCCTCTATCTGCCATCTACTTTCCCTCCTCCAGAACGATTTTCTCCTGGTACTCATACTGCGCTACCGGTGTGCTATCGCAGCGGTATCTGTTCAGCCTCCAGCCGCTATCATACGGTCGGAACTCCATGTACCCGTCAGTGCTGATGCTGATACTGGCAGATTCCCCGAATGGACTTTTTGCCAGTGCCTCCCTGATCTGTTCGATTAGAGGATATACCTCTTTTGCCAGTGCCACGAACTGCTCTTTCTTGTTTTCCATTTCGCTGATTTTCTTCTCTTTGCTCATTTCTCTACCTCCTAAAAATTGTAATCATAGAACTCATGACGGCCTTTGCTCAGTGACAGATTTCCTGGCTGACCGTATCTCTGGTATTTTCTGGACCAACGGAATGTGTACTCCGTACCGTTTTCGTCCGGCTCGTAGGTGTATGTCTGCTCGTCCTGATTTGTACAATGTGCGGCGAATCCTCCAGGAATCCATTCCGGCTTAAAATCCGGATTGAGCGTAGCCTTATCTCTACGGACAGTAACCGTACTCTTTGTAACTTTGGTAACGGTTGCGGCGTATCTGTCACTCCAGAGGTTTACCGTTACTCCATCGCCTACCCGGATGCTCGCCGGTGTCAAATAATACTCTCCGAACTGTGCGACCTTTTCTTTAGCTCCCCGGAAACAGAAGCCTGCAAGTTTTCTATTTCCGTTTTTCAAATATTCAGCTGCTCTCTGGAAATGTCTTACGATTTCGCTGTCCTGGATGATGTATGGTGCGTTGTCCGGGTCTATTGCCCGGATAATCACCAAAATACTGTTTTCTTTCATGGTGCTACCTCCTATTCATTAACTTCCGGGTCGAGAATTAGCAGAACGCCCTCTATCGCATACGGTAAATCATACGGAACGATCCCCTCTTTGTTTGCCTGGTCGAACATGGCGTTAATTCCTGCTATCTACCACTCCTCAATTTCTTCCGGATTCTTCTGAATGTACTTGTGTACTCTCTGACATGATTTCAGACAATCTTTCATGCAGCGTACATTATTTTCTGAGCAGTCAACCATCATAACCAACGTGTCCGGATTCTCGGCTTTTTCCTTTTCAAAGTTTCTGCGGTTCTCCTTTCCTTTTTCCTCATCGTCAAGCATCTCTCCGGCAAACCAGAAACCTAACTTCTGAATACGTGTTGACATTTTCTTTAAGGCTTCCATTTTTTCGGGTGCAACCTCTGGCTCCGTCTCCTGCTCGATCCAGATATTTACTGTTTCTCCGGTACTGAGATTAACTTCCAGCCTGTCGTTCAGGTCGCAAATGTAATCGTAAAAATGACCGTCAGCGGTGCTTCTGAAAATCGGGTAGCCGGCTCTCTGGCTACTGTCCTCGTCCTTTGCGTAATCTGTCGGGAAAATCTCATTTATCCTGTTCCATGCTTCCTCTGCACTTTTTTCTCTAAAATGTCTGTTTGCCATGATTTATACCTCCTCCATTTCTTTTTCAATCCCTTTTGCTATGTCCTCAAATCCGCTGTTTCTCAGCAATTCGATATTTTCTCTTACCATTTTGAGAATGCCCTCTCTCATTTTCTTTGTTTCTGTAGAATCTGGAATGCTGTACATTGAATCAAGTAAATCAATCATTTCTCCCTCGATTTCTCTTGCCATACGCATATCCTTTTGATTTAAGAGACCTTTTACAACCTCATTAACCTTTTCCTGGGCCGTTTTCCATTCCTTAGATTCGATATCCTGTCCATTTCTCTCTGAAATCGAATTTCTGTAATCAATGAAAGAATATGTCATTTTTATGTCCTCCGTTTCGTGTGTTCATTTTCCTTTGGTGTGTTTCTATGCTTAGACTTTAGCGTACTATGGTGCGTTGTGTCAAGCCTATTTTTTCAATTTTTTGAAATTATTTTTGCAATAAAAAAGAACGCCCATTTTCAGGACGTTCCATTTCTTCAAAGCATTTTATTCTTCAGCTTTTTTGCTGATTTCCAACACATAACCCATCGAAACCAGGATTGCCTCCAGGGAATCGTAGTACAGATTTTCTTTTTCCGCTGCCGCAAAGAAATCCGCCTCACAGAAGTTTAGCGGTTCCCTGTCTTTCCTGGCTACATGGATCTGGTACCCAAAGGCATCTAAAATACGTGTCATGGTGTTAAACCGTGGGTTTCTGTTATTCAGCTTGTCCCAGAAATTCTGACGGCTCATTCCGGCAACTGCCGCCGCTTCTGATTGTGTCATTCCGTTTTCGTCTATATGTTTTACAATAAAATCTACCGCTTTCACCTTTTTACCTCCTGGTTTTTCTTTATGCTATCGCAATTATCCGCCCATTGTCAATCCGAACAAATCGAACAAAGACAGCTGGCCGGTAGGAAGCGGCTTTTCCTCCGGTTCCTGGTTCAGAATAGCTTCCGCCTTTTTCCGGCAGTCCTGGAACGATTCCATATACGTCTCCGGATTCTCGTGCCTCCTCATTTCCACCAGGGAATCATTTTTTATAAAACTTTTAAGACCGGTAACATAGTTAATTACGTTCGTGATGCTGATCTGGCTTCTCTGCTTCTCTGTGAGCCCGTTTACAACATTTTTCAAATACTGGTAATCTTCATTCGCTTCGTATGCTGCCAGGCTTTCTATGGCATGTTTCCGGATTTCTTCCGGGAGTGCCATATATTTATTGTCCACCTCTGTAGGAAGCCCCCAGAAATACTCCTCCGGGTATTCTTCAGGAAGCAACTCGGCCTCACACTGCCTTTTGTAGTGAATGATATGATTACGTACCAGGTTCATATTCAGACCATCTTCCCAAAACGGATCACCGGCACCGTTCTGCAGAATATGGTTCCAGCGTTCGTAACTATCTCTCAGCTCTTTCCCCAATTTCTCTGCCGTTGATATACATTCTCCCATTTTTCACCTCCACGGGCAAATCCACCTTTACCCATACAACCGCACCCCGCGGATGCATATACTTTATTGGTTTTTCAAGTCTTACCGGATTTTTCAGAATCCAACCGAACTTTCTCTTATATGGCAGTTTATCCCAGACATCGCCCCATATCTGGTGCCGTTCTACAGAACCGTCAAAAGTTTGTTTGTCCAATTCCAAGCAATCGGAAGCAGTTGCAAACCCTTTTATATCTCTGCTTCCGCTCTCTATTAGACCAATAACTCCTCTTTTATGAGTGCGGCTCCCTCTGATCTCCATGTCTTTTTCTCCGGACAGAATTTTCTCCAGCCACGGTTTTATAATAATCAAACAGTCAATAACCATTCCAGCGCCCTCCGTATTTTCCGGTTACATTTCTTTGCAAGTATCATTCCCGTAGTTATAATCGCACTCACCAGAACACTTTTCGCAAAGCATCATTCTCTGGCTGCAATACGGGCAATATGCCACCATGCCATCTTCTTTTACATCCCAGAGCATGACTACCTGGCGTTCGCAGTGCAGACACCACTCCACCACATACCCGTCCTCCAGGACTGCCTTTTCCCGGCTGACCTTTGCCAGTCTCCTCCGGAGGTCGGCGGCTCTCCTCTTGTAAATCCTTATGAGCCTTTTCTTCTCGTCAAGGCTTCTATTCAGCCTTTTAACAGCCTTTTTCATTCTCAGGTATAAAATATTGCTTGCCACTCTTTTCGCCTCCCTCTACCTCGTGTTCTGTTATGTACAGCTTTACCATATCGCCGTACTTGCCCTCTACTTCGTACTTTGTGCCGGTCTCCTCGATGTTTTCCACCTCAAAGGTTGTGCTGCTATTTTGGAACCCAGCCAGCAGTTCCTCTGCTTCCTCTCTCATTTTCTCCCGGAGATATTCCGGATCCGGAGAAACTGCAAAGACATCCACTCCGGCATCATCGCCGGTAATCCAGAATCCATGCAGTACGAAAACCGGTTCAAAACCGGTGTTTTCCGTTTCGTTTTTACCGAAAACGTTATCATTTCCCGGCTTTCTGTCATTAAAACCAGGAATTATGATCGAACGTGGCGAAAATTCATTCCGGATAATCAGACCAGCTTTCTCCATCGCTTTCAGGTGCGTTATCACGGTTGACGTGGATTTCAGCCCTACTATGTCCCCGATCTGGCGGATAGTCGGGCAGAAACCGTTCTCCTGGTAGAAGCTCTTAATAGCTTCCAGAATTTGTGCGTGTCTTTCTTTCATGTGCTGCTCCTCTCATTGTCCGCTCCTGAGCATACAGAACAATAGCTCTGTCATGGACCTTTTTCTCAATCCTATATTGCATGGCTTTATAACAGTCAGTTTCCATCCGTTTGCTTCCCCGTCAATGGGCGTAGGGTTCTCGAACTCGTCTGTAACCTCTGACATATACGGTATTGCAACCATGATACCGATATGGGCTGAGGATTCCGGGGAAACTTCCTGCAAGTGGTTCCAGAACTTACCGCTCCTCATGTCCGGGAGAATGTCCTTATAACACTGCATCGTTGTGACTATGTAATTCTTTTCCCCCAGGAAGTTCAAACCATTTCCGCTGTACACATCCTCTTTGCAGCTCTTTACTTCGTAACACACGAAAATCCCTTTTTCCAATGCCGATACGGCGCACTGGTTGTCCGGGATAAACTGCATGTAGTCCACCCGTTTTCCTTTACCTTTTGTGGACCATGGATCAATGCTGACTTCACTCGCCCAATACTTCCCCATTCCTCCGAACCGCTCTTTTTTGAGCAACCTCCCCAGAAACTCCGTTGTCTCTTTTCTGTTCACGATCAACATGCCTCCTCGTAATATTTGAATACTATACAGTCAAATTGAGGGTCGTACCTGGCAGATTCCGGAACGATACCCTCTTTTTCCAGAACGATTTCCTCCAGATCGCCCTCGTACAGCTCCTCGATGGAACAACCGTACTTTTTCTCCAGTTCTTCTATATCATCATCCAGGAACAGCGTACCCTCCTTCAGATACGGCTCCTCACTTTTTCTGGGTGCTTCCAGGCTCTCACGGACACGCTCCCAGTATTCATCCTCATTCGGTATCAGCCACATGCCATCACCTACCATTCTTCCGGAAGAAACACTCTGACCGCTCCGTTATCTGCCTTTATGTACACCTTTATTTCATCCTGGAACACATAAGCCCCGATTGCTGCCTGTGGGTTCTTGTTGTTATGCTCTGCCTCCTCCGGTTCTACCTCTCCCCACTGCTTTGTCATGAACTGAAGAACAGCCATTGAAAGAAACTCCTCGAACCCCTCCCGGATCTGCATCTCCTGTTTGATGCCGTCTGATGTTTCAATATGCCAATTCATAGTCTCCAACCTTTCCGACTCCGCATCCAGGATTCTTTTTACTTTTTCGCTGTAGTGGTACACATCGTCGTATGGATGGAACAACAGCCCTCTGATAAACATAGAATCCGGAACGGTACTCGCCCAATTACCAATTTTTTCACTGTAGTACGGCTGGCCGTCATTGATGATCTCTATTGTATCGCCGAAAGAAATTACCATTTCCCCATTCACATACACATCCGCTTGCCCCTGGGTAACGCTGAACCGGCGGCGTTTTACTTCAATTTCCAACTTCATAGCCTTTTCCTCCTACTCTACTTTGAACGTCACTTCATGACCTGGATTCTCTTTTACCAGCTGTGCTTTCAGATCATCCACCATCATGTTATTGTCAAGAGCTGCCCGAACCACATTTACCAATTTTTTACCATCCAGGTAAGCCCAAACGGTCTTTCTTTTCCTCTGTCTCATGCCACAACCTCCTACTGTTCTATCACTGTAAAACAAGCCTTTATTTCTTCCAGGCAGTGACAGCACTCTCCGCCTGGGTATCTGTAGATTGCCATGTAATCTCCGCCGGAAAGCGGCTGTATTCCAGAAAGAGTGGCTTTATATCCACCGTTTCCGACAATCTTATACGGGTAACCATCTTTACGCATTTTCTCGATAATTTTATTTCCGTCCATGTGCAAAACCACCTTTCCACCTGTGTTCTACTTTGAAATTCTGTTAAAAATGTTGATTGTTTTCTCGGCGTGAAATCTCTTGATGTCACTCATGCGACCTTTGCGTTTGCTTCTCAGGGCTTTTTCAGCCGTTTCCTTTGAATTAACTCCGTAGCCGGCAGCCTTTCTTAACAGCTGTACTTCCTCCGGGCTGAGCTTGATAGCTTTTAATGTACGTGTGTTGATCTCGAAACAATCTTTGTCCCCCGGCCGCAAATCCTGGCAGACTGGTATATATTCATCATGACCCATATTTTCCCCGATGTTCCACACGAAAAAACCTGCTGGGATTTTGTCCACTACCTCAAATACATCAACCTTACCAAAGCTCTCGCTATAAATTTTTCCATCTCTGATGATTACGTTTTTCATATCTTTCCGCCTTTCTCAATCCAGGAGACTTTCCTGGGATATACTGTATTTCTGCTGGAGCATATCGAACGCTCTCTCTGTTACTGTGTATTCGTTCCAACCGTCTTTGTACTGGTATCTTTCTGTCAGGTTCTTTGCTTCCAGAACTCTGTCAAATGTGATACCACGACCTTTCAGCTCTAAAGGTGTGCTGATGTGATAATGTCTGCCGTAGTAGCTTCTGGCTGCCTCAATCTGGCACTGAGGTTTCTGTTCGCCCATTTCCGGACAATAGAGATATAACCCAGGAGCATCCGCATTAACCGCCGGTTTCAACTCCGGTTTTGCGAGGTCAAGGCGTTTCTGTCTTACCTGCTCGGTCAGCTTTTCGATTTCACCAGGAAGAAAATAACCGGCTTCATCGCAAACTGCCATAACCTCGAAATATTCTTCAAGGGAAGCTGTGCTGTCTGCTATGGCAATCAGCTGTACCAAATTTGTATATGCTGTACTGCTCTTTACCGGGAACTGAATAATTTTTGCCATCTTTGCGTCCTCCTCTATACCAGAATGTACTTTCTCAGGGTGTTATCTTCCGGATCCTCACTGTCTAACCATTTGTCGAATCCGTCCGGGTTTCTTTTCTCGATTTCATCCATCAGCCAGCCTCTGACTGTCGGGATGTTTTCATCGTTCATATTTGTTGTAAGCTCAAACATTTCAATGAGTTTTTCTGTAGTCATATTAGCAAGCTGTTTCAGCATCTCGATTCCTCCGTTTCGTGTGTTCATTTTCCTTTGGTGTGTTTCTATGCTTAGACTTTAGCGTACTATGGTGCGTTGTGTCAAGCCTATTTTTTCAATTTTTAGAAAAAGTTTTTTGTATATGTAACAGTGACGTTTCTACGAATTTTGGAAGTATATTTTTATAAATATTATAAATTCTATTTTCTTTTTTATATTGTGACGGCTTATGTAGCATATACGGTATATGAAACTGTATATGTTTTTTACAATTTAATATAAATAGGAAGTAATTCTGTTTTTGTGATTTTTGCGTATGGTTTTGCTGATAAATTTCAACAGGAAATTTTACTTGGAACTTCACAAGTGACGTACACAGTGACGTTTTTTCTTACATTGTGCATCTATTACATTTTGAAAACCTGGGATTGTGCATTGTGACAGTTGCCTACCTTTTTCGTGAACCCACGAAAATGGCAACCTGCGAGACAGTGCCTAAAATGCCTGAATTTGCCTTTTAAGCCACGGATGATAATTATATCAAAGAAATTATTTTCGCACCGATTTGAAATTTTACCCAAACGGGAACTTGCCGATTTGTGCATTTTTGATATTGCTCTTTTCAGAAACTTTGTTCAACAGAAATGGTATAGAAAAACAGGACTTCCGGGTGTAATGCTATAACAAATGTTATAGCAGATGCTATAGCTTACAGCCCGGTTCCTGCTCGTGATTTGTGATATATTTTTCCTTGCTTTGCCAGTAACTACAGGTGGTTTACATGACTTTCATTTACATGTTACATTTTACCGCTCTCTAACAATCATTCCGACATATAGCGTCCTGCTATGTGAATTGCCAGTGTCGAACCTGCGACAGCCAACAGAGCCACAGCAACAGCCACTATGGAGATAACTGCAAGTAGTTTTGCAAAACACATGGCTCACACCTCCCGGAAACCATTATTTTTTCAAATATGCTCCAGAGCTGAAGCCGGTGTACTTTACCCCGTCAAGAACAACCTGGATATACAGCCACTTCACGCCTCCGGAAATGCTGTAATAGCCGTAACAGCTGACAGGCGTTCCCTTTGGAATCACAACCATGGCTTTCTTATTCTTTCCGGCTCCGTGTCTCATGTAAAGATCAGCTGTTGTTTTGTAGGTACCAGCCACGGAAGAATCCGGACCTTTCTGGGCGTAGTCGGAAGCTGTAACGGATTTTGTGGCACTTTCCTCCGGAGTAGTTCCGGACGGCTTCACAGCAGAGCCATTCAGAATCTCATTTACTTTCGCCTGGACTGTGACAGGATCGTAACCGTTTGCTTTCAGCTTCTTGCTGCGTTCCGGATCATTTCCCCAGGTACCAGCAATAACTTCTCTCGCTACCGTCTCAACACTCTTTCCTGGTGTCTGAACCGGCTCTGTATCTCCATCAGCATCATACTTAGGACTGATAAAGCCACGGATATATCTGCCGTTGATGGAGAGAGTGCGTTTTTTCACGGCGTTGGAGTAATTACCCTCGACAACAACAAAATAGCCGGCTGATTCGTGTACCTCCACGATTACGCCGACATGATCTGGTGTGCCTGTGTTGTCCGTGGTGGCGTAATCTGTACCATCGCTCCAGTCATACAGAACAGCCTCGCCGATTTTAGGTACCCGGTTATCCTGCTCGATCCAGATACCCATTGCATTTGCTCTCTCGATCAGGTAGTAACAGCTGATCTCGATAGGCATGATGTCAGTATAGCCCAGCTTGATAGCCAGGGCAGACCATGTACAAGCACACCAAGGCCATGAATACTGCATCTTGGTTCCTCTCGGAAAACTTCCGGTAAAACTGTTGTAAATGTCGATGATGCTCTTATATGAGCCGTCTGCCTCATTCTTTCCCAGCCAGCTGTTTGCCAGGTTCACTACTTCACTTCTTGTTTTCAACTCTTTTTCCTCCTCATTTCTGCCGGTACAGCGATTGTAAATCTCCTGGCCATACCCGGCTCTTTTTACTTTTACTGCCTCGGACTGGTCTGCCGGCTTCTCGTACTGCTCCAGAACAATGTCCGATGCTTCCCGGATTGACGTTGCTGTTTTCAAAGCCTGAATAACAGTCTTGTAACCGCTCAGCTCATGCAGTGTGAAAGAAAGCTGCATTTCCGGATCCCCGATGCTCTTTCCTGCCTGTTCTGCAAAATTGCGAAGATTCGCCTTTCTGCTCCAGTAAGTCCACTGAGCCAGACCATAGCCGGCTCCATCCCGGTCAAAATTGCCATACGTTCCATTGTCTACAGCCTCGGTGTATGAATCGTCCGTATGACCGAGCTTTTTCTGGAAGCTGTTCTGCAGATTTCTGGAGTTCAGACCGCTTTCCGCCTGGAAATGTCCCAGGAGAACCGCCGCTCCATGTTCTGACAGTCCGCCAGCCACCAGAAAATCAAACATTTGTTTTTCTGTCATTCTCTGCTCCTTTCCGGATATGAAAAAAGCCCAGGCTTTTCGCCCAGGCTCTCCCATTCTGCTTTATTTTATCGAATTATTATACTTACCATCGTCCAGCAAATCCTTGACTGCTGTAAACCAGCCCTGAATAATCCGGAGAATCACTTCATCGGTTACAAAGGTCTGGAGCCAGCCAGGCAAGAGACCTCTCGCCTTACCGATAACCCACTCCATTTTCTGTTTACCAGATCCGGATTCTGTGAACGTATGCTCTGCAACAAGAAACAGATGGTAAACATCCGCTCTGATCTCCTCCATGGAGCGGTTGCGTAAGTAAACATACAATCCGGTTCCTACAAGGATAACACCGACTACGATAACAAAGATTAAAATTACATTGGTTGCCATTTCTATGTACCTCCTGTTTGAAATATTGGTGCCTCTGAAAGCGTTATAGGCTCGTGGAGGCTTTTGGTGTGTTTATGTGAGGAAATATATTCACTCACAAGGCAAAATGCCAAATTTAAGGCACCTCATGTAGATTTTCGAGTGCCTGTTCCCGGAGGAAATCTTTCTGCTCGTGTTTTACTTTCTGAGCATACTCCAGGGCTGCGTGCATATCACCGTTGCATCTCGCATCAGGAATACGCTGGACAGCTCTTGCGGTGGCTTCTCCGAGGGCGAGAGATGCATTGATTGTCTCCAGGAGTAACAGCTGGTGCTTGTCCATGTCCTTTTCTTTCTTTGCTCTCTCTTTTTCCCTCTGCTCGTCACGCTTCTCCAGGCGTTTCTCATGGCGGCTGAGCATGTAACTCGTCAATGCTGACGGAATCCCCATGGCTGCCACGAAAGTAATAATGATCTGCGGTATTGAAAGAACCACTACTTCATCCATGACGACCTCCTTTCTCCGGTTATAGTGTGTTCAGCTTCCGGTACATTTCTTTTACCTCGTGGATTTGCTGCTGCAATTCCTCCGGTATGTGAAACTCCGGTTCTGTGCTGTACAGTCTCATAAGCTCCCCTATGATATTTTTCTGCCATTCGATGATGCTACATTGAAGCTCTAAAAGTTCTTTTTCCTCCAAAGCCCTACTCCTCCTTTGTGAAAAGGTGGTATTCAGGGAATCTCTCCCCGAACCATAGCCAGCGGAGAAAATCATCCGCCACAATAGCCAGGAACGAAAGAAAGAACCAGATCACCGTAAACGGCAGGCATATCTGACCGTAAATATTAAAAGGCATATTGCTGTAATCCCATACGTCCAAGTTCAGGACCATGTTCAGCAGTATGCCAGAAACAAATTCTACCGCCGTCACAATGGCAGCTGATATACCCATCTGACGGAGGATGGACCAGTTCCAGGGGAACCAGTTGTTGAGACCTCCGATCAGGACGAAGCATATCCCACCTACCAGGAACATGCTCCAGTGGCTTCTCCCTCTGTAAAGAAGCTCTATTAAAACGTATATCAATCCTCCGGACGACAGCAAGATCAAGAATTTAACCAGTTTTCTCATGAGCCCATCTTTACAATGAGGTCTTTAAGGACTTCATTCTGGTAGGCTTCCGGAATTTCAACCCCGTAGTAGATAGAATTTACTTCCTCCAGGGTTTCTGCGTTCTTGATCCACATATTCAGAGCATTGCAATACGTTGTGTGGTACGTTTTATATGCCATGGTGGCTGTGATGATTTTCTGCATCTCCTCAGCAGAGAAATATCTGCAAGGGTTACCGTCCTCGTGATACTCGAATCTCTCAGCTCCTGTCATAAGCTGGATCTGCTTTCCAAACAGATTCAGCTGATCGTCAGTTGTCAGTCGGAAATGCTCCGGGGAATCGGAAACCGTGACATCACATCCGGCGATAATCGTGGCATTACAGATACTGCACATTTCATTTTTCTTAGATGTTTTTGCATCCTCCAGAGCTTTTTCCTGGTCGATCTCCTGGATGATTTCACCTACGAAAGCAGAGCCGTCATTTGAGAGAACCAGACTTGCATCCACTCGTCTGTACTCTGTTGTGAACCCTGTTAATTCCAGGAACTTCACCCCTCCAGGAGCGAAAGCCTCAATCAAAGAGGTATCAATGCCTTTCGGTATACCTCCAACAAATTCGATGGAGACTTTATTTCTTCCGATGGGCGTTACCTCTCCAGTATAAAACTGGTCGCTGCCTTTGAATTTTAAGCGATTCATTTTTTACCTCCATTCTCCAGCCGGTACATACAGCTGATTAAAAATATTGTCCATGTTACAGATTGTGCGGTAGGAATCGGCGTACTCTATGTACCCTCTCCAGGAAGCGTACTGTGTTCTCAAATCTCCGAAGCTCAGCTCTCCGTTATCAAATTTAGGTTTCAGCTTGTGCAACTTCCTCCGCTCTCTGGTAACAGAATCTTTGCATGGCTTAACAACCACTCTGCCGGTTTCGGTCAGTTTGTACCTGAATTTTAGGAAAGTAAACCAGGACGACAATTTGATAATCTGCGTTTTCTTTGTGTTGACTATGATACCTTTCTCAGCGAATTTCTCTTTCAGAACTTCTAAGCAGTATTGTAAATACTCCTTGCTTTCATGTATCAGGTAGGAATCATCCATATACCTACCGTGTTCATGTACGTCAAGCTCCTGCTCTATAAAATGATCTATGCCATTTGGGAAAAGCACCGCCAGGATTTGTGATATTTGACTGCCAATTCCTAGCGAAATCTCTTTGCCATCTTTCCTATCAGCACAAAAAGGGCGGATCAACTGTGCCGCAAGGTTGATGATCCGCTCGTCTGTGAAATTTTTCTGCAAATCCTGATAAACAGGCTCGTGCAGTATGTTGTCGAAATACTTAGAAAAATCAATAACCAGTATGTAGCCATCATTTGAGAAACCATTCCGGCGGTAAAACCTGTGCAAGTGTGCATCCAGCCTGTTCAGGGCAAAATGAATACCTTTTCCCTCCATGCTGGCTCCGTTATCGTAGATTAAACCAGTCTGCAGAACCGGAACCAATGCATTGGTGCATAGGGAACGCTGTATTACCCTTTCCCAGATATGAACACTCTTTATCAGACGTAGTTTTCCTCTTTCGCACAACCAGAAAACAATAAACCCTTGCGACACATTCTCTCCGGATTCCAACGCCTTTACGGTGTTGTTGATATTCCTGAGCAAATTCATTTCATACCGCTGTACGGATGCTTTCCAGTCAACTCCGGATTTTGATTTCTTAAAGGCAGTTATGAGGTTGTTCGCATCCTTAACCCGGTCAAAATCGTCATATTCCTTTAACCGTTCCTCACGTCTCCTCTGTCTCGATGCTTTTCTCCTCTGGTATCGAGCTTCTTTTCTTTCTTCACTTGTCATATTGTCTTAAAAATATGCCCTAACCTCCTTGTACAGATTGTGTGCTTACTCTATCTGCGTAATAAGACCAGCCATGAAACATGAGGATAAGCACAGACCTCATGCCATGCAAGCAGCGTCCGACTGCTTATATCAAGCAAGAGCCATTCTCCGGGCATAAGAGAACAGCTGAGCAAATTCACCCTTTCGGGACGGTTATTTTCTCCTTCCGAGATACAGCGGAACGGTTCACAAACCTAATCATAGTCCGCCGTCACAGAATCCAGGGGCTACGCCAAACGAGTTGGATGCGTTGTTGTTGTTGGCATTGCCGTTGTTGTTGACATTGCAGAAGTTGGTGGTGTTGCTGGCGTCCGGAGATGCCAACCACCAGTTCGTACGAGAACCACGTACAGAAAATAACCTCAAAAACAGCCTGTTACGGCTGGTTTTTGCACTTTGATGGTTTTTGTTTTTGGTTTCCCTCCTGTTGTTTGTCCAGGCGTTTAGCAATTTTACCATTCGCCTTTCTCCATCCTTTCAAAAGGGCAACCTCTTTGTCTATCATATCCACATACCGGAGTAGTTTATTTGCATCGGCCGGCAGTACCTCGATGATATACTGTAATTCCTGGAGCATCTTTTCACATGCTCCGATTGCTGCTGTCTGATAGTCTCGCCTCACTTCCAGCTCATGCAGATTTATCGGGTAAATACTGTTTGCATCCGTGATATTATCAATAAGCTGTTTCAGCAAATCCATCATTTCATCCCGGAACCGGAAAACCAGCCAGTATGGATATTCCGATACAACGTCACGAGTGCGGATTTCTTCCTGCATCCGGGTGTACTTGTTGAAAAACAATTCCATTTTCGGGTACTCCTGGACTATCTTTACTCGCAATTCATCATCCGGGAAATTCTTTGATCTGACTGCATCCCTATTTTTTACACCAAAATCCCGTAATAGGTTCTGGGTAATCTCTTTACGTAACTTTATCGCTGTATGGTAAAATTCCAGCTCTGACGTACCTCTATTATTTTTCAATACGCTCATTTACTTTATTCCTCCTCCATCTTCCAACCGCCCCACAAGGGGGCGAGATTGGAAGATTAAGAGATTATGAAGCCAGGGGCTACGCCAAACGAGTTGGCGGCGTTGGCGTCGCCGGCAAAGCCGTCGTAGCTGACACCGCAGAAGGCGGCGGTGTTGCTGGCGTCCGGAGATGCCAACCACCAGTTCGCACGAGAACCACGCTCCGCTGCTCCTTTGCCAAGTCCCTTAACAATGTGTCTGTATGAGTGAGCAAAAATAGGAAGCTGGATGCCTCCGCCATCATAGCCATCGGACCAGTTATTTCTTCCGAACACCTCTGTTTCCTGGAGCAACCACAGTTTTCTCGAAGCCCACGCCCAGGTTCCTTTGTTGTTTTCCAGTCGGCGTACCTCTTTCATAACAGCTCTCAGATCTGCCGGGAGCGTGTTATAAATGGTCGTGTTTACTGTAGCCGTAAGAGCCGCTGCCGCTGTACCTCCGGCATTTGTATTGCTTGAGTTCATCTGATACGTAGTCTTTAGGCAATCCCTGAACGTAAAATAGAGATGCGGTTCTGTAAGAATAGCCGTATCCCCTACATTCATGTACGTATTGAATCCGGACAGATCAACCCTTGCTTCCTCTCCGGTTGACAGAACGATGTCTTTATAATCCCCGATATGCAATCCGGAAAAATCCTCTGTCTTGATCTTTGCCCGGAGTTCCGCCCAGGACATTTCGATCTCTTTTCCAGCACTGTACGTAGCCGCTCCGAGAAGAAGATCATTCACAGAATCAAAGGCCGCTTTAATAACCGGACCATCAGGGATATTCCCAGGTTCTGTGATGTCGATACTCTGCACCACCGTAGGTATGCCGAGTGTTGCTTTAACCGCCTGGCACAAATCCTCATAAGTGATTTTTTTTGTGCCGTTTTCCGTGTTTACAATCAGCAAGCTCCCGGCCGGGACGTCTGTGATTGCAGGTAATTCACCGATTTTTTTCATTGTGTACCTCCTTAAATGATTTGATACCGCCAAAAGGCAGCTATAACTTCACCAGCATCGGTAGCAAGCTCCTCGCCTCCTGCCGTTGCAAGTGCAGTTTCCATTTCACCGCTTTCTACAATCTGCTCCAAACGCTGGATTCTTTCCTCGTGATTGTCCAGCTGGAGTTGCAGATGCCCGGCAACATCCTCTGAAAGCTGGTTTTTTACGTTGTCGAACCATTCCCGGAACTGTTCTTCAGAGCTTTTTTCAAACGCCGTAAGCTGATTCACAATGTCCAGGAGCTGATTATTCCCGGAAGTTTCGAGTTTTGCCAGGTATGCTTCCATCTGCTTAACAAATTCCTCGTAAGAGGTATTGGACCGGTCAACAAATTCGTCATAAAACCGATACAACTGCTTAAAAAATACGGAGGTGTCCAGGTGGTCGATAACCTGGGTAACAACTCCGCATACGCTACTGTCATATCTGGTATCTGTGATATTTGCCTGTGTGATAACAGTCTGGTTTGAATTTATCAGAACCGTTGCCAAGCATAACTCGTAATAATCCCCGGATGCCGGCTGTAAAAGCTCCGGCGGTACCGGGTTCGCATCTGGTGTTCCCTCTTTTACGATGATTTCACACAATCTGAGTAGATAGTTTGCTCTCAAAACTACCCTGTCAATGCGTTTATAGCTTGTAGGAGCTTTTGAAAGCGTAATTGTGTATTCTTGTGTGTCTGCCGCAAATCTACCTCGAATTATGCCAAATCCAGGGCGGACTATCAGGTTCATCCCATCCCCGGCTACTACCTGGAAACAGTCTGCCGGATCTGCCAGGACACCATCGCTAATAATTTTTGAAATAAACATCGCCAAAAAATCGGAGGATTCAGCTCTATCAAAGATAGGCATACCCTCCTCGTCATAGCCGTTTATTTCAGAATCAAAATAACCGTATCTCAGTGACACTCTTTACACCTCCCTTTTGATAAGCTGTTGTACTGTTGATACTTCATCAGTTCCAAAGGTCACAGCCAACTCAGTAGCCGCTCCCTCGTAAGTCTCCATTACCTCCGTGATACGTTTATCCGTTGCAATATTGACTTCTGTGTTTATATAGGTGCAGTAGTCTCCCAGGTCAAAATCCTTTTTATAGACAAGGTTCGCCTGGTAATCTACACCACTGTTTATGGTCTCTACCATCCGGTACTCTGCCAGTTTTTCTCTGCCCCTCTGGTCGAGTTGCTGCTTGTAGGTCTCCAGAGGAATCTCGTTACCGTCCTCGTCCTTTTGCTGTAAATCCCTGGCATCAACCCAGATTTCTTTTCTTTCCTCTCCGGGTAGACGAGCATCAACCGTGATGATGATCCGGTCGGAACCCTCGCCAGCTCCGGCAACATAGGCAAAGTTCTTATAGGAACTGCGGTTGCGGTTGTAAACTACATTCCGGATATTGTAGAAAGAATTAGAAAAGATAGCCCAGCTGTTTTCCTCCTGGCTATCTCTCCTGTCAACGCCTTGCCATACCTCAAATGCGAGGTCATTCGTTAGGAAATCGTACCTTATCCGGTGGCTGATTTCCTTTGTGTTGCCAATTTCGTACAGCTTTTCACTTACGTTGTCTCCGGTAGCCTGCATATTGATATTCCCGGATATGCCTGTGAGGCTTCCCAGCTTCAAATGGGCCACTTTTCTGTCTGCATCGGTAGGATTTATAGCCGAAGTATCAGCAAGCCTCCTCATGGCTTCCTCAACGTTTCCGCTTAGGGTTATTGTCCCGGCTATTACTCTGTCTGTCAGGAGCTTTTCTGCAAAATTGCCTTTTGCATAGGCTTCTCTGGCTCCATTTTCATCCTGGGAGTAATTTACTTCATCAATCACGCCCAGCTCCTTTGCATCGTTCCGGTACAGATACTGTCCTGCGTTCAGAAGCGGAAAATACTCTTTTGACGTATAAAGTTCAAAACACCCCAGCTTTTCATACCGTCTCGCCCAGATCAATGTCCGGAAAAGAGGTATGCTACCCAGGGTTTCAAAATCTTTGTCCAAAACAATAAGTTGCATAATCACACCCCCAGATAGAACGGAGTATAGAACAGCTTAACGTCCAGGTTTGTGTAGTTTTCATCAGCATCGTACTCCAGATAGTTATTTCCTACTTCAAGCAGGAACGGCGTTGATAATCTGTCGATTTTCTGGTATACGTTTACGCCATTCAGCTCAATAACCTGGTGTCTGGTGTTCGTATCAACCAGAAGAATGTCTCCCTGGTTCATGGTTACCTTAACTCTCATAAACTTGCCGTTTTCCCCACTCTTTGTCCGTACCAGCGTAATTTTAGGGTTTGTGACCGGGCCTCTTTCGGCAATAAATTGTATCTGCAATCCGGTCGGCACGTGTCCATCATTCGGAAGCAGAACCTCTTTTGAAAGCGTTCTATACCCGGTAATGTTCCCACCGAGGCACAGTCCTTTGTATGGATCCGGAACTACTACTTTCTTCTTCAGGCACCGCCACGGGAAAGCTATCAATTTACTGATGTTCGCCATGTTCTGGCCGAAGTTGTCAATATTTTTCATCATCGGATCCGGGCACATGAGGTCTACAACGATAGAGAGCTGGTTATATACATTGCTTTTCGCAACGAAATCCCAGCCCTCCAGTTCATACTCGATATTTCTTTTTGTACCGCTATGGTCTATTGTCATTTTCCCGGTGTATTTTGGATTGAAAAACTTAATAATCCGCTGCCGGTTTGTCTCATTATTCCGGTCGTCTCTCAGAGTTGCCTCTATGTGGATGGGGCGTTTTTTTATACGCTTACCATCCACTGAGGAACCGTCAACAAGTGCGTTGTCTGTGGTGCTGATTTCAAGCTCTGATGCTTCCAGACCGGTAATTTTGGTTATACCGAACTCTCTTTTCTCTCCGGATCCGGACTTACCAAAAGCAAGAGCCATTCCGTTACATTCGAGAGTAAAGTCTATATAATTTGCCATTATTTCACACCCCCTAACAATTTCCTTGCTGCTTCTCTCTGGGCTTTTGATACCTCACTCGGCGTTGCCACCGGTGTATGGTAGTTATTTTCCTGCTCGATATGCTCGTCAATATAGGTGTCTCCACCTGTCGGCATCTCGGTATCAGCTGTATGTTCTGCCTGAGCTTTGGAACGAATCGTTATTTTTCCGGTTTCTACATCAACTGCCGCCTGCATGTGTTCCGCCAGTTTCGCCATTTCCTCGTCTGTCTGGTCGTACAGTTCGGGCATTTCTTCCTTGATACCCTCTCCAACACCAGGAGGAATCCAGCGACCTACCTCTTTTTTCATTACCCTTGACGGGGAATTGATGTCCAGGGCATCCTTTACACCGTCTACGATTCCGGAAAAGAAGCTCTTAACATCGCTTACGAATTTGTCCTTGGCACTGCAAATTCCGCTCCAGACACCGTTCACGATGTTCACTCCGACTTCTTTCATTTTTCCTGGTAAAGAAGAAACTCCATCAATTACGGCGTTCACGAGGGATTGAGCCGCCTCGACGCCTTTATTCTTCAGGTCGATCGCCCACTGGCCGACTTTCGTTACCGTGTTCACCAGCCAAGTCCAGATTTTACCTGGTAACTGCTGGAACCAGCTCGTTACACTGTTGATTGCGTTTGTGGCTGCTGTTGTCATTGTGGAGTATAAGTTCTGACCCCACTGAATTACGTTATTGACGGTATTTACCAGCCAAGTCCAGATACGTCCAGGAAGTTGTGAGAACCAGTTTATAACCGAATTAACGGCGTTTGTGGCAGCCGTGGTTATCGTGGTGTACATATTCTGACCCCAGGCGATGATATTATTTACCACGCCTACGAGCCAAGTCCAGATTCTTCCTGGAAGCTGGGCGAACCAGTCTACAACGCTTTGTATGATTTTTGGAAGTTCGGTTGTTACCCAGTCTTTTACATTGATACCCCACTGGATGATCGTGCCTATTGCCGTACCGAGTGCGTAACCGATTTTATAAGGTAACTGAGAAAACCAGTCTCCAACCGCCGATATAGCTTCACTTACGAAAGTTGTAATGTTCGTGTAAAGTTCTGAACCCCACTCGGAAATTGTCGTTATGGTATTTGTCAGCCAGGTTGAAATTCGCCCAGGAAGTTCCTGGAACCAGGCTACGATAGAATCCACTACCTCACCGATTTTGTCAGGTATTCCCTTGAAGAAATCGACAATTTGTGTCCAGTGGTCTTTGATTACCACAACCAGGGTAGCAACTGCGGCCACGATTCCGGCTACGACTGCGGCTACCAAAGCAGGTGCGCCGAGAATTACAGCACCTACGGCAGCTATGGCAATTCCGATCACCATCAGAGCTTCTTTTACCCAGCTGAAACCGTCTTTGAGCATACCAAAGAAGTTCGTTATCGCCATGACGGCTCCGACAATTACGGCTCCTATTCCGGCTATGGTAGGACCTATGCTGGAAATCAGACTTGCTATCTTTGAAATAGCTGGACCTACAACCGCACCTATCTTTGTAAATATTCCAGATATGGTGCTTACAAGCGTACCGAGAGAACCGGTTACCTTTGTTATGATTCCGGCCAGTTTCGGGAACTCTAGGGCAAGAACTTCACTGAATGTTCCAGCTCCTCCAGATAGTAACTGGAATCCCTCTACCACTTTCGGTACTATGCCTATGATACTTCCGGCAGTTTTTCTGAAACCGCCAAGTACACTCAGGAGGCTCTTAACTCCTCCGACTACCTCAGAAGCTACTTTCAGTGCTGCTATGGATGCTGCTATGGTTCCGATCGCTTTTCCGATCGCTTCCATGGTGGCCGGATCCTGGCTGTCGATCACAGAGAATATATCTCCAATCAGATCTACGATGCCTTGTACAATGTCCCCGGCAGTATCTAAAAATCCCTGGAAAAATCCATCCAGTAACGCAGAAACGCCAGGAAACTCTTCACTCAGTCCCTGGCAGAATCCGGCAACAAAATCTTTTGCTGCCTGGATAATCAATGGCAAGTTTGTTTGAACAGCCTCGCCAATTTTGCTTATCATTTCACCGAAGGACTGTCCCATTTCTTCTGAATGGTCTGTCATCGCCTGAAGAAATTCCGTAAACAGGTAAATCCCAGCCGACCACATATCCCCGGCAACATCCATAATCGCACGTACCAGCTCTGCAACCATCGTTGCTCCGGCAGATGCAAATTCGCTCTTATGATCTACGATCCCCTGGATAAAGGAACCTACAAGGTTTTCAGCAGCTCCGATCAGTTTCGGTGCCGCTTGTGCGACCTCGGTCACGATCTGAGCCATGACCTCCCCGGCTTTTGTTACCAGGGAATCCAGTCCGCCGTTATTAAACGCATCCTGGAGTTGCTGTACCATGTTCTGGGCTTCTTTTACAACCTTTTTCAGCGGAGCTTCCATGTTCTCATACAGAGAGATACCAAGCCCCTCTAATCCTGATTTTAGGATTGTGATCTGACCTTGCAGGTTGTCGTTCATGGTGTCAGCCATTCTCTTTGCTGCGCCGTCACATGAATAAATAGCATCGGACAGTTTATCAAAATCATCATCGGAAGCATTTACAATAGCAAGTAGGCCGGACATCGCTTCTTGTCCGCCAAGAGCGGCTGCCATTTCTGCCGCCTCAGCCTCCGACAGACCAGCGAAACCATTTCTCAGATCTCCCATCACTTCATTAAGTGATTTCATGTTGCCGTTGCTGTCTGTTAGTGATACTCCCAGCTTGTCCATGGCTCCCTGGACCTCTTTGGTCGGTTTTGCCATACGTGACATGATGGAACGCAAAGAAGTACCTGCCTGGCTTGCCTTAATTCCGGAGTTTGCCATAAGCCCGATTGCAAGGGCTGTATCTTCCGCTGTATATCCTAAAGCACCAGCTACCGGAGCTACGTATTTGAACGTCTCTCCCATCATTCCAACGTTAGTATTTGCGTTAGAGGATGCCTGTGCCAATACATCCGCAAAGTGTGTGGAATCCTCTGCGGATAACCCGAACGCCGTCAAGGCATCGGTAACAATATCTGAGGTGGTCGCCAAGTCCTCGCCGGATGCGGCTGCCAGGTTCATAATACCCTCTAAGCCGTTCAGCATATCTTCTGTTTTCCAGCCAGCCATAGCCATGTACTGCAAAGCATCCGCCGATTCGGAAGCACTGAACTTGGTAGTTGCCCCCATTTCCTTTGCCTTGTCGGTTAATGCTTTCAGATCATCGCCCGTAGCTCCTGAGATTGCCGCTACTTTTGACATGGAAGCCTCGAAATCAGAGCCAACCTTTACTGAGGCTGCACCGATAGCTCCTATTGCAGTTGCGGTTCCGGCCAGGATGGCACCTGTCGCCTTTAAGCCCTTTTCGGCTATGCTTCCTATTCCGTCTATCCCGGATTGAAAGCCTTTACTGTCAATACTTGTATCAAATTTTAGTGTGCCATCATAAGCCAACGTTCTCACCTCTCTTTCGGGCTTGAAATCATCGGCTCATAATGGCACTACTTGATCTGTTTTCCGTGTTTAATTATTACTTCAAAAACAGAGTGACAGTTTCTCCCTTTGCAGGAAACCATCACTCCGGTACATTCTGCCTTATCCGAAAAGAAAATAGGCATCTTGTAATTGCAGTCCGGGCACTCTACCCGGTTCATTTTATTTTTTTCTATTTTCTCAATAGTTACCGCCTCCCTACTACAGCACACCTCTAAGGTCTCCACCTTTCAGGAGAGCTTTTTCGATCTCTGCCAGCTTTTCGTCCTCGTTTCCAGGATTCGGCAAAGCGTACAGCCTTTTCATTTTCCGGTAGAACGACTGCTGTTCTTTCGGCATGTCACTCTTTATCTCGATGCTCCGGTACTCCATGATCTTGACAAATTCATTCTGATTTGTCAGGGAGTTAAACATGGCTCTGAATTTCCACCAGTGCATGTACTCTATGTCCTGGAGGTCAATGCTGTACTGTGTCATAAAAGCGGCATAGATATAATCATCGTCATACTCGAATGAGTAAACCCTGGTCTTTCCTTTTTTTGCACTCAGCTTCTTACGCTGTGGGTTCTCCTCTTTGCCGCATTTGTAAAACCACAGCATAGCCTTTGTTGCTTCCTGGAGATTCCCAGGAATAACCGGAAAAAACAGATTCAGGGCTTTCGCTGCCTTATCCTTTGGGTCTATGCTTGCATCCTGCATAAGCATTTCAAACAGGATAGCTATGCGGAAGTCGGTACGTATCTCGTACTTCTCTCCGCACACTGCAACACTCTCCGGTAAGGTATCAACCAGAATGTTCATTAGTTGTGTTTGCCTTTGTTACCGTGGTATGCGGCGTTTCTGTTGAAATTCTTGCTGTTCTGCTTCTCAGCCTGTCTCCGTTCAGCTCTGTTCGGGCTGTACTTCTCCGTGAGGGCATTAAGCTCACTGTTACAGTTCATGGCAGCATCAGCAACAGAAGCAAAAGCCTCCATGTGGTCTTTGATATTGTTTTTGCCACCAAACAGCTCCTCAGACATTCCTTTACCAAAGACTTCATCGAAGAAATCATTCACAATGCCGCACTGGATTCTCAGCGAATCAGCTGTTGTCTTTCCTGCGTACTGTGTAGGTTCCTGGATTCTTTCCTTTACTCTGAGGTTTTCTTTTTCGTACTTCTCCAGAAGATCAGCATCGAAGAAATCATACTCCAGCTCTTTTCCTAATACCACTATTCTCATAAATCGTACCTCCTATGGATTAAATGCTAATAATAAAACAAAAGACCGCTTTTTAGGCGGTCTCGTGTTATACTCCTGTTCCTGCTCCTGCACTTTCTGTTGCGGCAGTAAAGGTCTTTGTCTGTGTGTTGAAAGTACCGTCAATCGGATCGCCTACTGCATTGAGGTTTCCGGAAACCTGAATGTCTGTATCTCCAGACACTTCGGAGATTTCTGCGGAAACAATAAACTTTCTTGCTGCAAATTCGTTCTCTTTGCTTGCTACCGGCTCCCAGAGTTCAACTCTGACATACTCAAATTCTGCCTCGGAACCTGTGCAGTGGTTTCTACCTACATTGTACAACGCCAGGATAGGCTCCTGTTCCGGGATCAGGTCGGATTCAAACGGGAACACCGTCTCATATCCGGTCACGGATTTGGACGATGCCTTTTCATTGACGTACTTCTTGGATTCTGTCTGGGCTCCAGGTTCCTCATTCAGAGATGTGAAACCTACACCCATGAGACAATAGTTAGGTTTGTCTGCCGACTGAGTGTTCAGGTAGTCGGCAAACTGATGTCTTTTGACAACATTTCTGCTTGTGTCCATGTTCATGCCTCCTTAAAATATAATAATCTTAACTGTATCTGATACCGGGCGTTTGTCATTGATCCATCAAACAAATACCCGGATGATACCACTTCGAGTTGCTGAGCTTCCATTCCGTCCGGAAGTTCCGGAAGAATCCCGGACATGCTCCTTGTTTCCACCCAGTCTGCAAGTAGCTCATAAAATGCACTGTTCTGGATGTTCTGCAGGCGTTCCTGGCTGTAAAATTCCCTGGATCCGAATGCGAAAAGGTATTGCCGGACGGTACTTCCTCCGAGATACCTCTTTACAACTGGATCGCAAGGCAGGACCTCAATGGTATATTCCACCGGCTTTTCCCCCAGGTAGTCAACCCTTAAAGCCCCGTCTTTCAGCAATTCGCACCCTATGAAATACTTTTCCAGTGCATCAATAATAGAATCTGCTTTTGCCATATAAAACCTCCGTTACATGAGTTTCTTTGCCCCGGAGAGTATGTCTTTCTTGTAGGCAACTTTCATTCTCTCGAACCATTTGGCTCCCCTGTTTGCATCATACGGTCTGCTCGTTGCCGTATCATAATACTGTGTTCTGGCGTATGGGGCGATGTATTGAACATTTCCGCTCCCAATTACCGTCCCCAGCTTTCCGGATTTGTCCAGCATACCGGTCTGAAAAGGAACCATGGCACTACAGTACCTCAGTACCTCGCTGTCAACAAACTTCTGAGCCCTTGTGAAGTTCTGCGATTTCTGAGGTGCAAAGTTTGGATTCCAGCTAAGCTCTGCCTTTACAGCTCCGCTTTTCGTGGTTGTCCGTATAATCTGCCCCCTCGGTGTTGTTACCGTGATTGCCACTACTCACCACCTACTCTCCAGTGCTTCATGCTCGATGAACCTCTGCTCCGGTTGTCTGTAAAATTCCTAACAAAAATCACTTCCGGATATGACTGTCTCAGCTCCGTTTCTGTTGCTGTCTCTAGGTCAACCAGCCCTTGGACAATGATTGCTCCAGGCTGCAACGTCCAGTAACCAGAGAAAACCTTATCATCCAGTTCCGAATACGCTTTCTGATCTGCGTATTTCTTCCCGGATGTGTCGGCATCTGCCGGAATCCGGATTGTGTAGGCATCGCTTTTCGACAGCTCCTTGCTTCCGGATGATGTACCTTTCCTGGAATAAAAGCTAACCCCTCTGATTTGTGTGCCATAGAACCTTTCTGTGCGTTCGGTTCTGTCATACCGCTTATTGAAAACGGTAATGTCACTGTTCACAATCATACTTTTTCGATACTCCTTTGTATAATAAGCCGGTATTTCCCAGGTAAATGCTGGCCTCCTGATACATTAAAGCCACTCTGCCAGATGCTCCGGTTGTATTTCCGGAATCTGCGTAAGTGACAGCGTACCCATCTGAATTTTCCGACTTAACTCCTGGCGTTTTTTTCTCCTCCTGGTAATCAATTTCAGCCATCGCACAGATAGCATCCTTTACCATGTCCGGGATTTCAGGGAGCCGCTTAACCCTGTCAAAAGAGATTCTATGTAAAACAGCCTCGGCACGTTTTTCGCACGCATCGAAGCTGTCCTGTGGTATTTTATTACCGCCGTATGTTTCAGAGTAGTAGTTGTAGTCCACGTATGGACTTGTTATAGCCTCTTGGAGCATCTTAAATCACTCTCCCTATTATTTGGTTGCCTGTTTACCGGAATCAGTCTGTTTGCCAGCCTCAGAACCTCCGGTTACCTGTTTGGTTTCCTTGGTCTTTGCAGTAGCCTCTTTCAGCTTAGCCTCCAGGTCGGTAACCTGTTCTTTCAGCTTTGCGTTTTCTGCTTCCATAGCCTCAATCTTCTTGTCGGCGTTCTCTGCGTACTCAGCAGCCTCTTTCAGCTTAGTCTCCAGGTCGGTAACCTGGGCCTTTAATGTTTCAGCCTCTTTTTCCGCATTGTGAGGCTCAGCCACAACCTTGTCATTCATATCGGTAATCTTGTAACCAAGTGCGGCATAGGCATCCTTTTTTTCATCAGGGATGCGGATAACTCTGTTTGCTTTTCTTGCTTTTAACATATTTTCCTCCATTCCGTGACAAAGGGAGCCATAACAGGCTCCCGTCACTTTAATCATTGTTTACCAGCTCTTACGCATGAGGTGTGATGTTGAATGCGATTGCATCAACTTTGTTAGGAAGCAGGAACACATCCTCGAAAGATTCCTCGAAGTAATCCCACTTGCCCTCGGAACCAGCGGAAGGCGGATCCAGCTGTGCAAACTCGTAGTTGATAGGAGTAATGACTGCCAGGGGATGAACCAGACACATGTTGATCTGGTCTGCGGCAGTGTCTACCTGCCAACCCTCTGTGAAGTCATACGCCGTTTTCATCATGTCGGACGGTACGCTGTCAGGGATTTCTACCTCGTCAATGGATGTGATCGCTCTCTTAACTGCCTCGGAACGCTTGCTTACGTCAAGGGTCTTGACAATCTGCTTTGCGTTGGTAATGAGGGTTCTGGTATCAGGTGTTACATACAGAATACGACCAGCTCTCGGAACTCTCTTGTTGTCCATGTAAGTCATCATGGCATCGAATACCTCCAGAACGTTGTCTGTGGTAAGAACGGTCTTGTCTGCTGTTTTTCCGGCTCCTGTGTAGTCCGCATACAGCTTGGAAATCAGATAGCAGTTCATTTCAGGGAATTTCTGCTCCTCGTTGAATACCCTGGTAATGTTAGCGATGCTTGCTACCTGGTTGGTCTCCTGGATGTCACGGGGATGTACCAGAGTAGACCATGTTCTGTGGTTGGTAACCTGCAGAGGTGTCCAGGAGTTGTTGTAGTTACGTTTCTTCTCGCCGATAGTATCTCTGTTGCCATCGGTACGACCGGTCGTTGTGATTGTAGGAACCTCAATCACGTTGGAGTTTACCCAGCGGTAACGACCGTTGTTAGGTGTGTTGAAAAGGGCTCCGAAGTACAGAACATAAGGGAACTCCTGCTCCAGTGCCTGCTGATACTGCTTTGCGTAGTTTAATGCTGCCATTCTTTAGATCCTCCTTATTTGTTGTTTTCCGGCTGTCTTAAACGGGTAAAGCCCATGTTCAGGAACGGATTCTGATTTCCACCAGCACCACCGGTGCCTCCGTTGGTTCCGGATGCGAAATGAGGCTGAGTATCCTGTCCTCCGGCTCCGCTTCCTCCCTGGCCTCCCTGACCGCCATTGTTGTTGTCCTCGATAACGAACGCACCCTTGTAATCGTCGCTCTCCATGAGCGATTTCATGTAGGCAGTAGCATCCGCTCCGAACTGACCGTTTTCCAGTGCGTAGTTCTTTTTCTCAAACTCTGCTCTGATACCGGCCTGTGCCGCTTTGGAAGTGTAATTGTAGCCAGATAAGAACATATCCGTCTGATGGGAGCGTTCCTGGGCTGTCAGCTTGTCTTTCAAGTCCTGGGTGTCCTTGTTGTACTTGTCCTCCCATTCCTTTGTGACCTTATCCACATCAGCTCCCTTATCTTTGAGGGACTGAATTGTGGTATTGGCATCCGTGAGCTGCTGTTTCACTCCGGTAAGCTCCGTCTCTTTTGCTCTGAACTTATCCTCGGCAACGTAACCACCGTCCGTCAGGTTTACGATTTTCAGGTTTTTATCGCCTTTGATCTTTTCCTCCAGCTGTTCATAGGTCAGTGCCTCCGGCTGTCCGTCTACAGTTCCAAAAAGTTTCTTCAAAAATTCGTACATGGTGTACCTCCTTAATTCGCTGATTTTGTTTATATGCCGGTTCACTCCGGCTCTGCTATCATGGGATATGTCCGCCCATGACCGGAAATTTGAACAGTTTATGTGCCATGTCCGGGCAAATTAAGTAGTTTATATGCCATTCCTCCAGGGCAAATAAAAACGGGAAGTCTCCAGAAAAGGAAACCACCCGGTTTTAACTGGGAAATATTTTGTTGTAGGTTGCTTTGTGGATGCGTGATAAGCCCGTGGAGGCTTTATTTCCGCTTCCGTGATAATTTGTTACTTAAACCAGGCAAAATGCCTGAATGAGCCTGTCATTTAACCCATGACTGGGAGATAGCAGGATCACCTCCTCCTTACTTCTCTGTGTAATCCTCGATAACCTCAATGCCGTACTCGATAGCGCACTGGTTTTCAATTCTATAACCTCTTGCATCTTCCCATCCTTTGGCGAAGTATGCAATATCAGCTGTAGACAGCAACTCCAGGGATTTTCCCAGGAACCAGAGCGGTCTCGCATCCGCCGGAGCGTTCTGGAAGAATGAATCAATCACTTCAACCGGTTCTCCAAGGTTTCTCTCTGCACTTTCGATAGCCTTTTTTCTCTCGGCCAGGATTTCTTCATCCGTTTTGCCTCTCATTGGCTGTGAAATAAACAGTTTCTTCATTTTGGTTTTACCTCCTATCTTGATTTTTTATTAGCCCAGACAGCTTTCTGGCTGACTGATCTACCAAAATTAACAATTCTGCCGGAATCATCCTTTACGGCATACACCTGGGTTCTGGCAGAATCGACCGGTCTCCCGGTCTGTTTGCAGAAATCTTTCATTTCCGCTTCTATCTTTTTCAGTTTTACACTCTCTGCAGCAAATTCCTCTTTCATGGAGTTTTCGAGAGTAGCGTTCGGAGCCGCCTTTATAGCAGCATCATATCCAGCCAGGATCGTCTTGGATTCCCGAACCGACCTTTCGTAAGCTCTCTGTTTCTGGGTACATTCGTACTCGTCCAGGATCTGCGTTTCTCCTGATGGTGTTTTGTAGGTGTGCTTTCTGTTCGAGTACCCGGACAATGTGGTTTTGCTGTATGCCGGCTTTGAAAGCCCAGGAAAGAACATGTGGAAACTGTGTCTGCAATTCCATCCGCACAAGCCTCCTCCGGTTCCGTACCCGGTAGCCTCCTCAAATTGCCGGTACCTATGGTCTTTCCCGGATATGCAGAAAACCTGTCCTTGCCAACTCTCGTGATTCAGATAACCGGCTCCGGTGTTTCTGGCTCCTACATGGGCGGATGTTTCGTAATAGTCACAAGCCATATCATCAGCGTACATTTCCGTAAGCTGTCCGGCTGTCTGGTTTACTCCGGTTAATAAGGACCGGCGAATAGCGACATCCAGTTTTGAGCTGTGACCGTTGGAATAATAAACCTTGCTTCCCTCGATTGCTGCCGCTCTGACTGCCTGTTTTATGGCTTCCTGATACGGAAAAGCCCCGGAAGTTACCTGCATGTATGCCATGTTGGTAGATTCCAGGTACAAACTCTGTGATGCAACAGCTGTTGTTCCGGTTAGGTTGTTCAGGTTTCCTTGTGTTTTCTCGATTGCCGCCGCTAAGGCCTGCATCATGGCTGGGGATGTATTCAGCGTTACCGGAGTTAAACCTGCCTCGGTAACGAATTTGCTCTCGTATTCCAGGGAAGCTACCCCGGCATCATTAAAAAGCTCTTTTACGTAGGCATCTGAGAATCCAGTTATGCTTGCAACCTCATGTGTGATCTCGTCCATTAGCTTTCCAGCTTCCTGGACTTGTTTAATCTGCCATTTTGCAGAATCGGTCACGGTTCCGGTTTTCGCAATCCTACGGGCGATGTCCTCAACAATCTTAATATTGAGTTCATCATAGATACCCAGAACGCTGTCAGCACACGCCTCCAGATATTCAGGTGTCAGCATGGCAGCACCTCCTATTCTTCAGGAGGATAATTCCCAGCTGGTGCTTCTGGTATCATTTCTTTTGCTTCCTCCTCGGAGCATCCGAAATACCACGCATAAAACTTTTCCAGCTTGTACTTGCCAGCCAGCACCATAGCCCACCGTCTCTGATACTCTTTGTCGGTGTCCTCCAGAACCCCGTCTCCCCATGTGGTAGCCTTTTCCGTGCCTCCGGCTGGAGCCAGGTTATAGAGTGTGCATAAAACATCCATAGCGTAAATGAGGGCATCAAAGCCATTATCCCATGCACTCTGTATTCTGGAGACTACGGTATATGACCGCTGTTTCGATGTTCTTATCTCCTCAGCCGTTTTTTCAATGTCCTGCGGATCAGAAATTGTACCGTATGACAGTCCGACCAGGAACTCGATACGCTGGAAATATTTATTCAGCCCCTTAAACAACGGGTCTGACCTTATCTCCGGAGCGTACTCTTTCAGGAAAGATTCCTTGCTTTCAAAGTCAAAAGCACGGTACAGCCTCTCTCTACCAGCCGGTAGGATTGGTTTACCGCTCTTATCACTGTCGAACATATCAGCTGATGCGTGGATTGCTGCCTCTGTAGCATCGTATTCCCAGAGAATCCGGGAAAACTGTCTGTCTGCCTGTTCGATTACCTCTGTGGCTCTGGAATAAACCGAAGTTCCTAACGGAGAGTTCGGATCCAGGTTATTTGCTCTTGGCATCTTGATATAAACAAACAACGGCTTTTCAACGTTGTTGATTACCACCGGTTCCTCAGATAGAGAAGCCCATTCCTCAACTTCGCTCAGGGGAACAGGCGTTTGATACGGGTGCTGTACGCTGATAAAATCATCATCCGGAGCCTGACCTGTCAATCTCTCAGAACGGAAAGCCTTGTTTACGATGGTGTAGTCCGTCCCGTTCAGGTTGTGGCTCTCTAACCTAGTGTATACGTAGTCGCCTTGTCTCTTGCTGTCCACGAATACCGCTCCGGTAATCTCTTTGTTGCTGTTGTAGGCAGTAGGGAAAAATCTGTCTGCCTGTGTGAAATCAATATCAATGGTTCCTCCCGTGGAAATAAACGGCTTTAAGCAGATGCCGCCTTTCGCACAAAAAAGCTCCATGTGATCGCTGAGGCTTACCAGGTTATTCTTCAGCTGTTTATTCAGGTAATCAGCCCTTGCACTTCCCGTCAGCTCTATGTTGAACTCCGTGAGCACAAGCCGTGCCATTTCCTCTGAAATTGCCGCCGGAAGATTAAGCGGTATAACACCAGCATCTCCACCTCTCCAGGGTGGATTATTTTCGTACATCATGGACCACAGTTCTATGCCTCTGTCCATGACTGCCGATGTAGCGATTGAAATATTCAACTGCTTCTCGATGTTTGATTTAGGTATCATTTTACTTAACGCCTTTCTAAAAAAATCTATTACTGCCAATGCTGCACACCTCCTATCCGGCTTTTGCTTTTATGAATTTCTTCCAGTCATGCTCATACGAATACTCGAAAGCATCCAGGCTGTCGATGTCGCTCGTGCCATCGTCCAGACGTTCCAGCTCTGTATTCTTTGGATTCCATACTGCCATGCTGAGAGCTTCCTGGAGTGATTCGCAATCCTCGGTATAATAAAACCGATCCTGAGCCGTTAGCGTTGTCAGTGTGAAAATACGGTTTGTGATCTGCTCTTTCCGGGAGTTATCAACCTTAATATCGCCCATCTGGTTTTTAATCAGGGCAGAACGTAGTCCCTGTTTTAAAACCTGTTCTGCAGAATCACAATATACATGCGTGACCCTACCGTAAGTGGCTTTTATCTTCTTGACAAATTCAACGAACATTCTGGCCAGATCGTCAGGGTCTGTTCCGTCTGCATCGTGCCACTCAGAAGCTAAGGCTATCAATTTCTCATATCCTCTGGTTGCGGTAGAAGCAACAAAAGCGTGACCGGATCCGTTTCCTCCGAAGTCAACGCCTATGTTAATATCCAATAACTGATTTTCCTTTTCCAGCTTTTTTACAGCCTCAACGGACATCAGGTATTTATTATCGCTTGCCGCTATGGAAGTAGCCAATTTGACGTAAATAAGACCCTCAGCAATACTTCTTTTACCCTCTATATCCCGGATATACCAGATACTGCTCTGGTCGTACTGGCTGACAATCTCTCGTAAACGCTCTTTTGTGATGTTCACATTCTCGAAGATATTAAAATGCTGGTAGTTATAACCTCCAAGCAACTCTCCCTTTTTAGCTTTCGCCTCGTAGACATCCAGGTAATTTGCGTAAATCGGCGCTTTTGGATGCTCCGGGTTCAAGTCCCAGAAGATTTTACGGCGTTTTGCTGCCAGCTGACGGTTGAAAGCCTCTTTTATTGTGTTGTCGTGATGCAGATTGATCTCCGTGGCTATCCACATACCGTAGGAGTTACCACGAATTTTCTTGTAACTGTCGGAAGATTTCCCTCCGGCAAAAATGACTATCTTTTCTTTGTAACCCGTACTCGGGCCTTTAATTCTCAGACAGTCGTTGTCTTTATATTTGCTCCATCGGCACTGACCTCGGAAGATATACTCCAGACCGAAGCCGTTCGCATCACCGATATTCAGCTTTGCGTTTGCCATGGTGGAACCGGTGGCAAGGTGGATTTTATCGGGGCAGGTTTTAAGCTCATGTGCGAAAGCGTATACGTTATCAATGGTCTTTCCGGAACGAACAGCTCCCTCCAGGATGTTGTAAGTATTAAACTGACAGGCATAGATATAATCCATGTGTTTCTGACCGAACTTAAACGGTATCGTCTTTTTCTTCTTTACCGCCATATATCAGATCATCCACATCGCTTGTATCTTCTATTTCCTGGTTCATACCATTTGCCTTGTCCTTTTCATACTTGAACTGCCGTTCTTTCAGGTTCGTTTCCGGATTGTAACCAGCTGTATCTCTTAGAAACTCAGCCGCCCGGACATCCCCTGTCTGCATAGCCTTTTGAAAAACTCGTACCATGAGGGCCATCTGGTTTGTCATGTCCTCCTCCTCGAAGCCAAGCGTTTCCAGATTCTTGATTGTGTTTTCGCCAGTAACCGGCATATTCAGAAGCAACTTTGCAGCGTTTTTCATGTCTCTTTTCCGCCGCCTTGCCACTCCTGATGCCTTGCCGCCTTTCCGACCTGCCTCACTCGGTTCCCTCTCGCTTCCGAACTTCTTTAAGTTCTGTTCATTTGCCATCTCACCACCTACCAATTTACTACGAAAAAAGCATCCTCCCGTGTGTGAGAAGATGCTTTCATGCTCGCTTTATTTTGTTATGCGGTCAGGAACCAAATATCCGACATAAAACGGCTACCCCTCCGTCTATGCACTCCTGTGTGTTTTTGCCTATGCTCCGGTAGAAATCAGGATGAACCATGCACTCATACGCACGTACCATCGTGTCGCTCTGCTCTCTGGTTATTCCTAACCGGAAACCTTTTGCAATTCTCAGGGCATCTTTATAACGCCCCTGTCTTACCAGGCTACGTACCTGATCTGTTTTCTTTATCATGCTGGCTCCTCCTCTCTGCCTTTACTCAGGCGTAACTAAAATTTCCTTTGATTCCCTCCAGGTCGAAGAAAGACAACTGTTTGTACTGTAAGTCTGCCTCCTCCTCTCGCATGAAGTCCTCTTTTGTTTTTCCTGCCCTCTTGCCCTCCAGGGTGTGGCAGTCGTAAACATATTTCGGTATCTTACCGCCGTCCAGCTCCTGAAACTCCTCCAGGTTGATTTGCTTATCAATACCATGGTTCAGATCGTAAAGCTCTCTCTCGGTAAAATACTTTTTCAAATCTCCGGCTGACCGGTTCTTATCATCCATAGCCTCACATGCAAAGAAATCGGAATCTCTGCTCTTTGCGTGATACAGCAAAATGGTAATTGCCTTTGCTATGAAAATCTTTGTCCGGTCATTTCCTTTCTTTCCTTTGTTCACTTCCTGGCTCGCCCAGTACAGAGCTAAGATTTCCTGGGTACATTCCCCGTAACAATCCTCTGCTGAGATTACCAGGGTTCTTTTCCAGAGATAATGCTCATAACGGTCGAACAGCTCATTTGCTGCGTAACCTGCCGCCTTTACATCGCATCTCCGGATTGCTTTCTGGTAGAGGCTGGACATCGTGAATAATGAATGTCCGCTCTTTGTGATTAACTGATTGTATGCCATATCTCATTCCTCCTACAAAATGATTGTCAAGCCTTGGTTTTCCCTTAACTTGAGCTTAACTTTAGCAGTTTTTCACATGATTTCAAGGCGAAAACAACCGATTTTTCGTCAAATCTGCCTTTTCAGCATCTTGTACATTTCCTGTACTTTCCGGTAACTTATCTTTTGACATTTATACGGCTTTGGTTGGTTTTGAAATTGTGGTCGTAATACTTGCCCCACTTATTTTTCATATACTCAACCGTCTGGTTTAGCGCCCTGGAGTTCTTATTCTCATTATTGCCGCCGGCGTTTTTATCGTACTCATTCTGCATACCGAAGTAATCCGGGATGATAATGATCCGGTTCTGCAACAGTTCCTGGAGAACAAAATCCGTGTCCTCTTTTATGTAGGTCATATTATCGAACCGGCTTTTCAGACACTCCTTATTGAACCAGCAGATTCCTCCAGTAATTCCTTTGAACAGGAACTCCGCATTGAACTTCCGGACATCCCCGGTCATGGTGCAGGAAGCGAACCCAAGCCTTAAATCGCTCAGAATCTGTGCTACCCTCTCAAACTCCATGTCGATAACATCCTTGTCGGCAATTTCAACTTTGTTGTTCTTGCCCTTGTAGATCATCCGGGAAATATCATCATCGCACTGGATTACGATATCCTCCGGCGTATTATCAATAATCCACTGCCTCACTTTTGCCAGGCTGTTGATTTCTTCATCTGGAGCGGTAAGAATTTTCGTTATACCGGCTTCCCGGTATGCTGCTTCCTCCGATTCCCTGACTACATAGGTGCAATCATTCAGAACATTCCAGGTCATGATCCGGTCGCTGCGTTTGTACGATGGAACATATATCCCAACGGTTTTACATGCTTGATAATCCTGATTCATGGTACCACACCGCCCTTGCTTTGATTTTCTTCTTATCGTTGATCTTAACCTTTGCACCGTCAATTCCCAGCCTACGGGTCAGCTCGTTATAATCCATTTCATTCTTGCAGACGATCATCACGTAATCATACTTCTCGTAATTCAGAAGCTCCATTTCCTTAATCTTCCGCTCCCCTGGGCTGCCCTCCTGCAAGTCCAGGCCTAAATCCATGTTCAAATCAGCTGTCCAGTCTGCCAGCAAGTCCATATCCCACTCCCCGGCGTGGGTGTTGTCCTTAATGTTAATCGCCCTCAGCTCCGCCTCTGTATATCCTACCAGGCGTTTACATGTGACTTCCTGATCCGGGTTAATCTCATTCAGGATAGCGTGTCTCATGTTTCCGGCGATTACGTTGTCCTGTTCATCAATCAGGAAAAGACCAAAATCCCCGAACTGCTCCAGTGAGCGTTTCAGCTCCTCACGTTTCTTCTTTCCGATTTTTCTCGGATTACCGAAACCGGTTTTAATGTCTCCTACCCTCATTGTGACAACTTCAATTCTTTTTTCCGGCAAGTTTTCCGGTAAATTAGGGTTTTCAAATTCGCTCATTTACTTTCTCACCTCTTTCTGGATAAAACAAAAAGGACCATGCCGACCAGGCACAGCCCTTTTGTGGGAACTTTATTTTGTAGGAGTAGCTGTACTACATGCTTTCAGCTGTTCTCTATATCCAGGGTGGGGAAGCCGGAGCCGCCCCACCGGAGGGGATAAATGAGCAAGCGTAATCTGTTTACCGGATCAGATTACGAACAGCCAGCAAGTAGAAACTTGCTTTTTACAAGATAACATTTGCTTAATACAGTTTCAACGTAAATAAAACGTAAACGGTATGCTTTTCTCGCTTTGTTATAGCCTCGTGTAGCCTTTTCTTCGCTACTCCCTGAGTATTCTTACCAGAATACCATCTAACCCAAAAATAAGGGCTGTCAAGTCCTCCCTGGCTGCTTTCGCATCATTCTGAATCGTGCGTACCTCCTCGCACTCCATTTCAGCGATTTCCTTTGTGGTCTTTTTCTCCTCTGCCAGATACATGTTACAAACTACTCTGTACTGGCGTTGCTTTGTCTTGGAGGCGGAGCTTTCACAATTCTCCCGGTAAACCTCCAGCATATTGTCCACATGGGTCATTAGCATATTGACAGTAATAACACCCCTTTTCAGATTGTGCAGCGTTTTATCATCATCAAAGATACCGAACTTTGTCAGAACCTCGATGTCTGCCATACCGTCATTGACCTTTTCCGCCTGTTCCAGTGTGTATACAGAATTTTTAGCATACGCTTTGAGCCACGTATATTTCTCCAGGAGAACCTTGGTCTTGTAGAGCATCCGGTCTACTTTCCTCCTGGTAGACTGGCTCTGCTCTTTCTTGTATGCCTCCGCCCCGGCTTCGGATGCCTTTTTTATCATATCCTCCAGCTGAGCTTCTGTAATGCTGTATGTTTTACCGTTTTTCGCCATCTTGCTATACCTCCCATTTCACTCTTGACAATTTCCACTCAGAGACTTACAATAGTCTCAACCGTTTCGTGGAGTTCAACAAGTGTCTTGGTGGCATGAGTTGGACTCTCGTTTTTTATTCAGTTTTATTTCAGGAATCCAGGAGGAAACGGGAACGGAAATGGAACCCTGGCTCCTACCCTGAACGCTTCACAGTGAGCATGTGCGATAGAGATATTCTTTTCTCTGGCAGCTTTCTCCAGACTGTCTGGAATCTCCAGATCACCATCCACCACGATTACCGGCTCTTTTCCCTCTGTAATTTTCTTTCCCAGAGTTTCCAGGTCGCTTACAAAATCATCGCCAAAAATCTTTCTCAGGATGTCCTTACCATCTTCCGGCTTTTCCGTGTCTTTGCATTTTCCGGATGCCGATTTTTCCCACGGTTCCCGTTTATTTCCGGTTTCCTTTTCCGGCTTCTGATTGCAAGCAGCTTTCTCCCCTCCGCACTCGCATACGTGCTGGCTCTCTTTCATAGCCTTAACTTCGATGTCGTCCATAATTTTAAGATGCTGCTCTACAGTCTCCATTCTGATTGTTCCAAGCTCTCTACGCTGTGATTCTCTCAGTAAGTTCTCTTTCATCGTGTACCACATTTTCTTATAATCCATGCTCATTTACTCCTTTTCAATTCTTTCCCCAGGCCGAGGAGTAATAGAATTACCCCCCCCCTGGACTTCCAAGCCCCAGGCATCCCAGCCGATTCTCTGTTCTCTTGCGAATAGTTCAATCATGGGACCATAACTTACAGTCTCTATCATTTGCCGCATACGTTCCGGTTTCTGGCTGTGTTCTCTGCGAGCTTCCAGGAATCCGGTCACTCCTTGCTGGCGTTTCCCGTCCACAATCTTATACGGCAGTCTCTTTTTTGTGGTTCCGAACAGACAGTGTTCCGTCATTCCACGGTAATACTGCCCCAGACCAGCCCTGTCTTTCTGCCAGGTAATTGTCGTTACATACTGGAAGCCCCAAGCCTCCATGACTGCAAAGGCATCTTTCAGGTGGTTGTTCGTAGCCCACAGGTAAAGGTGGCACCCGTCCGGGTCTATTAACTCCGGAACGGGCAGTGCGATGATCTCCGGCGTTTTCATCAGCTGATAATGCCGGTCTGCTCCTCTCTTTATCTTTCCGCCGCCTGTTTCCCACCACGGAGGGTCTGCGTATATGGTCTGGTATTTCCTGTCTGTGTTGAAAATATCTACAACCATTACTTTCTACCCCTCCGGAAATTATTTGCACTTTTACATGTAGCAAAATGGGATATGTAACCGAACCCGTCCGCCGACTGTGCATCTACTCCGGTTACCCCGGTCACAACCTTTCCGGTCTGAGTGACAATTTTCTCTTTTCCGGTCGGGTCAATCTTGTAATTATGCAACGTAGGATTGCACGGCATATTCTTTCCTGCTTGGGTTTTTACCCAGATCACCATCTCACCGCATCCGGCACATTTCCCGTAACTTCCGTTTGCCATATTACAGCCCTCCTCTCTCCTTATTCCTCCGGCTCTTCCGGATCCTCGTAGTCATATCCGGCGTTATCAGCTTCATTATCGCCATCAGGGAGCGTTCCCTGGTCTACGTCCGGTGTTTCTCCGTCCGTATCTGCATCCCCGGCGAAATCGCCCGTCTCAGCTTCTCCGGTGCCTACTTCTCTGTAGTCCCCGTCAATCGCATCACTGTCCGGGTCTGCCACATCCCCAGGAAGCGCACCCTCGTCCGCTACCGGGCCGGAAATCTGCTTCACATTCAGGTAATCACGCTCCGGCGATGTTTCGATGCCCTCCTGATCGGAGCCGCCATTCATTTCTTCCTGGAAATCTTTATCAAAAATACTTCTCTGTTCTGTATTGGCTACATACTGGAGTACGTATTTCTGCTGCTTATCATCCCAAACAAGCTCCATCTGAGGATTTTTATTACCTTTCTGCTCGTCCTTTACCGTGATAGACGAAGAAACCTTGTATGCAAACTGCGGAAGTCTTACGCACCTGCTTTCTCCCTTAATATCCGGGTCATGGTTTGGTATGTACTCCGTCTGCATTGAAACATCCATTTTCAGAGTGATAGAACCCTCGTTTGATTCTGTATCAATCATGCTGCGGAACAGTCTCTGTAATACCGTGTTAAATTTCTGCCTGGCATCCTCAAAAGTTTCATCCTCCAGGAACAGCTCTCTGATATTTTCCATGCTCATTTTTACTTGTCCTCCTTTTTCTTGTAATCTTGATTCAAATACGCTCTTACAACCTCTCGGCACCGTGGGTTTTCATTGTCCCTGGTGTCCTCTCCGAAACAGTCTGCACACTGCTCCAGGGCGATACACTCCACACAGTTCAGCTCGTCCGTCAGCTCCTCCACTGCTTCATCCAGCGTGGTTCCTGTCGGAAGCACCTCCTCTGAAATCAGCACTTCCAGGTTTGACGGTGCTTCCTTTCTGCTACTCATTGTCGCTCTCCATGAGGTAGGTAGCCTCCAGATCTGCTTCATGGATTGCCAGGCATAGTGGATATTTCTTAATAGCCTCACCCAAAGTACCGTAAAGCTCTTTCGGTTCCGAGAATCCCATATGCCAGCGGATAGCGTATCTCTCAACCGGTTTCAGTTTGATATACTCCTCGATCATCATTACCGATTTTTCGCCGTGTCCGTATGGAACCTTATCGTTGACGGTATAAAACGGAACCTGGATCCACTTCCCGTTTTCGTCCTTTTTGTTACGCATCTCCGTTGAGTAATAATAGGTCTTGCACAAATCGTGAAGCAGTGCTACCAGGATCAGGCTTTCATCCTCTGTATTCTGCATGGTATCAGCCCACAATACCTGTGCCTCTGACTTTTTCCTCTGCAAGCAGTCATAAACCTGGAGTGTGTGGTACAAAAGTCCGCCCTCACAGGAACTGTGAAATCTGGTGGATGCCGGAGCCTTGTAAAAATCACTCTTGCGGATAAAATCCAGCAATCTGTCAATCCCATCTCTATGTACGGAACCAATCAGCTCCTCAAATCGTTTGATATTCTCTGCCATCTGCTCTTTTGTAAATGCCATTACCTTGCCCTCCTCATTTTTTTATCAATCATTCTCTCGTATCTGGCTACACCCTCCGGGTCAACCTCTTTTGCAACCTGGTAAAGCTCAGAGAGCTTATTCTTCAGGATTTGCATTTCCAGGATATTCTTATAATCGCTCACATCCAGCCGGAAACGGATAGCTGACATTTGTTCCTGGATTCCACGGATTCTGATCTGCTGTGGTACTTCCTTCGGAAGATTCTTATATCTGTCTACCTCCTGTTTGGAAATCATGCGGCTTTCTTCCAGGAACCTTGTCATATTCTGGAGCAACCCGAATACCGCCCGGTGTTTCGGATGCTTCGGTAACCACATATCACGAGGCACCAGCAACGCCATTTCCTGGTATGTCATGGGTGCGTTCGGGTTTGTATAACTGGCAACCGGCGGATTCTGCGTCTTCTCCACCAGCTCAGCCTCTCTCTGTCTCTGCTCCTCCTCACTGTTTCCGGAATCCGGAGCGTTGCTGTTTCTTCTGAAAAAATCTTTTAATTTATCCATGAACTTCACTTTTTACCTCCACCATCTTAATAATCACTTCCACCCTCGGATTCTCCGAGTAGAATTTTCTGCACTGGCAGTCCACAATCTGGGTATCATCCCGGTACGCTATCGTGTTCAGACTGTCGGCGATAACCTTAACCACATTGTCCATATCTGGCTTCTTTGTAGGCCGTAGCAAGCCTTTTGCCATCTGCTCCTTAATCTTCTTTGACTTGCTTTTCGGAATGCCATAATAAGCCAAAATCCGCATATCCAGCATCGCATCATCCTGGAAACGGAAGTCCTGGCACTGCTCATGGTAGATACATTTCACCAGGTTCTCATAGATAACCGTCTTTTTCGGTGTAACGTTGTTTACCATGGTGTTACGGACTTTCCCGGTCTTTTTGTCTTTGAAGCCGTTCGGGTTGTACATAACCTTTGTCTGCGGTCTGCCTTTCCCGGTTGGTTCTCCAGGGACAACAAATCTTACCTCGTCCACTTAATTACCTCCCTCTGCTTTCCATTCTCCGCATCTGTCTGTTTTTTGACGGTATCAGGCGAGAACTCTGGTTGAACTGCTTACCGTACCGGTTCATTCCAACGGCTTCTCCTGCCGCTTTGGTCTTTGCATATCTCGACTTGCTCATGTGCTGCCCTCCTATCTGCTTGTATCAGCTGTTTCGTCACACTCGGAAACTACCAGGTAATAATCCAGGGTCTTTCCCGTCTCTGTGCGTTTTCTTTTGGTCTGCCTCACGGCGTACCCGTTCTTAATCAGGATCTGGGCTACGTTCAGCCTGTCCTCCTGGTTGTAAATTCTTAACTCCGTTTCGCTTTTCGCCATTTTATCCCTCCATAAATTCTGCCATTCTGTCAAACCTCTGTGCTGCCGACTGCATGCGGAACGAATCTCCGGATATTTCCACCGGGTAGCACGTTTCCAGAATCCTGTCATAAATACGCTTGTAACGAATGTCTGTAGCATCCATCATTTCATCCAGAGACAGATTTGTTGTCAGAACCATCGGTTTTGATACCCTGGAACGACTGTCGATGATGTTATAAACCTTTTCCAGAGCGTAGTCCGTGTTTCTCTCAGTACCCAGATCATCCAGGATCAGGAGCTTTGCACTGTTCAGCATCGCAATATACTCGGCTTCATCCTGCTTCTGGATATTCTGCAGTATCTTTACGAACGATGTCATTATGACGGAAGTGCTGCTGTCCAGAAGCTCATTTGCGATGCAGGCTGATGTAAAACTCTTTCCGGTACCTACCGGGCCATGGAAGATAAGCCCCTGGTTCTCGGAAAACATACGGTCGAACCGTTTTGAGTAATTCACTGCCAGCCGGTATGCTTTCTGGTTGTGGCTGTTTACCTGGTAATTGGAAAACCTTGCATCCCGGTATTTACTGTCCATCAGAGAAGCATCTCTCATTCTCTGGAGCCGCATCATTTCCTGTTGGTACTTTTCCTGCTCTTTTCTCCTGTTCTCAGCCTCAGACCGGCATTTACACAGGCAAGATACAATCTTTTCTCCGCCATCACCGAATATGCCAGCTGGTACGATTAACCTTTTCTGCCTCGGTGTATTGCATTTTCCGCAATACACAAGCCCATCCTGTCCTATGTAGTCTCCATCTTCCAGCTCCTGGCTTCCAGCTGGTATTAACCCGTTCATGCAGTTTGATACGGTTTTACTGATTTCTTCCATCTCGTTACCTCCTATCTCCTGAACGGGTTGCCTCCGGTTTCAGGTCTTTTTGCCTCAACCGGCTGTTCGTTCATTTTCGGGAGAAAATCGGTAAAAGGAACCGAATCTCCCAGGAACGTCTTTCCGTGTTTGATATACTGTTGCTCTGTTTTCTGCCGTCTGCACTGTTCCGCATAATTCATGGCTGCTGTCAGAAGCTCCTCCGGAGAATATCCGTCCTTGATGCGGGCTTTATACTTCTTATAGCACTGCCCCTTATCTGCCTTTCTCGGATATGCCGCCCAGAATGTCTCAAAATCCTTGTCATACTTCGGTGTTTTCTTCTCCGCTTCCGGAGGAGTTTCTTCTTCTGGCGTATCGTTAGGTGTGACATCACTAGTTGCGTCACTTTCTGCGTCACATTTCCCGTCACTTTCTGAATTTTTACTTCTGTATCTCCTCATGCGCTCGGCATGTTTCTTTTTTTCACCGATGTACTTGTTGTAATAAGACCTCCATTCGCTCCAGTCGTGGAAGTACAGCTCCCCGTCCGCTTCATCAATCCAGCGATTCTGAATGAGGCTTTCAACAACCGTTTCAGCATCCAAACCCGGAGCCAGTCCAGGTTTTAACACATCCGCTATGTCGCTCCGATCAGCACTTACTATTAACCCGTCCATGCCGGCGTTGTCGATACCCCAGAGCCAAAGGAACACCAAAATCCCCATTGCTTCATTCTGCGAACATCCGATTGACTTGTAGAGGCTTCTCAGCTTTCCGCCTATCAATTTCTGGTCTACGCTAATCCATGCCACCTTGTTTCCACCACCATTCTTTCTGTAATCCGGCTAAATGCCTGCCGTTAAATCCAGGATGCCGATAGGGTGCCGCAACTTCTTTGTTCTGAGGCAGTAGTCGCAAACTCCGCATCTCTCCGGTTCTACCTTTCCACTTTTTACCTGCTTAATCCGGTCAATGTGATACTGTACCGTGTGCATAGCTTCCCGGAGGAAGTTTTCCTGCACATGGATAACCTCGATGTCCGTTGTCGGTTCCTTGGAGGCTGCCGCTATGTAGAACGGAAGCCTCTTTCCGGTATTCTGTCGAACTGTCTCCTGGTAAATTGCTCCCTGAGTGTCATACCCCCAGAAGCGGATAAAATCCAGATAGCCCAGATCCCGTACCCATTTCATTTTTTTAATACTCTCAACGATTTTCAAATCAGTGATTACAATATCTTTCAAGTAGGAATCTATCTTGATTTTCCACGGTATACCAAAAATCTCAGCCGTCATAATGACCTGTTTTTCGCCGGACATACACTGCATGAAATACTCGTCGCTCTCGATTCTCTGGATGATAGCATTTGCTTTCTTGTAATCCGCTTTCAGCTCGCCTTTCTGAGTAAAGATTTCCGGATTTTCACTCTTGAATCTATCCAGGCTTTCCGGACCCTCAAAATAGCTGTCCACATAGCTCCCGACCAGCAGAGCGGTTGTCTTTTCCTCCTGGTATTCTCCACTGAGTTTCGCCATGGCTCTTGCCTCACATCCGACCTGTCCGTATGTACCTGAGAAGTCCTTAAACTGGGAAACCGACATATATTCAAAATTAGCTTCCGGAGAATAATAATTTTCAGGTGTCAGAATCACAGCTTACACCTCCTCAAAAGAAGCACCGGTAAATCTGATATAGTCTTTAATCTTTGCAACCTGCTGTGGTGTTCCGGTAATTCTCAGTGTTGCAATCTGGCCTCCAGGGTACGCACGTTCCGGAACTTGTGCCTGTCTCATTTCTGCCGATGCTTGAGAAGTTGGGATTTCCTGGGCGGAAACTGCCGTTTTTTCAACATTTTCCGGTTGTACCATTTCCTGGGTATTTTCCGGAGTTGGTGCGGTCTGCTCCCTTGATGCCTGTTCTGCAGCTGCTCTTTCTCTCGCTTCTCTTTCTTCCTGTTCACGTTTCTGCTGTTCGAGGATTCTCTGCTCCTGGGCGTTCAGCTCATTCATTTTGCGGATTGCATCCTGGAGAGTAAGAGACTTATAAAATACCTGGAGCATATCGTTCTCGTATTTACTCGCAAAGCTCTTGATCGTCTCAATGTCTCCGACAATCAGCTGAATACCGTTGTCGATGCCCTCTTTCCAGCTCTTTTTAGTGGCTGTCGCATTTTCCCATCTGCTGTCATAAATATGATCGTGGGCTTTTTCCCAGATGCATTCCGGAAGGGCAGCTACTTTCTGTTTCCAGTAGGCATCAATCTCGGCTCTTGCCTTTTCCTTGCGGCGTTTCTCGTAATCCTGGACCTGTGTGTTGATAGCAGCAATAGGCTTATCAATCAGGGCAACCAGCTCTTTTGCCTGTTTCTCAATAACCCCATAAGGCTCCAGGCACTTCTCTTTCACTTCCTTACGTCTGTCCTCAATGGTTTTCGCCAATGCTCTCAGGGTGGCAACATCGGTTTTTGCCGACTTAATGGAATCATCGTCATATACCATACTGGTATACTCAGCAAGTGCCGCCTCCAGATTTGTCTTGATCTCCTCAAAATTCCATGTAACCTTTCCGGGTTCCTGTTTTACATTTACGCTAATCTCATTCATGCTCATTTCCTCCTATCTGAATGGCAACTCGTCCTCAATATCATCCGGTATCATAAAATCTTCCCCTACGGGCGGCTGTCCGTACTGCTGTTCCTCAAACTTCCGGAAATCTTCCAGATTGCTCTCCGGGATATTTCCGGCAGGTACCGGCTCTTTTTCCTGTGCATCTCTAACCTGGGCGAACACATCAACCGGTGTTCCATTATCCGGAAGTGCTGCCGGCGTGTTTCCTGGAAGTGCCGTATTTCTGAACTCTGCATCGCCGCCGTCCTCGTATGCTCGCATCTGCTCGATATTGTCAAAATCGAGGTCGATCAGCTTGCACAACCGTCTCAGCACTGTTTTCTTGTACATTTCTCCGGTGGAGCTTACCCACGCCTGGCTGTTTGCCGCCTTTGAGTACGTATTTCTAACATTCTCGATTTCTTCCTTGCCCATGGTGTCATACAGCATAGAACCGTCCTTGAATACCACAATCGCAAAAGCTCCGACCAGTGGCTTATTGGAGAACGGAAGTGGTTTGTAAACAACATTCTGTACTCCAGAATCTACCGATTCCTCGAAGAAGTCCCCCTCACGTACCACCTTTGCAAAAATGTCCTTGATCTCATTCTTGCTGTACCGCTTGCAGAGTTTGATTTCGCCTTTGTAATCTGTCTGGAACTTCATTTCTCCGCCATACGGAATTGCGTAACATTCCCCGTTGAAGAAATCCAGCCCCAGGAACGCTCCCTTTGCCAAGCAGATAGGGATTGACGTATAATCAATTTCCTGCAACTGCTTTTTCTTTTTGTTGTCCCGGAGCATATCCCGGATTACCGTAATACTGTTCAGGATAAATCTGTCCTGGTTAAAACCCTTGGGAAGTGCCCCTCTGTTTTCAGTGAGCTGCTTTAGCAATCCTTTCTGGATGCCGTCCAGCCAGTCTTTCGTTGTTGCTTGTGCCATGCTCTTTTTCCTCCTGTCTGAATATTTTTTTCTATCTCCATCGCCGCAAGGGTAACGGAGTTGATAGCTTTTCTTATAATCCATTCACGGATTACGTCCGGTAATAAATAAGGCATATAACTTTCGTCTTTTCCGGAAGATTTTGCTTTTCTTCTGGCATAGTTCACAGCCTCTGTGTATTCTTCATCATCCAGCCTGAATCCATCCGCCTCCAGCTCTGTCCGGATTTCCTGGTATTCTACAGCCACCGCTTTACCTCCTCCTTAATCTCCCGGCACAATGCCCTGAGAAGAAACATGAACGGCAAAACCGTCCACTCACTTCCTACCGCTATGTAGCCTCTCTCGTGATAAGCGTATCTGACTGCCAGTGCTGTCAAGATTATTCCGGCTGCCAGTATGAGCCAGTTTTTAGTGATCCACTTCATGTCCTGCCTCCTATCTGTAAAACCTGTGGTTCCCCACCTTGTAAAGAAATTCCAGATTTCTACTATGCCAGCTTGCCCGGTCACAACTCTCGAAATACAAAGCACCTTTGCTTTCATCCCATCCGCTTTTCACAAGTTCCATAGCCTTATAGCAATCCTCATTCGGGGATGTTGTGTAATAACGTCCACCGTCCATCGTGACGGAGAACTGGTTTTTCTGGAAAACAACCTCTCCGATGCTGTCCGGGAATCCGTCACTCCATACCCTATTGAGTACCACCAGCATTACAAGGGCTTTCCCCTCTGTGCTTTCTCCCTCAGCTTCCGCCATGGCGACTTTTAGGAGAATTTCTTCCTCGTCTGCATCCCAGTCCCGGCTATAAACAAGTCTGTCTGTTTCATCCGCTGTGATTGTTTCCGGTTCGACCGGCTCCTGGGTATCGGTTGCCATTGTGTTTTCCGAAGCAACAACTATCCTTTGAACGTGTGCCGTTTCATTCTCGGCAGTTATTCCTTTTACAGTAATTGCCAGGAATATCATGGAAGCCTCAACCGTCAGGATTTTTAGCGTTCCTTTACGAAGCATTTTCAACACCTACTTTCAGCGGAGTAACGAAAATTCCCAGATCAAGCTCCGGCTGGTTCTTAACCGCTTCTAACAGGTCGGCATCTGTTTCAATGCCAAATTCTTTTTTCATAACCTCTCTCAGTTTGTCAATAAGCTCCATAACCGTTCCCCCTTTCTGTGAATTTTTCTGCAAGCATCCTCAGCTCAGATATTGTCTTTGCCAGGTTGTCCAACGATTCAAGTATTGCATCCAGGCCTTTTCTTTCCTCGGCATCAATCTTTCCATCCGCCGCTATGGAAATAAGCCTCTTTTTCATTGCGTGGATTTCTTCATCATCCAGCCCGTTCAGAAGCCGCACCGTGATTCCTTGCAGACTGTCTATGTTTGTTGATACCGGCAAGCCTTTTCCTATAGGACATTCTTTCTTGCAATACATGTTCTTCAGTTCCGGAGCGTGGTAAAGGTCAGCCATCATAACCACCGTATCAACCGGTACGCTCTTGGTTATCCCCAACTCATGGTTTGCCAATGTGGACGGGGAAATTCCTAAAAGCTCCGCAGCACTTTCCCTACTATTCAGTTTTTCGTTGTACGATGCCGCCTTTTTCCTACAGGCGAAGTAAACATTTTCATTACAGTTTGTACAGTTACTCTCCATGTTCCCTAAACCTCCGTTACCGTATAATATCCTTAGACTTGTTATTCGCTATCCGCATCCGGTATTTGCAGATAGTCACTAATCTTTTTTACGGCAACTGGGCTGTATACCCTGCCATTAAGGACCGAAGAAACGTATGGTCTGGTCAATCCGAGGCTGCTTGCCAGTTCGTTGACCTCTAAATCCATGTCGATCATCTTCTTTTTTGCTTCCTTACACCAGGGAGACAACTTTTTTGCCATCCAGATACCCTCCTTTTCTTTACATTTGTGCGGTTTTCGATTAAAATGAAAGAGATTATGTTTTTACGATTGTTTTTCGTTCTCAAATTCATTTTACATTTGTTACTTTAGCGTACTATGGTGCGTTCTGTCAAGCAGAATTTTTCTTTTGGTGCGTTATTTTTTTGGAGGTGCGTATGTTTTACGACAACATTTACAAAATATGCAACGATAAAGGGACAACACCCACTACCGTTTTGAAAGAGCTTGGTTTCAGTTCCGGGAACGTCAGCAAGTGGAAAAACGGCTCTGTTCCAAATATCGAAATGTGCTTAGCTATTGCCAGGAAGCTCAACGTATCTCTGGATTATCTGATTACACTCGATGGGCCGGCTTCTGATAGTGCGTTGTCTGATTCAGACAGAGAATGGCTGGACATCATCGCCCATATTCCGGAGGAAAAACAGAAAATGTGCAAAGATTTCCTCCGTACCCACATGGTAGTCCCGGAGAAATATGCCGACCGTAAAAGGGGATAATAACCAACGAATATTTTGAATGGTTCAGGAATAACAAGAAAATACAGAAATGACGGAGGTGTGTTTATGGAGAACAATAAGCCCGTAATAGAGCTGCTGTTGAAAAGAGACGAGGATCCGGAAACCTTTGTCTTTGAATTGCAACGTCTCCTGATGTGCTACCAGGTAGCCAGCCGGGAAGATAGAAATGTGGTATGGGCGGCTCTAAACAAATATGCTGCTCAGGTAGATAAGATTAGCCCCGTATAGGGGCTTTTTCTGTTGGAGGGAATATATGAGTAGGACAACGAACAAAAGACCTGGAAAAGCCAAATCCGGACTTTCCAGGAAACAAAAAGTGGCAATCTATATCAGGGTATCAACGCTGTATCAGGTGGACCGTGATTCTCTGCCGATGCAGAGGAAAGACCTGATCGCATACGCCAGCCTGATTCTCGGTATAGAGGAATACGAGATATTCGAGGATGCCGGCTACTCCGGAAAGAACACTGACCGTCCGGCTTTTCAGGAAATGATGCAGAGGATCCGCAAGGGAGAATTTACCCATGTACTCGTCTGGAAGATAGACCGTATCTCCAGAAATCTTCTGGACTTTGCGGAAATGTACGAGGAATTGCAGGATCTCCGGGTTACTTTTGTCAGTAAGAACGAACAGTTTGACACTTCGACTGCTATCGGAGAAGCCATGCTGAAAATTATCCTGGTATTTGCAGAACTTGAACGTAACATGACCTCTGAGCGTGTCACAGCCACTATGATCTCCAGGGCAAACAGCGGGCTGTGGAACGGTGGCCGCATCCCTTTCGGGTATGATTATGATCCGGATAAAACAGCGTTTTCCATCCGGGAGGACGAGGAAAAGGTCTGCCAAATGATAAAGAATGACTACATGGAGCATAAGTCGCTCGTACACACTTCCCGGATGCTCAATGCTTCCGGTTACAAAACAAGAGCCGGTGCCGAATGGTCTCCCACTGCTGTCTGGATCATTATCTCCAGTCCTTTCTATGCCGGTATATACCGTTACAACCGGTATAAAGGAACGGAGCGGCGTGTCGAAAATCCGGAGGACGAATGGATTATGATCCAGAACCACCACCCGGCAATCTTTTCCCTGGAGGAACATGAGAAAATGCTGGCCATACTGGACGAGAACTCACGCAACCATAGGTCTGTAGGTCAGAAACACCAGACCGAACGTGTGCATATTTTCGGAGGCATTGCTTACTGTGGAAAATGTGGAAGCAAGATGGTTTCTACTCCTGGCAGACTTCATGCGAACGGTTATCGTCCAACAAATTACAGCTGTCCGAAGCATCGAAAGACCAAAGAATGTGATAACCCAACTGTGTCAGATACTCAGGTAGGGGAATTTGTCATAAACTATATTCTTAACATGCTGGGGGCAAAGAAAAAGTTCTCCACGATTGAGAATCCGGAGGACCTGGAACGCTGTCTCCTATACGGGAACACCTTTTCAGAGGTTGAACATATAGACAGCAACGGTCTGAATGAGTATTTTAATCTTCTCTCCAGGTATAGCTCCGATGATTCCTATACCTTTTCCGTCAAGAAGTCACGGAAGAAAAAAGCAGAGGTTGACCCGGAGGTGGAGGCTCTGAGAAAAGAGAAAGAAAAACAGGAACGTGCCATGAAAAGGCTCCAGAACCTCTATCTGTACTCCGATACCTCTATGTCGGAAAAAGATTTCATCATCCGGAAAACAGAAATTTCAAAACGCCTGGAGGAGATCAACGCCATGCTGGGTATGGTTGCCAAAAACAGCGAACCCTCTCTATCGGACGAGGAATTTGTCCGCCAGGCAAGCCACCTGTTAATCTCCAGGGAGCTGCAAAACAGGCAATACATATATTTCAAGAACCTGGCTCAGAACGTTTCCCCGGAAATTCTGAAAGCATACATGGAAACCGTCCTGGATTCCGTGCTGCTCGTGGACGGGCGTGTGTCCTCCATCGTGTTCCGGAACGGTCTGACCCACAAATTCAAATACAAATCATGACCGGCGTAAATTCCGGCATCAAAAAACCGGCAGGAACATTTCGCTCTTGCCGGTTTCTTTATCGCTATACGGTTATGCCATTATCCCACAGTTCCTCACTTGCCAGATCCAGCGTATCATCCCAGACTACGCCGTAGCCGCAACAGCTTACTTCCGCTCTGCAGAACAGCTCTGGATTGTCTCTCATTTTCTCAAACTCCGGGATTTCATCAAACAGAGGTTTTACATCGTACCGCTTTACCACTCCACCCGTGAACTCTGCCTCCAGTATGAAATCTTCCAGCGGTGTTACTCTTTTCAGTACGCCATCCACAATACCACCTCCATCTATGCTGTGGCTACCAGCCCCTCTATTCGAGGGGAGGCAGCTTTTTGTTTAGTTGTTTGGTTTCCCACATTTCCAACAGTTCGTCTCGGTGTATCTCCCACCATTCCATAGCCATCTTATGGGCTCTTTTGGGGAGATTACCTGCAAGTACCCGTCCTGTCCTGATGTCGATTGATTCCATCTTTCCGCCGTATTCTGCATGGAAGTGTGGCGGCTGATGGTCTTTATTGAACATCCTGATTGTGATACCGTAGAACGTTGATATTTCAGGCATTTCCGTAGCTCCTTTCCTTTTGATAACTTAACTTTAGCGTACAGAAAACCTTGTGTCAAACCTTATTTTGCTGATTTTTTATAAAGTTTACGTTTGTAACATTCCGGTGTCATTGTATAAACATGGCATCCCCAAATGAAAAGAACCGGTACCTCTCCTTCACAGCCTCTTCATAAGCCGCAAGCACGTGCTCCCGTCCTGCAAGCGCAGATACCAGCATGATTAATGTAGATTCTGGAAGATGGAAGTTCGTGATCAGACAATCCAGTACTTTGAATTTATAGCCCGGATAGATGAATATCTGTGTCCATCCACTCTTCGCTTCCAGATGTCCATTCTCATCTGCTGCCGATTCTACCGTTCTGCAGCTTGTCGTTCCGACGCAGATAACACGGTGTCCCGTCTCTTTTGCACGATTGATCTTCTCAGCCGCTTCTTCATCGATCATGAAGAATTCCGAATGCATATGATGCTCGGTAATCTCATCCACTTTTACCGGACGGAATGTTCCAAGCCCCACATGAAGTGTAACTCTCGCAATATCCACACCTTTTGCCTTAATCTCTTCCAGAAGTTCCGGTGTAAAATGCAGTCCTGCCGTCGGTGCTGCTGCCGAACCTGTGTGAGTTGCATATACCGTCTGGTAACGGTTCTTATCCTCCAGCTGGTGTGTGATATATGGAGGCAACGGCATCTGGCCAAGCTGGTCTAAGATTTCTTCAAAAATTCCGTCGAAATCGAATTTGATCAGACGGTTTCCTTCTTCTACCACATCAATGACTTCTCCCATCAGAAGACCATCACCGAAACTGATCTTTGCTCCGACTTTTGCTTTCTTACCTGGTTTTACCAGCGTCTCCCATACGTTATTTTCTTTTCTCTTCAATAATAATACTTCGATTTTGGCATTGGTCTCTACTTTGGAACCAATCAGTCTTGCCGGAATAACCTTTGTATCATTGATTACCAGACAGTCTCCCTCATGCAGATACTCTGTGATTTCTTTAAATACATGATGGGAAAAAGCCCCGGTCTCCTTGTCAAGGACAAGAAGTCTGGAGCTCGAACGATCCTCAAGCGGATCCTGTGCAATCAGTTCTTCCGGCAATTCATAATAAAAATCCTGACGTTTCATAATTATGAATTCCTTTCCCTTTTATTCTTTACGTATCTTTTTCTGATATGTTTTCATTTACAGTTGCATTTGAAGCTATTTCTTTTTCTGATTTATTTTCTACCAGACGATAGCCATTATACACTGGTTTTCCCAGTTTCTCAACTACAGAACTCTGTGTATTTTCTGTTTTTTTCAATTCCCGTATCCCAGACTCTTTCATTTGGACATTTTCCTGCGTTTTTGACAGCTCACCCTCTGATGTCTGCGGTTTCTGCTCTTCTACATTTGGCTTTTCACATTCTGGTACAACTGTTCCCGGTTGCGCTATCCATGCTTTTATCTTCTTCTGATAGACCACTCTGGTATCACAAAGCAGGTCATGAAATCCACGTTTTTCCGAATCAATTCCTGCAACAATATAACCGATATTCACCGGAAGGCTACATAAGAATCTTCCAACCGTCTCGCGGTACACCACATTGAACAGTGTCAGCTTCTCTTCCGGATTTTTTGAAACTACCCGGAGATTCATCGCTTTCTTTCCAAGTGTCGTTCCTGTCAGATAGGTAAATGCAATAAAATACAACACTTTCAGAGCATACAGTACGATATCTTTCAACGAATAATGAAACAGGATATCCGTTCCCGTTATCGCACCGCCGCCAGCCAGTGAGATACCTGCAAATATCAGCCGCACGATCAGGAGGCCTGCAAATACTACCACACTGTCGATCATATAAGCCGCCATCCGCACCCAGAACCCTGCATACTCCAGATTTCCACTGGCACAGCAACTGTTCTGTCTGGCTAACTTCTCCTGATTATCGTAACTGTTCTGCATAGTACATCGGCACCCCGCTTTCTACACTTTTGGCGGTTTCCGTCAGAACCTGCGCTTCTGACTTCGGAACTAATGATTCTGCTTTGGAAAACAGCGACTGCAAAAGTCCTTCATCTGATTCCATCTCATAAAATGTAGATGTTCCAAGTTTTTTGCTCATCGCATCTTTCATATCCGGATACAGACTGATCTCATCGATCAGACCGTTGTTCTTCGCCTGCTTTGCAGTATAAGTTCTTCCGTCTGCCAGTTTCTTTACATCCTCCACTGACATATCACGGCCGTCTGCCACGATATTCACGAATTCCTCATAAGCTTCATTGATCTGATCCTGATAAATAGCAATCTGCTCGTCCGTAAATTTGCTGCTGTCCTTATTCTTTCCGCTCGTGATACTTACATAACGGATTCCAAGCTTTTTATACAGCCCTGACATATCATATCCTGACATGATCACACCGATGGAACCGGTCGTTGTATTCGAATTTGCATAGATTTTATCCGATGCCATAGACACCATATATCCACCGGATGCTGCATAATGTGCCATATAATCCCAGATCGGACGTTTTGTTGTCTCTTTATATTCTTTCAGTTTCTGATACAGTTCTTCGGATTCATAGACAGTTCCTCCCGGAGAATCTACATACAGAAGAATTCCTTTATTGTTAGAATCATCCATTAATTCATCGATATAATTCATCGTTGAATCATGCTGATATCCGCTGGATGCCTCCAGTGCACTGCTTCCACCCTGTTCCTGGATCGTACCTTCTACTCTTACGATTGCAATATAATCTTCAGACGGTGGATTAAACTGATACGAACCTCCGAGATTAATTATATCATCTGCACTGCTCTGAAGCAGATTTTTTGAAATTGTATTGGTAAATACGCTGGCAGCACTGACTCCAACGAACAGTGCTGCCGCTACTACCAGACCTATGATCTGTTTTTTCTTCATACGTAATCCTCTTGCTCTTTTTACCGAGCTTTTATCTGATATGAATGAATGTTTTTTTATTTACGAAGTTCGATTCCCATACCCTCGAGTGCCTTTAAGATACGGTCCATAGCTGCAGATACATCTGCATCTTCCAGAGTCTTATCCTTTGCACGGAATACGATAGAATATGCAACAGATTTGAATCCTGTTTTAATCTGAGCACCTTCGTAAATATCGAACAGTGAATAGCTTTCCAGATATTCACCGCCCTTGCTTTCGATCACATCTTCAATCTGTCCTACCAGAATCTCTTTTGGCATTACCATACTGATGTCACGTGTCACTGCAGGAAATTTTGCAATTCCTGTATATTTACGATCAAATGTTGCTCTTGCTACGATCTCTGGCATATCGATTACTGCAATGTAGGCTCTTGTTCCGATTCCATAGTTATCTGCAACTTCCGGATGTACTTCTCCAAGATATCCGACTACTACACCATCATAAATGATGTTTGCCTGACGTCCCGGGTGAAGGAATGATTTTCCTGCATTCGGATCGTATTTTTCTTTCTTATGAAGTCCTACTTTATCGAAGAACTCTTCTACGACACCCTTCATAGTGAAGAAGTCACCTTCGCCATACATACCAAGTGTGAACTGTACTCTTTCATCCGGCAGTTCTGTAAGTGGAAGTGCCTTTGGAAGATAAATGTTAGCCAGTTCGTATAATTTTACGTCTTTATTTCTTCTGTTATAGTTTGTTGCAAGTGATGTCAGCATACCATTCAAAGAAGATGTACGCATGATACTATAATCTTCTCCCAGTGGGTTCATGATCGGAATAGCCTTACGAAGATCAGAATCTTCCGGAAGCAGAAGCTTGTCAAATACCTTCGGGCTTTCGAATGAATATGTCATTCCCTGGCTGAATCCACAGAACTCAGCGATATCACGTGCAACCTGCTCTACTCTTAACTTGAATGATAATTTTCCTGTTGTAGCTTCTCCACTTGGAAGTGTGGTCGGAATGTTATCATATCCGTAGAATCTTGCAACCTCTTCCGCAAGGTCGGCGATGCGGAATAAGTCATGACGGAAAGTAGGTGCGATGACTTCGCTTGTCTCTTCATCGAATTCCAGATCGATCTTCTTGAAGTATCCGATCATTTCTTCTTTAGAAATGTCTGTTCCAAGCAGCTTGTTGATCTTTTCCGCATCAAATGGTACTCTTACAGGCTCTTTCTTCTTGCTGTATACATCAACCATTCCTCCGACAACTTCACCGGCTCCCATCTCTTCGATCAGCTGGCATGCACGGTCAATGGCTGCCTCTGCATTATTTGGATCCAGACCCTTCTCGAATTTACCGGATGCATCGGTACGAAGTCCGATCTTCTTGCTTGATTTACGGATGTTGGTTCCATCAAAGCAAGCTGCTTCGAATAACATTGTCTGAACATCGTCTGTGATCATAGAGTTTTCTCCACCCATGATACCTGCGATACCGATGGATTTCTTACCGTCACAGATCATCAGTACAGATTCATCCATCTCTCTTTCCTGTCCGTCAAGAGTTGTGAATTTCTCACCTTTTTCTGCAGTACGCACTACAATTTCTTTTCCTTCGATCGTATCAAGGTCATATGCATGCATTGGCTGTCCGTATTCTTCCATTACATAGTTTGTAATATCAACCAGGTTGTTGATCGGGCGGATTCCTACAGAAGCCAGACGTCTCTGCATCCATTTTGGAGATGGTCCGATCTTAATGTTCTTTACGATTCTTGCACAATATCTTGGGCAAAGTTCCGGATTCTTAACGGTTACTTTGATATAATCTGCTGCATTCTCATCATTTCCTGTTGGTGTGACAACAGGTGGATAGAACGCTTTATTAAATGTAGCTGCTGCCTCTCTTGCAATACCTACAACACTGAAGCAATCTACACGGTTAGATGTGATCTCATATTCTACAACGACATCATCGAGGCCAAGTGATTTGATCGCACTCTCGCCTACAACGGCATCATCGTCGAAGATATAGATTCCGTATTCCGGAGCTTCCGGATACATCTCTCTGTTTGAACCAAGTTCTTCGATGGAACACATCATACCATCGCTTTCTACGCCGCGGAGCTTTCCTTTTTTAATCTTGATTCCGCCTTCTACGCGCTGTCCAGGTTCATGTCCGCCTGCCACACGTCCGCCTGCTAATACAACCGGTACTTTGTCTCCTTCTTTCACATTCGGAGCACCTGTTACGATCTGAATCGTCTCTGTTCCGATATTTACCTGACAGATGATCAGCTTATCTGCGTCCGGATGTTTCTCAATCTTGTCAATCTGTCCGATCACGATCTTATCAAGATCCGCATCTAATTTTTCAAAACCTTCGACTTTTGTACCAGACAAAGTCATTGCATCTGTATATTCCTGAGCTGTTACATCAAGATCCGGAACATACGCTTTTATCCATGATAATGAAGTATTCATTTATAAATCTCCTTTTCGTATTATTACTTGTGCTCGCTAGAACTGTTTTAAGAATCTGATATCATTTTCGTATAACAGTCTCATGTCATCGATCTCGTACTTCAGAAGTGCGATACGTTCCAGTCCTACACCAAACGCGAATCCTGTATATTCTTCCGGGTCGATTCCGCACATTTCCAGCACATGTGGATGTACCATTCCGCATCCAAGAATCTCAATCCATCCGGATCCTTTACAGAAACGGCATCCTTTTCCACCGCATTTGAAGCAGCTTACATCCATCTCGGCACTTGGCTCTGTGAATGGGAAATGATGTGGTCTGAATTTTGTCTTTGTGTCTTCTCCGAATAATTCTTTTGCAAATACTTCCAGTGTTCCCTTTAAGTCAGCAAATGAAATATTCTTGTCGATGATCAGTCCTTCGATCTGATGGAAAGAAGGTGAATGTGTTGCATCTACTTCGTCTGAACGGAATACACGTCCCGGTGACAGGATACAGATTGGAAGCTTGCCCTGCTCCATAATACGTGCCTGTACAGGAGATGTCTGTGTCCTGAGCACGATGTCTTTATTAATATAGAATGTGTCCTGCTCATCCTTTGCCGGATGTCCGTCCGGGATGTTCAGTTTACGGAAGTTGTACTCATCATACTCGATCTCAGGTCCTTCTACGACTTCGTATCCCATACCTGTAAATACACGCTCTACTTCTTCCAGTGCGATTGTATTCGGATGACGGTGTCCGACGCAGTTTTTCTTAGCCGGAAGTGTTACATCGATCACTTCTTTTTTCAGCTTTTCTGCACGGATTGCTTTTTCCATCTTTTCTTTATTTTCTTCCAGAACAGCTTCGATCGCTGCTCTTGTCTCATTTACCATCTGTCCAACCTTCGGTCTGTCCTCCGGTGCAACGTCTTTCATACCTTTTAATACAGCGGTAAGTTCACCTTTTTTACCAAGGAACTTTACACGCACATCATTCAGTTTTTCAGGCATATCGGCAGCTTCAATTGCTTTCAATGCTTCCTCTTTGATGTTCTGCAGTTTTTCTTTCATCATTTTCTTCCTTTCTTCGCATATCTTTATGTCAGCGTATGCTTTTGGGTATGCAAGAGAACCTGCCACTGGCAGCTTCTCTTGCATACTTTGGCATAAAAAAAGCCCCGCCCCAAAAGGGACGAGACATATAACCCGTGGTACCACCCTGATTCCCGCAAAATATTTTTGCGGACACTCATTACTGCGTAACGTGCATCATACGGCATTCTCTACTTTTATTTCAAGAACACAGCTCGCGCGGGAAATTCATTCACCATCTGAACCCAAGGGAACTTTCAGCCTGTCGATTCCCTCTCTCTAGCGGAAAATGGCTCACTACTTACACGGTCATTGCCTTTATCTCATAATACTTAATTATTGTATCACATGAACAGAAGTTGTCAAGTCAGAAATTCTACTCCTGCTCTATATCCCGCAGGATCACATTCACTTCCCCGCCAAGCAGCAAAATATACATACAGAAGTACAGCCACAGCATGATCAGTACAATTGTCGTCAAACTTCCATACATAGATGAAAATCCCTTAAAAATATCCAGATAGACCGAGAAGATCCATGATACGATCATCCATCCGACTGCTGAAAATGCCGCACCCATCAACTGAACTTTCAACTGTACAATGTGGTTCGGCAAAAATTTATAGATCATCATTGTAAACACAAACAGCAATACCGGTGTAATGATTCCACGTATCTGCATAATCTGATCCACAAAGCGTTCCATAAGCGGATAATGTTCCGTTACAAACAGATTCAATGTATTACCAAATACTGATAACACCAGCAGAAAGATAATTACAATAATAAACGCAACTGTATAAAACGTTGCGCGTATTCTTAAAATAATATAATTACGTGTCTCCTTACAGTCGTAAACGCAATTCAGACCTGTCGTCAGTGCCAGTACACCTTTCCCGGCTGACCAGAGTGCAACGATAATGGTCAGTGAAATGATACCGCCGGACTGATTATATACCTGATTCACAATGGATGTGATCAGGCTGTCTACTGATTTTGGAAACACCTGAAGGACAGCCGTCATAACATCTGCCTTCGTAACCGGCGTATACTGTACCAGTGTGATCAACAGTAATATGATCGGAATCAGACTGAGCATGAAGAAATACGCTGCCTGTGCAGCATAGGCACCTACATGATCTTTCCCGACTTGTCCGGTTATTTCCATTACTTTATCATATAGAAACTTAACTTTTTTCATCTTTTTCTCCCAAAATATTCGTCTCTATATTCTACCCGATTTTCTTTCGTTTGTCTATTAGAAATCATTCCGCTTCCAGGTATGTTTTCCTCAACTATTCTTTCATTGATTATACTTATTTTTCAATTGTTGTTCCTGGATAGAACATTTGTAATATTTCCTGATAATTCTTCCCTTTTTTCGCCATTTCATTTGCTCCATTCTGGCTCATACCAATGCCATGACCGTATCCGCCGCCTATGATTTTGAATATATTACCAGCCTTTTTCACTTTAAAAAATGCGCTTGGAAGCAGCGTACCACTTTGGGCAACCGTACCATCCTGTTTCTTTATTTCATATCCATTTCCCCCCAGCGCCTTTCGTATCTTATTCTCTGTATCAACTGTAATACTTCCCTTATCACCGACAGCTTTTATCTGCAGCGCGACACCTCCCGGTCCTGTTTTCGTTACTTCTAATGACTGTACCGTCCCGATATTCTTTTTTACATTCTCCGCCAAAAGTGTACTCAATATATCCTGATCTATATCAGTTTCCCACCGGTACCATGGAAGTGATTTTTCATAATCTCCATTCTTATCTTTTACTTCTACCGACTGAAGATATCCATTACTTTCATTTTCACTCGTTCCCCAGGCTTTCATGGTTGTTGTCTTTCCGCAAGATGTTGAATAATAATACGTTGTTACAATATTACCTTTATATTTTAACACCTCGCCGGCAGTTTCCCTTACCGCTTCTGTGGATGCATCCTGCTGTGCCGAATTATTATATACCTGATAATCTGTGCTGTCATTGACATGCGCCTGATATTCCGGATAAGCATAGTCTTCCATCTGGCGTTCCGCGTAATTTCTTGCGCAGACTGCCTGTGCCTTTAAGGCTTCTTTCTGATAGGATGCCGGCATTTCACTGGGAACAACTTTGCATAGATAACTTTCCACCGGAAGTTCATTAATAATTACTATTCCTTCTGATGTTGCATAAAGATCCAGTATTCCGGCATAAGAAGGATTTCCATATCCTCTCCTGATGCTGCTGACAACCATCTCTCCCCCATCTTTTGCTGTTACTCTGATTTTTCCATTCTGAAATCCGAAATCTTCCTTTGTGATCGTTATTTTCTCATTTTCTGCAGTCTCTTCCCTGGTACCAGTTTTTTCTATTATAAGACCTCCCGTTGCACTGACCTTTAATTCTTTATGTACAATCTGTTTATATCCATCGGTCATGAGCAATATCCTGATATTTTTCTGTGCTGCCTCCGTACTCTCTGATTTTTTCTGGTCTTTCTTTTTATCATTTTTCTTTTCAGATACAGATTTCAGTAATTCTTCCCATCTGCTCTGAATAGATATTTCAGAATGCGTTTGCTCTTTTCCCACAGCACTTTCTTCTATGCCTGCTTTCAAGCCTCCGATCACACACAATAACAGTAAAATCCATGCTATATAGATGCTGTAATGCTTTTTATTCCGTCTCCGCAATTTTCTTTCCTTTCTTCCCGCCCTTTATACCCGAAAAAAGACAGCCGTAAAAACGACTGTCTTTTATCTTTTGTATATTCCCCAAAATGCCGGTTCCTGTATTCTGACTCCTAGCACCCAGCTAGGTGGGTATCCGCATCTGCTTTTCTGCCTTCCACTGCAAAATCGATGGCCTGACATATTACAGAGATGTAAGACTCCCGTTTAAAGTATTGTAGGTTCAAAACTACAGGAGTGTCGAACATTCCAGGTTTCCACTGCACTTATTATAACCCATTTACATGGATTTTACAACCCTATAACATTATCCGATTTTAATCAGATTCATTAGTGGATCTTATAACTGTGGTCCTGCTGAAACTAAAGCTTTACCTGCTTCATTTCCTTCATATTTAGCAAAGTTCTTGATGAATCTTGCAGCAAGATCTTTTGCCTTTTCTTCCCACTCAGATGCATCTGCATATGTGTCACGAGGATCAAGGATTCCTGTATCAACACCTGTAAGTTCTGTAGGTACTTCAAAGTTGAAGTATGGGATTGTCTTTGTTGGAGCATTCTTGATATCTCCGTTCAGGATAGCATCGATGATTCCACGAGTATCTTTGATAGAGATACGTTTTCCTGTTCCGTTCCATCCTGTGTTAACAAGATAAGCTTTTGCACCGCTCTTCTCCATCTTCTTAACAAGTTCCTCTGCATATTTTGTAGGATGCAGTTCCAGGAATGCCTGTCCGAAGCAAGCTGAGAATGTTGGTGTAGGTTCTGTGATTCCACGCTCTGTACCAGCAAGTTTTGCTGTAAATCCTGACAGGAAGTAGTACTGTGTCTGTTCTGGTGTCAGTACAGATACCGGAGGAAGTACTCCGAATGCATCAGCAGAAAGGAAGATTACATTCTTAGCTGCAGGTGCTGAAGATACCGGACGTACAATATTTTCAATATGATTGATTGGGTAAGATACACGTGTATTCTCTGTTACACTCTTATCTGCAAAATCAATCTTTCCATTCTCATCAAGTGTTACGTTCTCAAGAAGAGCGTTACGTTTGATTGCGTTGTAGATATCTGGCTCAGATTCTTTGTCAAGGTTGATAACCTTAGCGTAGCATCCACCTTCAAAGTTGAATACTCCGTTGTCATCCCAGCCGTGTTCGTCATCACCGATGAGGAGACGCTTCGGGTCTGTAGAAAGTGTAGTTTTACCTGTTCCTGAAAGACCGAAGAAGATAGCTGTGTTTTCGCCGTTCAGATCAGTGTTTGCTGAGCAGTGCATAGCAGCGATTCCCTTAAGTGGGAGGTAGTAGTTCATCATAGAGAACATACCTTTCTTCATCTCTCCGCCGTACCATGTATTCACGATAACCTGCTCTTTGCTTGTGATGTTGAACATTACTGCTGTCTCTGAGTTCAGTCCTAATTCTTTGTAATTTTCAACTTTTGCTTTAGAAGCATTGTATACTACGAAGTCTGGCTCAAAGTTTTCAAGCTCTTCTTCTGAAGGTTTGATGAACATATTTGTTACGAAATGAGCCTGCCATGCAACTTCTACGATGAAACGGATTGCCATACGTGTATCTTTGTTTGCTCCGCAGAATGCATCTACAACATAAAGTTTTTTGTCAGAAAGTTCTTTGATCGCAATATCTTTTACTGCTTTCCAAGCTTCCTGTGTTGCAGGATGGTTATCATTCTTATATTCATCAGATGTCCACCATACAGTATCTTTTGAATTCTCATCAACTACGATGAACTTATCTTTTGGAGAACGTCCAGTGTAGATACCTGTCATTACATTGACTGCACCAAGTTCACTTTCCTGTCCTTTTTCAAAACCTTCGAGTTCTGGTTTTGTCTCTTCCTCAAATAATAATTCATAAGAAGGATTGTGTACGATTTCTGTCGTTCCTGAAATGCCATACTTGCTTAAATCGATTTTAGCCATCTTCATTTAACCTCTTTTCTTTTATTTGCTGCTGTATATTTATAAATTCTAGTCTTGTTATATTCTCCCACAACAGCATTTGTTTTATTATTGCATTTTTCTACGCAAAAGTCAATACTTTAACAATCTTTTCACAATGTGTTTTTGCAAGTTCTTTCTCTAAAACTTTTATTTTTTATTCTATTTTTTGTTTTAAAAGCACAAAATGCAAGATTTCATACGAAATCTTGCATTTTGTGTATTTTTATCAATACAGAAAATATATTTATCATTTTGTAAACGTTCTATACTTCCAGAATATTCTTCACTGTATCTTTCATCTTATCAGCATCACATTCCAGATCATGCAGAATATTTGCATTCAGGATATCTTTGATCGCCTGCGGCATCTCACGTCCTGATGTTTCTTCCAGAACCTTCAGAAGACTGAACTCATCCTGATCTGCATACTTCGGATCAATTGCACTCATGACACTCTTCACGAATTTATATGGACTTGCTGTTGATGCAATCACGCATTTCCTATTGTCTCCACTGTTCTTCTGATAACATTCACACACATAAGATGCTACACTTGTATGTGTATCCATCACATACCCTGTCTTATCATATACTTTCTTGATATTCTGCGCACACTCTTCTTCTGTCGCATATCCAGCTGCGAAATCATCAAGACGTGCCTTCATATCTTCTGTAATTGTATATTTTCCTGTGGATTTTAATGCTTCCATCATATCTTTTGTCTTCTGGTCATCATCTCCGCTGATCCGATAAAGCAGACGTTCCAGGTTGCTTGAAATCAGGATATCCATAGATGGTGATGTTGTGAGGATAAACTCACGGTTTCTGTCATAATCACCTGTCTGGAAGAAGTCAAATAACACTTTATTGTCATTCGATGCACATACCAGTTTATCGATTGGGACTCCCATCTGTTTTGCATAGTATGCAGCCAGGATATTACCAAAGTTACCGGTCGGAACTACTACATTGATCTTCTCACCGTCTTCAATCTCTTCATTTTCCAGAAGTTTGGCATATGCATTGACATAATATACCACCTGTGGAACCAGACGTCCGATATTGATCGAGTTGGCTGATGAGAACTGATAGCCTTTCTTCGCAAGTTCTTCTGCAAGTTCTTTATCCTCGAACATGGCTTTTACACCACTCTGGGCATTATCGAAATTGCCATGGATCGCTACTACATTTACATTTTCGCCTCTCTGTGTCACCATCTGAAGTTCCTGCACTTTGCTGACTCCGTTCTTAGGATAGAATACGATGATCCTTGTTCCTTCCACATCTGCAAATCCGGCAAGTGCAGCTTTTCCTGTATCTCCGGATGTGGCAGTCAGGATTACGATTTCATTCTTTACATCATTCTTCTTTGCTGAAGTCGTCATCAGATGTGGCAGAATAGATAACGCCATATCTTTGAACGCGATCGTTGCACCATGGAATAATTCCATATAATAAGTATCATCTACTTTTACAAGCGGTGCGATCTCTTCTGTGTCAAATTTGCTGTCATAAGCTTTATCGATACAGCTTTTCAGTTCTTCTTCCGTAAAATCTGTCAGGAACTGTTTCATTACAAGATATGCGATCTCCTGATATGTCTTTCCTTTCAGATCCGACATTGATACATCCAGTTTCGGAAGTTCTGATGGTACAAAAAGTCCACCGTCCGGGGCAAGTCCCTGCAGAATTGCTTCAGATGCTGTTACTTTCAGATTCGAATTTCTTGTACTTTTGTAATATAAACCCATGCCAATGCTCTCCTTATATGATTACTTTCTCTTGCTGTTTGTATATTTTACAAGTCCACCTGCAGCGATCAGTTTCTGCATGAATTCAGGGAAAGGCTGTCCCTGGAATTCCGTACCTTTTGTTCTGTCGCAAATCTTACCGCTGTCAAAGTCGATCTCTACTTCATCACCTGCTTCGATTGCTTTTGCCGCTTCCGGGCACTCAATGATCGGAAGTCCGATATTGATCGCATTACGATAGAAGATTCTTGCAAACGTCTCTGCGATAACGCAGCTGACACCTGCTGTCTTAAGACATAATGGTGCATGTTCTCTTGAAGAACCGCATCCAAAGTTCTTGTTGGCAACAATAATATCTCCAGGCTGTACTTTATTTACAAATTCAGGGTCGATATCTGCCATTGCATGGCTTGCAAGTTCCTGTGCATCGAATGAATTCAGATATCTTGCAGGAATGATTACGTCTGTATCTACGTTATCTCCGTATTTAAAAACATGTCCTAAAGCTTTCATTATTTGTCACCTACTTTCTCTGGGTTAGCGATATATCCTGCGATTGCACTTGCTGCTGCTACTTCCGGTGATGCCAGATAAATCAGGGAATCTACATGCCCCATTCTTCCTACGAAATTACGGTTTGTTGTAGATACACATTTTTCTCCTGCTGCCATAACACCCATATGTCCACCCATACAAGGTCCACAGCTTGGTGTGTTGACTGCACATCCTGCGTCTACGAAGATTTCCAGAAGGCCTTCTCTGATACACTGTTTGTAGATCTTCTGTGTTGCCGGAACGACCATAACACGTACATCCGGATGAACAGTATGTCCCTGAAGAATGGCAGCTGCTTTTCTCATATCTTCCATTCTTCCGTTTGTACAGGATCCGATCACGACCTGATCGATCTTGATTGGTTCCATTGCTTCGATCTCGTCAATCGTCTTCGCATTGCCCGGAAGATGCGGGAATGCTACTGTTGGACGGACTTCGGAAAGATCGATCTCTACAACACTTTCATATTCTGCGTCCCCATCTGCTTCGTACACTTTATATTCTTTCTTTGTATGTTCTTTTAAGTATTCTTCTGTCTTTTCATCTACCGGGAATATTCCGTTCTTGGCTCCGGCTTCGATTGCCATGTTTGCCATTGTGAATCTGTCTGCCATAGAAAGATTCTTGATTCCGTCTCCGGTAAATTCCATGGATTTGTAAAGAGCTCCGTCCACACCGATCTTACCGATGATATGGATGATGATATCTTTACCACTTACATATTTGCCAGGCTTTCCTGTCAGTACGAACTTGATCGCACTCGGAACTTTGAACCACAGTTCTCCCATTGCCATACCTGTTGCAATATCGGTTGTTCCGACACCTGTTGAGAATGCACCCAACGCACCATATGTACAGGTATGAGAATCTGCGCCAATGATACATTCCCCTGCTGCAACAACTCCGGCCTCCGGAAGGATTGCATGTTCTACTCCTGATTTTCCCTGTTCAAAATACCAGCTAAGTCCCTGATTCTTTGCAAATTCACGGATCGATTTTGAGTTCTCTGCTGATTTGATATCTTTATTCGGTGTAAAGTGGTCTGGTACCAGTACCACCTTGTCTTTGTCAAATACTTTGTCTGCCATCTGTCTGAAGATTGGCAGAGCCATAGGACCTGTGATGTCATTTGCCATGACTACATCTAACTTTGCTTCTATTAACTGACCGGCTGTCACGCTGTCAAGACCTGCATGAGCTGCCAGTATCTTCTGTGTCATCGTCATTCCCATAACGAACCTGTACCTCCTTGATTTCTCATAGTTTTATACTGTATTTTAGCACAGTAAAAAAGGGCATGCAAGAAATTATAAATTTTAGTGCATAATTTTTCACTTCTGTTTCTTGATATTATGCAGGTATGGGATCTCAATCGGATCGATCGGAGTAGCCGGATTTTCAATTTTTCCCTTCAGAGTTCTTTTGTGTTTCTTAAGGAGCGCACCACCTTTGTTGTAGAACCAGAAAGAATATGTCAGAATTTTATGGGCCGGTCCCATCTTGTCTTTTGCCGTCTTTCCATAGAGCACTCCGCCTGCTTCAATCGCAGCTTTACTCCGTATCAATGCGATCAGCTCTGTCTCACAGGTAACTCTTTCCGGAAGAATCGTATAGCCTGTCCCGATGCAGTCCGGTCTGTGTGCATCGCTTCCCCCTATTCCCGGCTTTTTATATTTTTCCGCAAGCTTTCTTGCACCTTCGTTCGATTCTGCAGATTCACATGCATTAAAAGCCTCTATAAAGTCAAATCGCTTAATCAGTTCCGGTGACTTATAGAATCTGCTGGTATTCGTAAAGCTCAGGTACTTTTCTCCGCATGGATGTGCAGGTCCTAAGATTCCACCATGTCTGTGCACAAAGTCGATCAGCACAGACACCGGAAGTCCCTTCACTTCCAGGAGACGCATCTTAACACCTTCCGGCATGATACAGATAATATGACCTGCATCCAGTGTATCATATTCGATTCCCTTCAGAACTACGAAGTCTTCATGTACCTTTCCTTTCATGTGATATTTCCAGTGACGATAGCCATGATAAGTGTCATGATCCGTGATCAGCATTCCGTCAAATCCTTTTTCTTTCAAGGTTGTGATGTATTCATCCAAGCTTACCCGGCTGTCCACTGAGCCTTCCCGCACATGGCAATGCATATCTATCTTCATAAGTAAGCCTCCTTAACTTTATTCTTAATAGTATTATATCACATCCCTCTTAAATTACAACGAAACTGCTTCTCGGCTTTCTTATATCTTTCTTAATCTGATCTGTCAAAATAATACATCCTGCCTGTAGGTAACAGTTTCTATTGCATATTTCGGTATAAAAAATACCTGATGCAGTTTTTAATTTTCTGCACCAGGTGTTTTTCTTATCACATTCGTATATAGAAATTACCGTCTGTGTCGGATTTTCTTCATTAATCAATATCGTCAGGATGAAAAACTACAACATCTGAATCATCTGTTTCAAAAATCTCCACATCATCTTCATCCAGAAATCCGTCTTCCGGCTCATCCGTTTTTTCAACTGTCACAACATCTTCATCGTCGTCCAGATTATCTTCATCTGGCTTCGTATCATCCAAATCAAATATTTCTGTCACAGTCTCTTCCTTATCTGTCTCTTCAGCATTATCCGTTTTTTCTTTATCCTCGGCTGCTTCCATACTTTCTTCCGGCTCTCCATCATCTAAAAGCATTCTTGCTTTTTCAACCTCAGACTCCATAGATACCTGTTCTTTGATCTTCTTTGAGAATATCTTTTCTTTCTTTCCAATCTTTCTGGACTGCATCATCGTCTGAACTACAATTCCGATCACTGCGATTGCTGCACTCATCACATATCCGATCCAGCCAATCTTCGTCATTCCACACACAAACGGTAATGCCATTCCAGCCTCTACACCGCCCATGATGCCAGTCACAAATATAACAAAAAACTCAGCAAAAATTACCGTAAGTATCGCAACGATCAGAGCGATAACCGCACAAATAGCAAGTACTATCACTGACTTTGTTTCAAGCAGCGTAACAAATGTGCCGAAGGATCCGAAAAATGTCATAATAAAGATTCCAAATTTGCGAAGTGCCGCACACATAACGCATAATATTACCGCACACACTGCAACCGCCACAAGCATTTTTGTCATATCAAAGCCGGCAATCACTCCTACCGTTGCTCCAATAACTGCTCCCACAGCCAGTCCTACAAGTGCCGATAACACCCTTACAATTTTCAGTCCAAACAAAGCTATGATTACTCCTACCACAACTGTTGCGATCAAAGCCCCCATAATTTCCGGCGTCTTTCCTGCAACAAAGATACTCGTGGGTCCGTCTGCCGATTTCAAAACTGATGTTACGTTCTCCATATCCATACTCCTTTCTCTTATACCCCTCATTATACATAATCACCGCTGCCGGTTTTGTATTCTCAAAAGTATAAAAGGCCGTGTTTCCGAAGATTCACAGCCTCTGGTTCCATATCTGCCTTTAGAATGCTACTGCTCCCGTTGATGTTCCGTTAATTACATAATAAACAGCTGACTCTTCTGGCTTTATGTATAAATCCATTGTCTTGATATCTCCGATTTTGTTTCCAGAAGATGTCCATGCTTTTTTTACTCTTGCAATGATTTCTTTTTCTTCCACCTGTTTTCCATAGTATTCAACAAAAGCACTTACTTTAATCTCTTTCTTTGCTGTAGATTTCTTAGCTGTTGTTTTCTTTGTCGTTGTCTTCTTAGCTGTCGTCTTTTTAGCAGGTGCTTTTTTGGCAGTTACTTTTTTTTCTGCTGCCTTAGGCTCGGTTTTCTTCTCTTCTGCTTTCTGCTCAGGCTTCTTTTCTTCCGGTTTCTTTTCTTCTGCTTTCTTCTCAGCCTTTTTCTCTTCCGGCTTAGCTTTTTCTTCTTTTACAATTGAGTTTACTGGCTCTGCCTTTGGAGCTGCGACTTTCTTCTCAGTCTCCTTCTCTATCTTCTTCGGCTCTGCTGCTGCCACTACCTTCACTGTCTCTGCTTTCTTTACTGTCTCTGCTTTTTCTGATGTCTTAGTTTCTGGTGCAGTTACTTTAGCAGTTACATCTTTTGTGGTTGCTGTTGTTACTTTTTTTGTAGCCATTTTATTTCCTCCTAAATCTCTCTAAGCCCTATTACCTAGTTGTCAATATTATAACACATTCTTCCAAAAATGCAATTCCACGCCATATTACATGCACATTACACACCAAACATCTCTAAAATCAGCCCTGCTGCCACAGCAATTCCATATAATACTGCAATAATCTTTACGTTTTCTTTCTTATCCGGATTTACCTTAAACAAAACGACCAGACCAATTCCGGCCCCTGTACACAATCCCGCAATAACCGATGCAAATGAAATTGCTCCACTTAAATATAGCTGTGTCAGAATCACAGATGCCGCACAGTTAGGGATCAATCCGATCAATGCTGCGATCACCGGCTGGAATACTGTATCCCCCAGCATCATAGCAGAAATCCTGTCAATTCCCAGTACTTCAATACACAGATTTAAAATAAATGTAAATGCAAATAAATATAAGAATATCTTTCCGGTATGACGAAGTGCCGGCTTTACAATTCCGGATGAATGATTGTGACATCCACAATCATGACAGAGTTCTCCTTCATGATGTGGAACTGCAATTTCCTTTTTAAAGAAAATATCCACCAGATATCCTGCAACGATCGCAATGATCACTTTCGCCAGAAGCAATATACCAATCTTGCCGGCATGCTCCGGATTTCCCATAATAATAAGAATTGCTTCGTCCGATGTTGCCAGAAATACAGCAATCAATGTTCCGATCGTAATAATCCCTCCAGAATATAGATTGGCTGCCATAACTGAAAATCCACACTGTGGAACACATCCTACTACTGCTCCTACTACCGGTCCGGCCTTATCTACTTTTATCATAAGCTTTTTTGTAAAATCACTGGAATAGTGTTCCAGTGCCTCTATCAGCAGAAAGGCCAGAAACAGAAACGGGAGCATCTTAATACAGTCAAGCGCCGCATCAGTAAATACATCAATCAGCATTTCCATAATTTCTATCTCTCCTTTATCTATTTTTTCATAACATTTTTATTCTAGTTTGTATGTCCGTATTTTTCAAGCAAAACATGCCATTCGGCATTACATATTTTTTCTCAGTTATTCTGTAATTTTCAGTCTTTTTTTCTGTATAATACATTATATATAGACTATTTTCACAGAAGGGAAGTGATCATATGAGTACTTTTGAACGAATCCGGTCTTCCGGGTCTTGACTCTATGCTTGATTCCATCCGTATGGGCGATAATGTCGTCTGGCAGGTATCCAGCATGGATGACTATATGCACTTTGTAACTCCACTCTGTAACCAGCTTTATGAAGAAGGAAAGGAACTTTTATACATGCATTTTTCCGGACACCCTGCTCTTCTTCATACATTGCAGCAGGCTTACCAATATCCTGTCGACATCGAATTCACCATCAATGGAACTGATACCGGTGAATTTGTATTTAACCTGTTACAGTGCAGACCGCTTCAGGTCGGCACAAGAAGAGATGCCGTAACCGTTCCTTCGCTCCCGGAAGATAAAACAGTGTTCTCCGTTACCGGTTCTTCCATGGGCGGGTCCCGGGCAGAAGATATTGACTATGTAGTCTTCGTCGACTCCAGGGCTTATTATGAATTCCCGTATAAACGAAAACCAGATATCGCCCATATTATCGGAGACATCAATCATCATTTCCGCAAAAGCAATCAGAACCTGCTTTTGTTCGTACCTGGACGTATCGGAACTTCCTCACCGGAACTTGGGGTTCCTGTAAGCTTTGCCGCGATCAATCACTTCTGTGCAATCTGCGAAATGTCGGACAGTGAAGTTGGATACATGCCGGAGCTTTCTTACGGAAGCCATATGTTCCCGGATCTGGTAGAGGCAGAGATTTTTTACACCGCGTTATTTGACACTCCAAAGACACGGATTTTTAATCGTACTGTTTTTCACGATATGCCTAACATTCTCACGGAAATACTGCCGGATTGTAAAGAGTATGAAGACATTGTAAAAGTATGCCATACGGAAGGCATGCATTTGAAGTTATACTCAGATATTCAGAACAGTGAAACCGTACTGGGATTCGAATCATAATCAAATACATCACAACACACAAGAAATGAGCAGCGTACACTGCTCATTTCTGTTTTATACATTATTAGATTATATTCATTGTCAGTTATCTTTTATAGATTCCCTCCAGTATATCTACGGTCCCTTCAATTCCAAGAAGGCTTGCATTCAACAATATCTCATGAGAACTGATACTTCCCCATTCCTGCCCCGTATGGGTTTCGTAATAGTATTTCCGTTCTCTGTCCATTCGTTTAATGCGGTCGAGAGCCTTCTTCTCAGACACATCGTATCTTTCTGCAATACGTTTGATACGGTCAGCCCTGTCAGCACAGATAAATACATTGATACAGTTCGGATTATCCTTCAAGATATAGTCCGCACATCTTCCAACGATTACACATGGTCCGCGTTCTGCAAGCTTTTTGATAATTTCCGTCTGTAATTCATACATCTGTTCAGATAACGGCTGTACATATTCTTCCGAATTAATATAGGAAGAATATCCCATCGGTGTGATCAGATAACTGGATACAAAACTGTTAAGAGAAGTCTCATCAATTGCCTTTGCCGTCTCTTCTCTGATATCCATCTTCTCTGCTGCCATTCTGACAAGATTGTTATCATATAACGGAATATCCAGTCTTGTTGCAAGAAGGTTGCCGATCTCATGGCCGCCGCTTCCAAACTGTCTGCCTATTGTTATGATCTTATGTGTCGTCATAGGTATCCCTCCTTCGGATGAAAGTATCACGATTTCTTTGTCCCTATTATACCTGTTTCCGTCAGAAAATACCATACATTTCATTCAATTATTCTGTCAATTTTTATACTGCCTGTCGCCTTTCCTCTACCAGAAATCCTTTTTCCCTCAGCTCCTGCTCAATCAGATCCAGCGTCTCTTCGCTGTCGGCACTGACCTTATGATAATGATAGTTGGATGTGATGTTCTTAAGCGGACTGGACTTGCCACTTCGGATATCTTCCATAAATGCTCCGACCTTTCTCCGGGAACTTAAGGCCAGTTCCGCCTCCATCTTTCCATAGACTCTGTGATGGATCATGACATTGTCTACACATCCTCCCAGGTCAACGATCGTATTCAGCTCTTCTTCCAGCTGTTCATCTGTGTGCTGTACTTTAAATATCCGACACACCGTCTTTGGCTGGTTCAATATATAGCCGCGGTTTGTAGATATGATCTCATATCCTGCTGCACGGATCAGTGCGATATCCTGCACGATCACCTGACGGCTGACACTATAAAGGGAAGCAAGCTTTGTTCCGGATACCGGAGCTTTGCTTTCCTGAATCTGTCTGATTATCTGTTCTCTTCTTTCAGATCCATGCATTTCCTGTTGCCACCTCCCATGTTATTTTCCCAAATGATCTATTTATCCATGTATTTTTCTCCACACACGGTAATCACATCTATTATACCGCATGAAGGTGCTTTAAGGAAATATCTAAAATCGGTGCGGAATGTGTCAGTGCTCCGCTGGAAATATAATCTACGCCGAGAGAAGTCAGTCTGCTGATATTCTCTTTCGTTACATTACCGGAACACTCGGTCTCGGCACGTCCGTCAATGATGCGGATTGCTTCCTGCATCTCTTCCGTGGACATATTATCGAGCATGATAATGTCTGCCCCTGCTTCTACCGCTTCTTTCACCATATCCAGATTTTCAACTTCTACCTCGATCTTACGTACAAATGGTGCATATTCTTTTGCCATCTGAACAGCTTTTGTCACGCTTCCTGCTGCACCGATGTGATTGTCTTTCAGCAACACTCCATCAGACAGATTATAACGGTGATTGTATCCGCCACCCACTCTGACTGCATATTTTTCAAAAATTCTCATATTCGGAGTCGTCTTTCTGGTATCCAGAAGTTTTGTCTTACTTCCCTCCAGAAGCGATGCTACGGAATGTGTATAACTTGCGATTCCACTCATTCTCTGCAGATAATTCAGCGCAACTCTTTCTCCGGAAAGGAGTACACGGATATCTCCGGTTACTTTCCCCATTAACTGTCCATTCTTTACTTCATCGCCATCTTTGCAGAAAAATTCTACTTTTGTATCTTTATCTAATAATTCGAAGACTCTCTGAAATATCTGAAGTCCTGCGATCACACCATCCTGTTTACAGATCAGATCTACTTCTCCGGTTACAGCTTCGTGCATGACCGCATTGGTGGTCACGTCCTCACTTGAAATATCTTCTCTTAATGCTTCCATGATCAGGTGGTCTACCTGTAAAGTCATTGTTATGTTATTCATATTATGCTTGTCTCCTTTATCATTCTTCCTGTTCGTCTGTTTCTGTCCTTTTCCTGTTTATTTTTCTATTCATTTTTTGACAGATAGCAATTTTTATCTATGCATCCGTATACTGCATTTATTATAACATCTTATACCGCTTTACGTTCAGATATTTTTTCCTGTGTTTCTTCTTTTGTAATCTTTGTTGCTGCGCGCTTTGCAAATACCAGACTTTCCAGAAGTGAGTTACTTGCCAGACGGTTAGCACCATGTACACCATTACAGCTTGTCTCCCCGACTGCATACAGGTGTTCCATAGAAGTCCTGCTGTCTGAATCTACCCAGATTCCACCCATAAAATAATGCTGTGCCGGTACAACCGGGATGCATTCTTTCGTTACGTCATATCCTTCTTCCAGACAATGTTCATAGATATTTGGGAAATGCTTTAAAATCGTTTCTTTTGGTATATGTTCCATAGAAAGCCATACATGATCAGTTCCTTCTTTTTCCATCTCTTCTCTGATTGCTTTTGTCACAACATCTCTTGGAAGCAGTTCGTCTACAAAACGTTCTTTGTTCTTATTATAAAGGACCGCTCCTTCACCACGTACCGATTCTGAGATCAGGAAACGTCTTCCCGGTTTCTTGGAATATAAAGTTGTCGGATGGATCTGTACATAGTCCAGATGTTCCAGACGGATTCCATGCTTCTTTGCAATCTCAATCGCATCCCCTGTCAGATGTGGAAAATTCGTGGAATGCTGATAGGTTCCGCCGATACCGCCACTTGCAAGGATCGTATTTTCTGCATAAATTTCATACGTTCCCTTTTCATTCTTTGCCTTGATTCCTACACATTTATCATCTTCGATGATCACATCTGTCATCTCTGTATATTCATACATTTTCACATTTTCAAGCTTCTTTACCTGTGCCAGCAGCTTGCTGGTGATTTCTTTTCCTGTCACATCTTCATGAAACAGGATTCTCGGTCTGGAGTGCGCTCCCTCTCTTGTATAGGCAAATTCGCCGTCCTTCTTTTCAAACTCTACGCCATACTTTACCAGATCATTGATGATATCTCTGGAATTACGGATCATGATATCTACAGATTCTTTCCGGTTCTCATAATGACCGGCTTTCATCGTGTCTTCAAAATAACTGTCGTAGTCGCTTTCGTCTCTTAATACACAGATTCCCCCCTGTGCAAGGAACGAATCACTGCTTTCCAGATCTGACTTGGTAATTAATATAATATCCTGTTCTCTTGGTAAATTCAACGCGCTGAAAAGTCCTGCGACTCCGCTTCCTACGATTACTGTATCTGCATTCAGTTTCATAATACAACATCCTCTTTTCTATACTGCTTTCCGTTTACGGACAGTCCCTCCACATATATTCTTCTGACCGCTTAAACTTTTCACATTATACCACTGTTATTTACATGTGACAAGACAGTTGTTGTATTTATTCTTTACACGTGATTTTCTATTTAATGCATCATGACGGCTGTCACCGATCGAACCTTTGTATGTAACCAGAAGGTTAGAATAAAAGATATGCTTAATCAGCAGATACAACACAATCGTAAATGCAAACAAATACCCAAACGTACCCCCCCCCGACATTCCCATATCTCTGCCTTCATATCGGTCGTGCAGATAATGCTTGAGCTGATCAGAAGCAGCTATCACCTATAGTCCTATTACCACATGTCTTTCCAGCATCGTAAGCCCCTGCGGCATGCTGGTTTTATTCTCCTTCATGACTTCCATCAAATCCATCTTCACTTCCATAACGTCAATTTCTACCATATCATAGCCGTCTGCAAGAATTTTTTCTTTGTCATCAATTGCAGGTCCTTCGATGTATTCCATGACCAGCGCATGCATGGTCGTATATTCCTGAATTTGTAAACAAAAAAGATTATTGTGCCGGAATTTCATTTCCGTATCACAATAATCTTTTTTATTTATACCTATTTATACAAATTCTCCCCATCAGATTTGATAACACCCTGATACCAGTAAAAGCTATCTTTTTTATAGCGGTTTAATGTACCGCCTTCTTCCTCTTCACGGTCTACATATACGAAACCATAACGTTTCTGATAACCATTTAACCAGCTTAAAAGATCTGTGAATGACCATGTACAGTATGCCAGAACTTCACAGCCTTCTTCAATTGCTTTTCCCAGTTCTTTCAAATGTTCTTCCAGATAATGGATTCTATATTCATCATGAATCTGATCATCTTCTGTCTTTTTATCAAATGCTCCCAATCCATTTTCAGAAATCACAATTGGCAGACCATAACGGCTTGTAATTTCACGGCAGCAAAAGCGAAGCCCCATCGGATCTATCGTCCAATCCCAATCTGTTGTCATAAGATATGGATTTACTGGATTCTTATATATTCCCTGCATTCCCAGTTCTTGGGCAGATCCCTTTACACCTGTTGTATTCATCGTACCATACGGCGTAACTCCATCCATTGGATTATACTCACACACACAACTCTGATAATAATTTACACCCATGAATGTAATCTCTCCGGCAGCTTTTTTCAATATCTCCATATCTTCATCTAAAATTTCCGGAGCATAACCTTTTTTCTTCAGATAAGCCATCGCAGCTTTTGGATAACGTCCATATGCATATATATCCATCCACCAGAAATTTTTCAATTCATCATAATCACGTTTTGCCATTGCATTTACCGGTTTACAGTCCAACGCATAGGATGGTACATACGCAAAGCTTGCACCAATCTCTCCTTTTCCACCCATTTCACGATAAGCAAGTACAGCCCTGGCATGTGCCATAAAAGCATAATGATTAACCTGATAAAAAGTCTTCTGGTCATCAAATTTTCCAGGCGGATGCTGTGCTGTCAACCAACCAAGAGAAGTAAATATATTCTGTTCGTTTAATGTAATCCAGTATTTCACTTTATCGCCAAAGTTTTCGAAGAGAGTCTTTGCATAAGTCACATAATCCTGAATGATCTCCGGGCTTTCCCATCCACCATACAGATCCACCAGTGCCTGCGGAAGATCCCAGTGGAAAATTGTCACCATCGGCTCAATTCCATATTTCAAGCATTCATCAATAATATCCTGATAAAATGCAAGTCCTTTTTCATTGACCGTACCTCTTCCTTCCGGATAAATACGAGCCCAGGAGATAGAAAACCGGTATGTTTTTAATCCCATCTCTGCCATTAATGCAATATCCTCTTTATAGTGGTGATAATGATCTACCGCTACATCACCGGTCGTTGCTTTATATGTTTTCCCTGGGATACGTACAAATGTATCCCAGTTTGTCACACCTTTTCCATCTTCTTTCCATCCACCTTCAATCTGATAAGCCGCTGAAGCGCTTCCCCATAGAAAGTCTTTTGGAAATCTTGTCACTTTCATTTCTTCCATATCCATATTCCTTTCCTTTACTGAACTTTGATAAGGTTACTTTCTTTTGTTACTTCTCCTGTTGCTGTTTTTTCAACTATTGCATACTGATCTGTGTTTGAAACGATCACCGGCGTTGTTACATCATATCCAGCCTCTTTTATTTTTTCAATATCAAATTCGATCAACACATCACCCTTTTTCACAACATCTCCTGCTGCTTTCTTCGGTGAGAAATATTTTCCTTCCAGATTTACAGTATCGATTCCGATGTGTACCAGAAGTTCTACCCCATTCTCTCCTACAAGACCTACTGCATGTCCCGTTTCAAACATCACATCTACTTTTCCATCAAATGGTGCATAGATCACTCCTTTTTCCGGAACGATTGCCGCACCTTTTCCAAGAATTTCCTGTGCAAATGTTGCATCTGCAACTTCTGACAGTGAAATTGCTTTTCCTTCTGCCGGACTTGCAATATCAATCGCATTCTCCATTACTTTTACTTCTTCTTTGCTTTCTGTTTCCAGCATGTCTAATTCATCATCATTTTCATCTACTACATCTTCAAATCCAATGATCATTGTCGCAATGAATGCAACCACTATTGTAAGGAGAATCGTAAGTGCTGCAAATAACAGACTCTGCGGTTTCCCTTTTTCTACATACTGAACGATTGTTACGATCGCAGGTGTCGCAATACCAAAACATTTCATCTGGAAAAATCCACCAAATAATCCACCTGCAGCAGCACCGATACATGCTCCTAACATCGGACGTTTCAAACGTAATGTTACACCATACAGAGCTGGCTCTGTAATTCCTGCAAATAATGCCGAAAATGCAGAAGATCCGGCAATCTGTTTAAAATCTTTGTTCTTACTCTTTACTGCTACTGCAAGCGATGCAGCACCCTGTGCCATGTTAGAGCAAAGTTCTCCGATACAGATAAAGTTTTCAAATCCTGTGGAAGCAATCATTCCCAGTTTGATTGGTGTAAATGCATGATGCATACCTGCCATAACAACGAAAGGATATACACCCGCCACAAGACCGATCGCAATAAATCCAAGTTTATCATGAATTGTATAAACAACTGTTGATAATACGTTACCACAGATTGCACCTAAAGGTCCAAGAATAATCAATGCAATAGGTGCTTCGATCAGCACTACCAACATCGGTTTTAAGAAGTTCTTGGTTACTACCGGCGTAATCTTATCTACCAGACGCTCGACATATTTCAGCGACCATACTGCCAGAATAATTGGAATAACAGAATAAGCATAAGATGCATATGTTACCGGAATAAATTTAAGAAATTTTACAGTTTCTTTTGCATCATTTGCACTATTCATGAATGAAATAAAATTTGGATGCAACATAATCAACGCTATACTTGCCGCATAATACATATTCGTTCCAAATTTTTTAGATGCAGATATCGCAATCAATACCGGCATAAAGAAAAATGCGCCGTCACCCATAACACTTAACAGATTATAAGTATCACCTTTTGTACTCAGAACACCGATCATTGGAAGTAATGTAAGAAGTACTTTGATCATTGCAGCTCCGATGATTGCCGGAATAACCGGTGCCATGATACCGGAGATTGTATCCATCAGCATAGAAAATACATTCTGTTTTTCCTTATTCTGTGGTGCTTTTTTCGGTACTTCGTTTGAAAAATTCCCAAGCTTATTAAGCTCTGCATAGACATTTGCCACATCATTACCGATGATAATCTGATACTGACCGGCTTTTTTCATGATTCCCATAACGCCTTTGGTCTTTTTCACTGCTTCATCGTCTACAATTGATTCATCTTTTAATGTAAAACGCAGTCTCGTCATACAATGTACCAGGCTGATTACATTTTCCTTTCCCCCGACTCTTTGGAGGATTTTTTTTGCTATACTTTCGTAATCCATTTTCATTTACCTCAATTTTCTTTTTTATTTTTTCATATATATAACAAAGACCCGACTTAAAAGAGCATACGCTTCCCGGGACCGCTGCTTTCTTTTAAGTCAGGTCTTGCTTAACTGAATAATAACAAACCTGCAATCTATTCTGATTGTTCATCTAATATTCTTTTAATGTGTATTAATAAATATAATCTTTCATCTATTGTCAATTTGTAGGAATACTGTTTTTCAATATATTCCACAATTTTTCTGACTCCTGAATAAGCATATTCATTCTCTTCTATCAATACTTTGTATATTTCCTGCATGCTGTCTTGATAAATGGTATTATCAAATACTCTGGTCGCAAAAAATTTCAAATGAGTTAGAAACCGTTCATACGATATCGATTTCTCGTTAAATTCTATCTTAAAATGGATTCTGACAATCTGAAGAACTGCATTAATCAATTTCGTAATCTTATTAACATCTACATTACTTCCGCTGCCAAGTTCGGCCGAAACGATGTGCATCGCTATAAATGCAGCTTCGTCTTCCCCTAGATTCTCATCATTTTGTTCCTGTATCCATTGTACTGCCCTTAATCCGATTTCATATTCTTTTGGATAAAATTTACGGATCTCAAGTTTCATCATATTTTTTAATGCTATATTCTCACGATATCTGTCAACTGCGGAATTGATATGATCTGTAAGTGTCACATACAGGGAATCCCTGACTTTCAATCCTTCCTCCCTCGCTGTCTTTACGATACGGCTTACAATCTCCAAATATTCTTCTGATATTTCTTTTACTACTTCCTGCAGTCTCCTGCTGTCATCGACACTCTCCAGATAATAAGTTTTATCCGCCAGTGCTTCATCCAGATTTTCACCCTTCTTTTTCTTGAACCCGATTCCTGCTCCTGTTATGATCAGTTCTCTTCCCTCCTGATCACTACTGACAACTGCATTCGTATTCAGAACTCTGACTATTTTCACAGCCATTCTCACCTCTAATTCAATCTTAACAACCATTGATACAATATGATAAAAAAAGACTGCTCATAATACAAAATCTCTTGATCTCTTGCACTATAAACAGTCTTGCTTACCATTACGTAATAACAAACTTGTTATTATATTACCAATAATACCTGTCTTTGTCTATATTCTTTTTATTTTTCGTCATAACTAATAAATTTACCATTTTCTTTTTGTGTATTTTCACAAGTATTTTATTCCTTTCTTCTCAATAATGAACTTCACTTCACCTTTCTGCCTTTCTTTTATTCTAGTGAAGCTCTGATATCATCATTCCAGAAAGCATTAGGGCAACTACTTTTCTCTTCTCTCTCCTCCTCTTTTTATATTCAATTACTTCTGTCATACGTTTCTATGCGTTCTTTTGATCATTCCACATTCTTCAATGCTTCATCCATCGGAACTTTCTTAATCTTGCGGTATTCAAGAAGTGCTACCACACCATAAGTAATGAATCCTGTCAGGAACATTTCCACATATATCTTTGGATCGATCCACAGTGTGATCCATCCGGTCAGACTTTCCATCATCATTACACGGAAGATTACGTTCATAACCACCGTTTCAATCGGAAGACTTAAGAGCAGTTCTATTACAACCACAACCATGGTTGACATAATATACAACCTGCTGATCTCTCCGTTGGTATATCCAAGGATCTTCGTCATGGAAATGGACTGCGCATTTTTCTCGATAATGATCTTTGACAACAGATAAATGACAATCATATAGATCATGATCGCAAATCCATTGACCAGTCCCATCATATTTCCCATGGATACATCCAGCTGTCTTGATACCTTCGTCAGTGCTTCCAGATCAACTACAGACCCTATGTATTTCTCATCAATGTCTTTAATCTTTGTATTTGCAAAATATCCCGCATAATAATCACTTCCAAGATCAAATGTCTCGTTTAATTTGTCACGGCTCATAAATACACTGATTGCCCCGCTGTAATCATAGACTCCTTTTACTTTGAATGTGTAGCGTTTGCGTTCGTATTTTTCTTTTAATGTAATCTTATCTCCCGGTTCTACTTGATACTTATCTGCATATGCCGTCGATATATATACGCCATCTCCCAGATCTGCCTTAATATACTTACTGTCCGGTTCTACTCCGTACAATACTACCTCTTCGCTCTTGGCCTCTCCCGGAATTGTATTTAATGCGTATGCACTGAATTTTTCTGCTGTCTTGTTATCTGTCTTCGTGCCGTTCGAATACTGCATCAGCGATAGTAAACTTTCCAGTTTACTTTCACTGATTGCATCCGTCGGAACCTCCAGCATATACTGGTACTTTGCCAGCATATTTTCCTGTATTTCTTCCTGATAATGGTTCAGTACCGACGGGAGCAGCAATCCGAAGAATAACAGCAGATTTGCAAATATAATTCCTACAAACAGCACCAAATAATTACTGATATTCTGAAAAATAACTCTCAGACGGAATCTGCGGAAGATACCGAGTTTTGTACTTAAATGAACTGCCCTTTTTTGTTTTCTGGAAGAAAGATCTCTTCTTATGAACTTAAGCGGCGACAGTCTTAATTTGTAATGTAAAATTCCATAGTTGATCACCAGCATGATAATAACCGGTACAACCGTTGTCATCCAGAATGCTTCTGCATTCCAAACCGTTACATATGTCGGAAGGCTGTAACTTCCATAGTACATCCCCGCACATACCTGCTTTAATACTGTATATCCGAGAATATTTCCGACCAGTGCCCCGATCAGTGTGATCACAACCGGAAGTGCCATATAATGTAAGATCAATTCGCGCCTTGTATACCCGGATGCACGCAGTGTTCCGATCACGCCCGCTTCTTTCCTGATCGTATTGCTGATCGTAATACCGAATACAAATGCAAGAATCGCCATTACAATATAAAGCAGCATAACGATCATCGCACGGTCGCTTCCCATATCATCCCCTGTAAAATGGATCGACTGATTCTGGTATTGTGGTACAAAACTTTCTATCGTCACGACATCTACCATGTCTTCCATCAGGTCTTCGGCCATCTTCTTTTCTTTTTTCTCTGTTGCAGGTTTTTTATCATAGATCCAGGCATAATTATACTGTACCTTTACCTGATTCAATGCTTCAAAATCTTTGTCTGTAACAATTGCCACTCCGAACTTTACAGCATCAAACATCGTATCATTATTATTCTGAAATAATGCACTGTAATCGGAAAGTGCCACAAGACCTGTAATCCGGAATGTCTTCTTTCGACTTTTCACCGTATCCCCGACTTTCAGCTCATTATTATCTGCATACATACGGTCCACAGCGATCTCACCGGACTTTTTCGGCATCTTCCCATTCATCAGGCAGACCTTATCTACCTCTTTCCGGTTCTTGAAAAATCGTATGGTACTTCCGTTCGTAAGCTTTTGCTCTATATAAAAATTCTCATATACCTTTACATCCGATTTTTCAATATCTTCTTTCTGTGCCGGAGTCAGCTTCTTCTTCGTCTGGAAATATCCGTCTTCGATATTGTATTTTTGAAAGCTGTCATCATATGCCCGGAGCATACTTCCATCAGCTACCAGGAATCCTGATACGAGACCAATCGTTATTGCCATCATGATAAAGGCAACTAAATACTTTCCAAATTCACTTTTTAATTCTCTCGGCAATCTTTTTCTTAAAGGACTTTTCATCTGTTATGTCCTCCTTACCATTCCAGATTGATCGCCGGAATCTTTACTTCATTTCTGTAATTCTTCCGAATCATTCCGTCTCTTAACTTCACTACCCGGTCGGCCATGTCTTTGATCGCATCATTATGTGTAACCATGATAATCGTATTGCCATATCTCTGATTTACCGTCTCGATCAGTTTCAGGATTTCCTTGGACGTATGATAATCCAGCGCACCGGTCGGCTCATCGCACAACAGGATATCCGGATTCTTGACAATTGCACGTCCGATCGCAGTTCTCTGCTGCTGTCCTCCTGATAACTGATTCGGCAGTTTTTTCTGATGTTCATAAAGACCAAGCGTATGTAACAATTCATCCACATCTAACGGATGATCACTCAAATATGCCCCTACTTCAATATTCTCCCGTACCGTCAGATTCGGTATCAGGTTATACATCTGAAAAATATATCCCAGATGCTTTCTTCTATACAGTGAAAGTTTCTTCTCCGTCATATCCTCCAGACGTTCGCCTTCAATCGTGATACTGCCCTCATCAGCACCATCAATTCCCCCTATGATATTCAGAAGTGTTGATTTACCCGAACCGGATGGTCCAAGCAAGACACAAAATTCTCCTTTTTCAATATCCAGATCCAGACCTTTCAACACGTTCACACGGCTGTCGCCTGTCCCGAATGACTTTTTAATTCCTCTTATTTCCAGAAACATAATTCTCCTCCCTTCAGTTACCTTCCTATAACCAATGTTAGTTTAAACTTATTTATTTGTCAACGAAATCCTTTTTTAGAATGTCTTCATCCGGAATTTTCGTCAGATTTTTCCTAATTTATCTTTATATTTTTGCATATTTGGTATTAAAAAAAGGATGACTCTCTACTTATGTCATCCTTTTCATTCTCAACTTATCTGAACCTATCCTGATTCTTTTTCTTATTACATTTTCTTATATCGAAACAATCGCTTTGAACTGATCACAGTCGATCTTAATATCAAATTCTCCTCCCAGTGCTTTCGCATAGGTACTTACGATTGCAAGTCCCAGTCCGTTACCCTCACTGGTTCTTGCCTTGTCGCCTCTTGAAAACCGTTCGATGATATCTTCTTTTTCAAAATCCATCTCATAGCCGGATGTATTCGTAATCTCCAATACCATTTTCTGATCTGTTCCCGCTTCCTTTTTATACGTCTTGACAAATACCCTGGTTCCTTTCGCCGAATACTTCAGCGCATTTTCGATCAGATTCTGACAGATCCTGTAAAAATAAGAATTATCAGAATAAATTGCCGTGTCTTCTTCGGTAAACTGAGTTACAAATTTCAGTCCGCTTTCTTTTATCCGGTCATCCATATCTGCAAATATCTGTTCCATCAGACGGTTAAGCTCAAAAGTTTCTTTGTGAAGTTCTACATTCCCACTGCTCGCTTTTGCCAGCGAAAACAGGCTGTTGATCATCTCACCAAGCTTTCCTGCTCTTGTCGATATCACGTCTACATAGTCCCTCACTACATCACTTAATTCTTCTTTTTTGATCAGTTCCAGATATCCGACGATGGAAGTCAGCGGCGTCTTCAGATCATGCGATACATTTGTGATCAAGTCTACTCTTAACTGGTCACTTCTCGATACCTTTTCCAGACTCTTCCGTTCAATCTCCAGCGCCTGTTCCAGACGCTTCTGAAAGAAGCTCTCCGTCTGCTCCATGATCTGATCCAGCTCATTTCTCCAGTATCTCTGGATCACTTCCCGGCAGCAGATATATTCTATAAACACCGTTGCTACCATCATATATCCGGCTGCATAATTCCATCCCCATCTGCTGCTGTAACTGATAAAGAAAAGATATGCCGCTGCTGCCGACAGTTCTACCGCCAGTATATTCCGAAATCTTTTTTCCGACTGTTTTTCTTTCGCCTTCCAGGTCTGATAATAGATACTGTCTTCTGTATCCTGCAGATAGGTCTCTGCACTCCCTTTCTGACTCCAGTTCCGATATCTCAGTTTCATATACCTGCGTACGAGCAGGCAGATTCCCGGCTGCACCAGGATATTGCCGATCAGGCAGATTCTCCATACGCCCCATGTACTGAAATAATATCTGTTCACTAACACCACAAAGAACAGGAAGCTTCCAATTATAAACAGCAGAAATCCAAATACGCAATCATAATATTCTTTTATAAACTTTTTAATTGCTTTTACCATATTTTTCCATTTTGTATCCAATTCCCCACACCACCTTTACATATCTTGGCTTCTTCGCATCAATCTCCACTTTTTCCCTGATATGACGGATATGTACCATTACAGTATTCTCTACAGTATAATCTGCTGTTTCCTGCCATACATTCTCATAGATCTGCTCTGCCGGAAATACCTGCCCGGGATGCGCCATCAATAGCTCCAGGATCTTATACTCCGTTGCCGTCAGATGCACTTCTTCTCCTTCAACAAAGATGACTCTCTGCTTTTTATCCAGTACCAGACCGCCATTCACGATCTGATCCGGATCTTTCTTTTTCTCCGTTTCTCCACCGCTCCATGCGCGGTATCTGCGTAAATGCGCTTTCACTCTGGCGATCAGCTCCGCAGGATTATACGGCTTCTCAATATAGTCATCTGCTCCGAGCGTAAGTCCCGACACCTTATCACTTTCTTCCGTCTTGGCCGACAGGATGATTACCGGAATCCTGCTTTTCTCACGCAGCTTCATCAGTGCCGACAGACCGTTGAGTCTTGGCATCATCACATCCAGAAGGATCAGGTCTACATTCTCCCGCTCCATAATATCCAGTGCTTCCATACCGTCATATGCTTTCAAAGTCTCATACCCTTCATACTTTAACAGTTCACTGATGGAGTAGACGATTTCTTTGTTATCATCTACTACTAATATTTTTTCTGCCTCCATTTCTTTCGTCTCTCCCCTCTTTTTCTTTGCATGCTTACTATATCGTTCATGATTTAAATATTTCCCGATACAATTCTTAAAAATTTCTTATGATTAATCTTCGCTATGCAAGGACGAATAAAATGCGATTCCAAGTATCACTGCACCTCCGACCAGTTCTCTGACCGTAGGGATTTCTCTTAAGAAGATCAGTGCAAATACGATCCCGTATACCGTCTCCATACCGGAAATGATTCCCGCAGTCTGCGCTTTTACACCTTTCTGCGCCGTTACATATAAAGAATAGGCAATCGCCGTACATAAAAAACCAATTGTTGCAACACCTGCGAAATCCACCGGACGCCATTCTGCTTTCACCAGTACCAACGCCGGAAGCAATGCAATTGCTGCTGTTCCCTGTTCATACAAACAGATGGTACGTCCTTTGTATCTGCTGGAAAAATACCGGTTTGATAACGTCATTACTGCATAAGTAAAACTTGCCAGCATTCCCCAGAGAATTCCAATCGTCACTTTATTCTCCACTGAAAATTCCGGAATCGTGATCAATACTCCCATCAAAAGGATCAAAGCATTCAAAATATTCTTACCGCATATCTTCTCATGGAATAATAAAGGTTCCAGAAATGTCAGAAACAGTGGGAAAGTTGAAAATGTAATGGTCCCGATTGCCACGGACGATGTCTGGATCGATTGAAAGAAACTAGACCAGTGGATTGCCATCACAACACCTGTCAAAATCATAAGTCCGTAATCTTTCTTCGAATCCAGTGTCAGCTTGTCTTTACACACCAGCGATATTGCCAGTAAAAGTAACGACGAACAGATGACTCTTCCCATTGCCACCTGTACCGCCGGAACCTGTACATACTGACCGATCACACCGGAGCAGCTAAAACACATAACCGCAATATGCAGCAGTATCACATTCTTTCTTGTATCTTTGCTCATTGATTTCTCACTCATATCTTTCTCCCATGTATCTCTTGTGTATTTTTATTTATTTTCATTCCCGACCAGTATAACACATTCTCACCAGTCTCCGCTCTGTCTATTTATAATTCTTCACAAGTTCTTCCTTCTCTTTCCGGCAGATCAGATGATACGTCACATCCGTTGCAAAATTCGTGGTAAAACAAAAGACACCTACACAGGTTGCTCTTCGCTTCCTGATCCAGAGTGGCGTTGTTGTAATTCCAAAGTCCGTTCATAAAGAACGTATGGAAGAGAACTTTAATGTATTTGATTTTACACTTTCTGAGGAAGATATGAAGACACTGGAAGCTCTGGATGGCGGAGAGAGTCTGTTCTTCTCACATCACGATCCGGCTACGGTGGAGTGGTTTATGAGTATTGTTTAGATTCAAAAATTGTGTGCCTTAAAAGCTATGTAGCCCCGTAGGAAAAATATAATAGGATGCTGGTTCCGTTCACTTCGTTCAAAGTCACCTGCATCCTATTATATTTTTCCTACGGGGCTGCGTAGTTTTTTGTGATTTTTAAATCATGTTCTTTTTTCGGAGAATACATCCAGGAATTTTTTTACGGTCTCTGACAGTGCTTCGTTTTTGCGCCAGATCAGGACGCATCAGCTGTCTTGACAGTGTCGGCTGTGTAATATGAAGAAGCTTTGCTGTTCTTGTAATATTCTCTTCACGCGCTGCCATCAGAAAGTATTTCAACACCCGAAGTTCCATACTTTTTTGCTCCTGTTTATCCGTTTTTCTTTTCATATGCTCATTGTGGCTTATTTTTGTTCGTACGAAAAGCAATTGTCATGATTGTTCATATATAAATTTGATATTTTCATAGATCAGTGAAAAATCGACCACACATTTTCCATCGAATATCCGCACAGGTACCTGATCTGTAAATCCATATATCACTGGTATCTCGACTTTCTCCAGATCATACACAATCACTTTTTTCTTATCCGGATCCACCAGCCAGTATTCTCTTACCCCCGCTTTCTGATACTTCATAAGCTTCAGATAACTGTCCTTCTTCCTTGTACTTTCAGACAGGATCTCAATAATAAAATCCGGCGCACCGAAAACCCCCTGTCTGGTAAGCTTTTTTCTGTCACAGACGATCATAAGATCCGGCTGTACCATCGTTTTATCGTCCTGATCCAGTTGTACATCCACCGGTGCAAACATTGGAATACAAGCGCCTTGGTTCTTTTCAATGTATCCGACAAGCGAACTATATATCTTGGATGCCAGCAGCTGATGTACACTAAGCGGTGCTACCATGTCATATATCGTTCCATCGATCAGTTCGGCTCTTTCATCTTCCGGAAGTTTCCGACAATCCTCTATTGTATATTCGCCTTGTTTCTTCTTTGTTGCCACATAATAACCGCTTTCTTCTTTTACGCTCTCCGGATAGATATCCGGATGGCTGTCCTCCAGATATGTTCCAGAACATTTTTTCTTTTCTTTTTCCATATCATCTTGTTTCATCGCTTCATCTCACCCTCGATCCACGTCATGATGACATCCACCAGATATTCCTGCTGCACCTTACTTAACTCTTTGCCCGGACGCATCTTATGCCATTTATATATGCATCCCCTGCAGCATGTCGCGGTTGCATGTTGTGCTATGAATACCGGGTGTCCCCGCATCGGCGTCTGCTTTCCGTCATTGGGGATCACTGCAGGTGCTTCTCTCTTTGCAATAAAATCTTCGGCGTGACGCCGGATGGTATCCATACCCTTTTCACGTATATATGCCTTGTCCTTTTCTTTCAGATGAAAACTGTTTCTGAATTTGGACTGTTCCAGACGGGAAAATAATTGCTGATACCATTCTTCCTTTGTCATCTTTTTCATGCCTCTTTTCATTTGTAAATGTGTTTCAACCTATCTTAGATACTATATTAACATATACTAGATGATTTTTCCACTTTATAGATCTAACATATATTACGTTTCATATATAAAAGCGGATACGGATTACCTTCCTCATCACACTCCGTTCTCTTATATGTCTGAAATCCCAGATGTTCATAGAATCCAACAGCCTGTGGATTCTGTTCATTGACCGTTACTTCCTGGTTTGATGTGATTTTCCAGAATGGATTCGTATTTGACATAAGTTGCTTCCTCAATCTGATAAATACTCACGAGTCACACTACCGGAAGATTCTAACATTTCTTTCGGCGTCCCTGTAAAGAGAATCTCGCCGCCAGCCTGACCTCCTTCCGGTCCAAGTTCAACAATATAGTCCGCATCCTTCATAACGTCAAGACTATGTTCGATAATAAACAGCGTATTGCCCTGGTCCGTCATCTTGTTGAAAAGTTTCATCAGCCGTCTGATGTCATCCAGATGCAGTCCGTCTGTCGGTTCATCCAGAATGAAGATCTGTCCGCGCTCTTCAAGCTTGTCCGCCAGCTTTACACGCTGCAGTTCTCCACCCGAAAGTGTCGTCATAGACTGATTCAGATGCAGATATCCCAGTCCAACCTGCTCCAGCATATCGAGTTTATTGACGAAATCAGTGTTTTCAAAAAACCGAATTGCCTGACGTACAGTCATATTCATAACTTCAGCAATGTTTTTTCCCTTATACTGATACTTCAGCACTTCTTCCGAATACCTAGTTCCATGACATACCTCACAAACCGTCTCAATAGAATCCATATAGGCCATATCCGATATAATAACCCCTTTTCCCTGGCATACAGGACATGCCCCTTTGGAATTAAAGCTGAAATATGACCGTGCAATATGATTTTCCTTAGCAAACAGAGCCCTGATCTTATCTGCAATGTCCAGATAGGTAGCCGGGGTCGATCTTAAATTGATCCCTATATCTTTCTGTCTGATTGAAATAACCTCTCCCGGATACTGGCTGGTAAAATATTCCATCAGCGAACTTTTTCCGGAACCGGCCACGCCGGCAATGACTGTCATAACGCCAAGTGGAAGTTTCACATTTACATTCTTTAGATTATGAAGATTGGCATGCTCGAGCTGATACCAGCCTGTTGGCTTTCTATATTCCATTTTTACCGGCGTTTTTATCCGCAGCATACGCCCTGTCACCGTATCAGCCTTTAAAAGTCCTTCGTAACTGCCCTGGTACATAATCTGTCCACCGTTTATACCGGCTTCCGGTCCCATATCCACAATATGATCCGCCAATGCAATAATTTCCCGGTGATGTTCCACGATCAGAACTGTATTTCCATGTTCTTTTAATTTGATCAGGGAATTTTTCAGCTTCTGGATATCTCTTGAGTGCAGTCCTACACTTGGCTCATCCAGTACATACATCATATCTGTAAGCGGCGAATTGATATATCTGGCAATTTTAATCCGCTGTGCCTCGCCGCCGGAAAGTGTATCTGTTCCCCGGCTGAGCGAAAGATAACCCAGACCAATCTCAGTAAGCGCATTCATCCGTTTTAAGATCTCCGTTTTTATGTCACGTGCCAGCGGATCTTCAATCTGACGGATAAATTCTGCTGCCTCAGGAATCGGCATATCGGAAACTTCACAGATATTCTTGCCATTGATCAGGCAGCTGCGGATCTTTGCATTCAGTCTGGCTCCATGGCAGACCGGACATGCAAATGTGCTGACAATCCGATCCAGTTCTTTCTTATGAAGCTGCCCTTCTTTGGATGTGATGATACTGCGGTACATACGCGGATAAATTCCTTCATATTTCGCAGATTTCGGCCAGTTATCCGGTGGATTTTTAAGACGGATCTGCGGAGAATAAAGGAACAGATCCATCTCTTCTTTTGAATAATCTTTAATCTTCTTATTCAGATCAAACAGACCGCTGTAAGCATATCGTTTCCATCTCCAGGCTCCGGTTGTAAATGCGGGCCATTTAATAACCCCTTCATCGTTTAAACATTTATCAAAATCTACAAGCTTGTGTATATCTAATTCTGTCACAACTCCAAGACCTTCGCAGCGCTCACATTTTCCGCTTGGATGATTGAAGGAAAAACTATCCGAATATCCGACAAAAGGTTTTCCGACACGAGAAAAAAGCAGGCGCAGCAACGCATAAATATCGGTGTAAGTACCAACCGTAGACCTCGAATTAGCAGCCGGTTTTTTCTGATCGATTACGATCGTGACCGGAAGATTTTCCATGCGGTCTACTTCCGGGCGGCCATATTTGGGCAAAAACTGCTGCACAAAACTTGGAAATGTTACATTCAGTTCCCTTCTCGATTCTGCCGCAATCGTATCCAGACAAAGAGAAGACTTTCCCGAACCGGATACTCCGGTAAAAACTGTGATTTGTTTCTTGGGAATTTTTAAAGAAACGTGTTTTAAATTATTTTCTGTCGCATTGATAATATTTATAAAATCCTGTTCGTTATTTTCCATTTTTCTGTTTCTTTCGCTCATAAAAGGCATTTGGATTCGTGTACTGTCCATGCCTTTTCTAAGTAATCCGCCTCCTTCGTTTCATCTTTTTTATATAGTTAAATTTCGATTTTTATTTTTGTTTCCATAGCATAGTGTACTCTTTTT